>Ga0210040_10000323_pt1 | contig 82887 bp, 57 predicted proteins | sample CryGeyCG12114_NA_FD_185462 | JGI IMG/M metagenome (GOLD analysis project Ga0210040, IMG submission 185462) | Groundwater microbial communities from aquifer - Crystal Geyser CG19_WC_8/21/14_NA (SPAdes) (version 2) | ecosystem: Environmental > Aquatic > Deep subsurface > Groundwater | place: USA...
TCATCGTTGCAAAACTTCTTCGAACTGTGTACCTTTGCTATGACCATCATCTGGTCTGAACCAGAGCAATTCAGGTATCCGGCGACCATCAGCCTTGCTGCACTCTATACGGCTGCAGCTTGTTACGCACGATTCGCACGAGTCGAACGTGGTCATCTTCTGCATATGCCGCTCTGTTGTGGGCCTGTGGGTGGGTACAAGGCTGTTCGTACAGACGAAGAGGGTGAGGAGTTGCAAGCAGTGGCCTCATAATCGAAAAGGCAGCCAGTATTTTCATCAGTCTTTCACTTCCGACCACGTTACCTCTCTTTCGGGATCATTTGGTAGGTGGCACTTCGATCTGGAAGGTAGTGTCGATCGTGCCTTCCTTTCCGGTCACAGGCTTGCAGTGATTGTCAAATAGCGTTCTCTCGACAAATCTTACCCTGTCATCCTGGTCCACTAAGATAACAGTCTGCTTCTGAGTAGCATATATCCCATCTACTCCGAGTTGCTTCGATGCGGCGCCCTTCTGTCTGTTACCGAGCACTCTCGTGACCTCATCGTTTTTCGCAGCAGCAATTTCATCAGGTGGCAGATCTGGCATGTCTTGACGACCCAATGGTGGCACGCGAATTGTATTCCGCAATCCGAGTATGTGTGTCTGTAAGCCCTCTTTAGGATCCAGGCCTTTTCTTGTCAAAGCATCGTCACTTAGCAGGGCCAGGAACGATTCGATCAGCTCTTCTTCACCTTTGTCGTCCGATATGTTCTCCCTGATAGCCTTAAGCATCAGCTCCTCCCCGTCCACGACCTTCGGCCACGTCCTGTCACCGAACGAGGTATTCGACAATCCAACGGTCTGCACTACGCGGCCGCAGATCCAAGGCACCTCAGCACCGCTTTGCGCGCGGTTACTGATTACTGCCAGTTGATCACCCTTCCCAATGTGCCCGCACACTAGGCTGAAGCCACCTGCATCCCGCGCCACACCCTGGTTGACGACTTCGGTCACAAACTGCTCGGTGCTACCCACATCCTCGGTCAAGAACTTCTTTATAATCTCGCCACGGCTCACGGCACTCGGTGCAGGTGGCTTGTCTTCGCGAAAGTTGGTCAGAACAGCTATCTTCCCTGATTTTGTCACGCCGAGCCACGTTCCTTGCACTTCCCGAAGCAGATCTCTGCCGCCGAGAACATCGGGGTACGACGGCCACCACGTAGCGTCTGCAGTCGGACGATTGATGTACTCGTCTCTGTTATCAAGCAGGATGAGCTTGTACTTTGGGTGAGCTGTGGAAAGGAGAGCTATGCACATCTTTCCGGCGAAATCTCACAATTTTACTGTTCTCATAGATCGATAGCAGACAAGTGTGTTGGTCACTTCACGCTCTAAGAAAAGCACCTCGTCGCGTAGCTTCAGAGTGCCACGCGCAACTTGCTTACTGATCACATTTATCGCCTCATGCAATGAAAATTTGTCGTCGCCAGCATTGAAGTTCGCGGCCAAGGTGACGAATACAGTATTATGCAGGCCGAGGGAAGAGCGACAAAGTTACGATCACGCAAATATTAAGCAGTGCCACGGACTTCCGAGCTCCCGGTTGCAGCTCTGACGCCTGCCGTATCATTCGTCCCTTCTTCGCAAACACCTTCCCGCATCCATTATTGTCGCCTGAATTTAATGTGATGTCCTTCTTCACAAGAGCGTTCCGAGTTATTCTACATCTCAGAGATGACTTGACACATAACAATGTCCCTCGCTGCTTCTAGACGACTGGACAAACCCTGAGATGTCCAGACATGCGTTCGTCGACCACCGTGGCGTGACTGCGACAGGAAGAACCAGTGTGCCAAGTCGTCTGCGGGAATACAGAACGGTAAGGCACAGGTCGGCAGTGAACCCTTTCATCTCGTGCCCTTAGGTAATTACAATCCAAGAGCGGCCCAGCATGTCAAGACCTGATTTCAAACATCTACCACTAATGCTCGACGCGACTGCAGAGTCAAGATGCACCCAGGTGGCGTGGTCAGGCCACACTCATACATGAATGCCGATCAAAGGTACTCGGCAGGCGACAACATGTTCGAATAGTCCCTGGGCCGCGCCGAAAATGCGCTCAGAATGCTCGCGAAGCCTCAGGCAGGAGCTTGAAGCCGTCAAATGCAGTGGACAATTGATCAAACCCCAAAAGGACATCGAGCGATCGGGTTGGAAGGATATCATTTGTTGGCGTCACAATCCCTATCCTTGCTTTCGCTTAGCTAATACCCACCCGATTCTCTCCGCCTCCTAAACTCTACCTCATGTCCGGCTCCAGAAATATCTCACGCAGAATTGTAAGCGAAAGTGACGTCCAACAGACTATTATTCATTATAAACTCTATCATTCAGAGTCGTTCTCCGCGGCTATGACTACAACGCGTCCAAACAGCGAAAGTTCGATGGCCTGCCTCCGGGCCGCGGAAATGCAGCACACTCGAATCATAGCGTGTACGGTGGCCTGACTCCATCGCACACTCGAGAGGAATGGAGCTACCTCAGCGGGTAGCTGCCACGACGCTCGTAGCATTTTGCTCCAACCGATGTCTGGGGAATGAGGAATTACCAGGAAGACAGCAAATCTATATCAGACCTGTCGCCGCTGCTTCATCGCCAGCATGCCTTCTCCCAGCAGTCAAGGCTCAGCACAAAGTAAAGTATCCCAAACACAACTCTTCAAATCACCAGCAATCGCCTTGCATCAAGGTACCACTGCATCGAAACACGAATCAGTTAGGTCGCACCCTTACTGCGGACATACCGACTCGGGAAACAAAGTTGCCAGCCGATACAAACCAGGACAATGCCTCTCACCGATTCCCAAAGACAAATCATCGCCTCGACGGCTCCGATCTTGGCCGAGCATGGTTTGACACTTACTAGACATTTCTACGACAACCTTCTCAACAAGTACCCCGAGCTCCGCTCAATATTCTCGGTGACTTCACAGCTCCCTCCGTCGTCTCATCAGCCCGCTGCTCTAGCTGCCTCGTTGTACGCCTATTCCACTCATATCGATGACCTGACACCAATATTGCCAGTCGTTGAGAAGATCTGCCAGAAACATGCATCGCTCAACATCACTGCCGATCAGTACTCCATCGTCGGAGAGAATCTGTTGAAGTCGATGGCCGAGATCCTCGGACCTGACACTTTCACCGATGAAGTCCGAGACGCATGGGCTTCTGGCTACACTCAGCTTGCGGACATCATGTCCGGCCGTGAAGAAGCTATCTACTCCGAGCACGACCAGAAGCAAGGTGGCTGGCGTGGCTGGCGCAAAATGAAAATTGTGAAGAAGGTCAAAGAAAGTGACGATGCTACCAGCTTTTACTTCAAGCCCGCAGATGGAGGTGCTATCCCCGACTACCGACCGGGGCAATACGTCAGTGTTACTATTGACGTGCCCGAGTTGAAATACAAACAGATCCGTCAATATTCACTTAGCGATGCGCCACCAGCAAAGACAAGTGGGCAGGTGGATGGCGACAACAAGACAAATGGGCAGGTGAACGGCGACAACAAGACAGATGGATGGCAAGCAGACTATGCAGAGGTCAACGGACATGTCCCGCGCTATCACCATGACACAGCATCCAAGCCCAATAATTTGAACGACGGCACCTACTCGGACTTGCGGAGCGCCTACCGAATCACAGTCAAACGCGAGTCCGGTATAGACATGCACCACCCTGATGCAGAAGCCCACCCAGGCTACGTCAGCAACCTCCTCCACGACAGGTATAACGAAGGCGACGTGATCGAGATGTCGAATCCAGCCGGCGAGTTCTTCCTCGACCAAGACCTATCCGACTCAGCGCCAGTAGTCCTCATCTCAGCAGGTGTAGGCCTGACACCCGTCATGTCAATGCTACAAACTCTGTTGAAAATGCCTAATGCTAGCGAGAGGAAGATCTCATGGATTCACGTCGCGAGAAACAAAGCCATTGATCCTTTCGTGGACGACATCGTCCGAATCCAGAAGGATCACAAGAATGTTACATCAAAGGTCTTCCACAGCAGCCCTGTGGAGTCCGAGCAACAAGGCGTTGATTACGATGCAGCGGGACGTCCTGATCTCGGAGCCTTTGACAAGGAGGCACGGAAGAATTTGCTGTTCCTGGACGATAAGCAGGCACGTTATTTCATGTGCGGACCCAACCCGTTCATGGCCAGCAATGCGAAGGCTTTGAGCGAAATGGGCGTGGAGGATGACAGAGTCAAGATGGAGTTATTCAGCGTTGGAAGTGTAGGTGCTTGAAGATAAGAGGTCATGACGTCGCGTGGATTGCCATTATTTACTATCCCAGTAAGTCTCTGGTACTCGGGCGCAACTGTGCCATGTTGACAAGCAGTAGATACGAGAAACAAGAGACGGTTCGAGGTACACAAGCGCGGCGAGACACATTCCCATTCACATCCCCTGTCTAAAGAGTTCATGTATGCATATATACTCAACCTTCTTGCGCACCGCAAGCAACTCTCTACTGCGGTTCTCACTTTTTCCAAGCGCTAGCCCACTTCTGCACTAATCCCCATCTCTTCCCATAAGTTTGAACTCCTCTACCAAGTCCTAGTCGTCCCTACCACATGCGGCGATGCCTTGGCTGGCTCCTGACCAGACCTACCTGTCATTACTACATCAATAGGGCTAAAGTTGCACCTTCCTGACCACGTCACGTCAGCCGTACCGCACCACCCACTGCCTGCCACCCACACTTTCCTCGGAACACAACGTTACCTTCTTTAAAAAGCTCTCCCCTCCCTTGTCCGACCCTAGCGAATGGCGCATGCCCCTCCCATGTCGCATCTACGCCGCACCGCATCGCACCGTGCTTATACCCTTACGTAAGAACCAACATCATGCCACCGGATCACTGCCACAGGACCGCACCGCACCGCACCGCACCGCACCGCTCGATCCTCCCGGATGGCTGGCTACGTATCGCAATCCGACACAAACACGTTTCCACTTCTTAGTCAGTACCGTGCACGAAGAGGAACGCGATTTCGTGTATGTATGTATGTATATTCTTAGCGCAGTGCAGGCGCGAATGAGGACGCGGAGGCGTAGACAGCCGAGACCGACCGTAGGTGTAAGTATAATCGTGATGTGCATCCGCAAGGTATACATAGCGTTAAGGACAAAGACAGGCACGGAACAAGCCTGTTTAAACGCGTGGTCCACGAACAGCAGGAAAGAAGCCGAGCCGTGAGGGACAGACCGTCCATCTGCGGAAGGCACGTGGTGTAGTACCGTACAGCCTAGTGAACGACGATGAGAGAGGAGGGGTTGGACAACAACAGCAGCAGCAGCAGCAGCCATACATTTAGGCTCTAATCTACCCGATTTGACTAATACCGGTTCCGAGTTCGTGCTGAGGCAGTCTAGGGTACTCGCTCGCTTTCTTTCTTATGAACATGTCATGGCTTGGCTGGGCTGGGCTGGGCTGGGGCGTAGAGAATGACAGAGCAGAGGTCGACTACGTTACCGTGGGCCACGTGGGATACGATACAAGGCCAACGGAAGTAGTACGGGCAGCTTAGAGCACAGCACAGCAGAGCAGAACAGGGCAAGTTTCGCTCTACGCTGCGCTGTCTCGCAGCCTGTTAGTCTAAAGTAAGTTAGAATCAGCCTCGTCTCGCATTGGCAACAAAGCGTCATTTTCCATAGGAGGCGGCTGATGAGGTGAGGTGAGGGAGGGTCGTAGCCCGTTTAGCAAATGATTTGTTCATCCTCTTCGCTAGCTTAAAGTAGTTCCACCGCCTATCCTTTTGCCCGCCATCTCACAACTCGCTTCGCCTCCATCTGATATACATCCAAAAGGCATTCGTCGAACTAGATCAGATCAGACCAGGCCCTCTCTACAGTACCTCGCGGTCATGTTCCGGCCTGCGTGCCACTGCCGAGGTGGATGGATGGATAGGTGGCCCATCTATCCATTCATTCAGACACACATCAACCATATCTGGCCCTCGTCGTCGTCTATTCCCATTCCGTACTCCTCTCGATGTCCTCTGAGAGAGAGAAGAATTGACCTGACCCGCAGAATATGCCACTTTAAACCGCTCTAACCCAATCGGTCGACCGCACGCTGCCTTCCCACAGCGTGGTGGACCTCGACAAGATCAGTCCGCGACGAACAGCCGTGCTGCATCTGCGTTCCATTGAGGGCCTCGAGAACTCAGTGCAGTGCTGGTTCTTGCGCTGCGACATTACAGAGCACCTCAGCTCTGTTTGGTCCGAGTTCAGGAAAGAAGGAGGTTCGGACTGTGCTGTACGTAGTGTGCGGGCGTCCCAGCCGCTAAAGTCTGTAGGACGCTTCGTTCCGTTTCGTTTGCACTTTTAGTCTTTCACTTCGGTTTGGTTCGAGTGAGATTCTCCAAGCAGATTGATTGCACTAGTCAGTCAGTCACTCCACACTCTCGATGTATATCATATAGTGGAACTATGCGCCTTAATCAGAACACAACTCGATCGATTAGGACCTTTGCTCGTGGCAATCACAACCACCAGGAAGGATCCAGTGTTCGACTCCGGCAGGTGAGGTGTCAGGGGATCTTCGCCGAAGATTAGCTGTTTCTAGCCCGTATTCACCTGACCTGACCTGCTGATGCTGAAGGGACGGACGGACGGGTGTCAGGGGATCTTCGCCGAAGATTAGCTGTTTCTAGCCCGTATTCACTTGATTGTCCGCTCTCTTCAGACGATGACATACTGCCTGCCTGTACTAACTATCTTTTTTGGCAAGCTCGATCTTGATTGAGCGGGCGGGTTTTGTTCGCTTCATGAATAATTCATTTCTCCATCCCATCGACCGACCACTTTCATGGTGTGTGTACGCGTCTCAGGACTCCCTTGACTGACTCTTTAGTGATCGGTGGTATTTCTTGAAGACCTCAGACTGAATCCCAACCGCATCCATTGTGTGAGGCTAGGCTCGCGAGGGATATCCTGTCAAAGTTCGAACCAATTCTCCAGCACCGGCACCAGCACCAGCACCAACGCCACGCTAACAAGCAAGAGACAGCAAATCTTCCAGGGACTTTCGTGCTTTTGAAACAATTGAAAATTCCCAAACAGAGTGAAAGATGCAGGTACAAATCACCTCTTCCAATCTCCCTTGGACCGCATATGCCCCTCAAGCGTCCTCCAGATCTCCTCAACGGTCTCTCGATCTCTCCAGCGTCTATTTTGCCGCTGCTCTTGATCCACGCTCGGCCCATGGCCCCTCTCATCCCACCTCTCAAGCTCGAATTTCTTGACTGCGCTGCCCCAGCCTTTAATCTCGTTAGGTAGAGGTTGTCCCTTCTCACCTACGTAGATGCCTAGCACATTCTCGAATAGCTGCTGTGGTTCCCTCCACTTGTAACCCCGGAATTGCCATGTCTGGCCTGTTGTGAAGACAGCTACGACGCGCGACCAGTACTCGGGTTTGAACTGGTCGGGTGAATCGACGAGGATGAAGCGGTAGGGTTTGGGACTCAGCGAAGGGAGTGTTCTCGTGACGTGTAGGATGTTGGGAGTCATCTGGGAGGACAGGATTGGGTGGTCGGCTGGGACGTAGAGACCTTGGTCGAGGAAGGATTTAATGTTGGACATGCGCAGTTGTGAGGAGGCTGAGGGTGAAAGGAGGATGATGGGGTCTGAGCGTTTCGAATTCACGTTCGACTGCTGCGGCTTGGTGGGCGCGGGTACAGGTCGTGTTGCTAGTGTCTTGGACTGTGGGTGTCCCGGCCTTGCACCCGGCGCTGTTCTTCGCTTTCCGAGGAAGAGTTCGGCATGCTTGCGAACATGGGAGAAGTCCTGCTTGCGTCAGAAGCGGTAGATGGTGGTGAGAGCAGATGTTCGTCCTTACCGTTGGTTTAATACCCCGTAATATCGAGTTATGATCCAACATGGAGCGCTCGCCATTGTAGATGGTCTGGAGCCTTGCATCAATGACCCTGACTGGCCGTCCAGCCAGCTGCTGGGTTACTGTCTGTCCCGTGCCAGGTTGGGCAGGTACGCCAGCACCGCCAGTGATTTCGGCAGCCTTCCCTGCGGCACCTTCTGTGCCCGGGGCATCTTCTGAAGGCTCGATGTACTCTGAGTCTTCAGTTGCACCCTCTAGCCATGTCATCAACTCCAGCCTCTCGACGAAGACGAGGTTCCGTATCTTCTGCCCTTCTGGCAACTGTTGGTCGAGGTCCTGCGCCGAAGCGATGTACTCGGGGACGGTGACATCTTTCTTGACCCAGGCAAAGTAGATACTTCGCAGGTCAACCTGTACTGTGTCGGGAGAAGTAGAGGTAAAGCGTGTCGTCGTAGTCAATGGCAGACATTGGGGCGTGGGATACGGGAAGTACAAATGCGAAGCTTCCACGAACGAATCGGTGGCATTCTCCACTGGTGCTGCCGGATCGCATGTCAATTGCGGTGCTTTTGATGCTGCGATAGACGCCCGCAAGAGGATTAATGCGTCGCTACTCGACATACTGCGCGATACACCAGTAATGGGCAGACTACTGCGCGACGCTTGACTAGTTGTTGGTATGAGTAGTGATAAGGCTGAGGTACGCAAGGCTGTACATTCAGGACATCATGATCATGATACTAGTATTACTACTCACACTATGCCGTGTCGAGCAATGATTTCGACCAGGTACCAGACACAGGTAGCAGCTGAGACGAGAATGATGGCATTGTGAGGCCGCTCCTTATGTACACGAGATTCATTATATTCGTTCTAAGGTAGGGATGAGATCTTCCATGCTCGTCATCATCAAAGCACCATCCTCCTCGTGGGTATCGATCCGATGCAGGAGCCTCGATCATCTTTCGAGCGCGCTATTTCGAACGCCTGTAAATGCTATCATATCCTAACTCCTCATGCGTCGCAGTCTTCCTCGCTCTGCCTGCGATTCTGCGCACCCGGGCCACCCTGGGCCTGGGTTGGATTGGTCTGGTCCTCATGCAAACGCCTCTTGTATGCCACGACCGAATTCACCCCCCTGAGTGGTACTCATCTATGGGTATCCCATGACCTGATCAATTGAAGATTCAATCGGCCATTGTAAAGAAATGCATCGATATTGCCGCCAGTCCATGTGGACATGCACATCTACTTCCTCCGATCGTGTCGAAAATGCTAATGCAGATCCATGCGTGTTTTCTAGATTGAAAAAGTCGGAGAAAGAAGTGGGGGCAAAAAAAAAGGAAAAGTCGAAACGCTAGGGCTCAAGGTTTGCCTACCCTGTTGGTACTGGATCGGCTTAATGATGGCTTGTCATTGGGGCCCGGTGATGGAGCGGGCGACAACGCCCTTTGCGCAAGGTTTGTGTCGAGTTGATGTTCGCGAATGATCGTCTGGTACTTCGGGTCACGTAAGAACTTGGGTACAGAGTCCTGCTGTCTGTTAGCATCTGCGTCCATCGATGTACATGGGCTTGACCTACGCTTGCCATCAATTTCGCAACACTCATAGATGCGAGTTCAATGAGCTCGACCACGTTCTCTAAGCCACCCCGCAGAGATGCTTCGTCCGTCTCAGTTTGTGTCATGCGTGCATCGAGACGGTTGCGCAACGAGTGGTCGATGTTCAGCTCGGATGGTGCACCAGCAGCCAAGAACGAATTGTATAGGCCTGGTAGTTGTTAGCTCGAACATGCTGAAAGCAGAATCACGAAACATACCATAAGATGTAGCTAAGCATTCCTTGACCACCTCAGGCTTGTTTAGTCTGCCAAGCTTCTCTTGCGTTCGGTATTGAGACATAAATTGCCGTACGTCCAGCCAGAAGTTCAGATTCTCTTCACACAGAGATGCTCGAAGGTGTTCCCTGAAAAGCATGCGTAAGGCTGAATCACTCACGATCATGGTGAACCTGTTCATGTTGGTGTCCTTGGGCATCTTTTTCTTCTCCTTGTTCGCTTCTAGGCTTTCGTCACTGTCCGTGCTAGGAGGACGTGCTAACCAGCCGCATACCCTTTGGCCCTTCTCGGTAACTGCATAAATGGCATATTTTGTCGGCTGGAAGTGCGTTGCTGCAGGAAACTGCCGTGTGAAGTTACGATCTTCAACAACTGGTGCCATCAATTGCCATTTGACGAAGAGCTCGCACAGTTCATAGGCTTCACGTCGATCCACCATGGTGCAGCAGTCGAGCAGCCAGTCCGATGCTGCCTTCCCAGTGAACGTGTAGGGCACGATCTTGTCGTAGACTCTTCTGTCTCTTGCCATTTTGACGCCTACTAAGCCCGAAGCATATTCCGAGACTGAATCCGAATCAGATTGTGCTGTGCTGGCTTTGAGATTAGGTCCGTCGGCGCCACACATTCGCCGAAAGACTACTTCCAGCGTAGTTTTATCTTGCATCAGCTTGTCGGTTTCCAGGTCTCGCTCCAGCACCACAATCTGCATTTGGTGCTTGCGTAACAGTGGCTCAATATGCCTCGCTTCAATACCGTTTCCATCGCAAAACTGCTTCAATATCGAGATGCCTTTTGGCGTCAACTGCCAGAGGGCACCTTTGGTAGGAAATGAAGTATGGTTTTTGCCTTCTGCGGACTCGATGAACCTGGCATCCACGAATCTCTGGCAGACTTGTCGAGCCATTTCCTTGGCCATGGAGAAAGTAGTCGTGGTGGTCGTGACAACCCATCTGGAGGGATTGTTTGGATCCGGTATACGGTTTGATTGCGAGAACTTGAGCGACCCTAGGTTCGTGATGGCCTCTTCTGACAGAAACGTCTCCTCGACTTTCTGAAAGCGCACTCGATGAGCAGTCAATGGAAGACTGGTGACCAAGGTCGCAAATAGATCCTTGAAGTCTCGAGTAAAGGGCCGGTCATCATCGGTCATACGTAAAATCTTGGATGAGGTCTGATGCATTTTGCTACTGCTCTTCTCCGCAGCTGTCATGCTGGGCTCTGTGGGGGAACTAGGACCGCTGTTGTTCAAGCTCTTTCGTGGTGTCGTGGCTGGCGGACAAGTGATATTCCTCGGCAGGTTCGGCCTGTTCGGCCTGTTTTGCGCGGCAACCAAAGACTGTTTCTGTAAACTGCCTGAGGATGTGGTAGACCTCAAGGGGAGGGTGGTTGTGTTTGTTCCTATGCTCGCAAGCCCTGCTACCTTGTCTCTTGCTAATGCGGCCAGTGACCTTCGGCTCTTGCTCCCGACCAGGCCAGAGGAGGAAGCCGAATAGTGGTGACCTTGTGTTCTCGAGGCGTTTGTAGGAGGCGGTGGCGGCGGTTGCTGTACAATCGAAGTCATGGAGGCTAGAAGCTGAGCATACTTCCCGTGATATTGGGGATGAACAAGAGGCTCGGTGGATGCGCGGTGGAAGAATGCTGGACCCTAGGCTTCACCCTCAGGCTAATGACTAGCAGAGACTTGTATCGTACTGAGACGAGTGAGCAAGGATGTGAAAGAGGAAGTGCGCAGCGTGTGGACGCCAGGACGCAATGACGGGTAGTCTCTATTGTGGGTACTTCTAGGTGGGACTTGACGGTTGCAAAGATCCTGGGAGGCCGACCAGGTGTCTACAGTCGGCAGACGATGCTGCACGCTTAGTCGAAACGGTGCGCGGTCGTTGGTTAGGCGTATTAGCGACGATGGGGCAAGCAATAATGTGATATCAAGCCCTGCAAGCGAGCCTCCTCTGGGCAGCGCTGTACTTGGTAAGTGGTAGCTTTCCAGAGCTCCGGCTAGCTTGGGACGTACTTGAAAGGCGTTGTCGACTCACTTGCTAGCCGAGGAGATTCCTTCGCAGCAGGTAGGCGAGGACGAAGAGATCGTGCTTATGTCGTCAGGTGATTATGAGGGTGGAAGGCTCATGCAAATTGCTTCGATGCAAAACCCTTCGTACAGCAGAGCGACGACTCCCGCCCTCCTGAGGTTGATAACAATTACCTAGTGTTAAGCCACTAACCCTCAACTGAGTCCGGATCGATACTTGGTAGGGCCAAAAGTGGAAGGAGGAAAGTTCACGACGTCGACTCGAACGACGATCCTCCTGTGATAGAAGCATCGTCCTCCGAGTTAGAAAAGGCGTGCAAAATTCTTACGAAGGAGGATCCTTGGTTGGAATGGTGGCAGTGACCGGTCCACATGGCTCTGTGGGCTCCGTTTTTGGACATGGATTTAAGCGTAGCGGAGCACCCGTGCCACGAGCATTTCTAACGGCTCCACAGTGATGGCTTGAGCTAGGCGGAGCACACCAGCATGACCTTGTCTGCTTCGGTGCTGGCCTGATCTTCCAATTCAGCTTCTAGCTTGGTTTCACAACTCTGCGCAAACTTGCCTCCGAATGACATCTGTCTCGTTCTCCAGTGTCAGGAACTGAGATTTGCTGCTGCCCATGCCCGGGCACATCGGCTTCGAGGGAATGTTGTCAAGTCTACATCGCACTTGAATGGAGAATATTGCAGCTACCAAATTGCAATGGTCGCAGTCGTTGGAGAGACTAAGTCCAAGCGGGGAGAAGTGCATTGTTACGGTACTAGCCTGGACGGCCATGCTCGCTTTCAGGCAGTTTGCAAATCTTGATCTGTAGAAACACGTGTACAGTACATGACAGTCGGCGGTGCTAGGCCATCTTAAAAAGCACGTTTCGCCTGGGATGGTCATCCGGTGTATTTGCACCAATCAGCAGAATCCAGCAATTTTGATACGTTTTTCTCGTAGACTTAGTCTTGATCCATGGGCCTAGCGCATAGCAAGCTGTCGATCACGTCGAGAAGATTGCTGTTGCAGCCTTTCAGAAGCCACATTGAGCCGCCGGAATTCTCTGAATAACATGCAGTGGTGGTGGGGGCGTTGGCCGAAGACAAGCGACGACTGCTGTTTCACTTCATGGGGAAGCACGCTCTGGCAGTACAAGTAGTCTGTCGCTGAGTCGCTGTGACGCAATGCCCCGATGCTGTCAGCAGGGATTTGCTCTAGCTTGTCGCCGTCAACGTCTCATCAGCGCAAGACGTTACATCATGTTTGGGCGAAGCTTCAGAACAGAGGAGCAAGTATTCCACCATTCAAGATACCATTCACGCCTGTCAGCATACCGACATCATCATCATCAGCTACGCTCCCACTCATATCGAATGTGCAGTACAAGCATGTCGGCTGCGAAAGCGAGGACCCTTGACGAGGATATTGCTCAGCATAAGGTAGTTTGCCACCAGTTGGAGCTGAGCCATACAACTGGCGAGCTCATGTGGAAATGGCGGAAGCCAAACTCCGCCGAGCGCAGACTTTGACACTTACAGTAGCTGAGCTGTCTACTAGACTACTACGACGTACACTTACCTCATCGAAATTCAGTGTCAAACAAAGAAGGAACGAAGTAGTCCCCACGTATGACTAAACCAACGCATCGAGCCTTGCCCCTTTTGGCAACCAATAAAGCACTATCGTGCCTCCTTACAATTACGGGACTCACAACAATTTCCATACCACGTGGTCGAGATGGGCTGATCCATTTTTGGACTTACCGGTCCCACTACCATTACTTGGTAGGCATCGAGGTGATACCATCTCGTGCTAGGATTTTGATACTAGCAGGTGGCATGACAGGGGTTTGACAGGGCATGACAGCCACTGAAGCTTGCCTGACCTTACCCTATAAGGCTAGACGTGGGCTCAATACTAACCTTTTCGGGCTTACCATCACGGTGATCTGGTGGTGGATCGAACTCCTCACGCTAGCATTGAAAATCTCGCAATGGATAGGTAGGTAAGTACCGTTGGAACTTTCTACGGTCGCTCCAGGTGAACTCCAGAATAGCTGCTGGACATTGGCTGCCGATCAGGCTCCAGTAGGATTCGAAAATCGCTTTCGCTACCACCATGGCGCGTGTTATTAGCTGGACACAACTCGGAAAGCATAAGACATCACGACAGTAAGCAGGTGTTGCAGCGTCGGCCTTCGGACTTTTGTGTACCTCTTTCCCAAGTGTGGGCCGGACCAGTGCTCGAGGGAAGTGCTGCTAGCGATCATCTCCGTTGCGCTGCTGCACGAATACAAGGCTAAAGCAGCTAGCTGCATGGGAATTTGCTTGGCTTCATAGGTCGGCGCATGTCGAGGCTCTGCATGAGCGAGTAGTACATCACAAGTGTCTTATCCGAGTCAACCTTGACATCTGCAGAAATTCTGCACGATTCGTCTCTACCTGACCGTATCAGTAACTCGAATACGCTCCTGTCCAATGTCCCCTAAAGCATTAATAACATTGCGCGAATCACGAGCGCCCAATATAGCAGGGCGAATGCCGGATAATCTCGTTCCGTCTTCACAGGGCTTGGCGAATTGGACAGCAGAGTAGCCCTGTCTAGCTGTGCATTTGGGCGCGCTAAATCTGCACAAGGACCTACGGAACCGGTAGAATACTAATATCGCAGACACCTGCAGGCATCATGCAACCTTACTCACCACGTGGCAGAAGGGCCCACGCTCATGCGGCTGACACGAAACGGCCCACGCTTGCCACTGCCAGTGTCAGAATAGTGGTCACACAAATTTTCGCAGAGGAGCTCGCTGCAATCACGTTCACCTTTGTTCCTGGCTAAGGGTTCAACGGTAGTTTCATGGGCGAGAAAGCATAAAAGCCTTTGGGCTAGACCGCACGGCCCGTCGCAATGAATGACCACGGCGACATGGTGGGTTAACCACTCCTGATGACAAAACACAAATCAGTCACGAGCAAATTGAGTTCCTGCGATGTCTGTCAACCAGTTGCCGGAGGTTCTTCGCTATCGAACCGATTCCGCACACCTTGCTCACGGTACAGTTGCACGTGCTGGAGCCGTGACAGCTAGTCTACTGGCTACGAAGCATGAGCAGTCTTGTCCTTCAAGGCCTTGCGCTTCCGTGCTGGTCGCGCCATATCTTATTCGGTTCAAGCCGCAGCAAACTTGCCGAAGATAGATACCATGACAAGTAGCGGTCATAGTGGCAGTTGTTCAGGAAGCACCAACGATGGGTAGCCGAACTCAACTTTCGACCTCTGCGTTGATATCCCTCAGAAGTATGCCGGTTCCGTATCGTTCCCATGTCCGGCAACATCACCATACTATCAGTCTACGCCGCTTAATTCATGTTCCTGCTGGTAGCGTTAACATGCGCGCGATCCGAACCCGCACCTTCATGGCTGTGATGGCTTTCTGACTGCAAGCACGTAACGATATTGGGGGCAGCAGGACTCCTCTGCTACTAGATGTTCGCTCAACAGATGCCGTGGCTTCATCGAAGGTGCCTGCGCACAGCAGGCGGGTAAAATCTTTCGTGTCTGCCCGCTGCCACAGCCTTATGTTCGTCACTCTGCTAGCCAACGGCGAAAGGAAAGATGCTTTTCGTACTAGCTGATGTTGTGTGCAGTAGCATAATGCCCCCATTCGTTTACTCAAACAAGTGAGGCTTTAGCTGGCTCTTGCAGCAAGCTGAGCTTGACCTCTAGCGGCTGTCAAGCCACCCTCCGGACACAGAAGACGGCCGGTCGCTAACCTAAAATGGTTTGGTGGGTAAGCGTGCAGCAGCGGCCACGTTGTTTGTCCGGAGTGTGTCAAGCGAGGTTTGCGGTGCCGACGTTGTTCCACATGCCAAGGTACCTGCATATCCATGCATAGCACTCATCGATCTAGACCTCAGCCACCAACAACGAAACCAAACAACAAGTACAGATGTCTGGTAAAGAAGTCTATTCATCCCACCACTAGCACTACCGCACGCACGATTTGGAACATTTTGTGGCGTTGCGGTCATCAGTGCTCAAAACAATAAAGGTCGCAGAACCGAAGAAGCCGCCACCGAATGCGTCATCACAAGACGAACATTTCCCCAGCAGCACTCGACCAGGTAGCCATGCTAGCCAGTCCACTACGTGACGCCATGGGACGACGTACGCTTCGAAGAAACGTCGTCGAGTCGCAAACAATACTAGTGTACTCATACAACGCAAAGATCGCCTGTCTCTCCTGAGAAACGTCGGAGATACGTCTCAGGTACAGTGACATCCGACTGTGGCAAACCACTACTTACACCAAGAAGCGAAAGGTGATTGTCTGATGACGGCCAGGGTTAGTTACTACTGCAAAGTTGACGATCTATCGGTACTTGTAGTTGTAGCCTACCAGCAGATATTCCCTTCCCCTTGTACCTGGTCCTTGTCCAAGCAGCTTACAGGGTCCGGAGAGACATTATTGTGCTTTCTTGCTTCGCACATCCATGCGGAATCCCGTTGCAAGGAGTGCCACCCACTGTCACAGCCGGAGCGGGATATTGGTCTTACCGCATTGGGCCCCGAGAGCTGGTCTACCAATCATCTGCCACTCCTGAAATCTATCCCGAGGCAAACAATAGTTAGCATCCACCCTACCGTGAGCAAGGGCGTGCTAGTCACATGCGAACACCGCCTCGAGAGCTGCCTCACTGCCTCCTAGCCAGTGATCTACCATGCTACGATTCACCACCAGCGAATAGCGAGGGCAACTCCACAGCAGATGTACCAGGCCGCTGTGAAATAACACGGAGATCTCTCATGTCTCGCGACCATCAACAGGTGGTTAGGAACTCTGCATTTTCCTATGCGTCCGCGTCGACATGTCGTCCCGAGGACCCGACAGCAGCTCGTCTGCAGGAACTGGACTGGTGCCAGGCAACCGGACTAGTTCAGCATCTTCCTCAAACCTTGAGTTCGAGCGTCTTGCTTTGCTGAACTACAGGTCTCTAAGGTAGGTGAGGTGCCAGACGTGCTACATGCGGAACTCAGCCCTCTCAGGCAGCTCCTGGCCTGGCTGGCAGGCGACATCCTCATAACTCGATCGGTCATCTTCATCCTCGAAGTGAGGTAGGCTCCGAACTAGCTTCCGCCGTAACTAGATCGGCACACTATCAGGTTCCTCAAAGCACCTACCCACCAGGCCGCGCCGTGACTAAGTTAACCACGCTGCGCTACACCACACCCCCTTCTTTACTCAACACCGACCGTCGCATATACTCCTCACTGCCATTCAACCTCTCCAAATAAATCTCATCTACCACATCGCACACAAAATCCTCCACAATCTGCTCCCTGTATCTCTCCCCAATGGGCCGACAACCGCCCCTATCCAACCCCCCCGCATCCCTCTCAAACCCACACCACCACGGTCCATCGAATTTACACTCCACCGCACCACCCGTGAAATGCGACAACGCAGGATAATACCCTAACTGCCCATCATCCACGGCCCCCTCCTTCAAACTCGTCTTATTGCCAATCTCGATGAAACTCGCCGGCGGCAGGAACGCGAACAGATGGCGCGCCACGACGCCGTGGTATTTGCCGTTCACCCACACCTCGATCTTCGAGCCCGGCAGCGTCCGGAGATGCGGCAGCTCGTGCTGCGGATGGGTCTCGGTCGTGAGATCGTAGGACTTACCGGTCTCGGGGTTCTGCGTCTTGGTTTTGGTGCCTGCGCTGGGCCGGCAGAGGTCGTTGTGCGGCGTGTAGTCAGGACACTCGAAGTATGTTTGTCCGCGCAGCACGAAGGGGTTGCGGTCGCGGATGATTTCGTGGTCGGAGGGGATGGTGTGGGCGTTCCCTGCTGCTGGTTGTAATTGTGCTCTTAGGGCTGCTCGTAGGGGGTCTGTTTCCGTTGTCGCTTGTGGTTTGACTGAGTCTTCGCGTTCTTTTGTTTTGGATTTGCCGGATGTGCTTTGTTTGCCGGTCTTGCTCGTCTTCTGCCGCTTGTTCCTGCTGGGCTGAGCGGGTCCGCATTCGAGGTGGGGGTAGTCGGCTGGGTTGAACGTTCCTTCTACTACTTTCTTGTGGACTTCTAGGGGTGGGAGCGTGATCATTAGTCCAACTACGTCGCCGGGACTTAGGTCATCGAAGTCGTCGCCGTCTTGGATATGCTGGATGTCTGAGTTGAAGCGTACTACACCGTAACTCCTGCCGAACCCTGACCGGGTCGCGACTGCGTAGCTATAGCCGCTATTGCCCAGTGGCTCACCATACGCCGCTTCTCGCCTCGCAAAGCCCACTCTGAGTCCCCCACGATTGGTACTCGTTCGATCGGCTTCTTGGAAACTGGCGAGTGAGGCCTTTGGCGGTTCACGGCCCGGCGGAGCTTGTGAGATAATCTTGGCTTCCCAGAAGAACTGGCCCTCCCGCGCAAACACGTTCGCTTTAGTGGTGTAATGGCCCCACTCCCCGGTCTTACTGAGCATGTCCTTGCTGAAGCAATTCCGCAACTTATCAATCTGGCACTGCGGGTGCTGCTCATCGCTCAACCTAGCGTGGTAGGGCGGCGCTTCAGCAGCATGGAAATACAGAGTCTGCGGATCCCGTCGCGCCCTAACATAAAACCTCTTCTCCTTCGTCTCGACGTGGTGACCCAACGTGTAGAAATCGTGTTTTTCACCATTGGGTCCGGTCTTGCTGTGGTCGTAATTCTTTTTTAATTCTTCCTGTTCGGCTTCAAGTTTGGGGTCGCGGTGAACGATGTACACGGGGAGGAAGATCTTGTTATCGACTGGTTTGGATTTGTCGATGTTGGATACTGCTGCACCGGCTTGTTCTTTGAGTTTCGCAGATGGGATCTTTTCACGGTGGCCGCGACCGGAAGTAATGGAAGCGTCGTCCATGTGCAGCTGCGGTAGAAAAACAAGGACGATGTCAAGGTAATTTCAGGTATTGAGGAAGGGAAGCATGTGCGCGATGATGTCGAGAATTAAGTGCGGAAGTTGCGACAAGCAGGCTGGCGAGGCGTAACAAGTGCTACATACCGGGCTCAGCTGAAGGCATTGGAGGAAATGCTAGTGGGCGAAGTACCGCACGATTTGACCCGAGTCCGTCGGTTTGGGAACTTCAAGGACACGTCGGTCGCGACTGTACGCGTTGCTCTTAAAAGTGCTTGCGCCATCACGTGGACAGTCAAATGCCATGTTTCTCCTTCTACAATGTCTTGACATCGTCAGAGAAAATGTACTGCACAGCTTGCGTGTCACGAGTGAGAGCCCCTAGGTGTCACGCTTTATTTGGTCGCGAGCTGTCGCTTACTGGGTCGAAGACAATACTGAGTTCGACATCAATAGCCCTAGGTTCTGCCATGAACAACCATCGAGTCTACGACCACATGAACCTGTCACTCAACGACGTTCTCAATCTCTTGGAAAGATGATTATGAATGCCACATCTATTGGCCGAGAACTAGGTCCTTGCTTTGATTTGTATTGCTTGCAGCAAGAGTCATTGATTGTTCATATTCCTTCACCCGTCACGTTCCTTCCCTTAATCGATGAACCTCAGCACTTACAGCCACTACACTGACACTCGCCTGACTCAGGTCAAAAAGAGTGCTGTTCTTCAGAAAGCAGTTCCCACCGTACCCCTGGCTTAAGGCACCGGACAAGGCTGGGATGAATGTCACACTTTGACACTTCGGGTTCTCGGAGTTTTTCTCCTTGTCCTCGCTCATTGCGTTCAAACTGTGGCAAGCTTCTATACAATCGCTGACACTGTAGGACACGATCGTTTGGATGTTGCGCACGGTGCCTTGCAAGCTCGATACATTACTTGTGGGATCTAACGCAGGCAGGCCCTCCTGAAGGATCACGCCGCACTTGAGGTCGAAAGACGCGCTGCCATTCCGCGTTGTGAAGAGAGGGTCGCGTGTCAGCTGCCCCCGATCATTGCAGTACGCGCCCTTCTTGAGGTTGCTTATTTTATCAGGCTGCAATGGCGAGTAATTGTTCGGATTTAACCGGTTCCGACATTGGGCAAGGGGTATGCCCAGGCCTGTGGCTATAGCGAGCGCTGTGAAGAGGAATGTCGCGAGCGCGATCAGCGCTGCGAAGTTCTTGCGGGATGTCTTTTCGAAACCCTTGACGCCTACCGTGGAACCATCATTCCAGGTATGATGAGGGTATGGTGTGACTGCGGAAACATAAGGTGAATTGCTGTATTGACTCGAGTGCCCTAGGGGACTAAACGGCTGCGTAGGTTGTGGATATTTGTAGTAGGAGTCGTCGTGACGGTTGATGTTGGCTTTCAGGTGCTCGGCTGCTACGACTTCTGGCAGAGTTGTGTCAGGTCTGGGTACTTCGGCGTGCTCCATGATTAATGGATGTGAATCATGAGAACCATAAGACTCATGAGAGGTATAAGGTGCCATCAAGAAGGATCAGAAGGAACGTCGAGGACGAGCCTGCTGTTTCAAGTATAGAGTGATACTGTCAGCAACACAAGCGCGCTTACTTAGCATGAGACGAGACACAGAGGCACTATGTTCTGTTAGGTAAATTGCAATCATCATCACGACTGGGGCGAAATCCAAAATCACCGTAACGTCGCTCGAATATGGTGGTGCTAGTATTTCAGGCATCCAACGCTATGGACATCATGTTTCAAAGCTGCGGGAAGTTCGCTTTCTGGAAGCAGCTAAAAGTCGATCCCGGTCAACACAGCAAGGGCTCCGAAGATGATTGGCATCCAACAGCACGTGGATGCGATACTTTTAGAACGCCTTACAAGGCAGTGCTGTTGCCGATCGCCATGCTTTGTGGCCTGCCAGTGTGGCAGGCTGTCCTGCAAGGAGCCGAGCTCGCCAAACATGATAGGCGCAGCAACCAAGTGCTTGTCCGCGCCGATGCCGCAGGCCCTACTTGAGGTCGCTTCGTGGACGAACGATGATTGGCTGGTCTTCGCTAGACCTTTCGCGATTGCCATACGAACTGGCACAGAGAGATGCCTACGGCGATGCCGTCGCCTATCTCATTGGATTCTTGATGCCAAATCATTGCTGTCTGGTCGAGGTGAGCAGTGGTGCAAGCGATATCTGAGCGAAAAGGGTAAGCCGCCAAGACAAGACGACAACGGCATGCCACAGAACGCCGAATAAAATTCACGTTCCGGCCTACAATTTATGATGTAAGCTGACCGTGATCTTTCCACGAGCAAGAAAAGATTGGAGGCGAGACCGACTACTACTCACAGACAATGCGTCTCGAGAGCAAGTGACAAGGAATAGTTAAGAGTCTGGAGAACCCCTCTACATCATCATTCGGCGGTGTAGAACATCTCACTGGTATCAGCAGTACAGTATACCCTTACTGGTCGCGTCTGCCCATACGCTTTCTGAGCCAGCGACCGACGATGGTAGGATTCTCGGTTCTTGCTTTTTAAACGTTCGCATATCGAGCTCTCAAGGAGAACGGCTGCTCCCTTCTTCGTCTACTGTAATCCTGCGGCATTCTCGTCCTTGGACTTGCTTTCTTTGGCTCTTTCTGTCTTTTCGGTTGCGGTTGCTTGGGCTTCCGGGGCGTCCTCTCCCCATCCTCCCAGCACCCTGACCACGTCACCTACGTTCGGCCAAGTATCTAGCTTTGCCTTCCTCAGGTACTCCTCCCCAACAAACTCAACCACATCCATTATCGCTACCTTGAGGCTTCTGAGCTGGTCTTTGACTGTTCTAACGGCCGAGTCCGATTCATCACTGCCTCTGGCGCCCAACAATCGTCCCAGACCTCGCAAATGCCACAGCGCGGGGCCAGTGCCAAGGCCGAGACAGGAGATTGTAACGAAGACCACGAGCTCGGTTTCTAGTGGGGTAAGAACTTCGAAATCAGAGAGATACATTCCGTAGACCGTGAACAGCTCCATGAACTGCACATCTTGTGTGTGGGCACCCCAAAGAGGGAAAATCCGGTTATGAAGGAGGTCGTGGCCGTAAATGCTATGGATTGTGTCCACACCTCTGGCATGTATTTGTTCGCGGTCGATGTTCTTCCTATATGATGGGAGTGTCAGCAACTAGGACCGACCGGAACGATGTCTCTAGGTAGCCCTTACCACTTCTCGCTCAATTGACTTTCTTTTGCTTTCTCCTGCGGGGACCCCTCCGCGGCCGCAAGTGGGGTCATTGCCATCAAGACTTGAGGTGCACCTGTTAGAGTGACCTGCTTTAGTAGTACATCTCTGAGCTGCAAGGAAAGCCTTTGTTTGCTTTCAGCTGATCCAGAAAGAAGTCCATCTTTTGTTAAATGTGTAAAAAACTCTGCTAGGAGCTCGGGTGAGGGTGATGTCGAGAGGGCAGCGCCCTGAACAAATCAGTCAATGTCATATACTTGCAAAGCCACGGACAATACGGACGATAACTAGATACCATGCATGAGGGCCCAGCTGGGTAGGTGTGCTATTGGATGTCTGTTCAATGAGGTTCGTCCACTGTTCTCTGGAGTAAGCCGGCATGGTGCTATAAGAGTATAAATCAAAGATTCGGGAGATGCAAATGATCACGAGCAATACGAGTGTGTAGAATGGTATGTCGCTGATAGCAGAAAGAAAGAACCAATGTGTTCAGTGCAATGATTGTTAGATCATTCAGTTGGAGAACGAATGTGCCCGAGGTCACGGTGTCCGTTACAAAGTCATCGTTACTGGCACTGTGGCAAGGATGTGATGGTTGAAAGTCACTTGTCGAGAATGAGATAGACAGCAAGACACTCGAGGTGTGTTCGACGAAGTCGTTGCAAGCCTCAGTGCTATAAAGACTGGAGTTCAAAACTTGAATGTCAACTGAAATGGCCCAGATACGTGAATTACAGAGAACCAATAAAATTGGCGCATGGGGTTCAGGTCCACTTTTACGGTCGACGCGTCAAATCACTATTCGCCTGTCACTAACGCTTCTGATGCATTGAACACAGCCTGGATCTCAGATATAGATACATGGTTGTTGCAATATCGATCGGTCGAAGTCATCGGTACGGCGCTCGCAAGTATCTGCGAGAAGGCGAAGAGCGATGAGGCATTGATCGCATCTGAGGGGACTTGCGCGACACGATGGCAACGAAGCGAAAAGCTGGTAACATTAGCAGGAACGATGACTTGGCTGGCGCCTATGGTCTTGACGAGGTAGCACCAAGGATTCTGACATCTGCACCTCCAAACGACGCGTTGAAGCAGGGCCTTTTGAGAGAAGTGAAGCCGATAACGTTTTCCCCATTCAACCTGGATGCCGTCACCAAAGCGGCGAAGACTTTGAACGATGCAGCTCAGCACAACAAAATTGCGGCAGCGGGGTCGTCTTCTCTCCAGTTCAAAGTACAGCCCTTCAATCCAGCGTCAGAAGCAACTTCCGTCGATCGCACAGCAAATGATGCGAGATGCGTCTTGTGCCAGAGGGATGGCCTTGTTTGTGACATGGCTATCCCGCAATGCGGATCTTGCATAAGCCGCTCAGTCAGGTGCGATTACGTTCAGGATAAGTCTCGTGACTGTCTTACTTGCAAACTCGCGAGGATAATTGGAAACCCAGTGAGATGCGATCTACAATACCCTGCTTGCTCGTCATGTAGACAGGTGAAGGCGTGGTGCTTATATCCTGCAACATTCCCCGAAAGCTGGTGCGTATCTTGTCGTCAACCTGGACGTTCCTGCGACCAGCAGCGCCCCAAGTGTTCGACATGCATGCATGAGAAGCTGGCCTGTGGGTACACTGAGAATGCACCGAGTGTTGAAGTCATAGATCTCGAGTCGGATTCTGGGGGGTTGGATGAGGCTGAATATGAGGTGGAGCAAATCCTGCACCGTCGCAGTCGAAAGAAAACCATAGAATACCTGGTGAAGTGGAAAGGCTATGATCTGGACGAGAGTACGTGGGAACCAAAGCAGAACCTTACGGGATCTCAAGAATTCATACAAGAGTATGAAAATCGCGTCAGTCAGAAGATTTCAAAAGGTCCACTAAAAGCAGTCTTGAAAGCACACGAGAGAGTCAGTGTAGCTTCCCCAAAGCAACAAGCGAAAATCGGAAAACCACGAGGGCGCTCTACTACACAACATAAAGCACAGGCTACAGCACTTGGTCCACACATTCCTGAAAACCCGCAGACGACCATTCCATCGGCGGAGTCTGAGGTAGCAGCGCTGAAGGCAAAGGTTGCGATGCTAGAGGCCCGTTTGCTGGATAATTCTCCCGACGCCAGATCTACCGCACCCGCGCCAAGATCACCACAAGATGTCGAATCTATTATTGACCGTCAGTGGAGGAATGGTAGAGAAGAATACATGGTACGGTGGAAAGGACGCGGGCCCAGGGCTGATAGCTGGGTAAGTGCCTCTAGCGTGAGCTATGCAATTCCTGCTGTAGGGGAGTACCAGATGCGCGTGAACCGGATTTCGCAATACGAAGCTCTATCGAAGGATCACGTTTCAAAGCAACAAACGGGCTCCTCCTTGCATAATCCTCCTGCTCATCACATTCAAATGGCTGCATCGCCCACAACCGCAAGCGTACCTCAAACTCACTCCAGGAGGATACCGCAGGATATAAGAATGATCCTCAATCGGAGGTGGAATGCTCAGAATCCTGTGTATCTTGTCAGATGGAAAGACGGAGGACCAGATACATGGGAGTCACATGTGGCTCTAGGAAATGCCCAGGAAGAAATCCGTGCCTATGCTTCAGCAGAGCACCGTGGCAAGACGAGCTCTGTCACGCAGGCGCTGCCACCACCGCCAGTGTTGCAAAGCAGTATGCCACGGATGGCGCAAGAAGAAAATGGCAGCCTTCAGATGAACGGCGGACACGACCAACTGCACATGAGTTCGGTGCCAACAAGTGGGCCCTCATACTGCTTTATCGGTGGGTCATCATCGGCACCTAGGGATGCTTCTATGACGGTCCGACCTAACTCTGCCTTGTACAACACTAGTGTTGCCGACAGGCGAAACAACTTAGATGTGCAGCGACTAGCTCCAAGCAGATCGGCCTCCTTAAACCAGGCTGCAGTACAAGCTGCAAGGGCGGGGGGAGCGTCTACGCAAGCCGGAGGAAGACAAGCCATGGATGCGGCTGCACACCTTGAAACAGGGCCTGCTGGCGCAGCTAAATCTCTGTCACGACCGCCCCTCGACCTCAGAATGTCGGAAGCGATCAATGTTGTGCAACAGCGGAAAAGGGGAAGGCTCGGGGAAGTGTCTAGCCCAGTGATTGACTTAACAAATGACAAGCCGATTGGAAAAGGGCTACAACAACGTCAAAGCCCTGTCATCAATCATGATACCCATGGCAGTCCAGCACTTTCTCAGGAACGCGGAGATCGGCAATCAAGCGCAGAATATCGCAACAAAACCTCTGCACGTCCGCCACAACGAGGCAACAGGTGGAATGGTTCTACATCCCAAGACTTTAGTGGAGAACATCCACATCACAGCGACCCTTCAAGCTATACACCGGACACGCGTTTTCTCCTCCTCCCTAAGCATCTTCAGTACTCTGAACGACCATTGCCATGCGGCCCATATACAAAGCATACGGTCGCCTCAAATGTGCTTCTCGCAATGGGTAAGCATCCATGGCTTTTCAAGCTGAATGCTAGGTTGGAAGGAATGCTTGACAGAGACGACGCAGGTCGTCGACTCGAGCACGGGAAAGCGCAGCATCAGCGTGTCGAAGACTTACGCATGGAAGCCCACGCGGCGAAACAATAAGTAATAGCCGCAAACTACCAGTATAGAATACACCATGCTGTACGAACCGTGTACAGACTATGCTGCCGACATGGAGGCCTCAACAATCCCATTCGAAGCCGTTCAGACATTCAGATAAGTCGTTGATTGGTATCTGGGACGGAGCGGGTTTGCATGCACTGCTGACGCAGAGTCTCTTCCCATTGGTAGGTCTATAGATCAGCGCTTTTCCTGATCAAGCAGTAGCGCCATCTTTCAGGAGACCGAACGTGTTTCCTTCGCGAAAAGCGACTCCTCATCTGGAGCCTTTCGGGGCCGGGGCACGCCTTACGGATGTCCGATTTAGCAACAAACCAGGGACTTTCCATGAATATCATCGATCCTTACCTTATTGGTTTATTTGTGCCACTTGTTCTTTCGCACATGCAATCTTCGCGCTGTTTATTGTTCAAGAGTTGATCTTTCCTTCAAGTCTATCATTCTCAGCTTCCACCCGCGTGCTTTCAGCAGAGTAAAGATGTCGTTCGCCTCGAATCTCCAGAGCAAGTTCTCTGGGAAGGTCGCTGACCCTGTCCCCGAGTTCAACAGCGAGTAAGTTTCGATAGCGGTATAGTCACACAATCGTAGACAGTGGTATCCTGACATTCGAACCAGCTCCCCTCTACATCCAGCAATCGTCCATTTCCCCATTGCCTTTAATATTCTCGCATGGGGTCTCGACATCCTGTATGCCCTCACGACCACTTATGTTAAGCCAGGCTTCTTCACCAGCCGCTTCTCGGACCCTAACACCCTCATCGACATTACTCGTCTCGGTTACTTCATGCTGTGCGCAGGGCTGATCAGTACTGTCCCAGCCATCATGTCCGGCAACAAGCAGCTCGTGGGGCTGATCTCCAAGAATGGTGGGCCATGGGAGAAGGACGCACAGGGCAATCAGAAAAGCACAATGGTGCCGAGAATCAAGGTTGCCATTACGCACGCCCTGGTCAATGATACGATCTTCTTGGTCAACCTATACAGCTGGTACTACAGACGTAGCACCGAAAAGAGAATGAACCCAGGCAACACGCCGAGTGAGATGAACATGATCATCTCGATGTGTTTGCTGCCAATGCTGCTTGCATCTGCAAAGGCTGGTGGTACCTTGGTCTTCAACCACGGCGTTGGTCTGCACCTTGGTCGAAAGTCAACTAAGGAGATCAACATGAAGCCTGGTATGGAATGCCTTATTGTTCCTGCTGAGAAATGAGCAATGAGGATGACAAAAGTAAAAGCTTGAGCAGCGAGACCAGCTCCGGGGTCAAGAACCAATAAGAAGCAAGACATGAGAAGAACGGTGGTGCATGGTGGACGGAGCGGTCACAGAACAGGAAGAGCTAGGAGACGAAAGAGGTGTTCGGCTGCGTTGAGCATGGCTAAGAGGGCTCCGAGGAGTATCTAAAGACTGGAGAGAGATATCGCAAGGTGACTTGGACATATTTCTGCTATATGACAATAATAGAGGCAATCCATCATACCATCTCAGGACAGGTACCAACGAAAAAGGGATCCGTAACAGAATATGTGAACTCACTAGAAGACAACCCGCACCTTGTCCGGTTCTGTCGAAGCGTAACCACGGTTTGGGGCGTGATTGCTGGACGAGACGTGATACGAGTACTGTCTGCCTAATGCCTTAAGTTATGCCCAGAGACACCATCAGCCAGGTACAACCGCAAAACCGCTGACTCAAGCTGCCTCTCATCGACTGCAGGTTCGTTCGATTGCTGATGAATCTCGTAGCTGATCCCGACTAACCTGGATGCCCGCTAAGCTCGGGTATCTGCTGAGATCTGGCGCCAAGCACGGCAATCTGCATGGTGAGTACCCTTGATGTCGTCACAATATGTTCACTTCAACATCATGACCATCATACATCGACTTTTCCACGTGGGAATCGGTCGCAACAGCCAGCCGTGACCAGTTAGAGCAACTTGATTTCACACCAAGGTACAACGGGCCATTGCTGAGTTCCAGGATGACACCAATGACTTGACACGAAAGTGATGCGTGCATTAATCGTGAGGAAGACCACCAACCAGCGTCAATCATGGTTACAAGTATGATGCCAGAGAATATGGCCTGTGACTTGCCCACGGCATTTCCGGAGCAGTTTTCCTTACTTCAATGCTCGCTCTTGCACCCCTTAGACGGTTATCGTTAAGAACATTTGCAAGATCCAGTAGAACACTCACAGCACCGCTTCTACAACGTAATATCACTAGAACAGCATTCAGACAAGCAATAAACCCAAACACTGGACAGGAAGAAAACATGGAGGCCATCAAGAACACCATAGCGGAGAACATGGGCGGTGTTGCCCACGCCTTTGCCAACGAGGATCAGAAGTTCGATATCGAGAAAGACGTCCCCGATCAGTCCGGCAAGGTCGCGGTCGTGACAGGTGGTAGTGAGGGCATAGGCTATGCCGCCGCCTTCACACTCCTGAAAAACAACTTAGAGAAGCTCTTCATTCTCTCGATGTCCCAGGAGACCTTCGACGGCTGCCTGAACGACATCAAGGAGAAGCTTGGCAGTGACAAAGCTCAGCGCGTGATATGGGTCAAGTGCGATCTTGGCGACCCAACTAACGCAGCATCAGCCGCGAAGGATATCTCAAATGAAACAGACCGACTCGACATCCTAATCATGAATTCCGGAAGAGGTATCATGACGTACCAACTCACAGAGGGCTCACAGATCGACAGACACATGATGGTCAACCACGTCGGCCATGTGACACTGGCCTCGCATCTGCTGCCGCTCCTCAAGAGCACGTCCGAGAAGGGTACAGTCCGGATCCAACTCCAATCCTCCAACGCGCACGAGATGTCGCCAAAAGATACGAAGTTCGCTTCGATCGATGAACTCAACCAAGATCTTGGCCCTAACGGGCAGTACGGACGCTCGAAACTGGCGAACCTCCTCTACGCCCGTTATTTGGACCGCCACCTGCACAAATCTCACCCCAACATCCTCATCAACGCGACACATCCTGGCTTTGTCGAGACGAAGATGTCAACTCAAGACATCCATGAGCCATACCCCACATTAGGTTACGGTATGAGCGTGGCCATGTCGCCCATAAAGAAGGATCAGTGGGAGGGAAGTACCAGTACTTTGTATGCCGCGACGAAGACGGACAGAAGCGGCGAGTATATTTGCCCGCCTGCTATTGTTGAGCCGGGCAGCGAGTTGGCGAACAACGCCGAGTTAGGTGACCAGCTCATGAAGTTGACGCGGGAGATTATAAAGACGAAGTTTGGTGCGCAGAGTGTGGATAAGGGTTGTCCTCTCAAGGACTATTAGATTGGGAGAGTTACGATGTAAAACAAATCTAATGTCTGTGTCCCAGCATGAATCTGTTCACATTCGGGTCTTGATTTGCGACTGGTATTAGCTGCAGTAGTTATTTGGCCGAGTCCTCGGGGCTTGCTGTGTAGGAACGAAGCTCTCAACCCCTGCTGATCACGACACTAACCCGGCAATTTTGTAAATGCTCATTGCAAACTACTGTACACGTAGCGGTTTGCAATATCATTCTAGGCAGCGCTAGCTTACCCTATCGCCATCTCTTTGCTCCACACCGCTTGCAACTGCTTACATGCAGGTCCTCCAACTGTTATTCCAGCATCGGGGTCTGGGACAACGACAAAATCAAATTGCTGCCGCGTTGCAAAGCGTGGGTGCAGCAAGGATAACCTCACTGATTCCCCTATACTAGGCCGGGTGGTAGTTTGTGCGCTCCACTTGAAGTTGTTCAGGAAAGACGCGCCGATGATGTTGTCAGATGATCCTGAATCGTATCGCATCGAAACTGAAACACTGCCAGCTCTGCTGGAGCAGTCCAACAATACTGCAATATCGTGACCAAATAAAATTTTCATCGATTGCTCCTGTTGGGTTGGTGGACAGTTACCTTGAGCAATCCCCTCAAGAGCGGCCTCCTTGTCTTTGGCTGTCTTGTTCCTGGATAATCTCCAAGTAGCGATACGTTTCTTGCACATCTTCTCTGCGACATGGAAGTCATAACGGGTCTTGAGATGCATAACGACATCCCTGAGCCGCCTGTGTTCCTCGACATAGAGGCGAGTAAAGATAGGTCGGATTTCAGACCACTCGGCGTCGGTGTATGCATGGGGTCTCGATTGAGCTTGAGACCGTATAGGCTGGCTTCGGATCAAAGATTCTGGAGTATTGGTAGACTCGAAGAATGGAGATGTCGGCAGGTGCCGATCCGTGGTCTCTGGATCGTCGGACAATTTGTGGTTGACTAGGGCAGGATTATAGTTTTGTACCCAGCGTATGGAGTCCCAGACGATCGTGCACCCCTCTGCTTCTTGGAAGCTGAGTGCCATATCTGTGCCGTTGGGTTCGGTCCACACAATCAAGCTATCCTGCTGTAGCTGATAGCTGTCACTACCTTTGATAATCCTGCTGTTGAAGAGCACTTTACTGGGATCCTCCTCGGACTTAACGAACACATAAGCCTCATCCTGCAAAGACGTCAGCAAGTTTCCTCCACGTAATTCATGCACTGGTATTGGTGACGCAGTCATTGTCATCACGTACATAAAGGATTTGGCAGCTGCAAAAGCCGGTCCCAAGGTCATACCAGTCGTTGTCTCGAATATCATATACCGTGCACCTTGTGCTTGTACCCTTGTCCTGGTCTAGGTATCCTTGGGTCATTAGCCCCCCCGCTACCACCGACTCGTCTCCTTCTTCGCCCGAAGAATCGTCTTCGTCGCTGCCATACATTTCTCGTGGCAACGTCCCCAGCGCAATGTCCTCCATATGTGCACAGACATGTGACTTGAACTTCGCTGGAGTCGAGAAACCTATCTTTGTACACAAAGGACACGGCCACTCCGCGGCTTCCTGATCTTGCATGCGCGTCGCGGCTGCGACGAGCGCACCCCGTTGGCTTGAATTCAACGCAGCGTGATGGGCGGAGATATGTGTTTTGAATTCCGCTTCCGCTTCGCACACATATTGGCAGTCGTGGCATTCGTAACCCTTTTTTTGGCGATGCATTTTGACATCATGCTCCGCCCATGAATTGCGTGTGGTAAAGGTGATGAGCCCTTCAGCGCAATTTCCATGGACGCAGATGTAAGGTTTGAGGTCCTTGTACACATGGCGTCTGTCCTGTTAGCGTCAAGTACGCCAGTATAAGCACTAGACTTACTTCCAATCAATCCGATGGCGAATCTCAGAGAGCACATTGTCACAGATAGGGCACCTAAAAGGTTTCCCAAGAGCAATCTCTTCCGGCTGCGAAGGGACACGATTATAGTGAAGGCTATCGTCCGCGGCGCTCGAGGCAAATGAGGCGTGAGAAGCAGTACTATGTGCATATCCAGTCGTTGTCCCTAAGGATGTCCCAATTGCTGAATCCTGGAACGCGGAAGGTGCATGCAGTTTAGACCGGGCATTGCTGGCATGGAAAACAGACTTTGCTTGCCCTAATTCGGTGGCAAGCGTGTCATCACATCGCATTCTCAACTTGCAGAACCTTTGCCAATTAGCTTCGCCCAGTCGCTCGACAAGGTCCTCTGAAGCATCACGATATTTATCTGCGATCTGGGATATCCATATTCTGGCAGGAGCAGATGCTTCGAAAGAGGCTGTATATTGCAACCGATCGTCAGCTGGACGAGAATCAGGAAAACTCAAAATGTGTTCGATACTAGGCAGTAAGTCCATCAACAGGCCGACGTTCTCATCGAGCGATTCGAGAAGCTCTTCAGCCTCGCAGTGTCGGTGCATAGAACTGGTTGAGCTCGTCTCGCCAGGGCCTTTTGGAACGTTCTTGGTCTGTACTGTCTCTTCATCGTCGAGGACGTAACTTGCTTTCTCTAGCCAGAGATCTAGCTTGAGGGCAGTGGCCTTGGTTGTAAGGTTGGCGTAGCCACCACTGTTGTTCCAAACTACCAACAATCTCTTTACATCACTGCAGCATTCAACAAGTAACTCGACGACGTTTCGGTAGAGAAGTGGCGCGTGCGTAATGGCCGCTTCAGCTTTGTCTATCGAGCTAGCCCAGAGGCACAGCCTCGAGACGATGTCAGCTAGCAGTGCACGCGCCTTCTCACCTTCTGCGATCTGCTCTGCGCCTGTGCTAGAATTGTTGACATCCTTTCATTCGACATTCTGCAGATGTAGGATATCGACCTTGACGGCATCTCTGTTGCTTACCGCTTGTTGTTCATCGGGCGGGTCCCGCGGAGGAGCCTCGGACAAGCAAGGCGGCAACAGCCGTGAAGAGTGAAGCGCGGCGCGGCATCTTTCGAGCAGAGCATAAAAAAGACCTGCTATGAGCGTGTTCTGAGCGTCGTCCCCGTTGGCAAGAGGGTCACGCAATGGTGAGCTGGTCGGTGCTGGTTCATGATCGCCGTTCCGCAGGCTGCTTTCCGACGGCGCCATACGCTTTCATCACCCTAAGGTACCCTGATCGACGACAAGCCGTACCACGCGTTTGTGGAAGCGCATACACCTGCTGTGTTCTTTTGAGCTCGTCAGCGCACTCTTACATGACTGTCTTGAATCTACTGTGTAGTCTGCACCAATGTATGTGTAATCGAGCCTGTGTCTGCAGGGCTAGGACACCGCCGATTGCGTGAACCACTCACATGGCAATGCGCGCACACCCCCTGCTGCACTGCCTCATCAGCCGCTGCAGACCGTGATCAGCCTTACGGGTATGATGAGTGTGTCTCGTTTCGATCGAGAAATGAAGTGGTCATGCGGACAAACAGTGTAAGTCCCATGAAGAGGACCTTCGGGCACCGCAGTGTAATAAGATGAATCGCCATCATCGACCTGAGGAACACCAAGCGGACAGCGGCCATCACTATGCTGCAATCCACCTTTCGGGAAACGCTCGAGCCATTATTGGCAATGTTTATGGAGGCAACAACGGTCTGCTACTCGATGCGTTCGACCTTGACCTCGAGGTAACGGGCCAGGGACACAACTCATTGCAGCTTGGACAATTCGCAATCACAATACTTGGTCACTATGCTGCAGTGAAGGCGTCTGTCGAGGCTTACAGAAGCTCCAACACGAAAATAGGAAAATGCGTTAAGCAGCTTCAAGTACGACACACCATATTTCAACACGCTCTATGCAACCTCCTACTCCCTTACTCGGGCGTTGAGGTCGCACAACAGATGCTGGTCAATTCTCAACACTCGAACTGGGCGGATCCCGGCTTCGCTGTTTATCTCCAGGAGAGGTTTCACGGGAGCATGCCGGCCATGAAGGCAGCGATGGACCTTATTAGGCTAGACTTGAATGCCATTGCACAGATTGGACAGAAGTGTGGTATGTCACGGAAGGAAATCTTGAAGGTACGTGAGCGCTCAACGGCTGGGTGCACTATATCTCTCTCACGCTCTGCACCCTCTTTCCGACACAATCACGATCCACCACCAGCCAATGCCAGTATTATAGATGGCCCGAGGACTGTGTGTCAACTTGTCAGCCCCCACAATTCTGCTTGAGTTACCTCGTGGCTACGAGATAGGGCTAACGATGACAGAATAACTCAGCATCGCTCGGTCAGCAGGATCGAGCTAGTATGAGAGAAAAAGTGAACTACTTTGTACATCAGGACGGCCTGCAGGAGCTGCTGAAGAGCCTCAAGGAAAACACAGACGACTTCCGGACCCTCCTGCAGCAGTGTGGCCCGCGGCAGGAACGATCCAATGTCTCGATGGCAAGTCAGAAATCGAAGTTTAAGGTAAGTCGGTACCAGAAGGTGCAGGAAGCAGCCGAAAGCCTGTACCACGCATTTGGCCTCGCGTGCACCAAGCATACGAAACATCAAGCATGTTTGAGGCTTCGGGCCGACTGCGGAGACATTTCTCAAATACAGTTCACTCTCCTTCTTGAGGAGACTGGAAACATATCCCGAGCCCCGTCGACCGATAATGGACATGCCCCGTCCCTCCAACTCACCATTGAGTCACAAGTTTGTGGCACTGTCGCGACCTCCTCCGGAAGTGATGATGACGGGGACCTAGTGTTAACCATCAAAAGCTGCGGCAAAAGAGTGTTTCAACCAGCAGAATGCGACTTTTCGACGAGACCTCTTCGACCAGCGAAGCAGAAGAAGGTTGTCGCATTCGCTCCCCGGTCACCGTTGTTTACACTACCAACGCTAGGGAAAGGAACCAGACAACCAGACTTTCCAAACTTCTGCACCAACAGCAATTTCTGCACTCATGTCAAGCACGTATTAGACCAGGGGTTGACCAACGATCGACCACTTGGATATCTTCACCAACAAGGATGTTCAAAACACCTGATCTACCTCAAGAGCCGCACTCAGACTATAAGCCTTCGTCCAAAATCCGATCCATCTCAAGATACCGGAACTAGGTTTTCGACTCTCAGAGCGCTGTGCCGGGCAGAGGAGAAGGGTCCTCGAATCTCGAAACTCGAGTTGTGCTCACTCGCGAAGCAGCTGAGTATTGCAGTGTTGCAATACCGTGCCACCCCTTGGCTTGGGCGGTCTTGGGACAGTGATCATGTCCTGTTAAGTAGCAGAAGCGGCTTGTTGCCAGCGCTGTCACCAACGAGCAATCCCAACGCGGACAGCGACTTGCAGTGCTCGGAGTCATACCTGGATGTGTCAATAAACAATCCTCAGGAAGGCATTCGTACGCCGGTTTCAGATCGATCCAGGACTTTAATCCGCAACTGGGTTCTGTTCAGTCTGGGCGTCATGTTGCTCGAATTGGCATACTCACGCTCACTACGATCCATGCAAAAGCCGCAGGACATCGACCCACACAATGAGCACAACACAGACTACTATACTGCGGATCGCCTTCAACCATCTGTTGCCTCGGTAATGGGCGCCGAATATGCTGAACTGGTTCGAAAGTGCATTCAGTGTGACTTCGGGTGTGGCTCAGATCTAGCTACTACAAAATTGCAGGAGGGGTTCTATGAGGATGTTGTTTACAAACTGGAAGACATCGAAACAAGGTTCAAGAGTCTGGGAATCTGAGCCTTGACTGAAGCGGCAACGTGAATGTGTTTAGGCCTAAGAAGACCAAACTAAACCTCCCTCAGCCAAGTTGCAAAACGGAACACAATATGTAGTCTTGCAGATCAGCTTGGGAATTGCGCATAGCCAATACCTGGTTCGTGTTCTGCTTATAGTTTAGCTAGTTGATCTTTGATCTCCAAGTCACCCCTGCTCAATTCTTTCACGCTTCTCTTACCCATCTGGCCTAAACTATTGTCCACCTCAGCAAGCAAACAGTCGAGGACGTGGCTTACCCCCTGCTCGCCCCCCATTGCAAGTCCGTACATATAAGATCTTCCGATCAACACGCCCTTTGCGCCCAAGCACATTGCTTTCAGCACATCCGTCCCTGTCCTGATGCCACTATCGAACAGCACAGTCAATCCACTTCGCTTCACCGTATGATCTGCGCAAATATCCCTCAGCGCATCCAAGCTCGCGATGGCCCCATTCAACTGCCGGCCACCATGGTTACTAACCACAATTCCGTCCATGCCAAAGTCGATAGCCTTTTGCGCATCCTCAACAGTCTGTATCCCCTTCAGCACGATCGGATCGCTCCCCCACAACTCCCGCAGCACCTTCAAATCCTCCCACTTCCGGTACGTACCGCTGTTCATGACATTCAACCACATCTGCGACTTCTGCATAGTCCTCAAATTCCTCAGAACCTTCAACGCACCCCAAGGCGTACCAGGCCTCAACATCAAATCACTCACCTCTCTCAACTTCTCGCCCACTGTTCTAGTATCCTTCCCCGTCTCCTCCTCAAACCTCTTCTGAAACACCGGATCCGAGAACCCAATCGCACATCCCTGACCCCACAAAAACGGCAAGTAAGAAGTATCAAGATCGACAGGCCTCCACCCAATCGTAAACGTATCCAGCGTCACGACCAAAACCCTATACCCGGACCTCTTCGCCCTCGAAAGCAAACTCGCCGTGACATCCTCGAACTCACTCCGCGGCCAATAAAGCTGATACCACCGCTCCGCATCCCCCAGCTCCCCCGCAACCTCCTCAATCGTCCTCGTCGCAGCAGTACTCAGAATCATAGGCACACCGGCCTTCTTGCAGGCCCGAGCCGTAGCCATCTCAGCATCAGTGTGGAGAATCTCCTGGACACCGACCGGCGCGACGAGCAGCGGGTTAGCATATGTCTTCCCGAACAACGTGACGCTGAGATCGCGGTGCGTGGCGTTAACGAGCATGCGCGGTTTCAGCCGGTACTGCGCGAAGACATCGGTGTTGGCGAGACATGTTGAGCCTGTGCCGGCGCTGTCGTGGACGTAGGCGAAGTTTGGGGCGGGCACTGCTTCGCGGGCGAGTTTGGGCCAGAGGGCGGAGTTTGTGGGGAAGGATGGGGCGCGGAGGGAGGAGTAGATTGTGCGTTGGAGGGATGTTGGGGCTAGGGGTTCTGGTGTTAGGTCTGAGGGGCCGGGGCTTCCTGCTGAGGGGGCGGGGAGGGTGTCGGAGGGCATCGTGGTGAATGTTAGGAGGAGTTCTGTTCAGTCGTCTCTCTGTCTTAGACCACGGATAGCGTTGTTAGGATCATAAGTACTCGGTCTCCTCTCGTTGATACGTTAGTGTATCAGGGAAGACGGAAAGCAAAAGAAGTGTGGTTGGGGTGAAAGCGGTAGCGTCAGGCAGCCGAGGCTCAGGCCCAAAGAGGAAAGGTCGCGTTGAAGCTCTCTGATGGGGCAGGCTTGTGGCATCTCCGATCAGAAGTGTAGTACAGCTCGCTTTTGGCGCTTTTCCTATCACTCAACGACGGCTACGTTGCTACGACTGGTCAAGACGGCCCATGGCCTGGCTTGATCAAGGTATAGAGGCGTCCCGACGCCATTTTATTGTAGTATCCCGAAGCAAGCAATCATTAATTGGCATATTCGTGAAGGTCACTTCTATCCAAGCTTGCTACCTGAATGCTCGTGAGGCTGACCACACCTCTACAACGTGTCCAAGGGTATCAGGTGTCCGCGGTCATATCCTCCCCTTCGGCCGCCCGCACCAGCTCCTCAAGCACGAACTTCTTTGGCATTTTCTGCATCATCCAGACATGAAGCCTGTTGTACTTGGTTCGATCAGGTTCGGTCTCAACAAGCTATCATAACAAGCAAAGTCAGCTTGAGCTCAAGCGATGGGCTCCTATATTCCTGAAGGGGATATCGTACCTCTCTGATGTACCTCGGCACAATCTGCCAGCTCAACCCGTATCGATCAAGACACCAACCACAATTAAGCTCTCGTTCAGCCAAACCTTGGGTGAACCCGTCCCAGAAATGATTGATATCTGCTTGGTCTTTGCATTCCACCATCAAGGAAATGGCAGAGGTGAATTTGAACATCGGACCGCCGTTGAGGGCCATCATCTCCTGCCCAGCAAGGCTGAAGAGCACGTTGAGGGCTTTACCTGGCTTGAAGTTTTGACAGTGCTGTATAGCCTCTTCCATGTAGTGAGTCTTGAAGCCGACAGACGATGCAGGGTATGCTTCGGCTTGTGGCGAAGTGTTGAAGAGGTTGACGTAGAAGTTGGCGGCTTCTTCTGCTTGATCGTCGAACCAAAGACAAGGGCTGATCTTGCTGTTAGTCGTGGATACCGCCATATTGGCAAGGATAAGTGGATGCAATGTGCGTAGGAGGAAGCCGTTGAATACCCGTACCGCACTATCGATCTTGCTCGGGTGGCGGACAGTCCAGCAAAGGTGAATTCGACGATGCTTTAATCTCTAATTCCCTCCTCTCAAACACGCGTAACAGCACGCATATTGTTGTCGCAACTCAGGCAGCACAAGGCAGCACGGGGTAATTTCTCTCCGCATTGCTTAGGTCTCTTGGCAGTCAAGTCCGAATACGAGCGTTGTTTTCCTCACATCCATCCTCATACTTAGCAGGGTCATAATTGCGCTGCAGCACCAGCTGGTTGAAGGCCTTCCCTCCGCCACCTTGATAGGCCATTGCTTTCATCAAGTCGCCAAAGCCGGGGCTCATGGCGCTGAGTCGATCATAGATCACATTGAACCAAAATCGTTCTTTCGCATTTCTTGTTGTCAGATACCCAAAGACCAGATTCACTGGAAGACCAAGAAATTCCAAAGCGGTCAGTCCCATGTCCGGGTGAACGAAGTATTCGAGGGACTTTGTGATGTTTATGGAAAGCTCCATGCATTTTGCTGCCACGGCGGCGCGCTCGACATCCGTTGAGTATAAAGAGGGAAGGTCAACATCGAGGCGTTGAACGCCCTGCTCACTACGATATTGGCTGAGGTGCATGAACATGAGGCCCGCCCAGTGGAGGACGAGTTGCTGAGCGATGTCTAGGTTCTGAAAGCAAAAGAATGTCGGAAAGATCCGAGCAGAACTGTCAACGGGTAGCGTATGATAGAGCATTGACGGCTCTTCCCGGTAAAGCTGATCTTGATAATCAATAGCTTTTTCTCGACCAAGTTGACCCCGCCAGCTCATCAGTCGTGATTCGAATTCCTGACATGTGTATGACATGATCGTTATCTTCGATGCCAATTCTGCCTCGGAGCTGTCTTGTAACGATGCCACAATGTCATCACCTTGTTCAAGGATGGAAGGAATAGTTTGGAGGATGTCGAAAAGCTTTGCAAATGAAGATAGCTGGCCAGTGAAAGCGTTGGGAAAGGAAAGAGCGTGCGGCTCAATGGCCTTGCGCTTGCCAATATCAGCGATGAACTGCGCTACTGTTAGCTTGTGCTATGACTCTCGAAGGATTGCTGGCTTACATCTGTGAGTCGGGTGCCGAGGAACAGCTGCTGGCCAAAACTTGTGGCTACGTTCTTGCTGCCTCGAAGCTGGACGAGTCTCGAGGCTCCTTTGACATGCGACAGCCACCCAGGCACACCTGCCTTCGATGCATTTTGCAGCTGCTCCACAGTTAGATTGCCACCTTTGACTTGCAAGAGTACTTACTTCATAGGCAGTCAAGGCCATGGCAGCTGCTAAAGTAGCATCCTCTGAGGCTTCATCCTGATCCATCAGCTTCATAGACAACGCCCGCATTGCCCTTCCATACATCGCTTGACTACGGTGCGACGTTCCATCGAATCCATCTTGCTGCTCGATGTAAGACAGGGACAAGGCACTAAGCGCGTCGGAAAGAAGGTGGTCGGTTAGAGACAACTCGTAAGTAGTCGATAGCCATAATGTCGACACGTTAAGCCTCGAATCCGTGGGAAGTCCAAATGAACCTCGTGAGCCGGGAAAGTAGGTCTCTAGAAAGACACCGTTCATCTGCAACCGATATGAGGTCACTAGACATGTCTGTGGTAGGTCTTGAGGCGTGGCAGCAGATTGCCCGGAACTCGAAGAACTCCAAGGGCTTCTCGAGCTAGACCTACTGGAAGATCCGTACCGCGAGCGAGAAGCTGGGTCTACAAACACAATGTTGAGACCATCCTTGTAGACGCATTCGATACCTCTTTTGATGCAGAGTCCGCACTCTGGCCGTACCTCGTCACACTAACAAATCAGCATCTTCCTCGACGCGGTCCGGGTCGTCAATTACCTTCTTCCGCCTAGCTCTACAGCCTGCGCAGGCTTTGGAACGCGCTATGCCGACCATATGGTGTCAGGGGCGACGCTGATTGTGTGCATCGTGGAAGATATCTCGTCCGAGAAGCCATGGACAACACGTAGATTAGTCACGACAGACTTGGAGACTACTTTCTAGACTATGCCCGAAAAGGAGCATGTTTCGACAGCACGACTAACTTGGCCAATGAACATCCAGATCTCTCGCTCAGGATGTCGTCATCAGTGTGCTGGGTGTCGGCACGTCAATGCACCGACGCCTTTGCTTGTGAGGGGGGTCGGGAAGACACATAACAAAGTCGCGTTTCTCGTCCATGTGCTCTCTTGCCACGATTGAGCTATCAGGCAGAGATTGGCAGCACTACAGCAGTCGATCTACGCGTTTGACTTTCAGCCAAGCTAGGACTCGACCATGTTGCGCACTGTGAAATGGTGTGTCGCGGGACGCACCTCTTGTGGCTCGACAGGATGAGAAGACTCTTGGAGCCTACCAGGCGCAGTAAAACAGTATATCAGAGCATATAAGGGCCGACCTCAGGCTCGTGATTTCTGGGCATTAAAACACGGCACTACACTCAATCATCTAACAGACATGGTCTTTCACACAAGTAACCCAAATTCTGATAACATGCCTGAGCAACCTGGTAGAGACAAGGCTCAACACCACTCGGCGAAAGGAAGAAAGCTATACTCATGGCTAGGCTTCTCGAAAGGATACAATGTACCGCTATGTGAGTACCACCAGACCCATCTCTACTGGCTAGGCCAGTCTATGGATCAAAGCTGACACTGGGTTGCAGTTGTCATTCTTGCTGGAGCTATGCTAGGCTTCTGTCTCGCCAAGCTCCCATCGCTCGACGTCGCCAATCAGTGGTCCAAAGCAGCTGCGCCAGGTCAATGGTACTGGTTCCAGCATGGGATATACCGCATCGGCATAACACTCCACTTGTTGACGGTCATTCCGGCGGGCATTCTCATGGTCTGGCAATTCGTCCCAGCAATACGGCACCGCGCCATCCTCTTCCATCGAATCAACGGCTACAGCGTCATCGTTCTTCTCCTCCTTAGCAACACCGGCGCCCTGATGATCGTACGACGTGCATTCGGAGGGGATCTTTCGACACAGGGCGCGGTCGGCGTCCTAGTAATCGCAACAACCGCCGGGCTGTTCATGGCTTATTACAACATCAAGAAGCTTCAGATCGAGCAGCACCGGGCTTGGATGCTACGAACAATGCTCTACTTCGGTACGATCATCACGACAAGACTAATTATGATCATCTCCGCACAGATATTGTCGAAGATTGGCAGCTACTATGTGACGACGACTTGTGGAGAACTACTCTCCATGAGAAGCGCCGACTACGTGGGGACAAAATACCCAGCTTGTCTAGGAGCGAACGCAACAACTCTAGAGGAGCAACTAGTACCTGTACTTGTCTTCTTTGGGTCCAACATCGAAGAGATAGGTGCCAGCCTCAAGGCACCTTTTGGCATGTCCCTGTGGATCGCGATATTCTTGCACGGAGTCGGCGTTGAGATATACCTTGCTCTTACCCCGCGCGAGGCGCAAAGACTGAGACAGGTATCATATGAGAGGCAGCTCGAGGCAGGCTACCCGAACCCAGGCTCGGCTGGCCTGGTCATCGAGAACTTCGGCGACGCAGACCAGTGGTGTGCAGCGAACGTCAGACAAAAGGAGCAGCCCGACGTCAGCATAAATGAATAGTATAGCGGCCTGTTTGTTCCAACAGCTACTGTACCTTGAACAATTCAATTCACATTCCTTCACATCATGCTAGCTTCATTGAGCCTGAGCTAACCCTCAGCATGTCCGTGCCCTGAGTCTAATTCAACTACATCCACATCCACCATTGTCTGTCCTGCCCTAAAGTCACTGAACATGCCCTCACTCCGACCTCTTCGAAAGGACACACTGAGCCACAGCCATGTCCAAAAGCACGTGATGTTCAGTCTCGCACAAGAATAAAACGAAATGGAACAGTCAGGGACGGTGCGTGACGCGAACATCGGTTTGAGGACAGCAAGTATTCCTCGGCACTGACTGGAGCAGCAGAAAACAGAATCGTTATATCTGCGTATGCACGGTAGTCTTTGCGAACGTCTCTGACAGACGACGTCAGGCCGTTATGTACTTCGTAGCAAACAGTAGGAATGCCTAGGCACGCAACACGATTTGAGATATTCCAAGGCACATGCTTTTCCAGTGTTCTGGCCCAGCACAAGTTTACGTGACCAGCGCACTCCAACTTTCATGAAGCTCAGCAGCACGGTCAACCTCGACCATATCATCCGTAATGCATAACCAAAAATACTGCTGGAGTATCTGGTCCGAGCATTCCCCAGCAGATCTCACCACGTCGGGTTCCAGCTAGCCGAATACTGTCTCGTCTTGGTGCACTCTCCCACTCTACCACCTCTCATCTCAACCACACCTTAACCCCTAGCTTCACCTTCCACCACCTCACCGCGCGGCATCATGACCCGCTTCCTGAAAGTCCGCCTCCGAGAACCACGTATCAATCCTCTTCCGCCGACCCTCCCAATCACTAGCATCGAAGTCAATCTCGCACTCATAGATACACTGCTTGATCTCTCGCATCCGAGCATCGAGGATAGAAGTGAGACGCATCCGGTAGCACATTACGCGGGCGTTGCCTGGATGTCCATAAAGTCAGCTATAATTCGGACAGACATGCAAAGGATGAAACGAAGCGGAACGGATGCTGGTGGTGTGTGAAATTAAGACGGCGAAAACATAACATACCAGTAGCCTCAAAAGGACACCCCTCGCAACAGCCCAACTTGACATAATCTTGTAACATCCTCCTCGCGTCGTTCTGGAAGTCGGTGGCCGTTCGGTATTTCTCCGTGTTGTTGTTGTCTCCTGCAAGAATGTTATTAGCCAAAAAGCATACATTTGAGCTGGAGTCCAGCGAGAAAACCTTGCCAACTTACCTGCCTCCCCATCTCCATCCCCGGCATCCCCAAAGTTCTTGCCCAGCAATCTCTCTCGCAGCCGGTCGAAGATGCGCACATTGTCAAACGGCATAGGAGGCTTATTGACACAGATCTTGCTTCCGATGATCTTGGCTACCTGGCAGCAGAACCTCTTCTCGAGGTCTTGTCGCTCTGCGGGCGAGAGAGGCTTGTACTCGGGTGTCTTGTAGGAGCCTTGTGGCTTGCGTGGTCTTGCAGGACGGGGAGCGACTTGGTCGATCTCGTGGGTGTTCTTAGTGGCTTCTGCGACGAGGGCTGGTGTGCCAGTTACTTGTCGTCGGTGGCGATGCTGCTGGGCTTGGGGGGTTTCTTCGTCGTCTTCTGAGTAATTTTCGTCGATTTGACGTCCGCTATTTTTGAGGTAGTCAGCCGATCTGCCAATGGTAGGAGGGGGTTGACGGCGCGATGTCCGAGCTGCGGGTGGCTGCCATTGTTGCACAGGATGAGGGGCTGGATTGAAGTTGTTCGATTCTTCGTCTGGACGTTGTGGTCGTGTTAGTGGTGGAGCGGCATTGAATTCGTCAATGACGCCAAAGGTGATCTGCCGACCCTGCTCAGCTGGCCTAAAGCCGTTGAAGGGATCGACCTCGTCTTCTGACTTGATTTTAGCTTTATCGTTTAGTGGCGGAGTCTTGACTCTACTGTCTTCGCTTCGCAGTCTCTGCCTTGGTCGCTGATCTGTTATCTCGACCGAAGGAGTCCGCTTACGCTGCAGTATGTTGCTGGTCTGAGTGGTGGAGTCAGAGCCTCTATTGAGCGAAGGTGGAGATGTCGTATCCTTGGACTTCTTAGTTAGACCTCTGCCGAGTCGAGGCGCAGTCCTGCCGACCGAGGAGAATATTCGATCGACTTCTGAGCTGGCATTGTCATGCTGCAACGCGGAATTTGTTGGGATACCATGCAAGCCTGCATAGAATGAGAATGTGTTTGTGGTAGGGGTCTGTTGTGCTTCTTGATCAAGCGGAATCTGGCTATGATGCAACTCATTGTGACTGAGTGTAGGTGAATCTTGCGTCGTATTGTGACCAGGCTGGAGAATTGTTTTGAGAGCATCTGCAGGTGTATCATACGGGAAGAAGCCAGCATCTTGTGTTGGCGGCATAACTGAAAGACGAGGATTTGATGCTGCTTCTTCCGGTCGACCATACTGAATGAACTGATTGTTGGGTGTCGACCCTTGGCCCGATGTTTGTGATGTGATTTGTCTTTGCTGCAACAGAGAAGCTTCTTGAGATGAAGGTGCTGCTTCTCGTTGAGGACTGGGAGGGTGAATCGGAGGTGATGGCATGTGCTGACTTCTTATATTGTCCAAATGACTTCTTAAGTTGGCCATAGCTGTGGATGGGCGGGAAGGCGGAGGCACCATGCCTATTCGCGCATATTGTGCCTTCAGTTGGACTTGTGCCATCTGTTCTGGAGTGAGGGGGACAGGCTTCCCGGGGGAAGGAAGTTCTTTTCGAGGACTCAAAGTACTGGACTCCGGGTTGTTGATGTTGGAAAAAGCTTGACCAGGCTGGGCGTTGTTGGTAGGCATTCCTCGGTTGTCTACGCGTGTGTTGTGGCTATCCACTGAGCCAGGCTCGACAGAGCCCAAATGTGACACATTGCGTTGTTGTGGTGTGGAGTGTGAATCTGCAGGTCGTGAATTGTTTTTCTCTTGACCTTGACTTGAAGCTTGAGTCAATCGGACATCGCTCTGGGCGGTGTTGGTTGTCTGTTTTTGGCCTTGCGAGCTTGATCCGGAGACAATAGGATCGATGTCGTTATCCGACTTTCGATCCTGACTGGTTTGAGCTTTGAGAAGATTGTCTTTAGCGTTCCAGATTTTGATCTGGATATTGATTTTCTGCTGCTCAAGATTCAAGATCTCTCTTTCGAGGTCCTGAATCGACGTCGACATCGCAATTTGGTGAGAACCCTGACCAAGTGTGGTGTCCAGATTGTATTACAGAGAGGAGTGAAGGTTGAAAGAGTGAGTGTAGGAAGACCGACCAGTCGGTGATTGTATGTGCGGTGATGGCCTAGACAACTTGTGAAGCAGTTGCGTGATATAGCAAGCCAAGTAGAGGTTGGATGTAGAGAGGAAGGCCTTGCCCATGTGTACAAACTTAAATGACCTGGTCACATGATTGCAGCAATTTCGTTGAGTGTAGACCAACTGCGTAAAGAGTGTGATCAAGTGAGAGGGCGACACGCTGGAACCTGAACAGACACTGCGAACTCAAGGTCTAGCTAAGCATGACAATGGTATCAATGAGCAGCATCGACTGCTTGCGAAGGATAGGCCGATAACATGATGATAGCGTGAAAGGGTTCCCATTCAACACATGCTCACACCAGCGTCGCAGTGGTAATATCATCGTTGATACAGGCTCGTCAACATATCTTCATATCTTGGTGTTAGTCATCTTGTATGCTATACCTTGACGAAGCTGGATCTACTCACTAGCACCACCGAAGCTTTCGCCTCCTATAATCAGACCACATGACCCACCTTAATAATATCGCCTTGTAAGTTCTAGTGCTTCACTGTGAGGATGATAAGTCAATACCAGCAGAACAATGCAAGGCTGCAGGAAATCCGCTGGTCTTTTCGTTGTCATATATCATGTCTTCGTAATTCTAGCTCCTTCTGTGTGAATGCCTACTTCTTCAAGGTCCAAATGTTTCTCCTGGCTCAAGTGTCAGATACGGACAGGCTTGCCAATCGCAACCTTGTTTATACACTTCGGTTCCCCACCATTTGAAATTCTTCATCAACCCGGGGTATATGAAGCCAAAAAACACCACAACAAGCGAAAATGCTAATCCAGAATCAAGAGCAGCCGACATGGTCATCGTGTATTTACCCCACCAAGCAGTGGCTCTTCTTCGGACAATATGATTGAAGCTGAAACACACTAATGCCCAGATGGAGAAGTTGAGACCCGTGGCAGGTGGAATCCAGCTCAAGCTGCCGAAAAGAACAGGCAAGTTCACCTTACGAAGTATGCTCTTCTTTCGTCGCCTAGCAATCATGAAAAGGATAATAGGGGTGACAGCGCCGATCAGGAACGCCCAAACCAAGTGTCGATATAGTGCTCCTGGTCCAAAGAATCTCTGCGGTCCAACCACGCCCCAAAGGATGCTTCCATTGAAGTGAACTCGAGCAATAGGACAATTGAAACCGTTGATAGCCTCAGGCGTACAAATTCCGGGAATGTTGACAAACATCCAATTTAGGACACCAATTTGGACACTGCTACTAATCAGTGTTGCTGCCATTTGCACCTTGAAGAGCAGTTTCGGCGGTATTTTCATGTAGTGGCCCAACTTGAGGTCTGACGAGAATTTTACACCTTGAGCCGAGCTGATGTAACAGTAGGTGACAAAGACCATGTTTGCCACTGGTCGACCAGGAAAGACGACTCCACATATGAGTTGACAGATGAGGTAGAGACTGCTGTGTTGGTTTGTGATAGCCATGACGATGCTGACTGGAATGAAGAGGACCGTAGTAATGCCAAGTGCTAGGAGCAAGCCGTACCAAGGCAAATACACTGGGTAGTACTCGACCACAAACATCCCAATCGCTAGCATGGCAACGAACGTGAGCAGATACCACCACATTGGCACGTCTTCGTAATTCCGCATCAATCGGCAATGCACATCTTCGCCGCTTGCTTCGCGGCTGTGCTGCGGTCTCGGCGCCGGGTTGTCCGTCGTCTGTGGTACAGGCGCATATCCATCATGGCCGCGCTTCTCGTCCCTCTCACGATATGCCTCTTTTGACTGCTTCCAGATATCGCGACCGTGCCAGCAGACGGTGTGCGTAATGAGGGCTGCCAGAGCAGCAAACTGTACAGCGTACGATAGAACATAGATTATTGGCAGGTACACTCTTGAGTATCCTTCGTAAGCTGATTTGTCGAACAAAAAATCTGAAGTCAGAATTTTGCTGACATCGTATGGCTTCCCGGTGTTGTCGAAGACTGCTGATGAGAGGATGGGCAGGTATGCTGAAAACAAAGTGTTGCTATAGTACAATATAGGAGCAAGAATCCACATCACTAATGCCAACCCACCGATGACGTTCGCAGCAGCCCACCACGGTGTTAATAACGGAGAGCCAATGTAGGCGATTTGTGCCCAATCGAAAGTCAGCGGAAACAGCCCAAGGCCAGACGCCACGCCAAAGAGGTTAGCAACAACGACGTTCTTGGGTGCAAACCATGTGACAACGTTGAAGTAGCTCAGGGCCGGCATCAGTAGACCTGGTAAGAAATACCAAGCAAAAGCGGCTGCCCAGACATAGACAAAGAAACGGTATCGAGAAATGGTCCAGCCATTCGCAGATTTGTTTTCGTTGGTATGCATCGTACTGAACATTGCCGTCGACATCAGAGTGCCTGGCCAGATCATAGCAGCAGGTCGCACCAGATACCTTCGAGTCAGCCCAGCAAATGCATACCCGAGGATCTGCGTTGAGATGGTAAGGAGAAATTGATACAGGATAGTCACGTCCTGTTTGTAGAATTTGTGCTGTTCTACAATGACATCGGTAGCAAAGGCGAACCCAAAGGAGACGTTACTGCTGATGTAGACGCAAGCATGTTCCTTCTCATTCCAGATTCCTTGGGCTAGCCACAGCCGCATTCGGGTTGACCAAGGTTGGCCTTGCAGGTCGTACCCCTGGTTATCGCCATATATGAAGGTTGATTCTGGATCGTGGTCTCGTTTTAGCAACAAATCCCAGGTCCGACCTAGAGGGTGAACAAGAACAAGTGCAATGACGGGGGTGATGGCGACGCTTGGATATCGCAGTGAGAAGAATAAATTCGTGGCTGAGCCTGCAATGGCAAACAGCATGGAAAGAATCCACATACGAGGCGTGTTGATGGACAGGCTTGTATTATCAGTGTTTGGTACAGACGCTCTTACTTCTGGGTACGGCGAGTTGTCCTTGTTCTGGGTGTCTTCATCGTCGCCAATATCGAGCATACTGGAGCCAGATGAGTGGTCATGATGACCTGGAGACTCAATAGGCACAGCAAAGGAAGCCTTGCTGTCCAGACCCAGGCCAATCCCAGTGCCTTCTGACTTGCGTCGTCGCGAGTGCCTCAGGTATTCGGATGAAGTAGTTCGACTCCTAGTCAACAACCCTCCATACCGGTTGATGTTCTCTTGTCTTGCAGGACTGCTCTTCCTGCGTTTCTTCTTCCGGTGGTCTGTTGTTCGGTCTTCATCAGAATCATCAGAAGAGGCCGACGGTATAGGCACAGCTCCATATGAACCGGTGCCTAGAGCAGGCGACGATCGCATGAGCAGCGGATTTCTCGACATGATGGCGGACCAGAGTGTCGACCATATGCTGGAAGAAGCTGCATCTGAGGAGAGGGACTCCAAGCGGCGAACTTGTGTCACCTGCGGTTTGGGGTCGTCGTTGGTATGCAAACTGTCGGTACTGCTACGCACATCTTGAGTGTGTGTTGGCGCAGCGGTATCGGTCCTAAGGTCGTGAAGTTCGAAGGCGTTCAAGGAGCTAGCTACATTTGCCCAACCTTGAGTCCTGGGGCTCTCCATATAAAGTTGCGAATCATGATGCTAACAATCCGGAGCAGCTTTGGAAGGCAGGCACGATATGCAAGGTGCCCACGCTTAACAGAAAAGACTGGCACTTGCCTGCGACGGATGTCTGCTGGTATGGGCCATGACGACTGTGACTGGCCGCTTCGGATCAAGCGCATGCACGAATTGGCAGGTGCGATCGGATCTTAACCTTCGGCGCGAACCTCGCCTGCTACGTGCCCAATGAAACGCTGCATCTGCTCCAGCTTTGCAACTCTCAGCTGATCAGATTGATAAGATAAAATGCTCATCAGACGCACAGCTGGGCCGCTAGAAAATGTTGTTCCGAAACAAGGAATACCACACCCGGCCAAGCAGCTAATCAATCGGTTACACCAGTATCAAAGCAGGATCCGACCAACGGAACGCTGCCATCCAGCTACGTGTTTCGCGCTCAATCCTAGGGACAGGTCTGCAGACCCCGTCATAACTGTCAAGCTCTTCACGGGTGGTCGTGCCTCGCACGACGCCGGTATGACCCTCGCATACCATGATACTAACAATCTAGGCCTTTCTAGGCTAAGGATCCTTTACCGGCGCTTTCTGTATGAGAAGTGACCCGCACATCGCAATGGTCTGTCTACGATGAAAGGCCACCCATCACTGGTATGCCTCACTTGACGACCTTGCTGTTGACAACAGCACCTTTCACACCGATGTCTTTGCTGGGCGGGTCGAGCGATTACGCATAAATGACGCCCAACTTGCCTAATAGAACCTGACCAATTGTGAAGGTAATTACTACCATCAATAAGCAAGGCGATCATAGTTAGAGCAACGGTATGCGCAGCCGCATTGATGGCCATCATGGACCGGGTCCAGAAAGAGCATTGCTGACTTCTAGGCCTGGGCTTATTGTACTGCGAGGTATAGGGCTGGATTGAAAAAGTCCTGAGCCACCAGGATCTGCCACGAGATCAGCATCACCTGAGATGAACCTCAGCTTAAAATGTTGCTTCTCATTCTCTTTAGCTTCATCAATCATAACATCATCACTTTCAGCTGGGAAAATATGCTCGTTCTAAGGGCGTTCGTTCCCCTTCCCACGCAAGCCAATCACTCCTCGTGGTCGGCAGTAGCCCCATAGCATTCACCTTCCACACCCCCAAAGCAAGCAACAAGCAATTCATCAGCACGTAAACAGCCTTGACACCTAGCATTTGTGACCTCGTACTCTCAGCTTCAAACCTCGCAAATGTGAGATTCGTGGCTGCTATTGCTTGGAGCGGGCCCTTGAACCTGCACCTTGTCAGCACTCATATACAGACGGTCGTGAACTTGTGGGATCCTACAGCATGAAGACCATCATGATGCTAAATATTTGCAAACTGTTCCCACTCATGTAGCCCATGATTCCCTGCATGGGAAGTTGTTTTGCAGGTCCCAGCGCGATTTCCCACGACTTCTTCAGCTTCAATGTGTCCATTTCTTGTTGAGTCGGCGGCTTTCGTGCATTCTTCTCGGTTTTCTTCGACACGGCTTTGGAAGACAGATAGCCTGGGGGGTCTGGTAAACTGCTTGCATTTTTCGATCGAGATGGTGGAGGCGAGCTGAGCTCGACAACCCATTTCGGGGGTGGCGGAATGCGCTCTGTAGACATGGCAATACCGGCCGGGTAACTGTGGAAGACTTTTCGGATGGAAGACGTGCACTCAGAGGAACGAATAATCGTACATAGGAACAGCGAGTGGACGTCGTCAGCAATGGTGGGCGGGCAAGGCTGAGCCTTTGACGAGGCTAGTATAGTCTTGGCGCATCATGGTCAACGACGAGATGCTCGCCGACAATGCTCTTGAAGGTCATAGAATAGCTCGGAAAGCACGCCAGTCGCGACTTCGCACGCGCTTCAATTCGACCACCATCAGAAGCCATATCCGTGGACTTCTTCGGCTATAAGTCTATCACGACGATGAAATTGAAGTCAGATTAAGCAAGTTTGAAGATGTCTTCAGGAGACGCCAAACTTTTTGCCCGTGGCAAGGTCGCCGAGCTACGGGCTGAGCTACAGAACAATGGCAAGAAGGACAAGAACCATGTGGCCAAGAAGACGACGTTGAAGAAGATCGTGGCGAACATGACTATGAGCAACAATGACATGGTCGCGCTGTTTCCGGATATCATTGGTTGTATGCAGTTACCGGTCCTGGAAATCAAGAAGATGTGCTTTCTCTATCTCCAAAATTACGCCAGAATGAAGCCAGAAATAGCTTTGCAAGCACTACCTGTGCTTCAACAGGTAAGATATACAGATCTAGGGTGCCGCCGAAGCTAAGTCTTACAGGACCTTGAAGATTCGAACCCATTGACTCGGGCGCTAGCACTACGGACTATATCCTACATACACGTGCGGGAATTCATAGAAGCCGCGGTAGGGCCGCTGAAACAACTGATGGTCGACAGTGATCCTTATGTCCGAAAGACAGCAGCTATCACAGTCGCCAAGATCTACGACCATGATAAGCGATTGGTCGAGGGATCAGATTTGATCGATAGGCTGAACCGCATGCTGAAAGACGAAAACCCGACGGTCGTGGCTACAGCTCTTTCAGCTCTTCAAGACATTTGGGAAAGGAGCGAGAACATCAAGCTTACCATTGACTACACTAGCGCTTCGAAGATAGTGTCAATTCTGTCAGACTGCAACGAGTGAGTACCTTATGACGCCTTCAGCTTCATGCTAACGCTCCGTAGATGGTCGCAAGCATATATCATGGAAGCTCTAATGTCGTATGTTCCTCAAGACACAAACGAGGCGCTCCTCCTTGCAGAACGGATCACACCAAGATTATCGCACTCGAACTCTGCTGTCGTCCTAACGACGATACGTGTCATATTATACCTTATGAACTACATTTCTGATCAACGAAAGATCGACGAACTATGCAAGAAGCTCTCTCCACCTCTGGTCACACTACTTTCGAAGCCGTCCGAGATTCAGTACCTTACTTTGCGGAACTGTATTCTGATCCTGCAGCAGCGGCCGGAAGTGTTACAGAATGATATCAGAGTGTTTTTCTGCAAGTACAACGATCCCATCTATGTGAAAGTCACGAAGCTCGAGCTCATTTTCATGCTCGCTAACGAAAAGAACATCTCTGTCGTGCTCAACGAACTTCAAGAGTACGCTACGGAGATTGACGTGCAGTTTGTCCGGAAAGCAGTGCGAGCTATTGGCAAGCTGGCCATTAAGATTGAGCCAGCGGCCCGGCAGTGCATAGACACTCTCCTCGGTCTGGTCAATGCACAGATTCCCTACATCGTGCAGGAAGCAACAGTAGTTATCAAGAACATCTTTCGAAAATACCCGAATCAATACGAGTCAATCATTTCCACGGTCATTCGCCAAGTGGATGAGCTTGATGAGCCTGAAGCCAAATCAGCTATCATCTGGATTATTGGCCAATACGCAGACAGAATCGAGAATGCCGACTCTCTGCTACAGGACTACCTCGCAACATTCCACGAAGAGCCAGTTGAAGTTCAACTTTCTCTCCTCACTGCCACCGTCAAGCTGTTTATCCAAAGACCGACGAAAGGCTCTTCACTAGTACCACAAGTCCTAAAATGGTGCACAGAAGATGCAGACGATCCGGACCTACGAGATCGAGGATTTATGTACTGGCGCCTTCTTTCTACTGATCCAGCCACTGCGAAGAATATTGTCATGGGAGACAAGCCGCCAATTACAGCGGAAAACGAGAAGCTCGATCCCATCACACTAGAGGAACTGTGTCTCAACATCGGCACGCTTGCCACTATTTACCTCAAGCCAGTCCAACAAGTATTCCGGACGGCGAGGCCCCGGCGTCTCCCTGAGTCGTCAGCTCTACAACTGCGGAAGGAGGCATTTACCAGCATGGTCGATACTTTGGACTTGAACAGCACTCCAGTGACCAATGGAAATACAGAGGGAGGGCATCAGGCGGCCATCAATGCTGCAGATGAGTACTTCAAGAACTTGAGTCTCAGTGATAATTCGGGCAATGATCTGTCAAGTCCAACAGCAGGCGTCCTCCCAAACATGGGTTACGTGGTCAATCAAAATGCGCCGGACCAGGTATATAGGCCAGTTGCAGCTTCGAACGGCGATCTTCTTCTATGAAGTCAATGAACATTCGTTTAGTTCTTGTTATGGAGCCGGCTGGTCTTTGTGCACAATGCCTGGCTGGAATAAGGTCGCAGATTCAGGGCATGAATGGGACTTGTGTCTCAACAGTTTCACTTCAACCTGGCTCCAATTTGGTGGGTTCATAACTATACTAACATTTACTGCTTCAATGAGACAGCACGCAGTTTTACGAAGACATACACTGATGGCTATCAGTTGTACGCATTAGCTTAACTTTACCGACATGGCGGCCTCTTCGGGTGCTAATATTCAGCCAAAGCCCAAAAAGCGTAATTTCAAATGACACGTCATTCAAGGTCCCACCTTCCACCCCTCGAGGTACCTCGGCAGCCCACTGCGGCCCAGCACGCAACTGCTCCTACTGCAACGTTGGCGGCCTGACCCCGCAGCCGATGTCCCTCAAATTCTACGCAGAATTTGAAAAACTCGGAGCTGCACGATAGGATCAGGTTGCAAGAAAAAGGTCTTGATCTACGTGCGAACCCCAAGAACGAGGAAGACCATCGCCCAGGATGGCCAAAGCCCAAGGCACATGTCCAGCAAAATTTGACGCTGTGAAGAAGGTATTCGAAGAACAACTCGCATCTGGAGAAGAACTCGGTGCCTCCCTAGTCGTGAGTATTGATGGCGAAGTAGTCCTAGATATCTGGGGCGGATACAAGGATGTCGACCATAAAGAACCCTGGGAGAAAGACACAATCGTCAACGTCTGGTCCTCAAGCAAAACAGTATCGGCACTCGCGGTTCTGATGCTAATTGACCAAGGGAAATTGGATGCATTCGAGAAAGTCTCGAAATATTGGCCCGAATTTGCTGCGAACGGGAAGGAGAACGTTGAGGTTCGTCACTTTTTGTCGCATACCTCCGGTGTGTCTGGTTGGGAGAAGAAAATGTCAGCCGAGGACGTCTATGATCTTAAAGCGTCGACGGAGCAACTAGCGCAACAAGCGCCTTGGTGGGAGCCTGGCACAGCATCAGGCTATCATTCGCTCAACATGGGCCACCTGCTGGGCGAACTGGTCCGTCGCGTCACTGGAAAATCGCTCACGCAGTTCATTGCCGAGGAGATTGCTGCGCCCCTAAACGCAGATTTCCAGCTTGGTGCGGCTGAGAAGGACTGGGACCGGACCGCCCTCCTTGTGCCACCGCCGCCGCTGGCCATTGATTGGAGTTCGCTACCAAAAGACAGTGTGATGCTGAAGACTTTCGCAAACCCGCCCATGGATGCAGATGTAGCACGCACAACAGGATGGCGAAAGGCTGAGATTGGCGCAGCAAACGGACACAGCAATGCTAGGGGTTTGAACAGGACAGCGAGCGTAGTGACTCTGGGCGGAACACTGGACGGGAAGAAGCTGTTGAGCCAGAAGACCATTGACCTGATCTTCCAGGAGCAGGCGAACGGAGTAGATCTGGTCATTGGCCAACCTATACGCTTTGGAATCGGTTATGGACTGCCAATGTCGACAGGCCCTACCGATTGGTTTCCACAGGGAAAAGTGTGCTTTTGGGGTGGATGGGGTGGAAGCATTGTGATTATGGACCTTGATCGTAAGGTCACTGTCACATACGCGATGAACAAAATGGGTGCAGGAACAATAGGAAACCCAAGGACGCAAGCATATGTCAAGGAAGTGTACAAAGCCCTAGGGGATGACACTGTGGGAACAGCCTCAGTCCCTGTGGTGTAGAAAACGTGGTCTTCATCACCAGCCAGCCACAGTCCCACACGTAGATGTTGTTCAACCGCCAATGCCTCTTTCCAGACTCAATCAAGTTCACTGATGCAACACTGTGGGCGTTCAGATTGCCTCACCTCAATCGATTTGCAAATCCCTGCCGGAGGGCGTGGGGCGTGGAAGCCAAGAAGCCGCACAAGACCCATGAGAGACGAAACGAAGCTGAAAGGGCGTGAGTATAGACTCAGACTCCTGACGTCAGCGAATGGCTTGACACCCTCGAGTCTCTTTGCTTTCTGTACAGTGTGGCATTGATTCTAGTCCAGATGTTCTAGAATATGATCCTACTTAGAACTGACTGATTGCTCTACCAACCCTTCCACAATCAATCAACCTCTGCTCTCCTCCACCGCCTGCCGCAAAACCTCCCTCGTCGTCGCCACAACCATCTCAAACGCCTTCCTCACAAACTCCTCACTCGCATTCGCGTTCCCACTCACAACCCTGATGAACGTCTTTCCATGCGTACTCGAGCTCGTCAGAAACAGCTGTCCCCCATCATTGATCGTCTCCACGACCTGTTTCGAGAACGTGTTCGCCAGATCCTCCGCTGTCGCTGTCGCTGTCTCGGTAGGCTGCGCCTCTTCCTCCCCGGCCTGCTGCTCCACAGTCCCAAACGGGCTCCCATCCATCGTGTTCTCAGTCTCCACACTCTCCCCCGGCCCATCTACGACGCCGCCCTCAGCCAAGAGCTGCCGCGGCACAGCCCCCGGCCGCACGCGGAAACACGTCAGCCCAAACGCCGGCTTACTCAGCACCTCGAACAGCGCGCGTCCGTCGTCCGACTCCCTCACTAAGGCCTCAAGCCGCTGTCCAACACGCACCGTCCGGCGAATATGCGCTCTCAGGCCCTCGACACCATAACTCCGCACCACGAACCAGATCTTGAGCGCGCGGAAGCGGCGGCCAAGCGGGATCTGCCAGTCGCGGTAGTCGGTTACGAGGCCGGAGTCGGTGTGTTTGTTCTGGAGGTAGGCGGGGGTGATGCTTAGTGCGGAGGTAAGGGCGTGGCGCGAGCGGATGTAGAGGAGGGAGGCATCGAAGGAGACGAGGAGCCATTTGTGCAGGTTTGTGTTGAAGGAGTCGGCGTGGGACCAGACGGTGGGGCCGGTGGGTAGGAGGCCTGTGGGAGAGGGGAGGGGTGGTTGGGTGGGCGGTGGGGGCGGTTGTTCGATGCCGTTGGTGGGTAGACCTTCTAGGGTTGGGATTATACCGTTTGAGTTGGACGGGGATGCGGATGTGCTGGCGTTGGCGTATTCTGGGCAGACGAGGGCAGTGCCGGCGTATGCTGCGTCGACGTGGACCCAGATGTCGGGGTATTTCTGGAGAATAGGTGCGAGGAGATGTAGCGGGTCTTGAGCACAGGTTGATGTTGTGCCGTAGGATAGTGTGATGTAGTATGGTTCCCGGCCGTCCTCGATGCACTTCTTTATAGTGCTTTCCAGTGCGTCAGGCTGCACAGCCAGGTCGTCCTGCCATGTTGTCTCGACTGTACGGTGGTATGTCCCTGCTATTATGGCACCTTTAGCCGTGCTGCTGTGCGCCTGATCCGAACTCAATGCAACGAGCTTTGGCCGTAGCTCCGCAATCCACTCCTCCCGCTCTGGCGACGGGTCCGGAAGACCCTTCGCGTCAGCACGGCGGTTCAGATACCTCTCTCGTGCGGCGACCATGACTGTAACAATCGCTTCGGATGCAGAGCCTTGGATCACACCGCCTCCACCCCCAGGACTATCACTTCTGAAGTCCTTCGGTAGATGTAGCGCATCAGCTAGCCAGTCCAGCACTATGGTCTCCAGCTCCGTACATGCTGGGGAGCATAACCAGTTGAAAGCTGGTGCTGTGAACGCAGAGCTGTACATCTCACCTAATATGCTCGGATACGTGGAACAGGCGGGGAAAAATGCCATAAAGTTTGGGCTCTGCCAGTGCGTCAAGCCTGGGACTATGCTTTTTGCAATATCGGGTTGAATGTCCTGCCATGATTGTGGATGTTGAGGAGCTGCTGCTGGTAGTTGAGGGCGAAGATAACCTGGCTTGATGTTGGGCAGGACTGGGAGAGTACCGGACGCAACATCTTGATTGTATTGTATGATCTCTTCTATCGCAGCGTGAGCTGCTTTGCGGAACTCGTCGGCGTTCATGCCTAGATTAGCAGTTTCTGATCTGGGTGTCGAAAGAGATGGATTGCTGCTGGTCCCCGCGTACGTCCGCGTTGTGGCCTGGTGCACTTTGAAGAATACACGATATGGGCCAATCTTCATCGACAGGACCACACGAGCTTCTCTTTGCTGAATATGCAAGTAATGAAGCGTGATGATATCGTGAAGAATTTATCTTGGCACAATGTACAAGGGAGATACTCTGCAAAGGGCGTGCTGCTTAGAGGTCGATAAGACGCGGCAAGGTTTCGTCGATAGCTTGGCATCCACTCGCATGAATTCGCGAGACAGAACTGTGAAAGCTTGAAACCTAAAGTACACGTAAGAACAAGCAGTTAGTTCCCAATCGAAGCGGACGACTCAGAACTGAAGATGGGGGCGGACAACTTCCGCCAGCGGAACACTCGCCAAAAACAGCATCTCACGTCTTTGCTCATTTCTATCTAGGTAGCTACGATACCTCCCACAGAGATATGACTGTGCAAACACCTCAGATCGATGAGGTCGCAGCTGGTGAGGTCCGCCTTGCAAGCAACGGCGTCCTTATCCACAACCTGATGGCGATGAGGAGCAAGGCTATAGTGATTATTACTACGGCATCGCAGGGCCAAGCTTAGATCCTGAAAGCTGATACAATCTGCGTTCGTGCATATCTAGACGCAAGCTTACATTGGGACAAGCAATTCATGGAATTTCATTTCTAGCATAATTATTGACCGCCATCTAGCGACGTAAGATCGGCTTATAGCTCTGGTATCGCGGGTGGTTCTCAGGGCCTTGAATTAATTGATATGGCTCGTCACAGGATTGCTAATCCAGCCCGCTCACGATGACGTTGAATTCAGCAACAGTAGCACCGTCGCCTGTCATGTTCTCAGCTGTCAAAGACCCATTGTAGAGACTTCCCCAGATGGCAAGTGTTACAAAGCGACTGGTCCACAACTCTTGACCTTGCACCTGCAAATCTGCTTCCGTGTAGCTCTGGGAACCATTCAGCCAGAGCTCACTAACGTTCTGTCCAACGGATCTGATCTCTGAAACGCGCTCCGGTTGGAATGGACTCGAAACTTGAACAGTGGCGCCCTGCGCAATCATTTGAGCTGTGGCAGTACCATAATCATTGGATGTCGCGGAGTCGTTATGGAACCAAAGACTGTAGTTGTATGCTGGAGCATCGCCCCATTCAAATCGGAAACCGAGCACTTGGTGACCAGTTGCCAGGTTGACAGTCATCTGCGACGTTTCGTTTGCGAACTCAGGTTGCCACTTAGTAGACGAGGCACCGTCAACGGCACTAATAGCAAATTGGCCTGGTACCACGCCAGAGTCGGCGACCGCAGGTTGACATTGCAAAACATTGTTTGGAATAGATCTGATGTCGCCGATTTGTCGGTTTGGAACAGTAACGGTGCCATTTGCCGGCAGTCTATACATTGTTTGGTTGCCATTGACCGGACCAACAGCTAGAGGAATGTCGCCATTCTGCAAGGTTGCATTGGCCACGGCGCCGGACGCAAGAGGACCAGCAAAGTTGCGGGATAAGGTCGTATGTGTTTGGTTCGAGAATGCTGAGATCGGCAAGCCTTGCCAGTAGAAGGTTCGGTAGGTCAGTTGTGGAATCTGTGGTGGGAGCGATGGATCAATATGCAGGATCCAGTCAGGAACCAATCTCAAACCTAGATAGCCGAACAGGACAACTTGCTGTGCGCCACCGTGGCCGGTAAGGAATGGATAAGCTGGATGGAAACCGCCATTAACCTGGTAGTTGTCGTTGAGCTGCTCGCTGAACTGGAACCATGGACCGCGTACATAAGGGTGTGTAGAGTATTGCTGGTAAGTGTAAGCTGAGCAACCAGAAGGTGATACCTCGTTCGCAACAATGCTGAAGACGGAATAGGTCATCCCCGGGCCGTCCTGAGACTGCTTATTGGCGTAATAATTTAAATCAGACAGCGCGTCCTCACTTGTATAGTTTTGCCCATCGTAAGCCAGAGGATATGTTACAAGGACAACGTCCGCTTGTTTGACACTGATGTTACCATCCATCCCAGTGTACTCAAGCAAAATATTCGCCTCTTCGTTGGTGGAGATTATGACGTTCTCCGATTGTTCTGACCAGGTCTCGTTTACGGTCTGGTTGAAGTATTCCCGAAATTGGTTCGCGTAGTCGAGGATCTCTGAGAAAAGTGCCATCGTGAAACCACCATTGTCGATATGGTTCGCAAACTCGTCGGGGTCGGTCATGTTCATTAGTGACCACCGGGACCCGTTTGGCTCCAGGAGCTGGGACATAGTGAGTGACATTGAGTCGTAGATAGGTAGTAGGTTCTCTTGGAAAAAGTCGGTGTCCCCAGATGCGACCCAGTAATTGATGAAGTCGAGGCCTATGTCACCGTTCAGGTGATATTCGTAATCCCAGCATGGCCCGGTAGCCGTGCAATTGCCATATCTGCCACTTGTCCATGGAAATATTGCGCCAGAGGTAGAGTACTCGGTTTGATTCTTGGATGACTGATAAGCTGTCTTGATGTTTTGTTGAGCTTGGGCGTACCGCTCAACTCTGTAATTGGCAATGCCACGTGCAGCATAGGGAAATGTGGCGACAAGACCTGGCTGCATCCAGACTTCAGCATCCCAGAATATCTGACCTGCGTAGGAGTCCGAACCAAGACCACCAACAGCTATACTGTGACTGTTGATTGAGGCATTACCTACAGCCTTTTGCGCACTTTCAGAGACAGTTTGCTGCAGAAGGTGGAATGGGTTAACCACGGCCATAATCTGAGCCTCAATGATGTAAACATCGTCGGGCAAGGACCCATTCTCTAGGAAAGAATAGTTGTCAACAGAAGTGACTGGGAAAAGCTCTGCCCACTCCATCATATGTGTTGCTATAGCGGATGCGTACCCTTCTTCCATAGCCTGCGCAGCCGCGCTTCGAGCGACTTGCCGGGGCTCATCGAACGCATCCGTAGAGGCAATGCCAACATATTTGAACGCAGACACAGTTTCGCCTGCGCTGAGGCTGACTTGCTGCGCAGTTGCGACCGACGACTCGTTTTTGCCGATCCAAGACGCGTTATATGCTGTCCTCATGGAACCAACAGGATTACCACCTTGGATAGACATGTTGGCGTACACATAAGCTTCAATATCTGGTAGTCCGTAAGGGCTGACTGCAGTGTAGACGAAGTTACCATCGTTGCCCTTGTCCTTGAATGTGGAGCGTGTTGCACAATCCCCATCGATGACGTTGACAATGTTGACGGTCGAATCTTTGCGAGCCGTAATATTCATGTTGATGTAGGCCTGATTGACATTGACCTTGTGAAGGAGCATTTGGTAGGCCACATCGAATGACGTGTTGGTAGATGGAGACCACGTAAAGCCCCAATTCATCAAGTTGTGTTTCATGTCGATAGAGCTGGTGAAGTTTCGTATCTCACTGGGGTTGGTACTGGCATAAAGTGCCTTACCATTGGATTCGACCGCGATTCCAGACCAGTGCGGGATGCCACTAATAGCAGTGTCCCATCCATATTGATAAAGCCATGGAAAGTTTGACCCATTCGTTTCTGGCTGAATGTCCCAAAAGCCACCAACCGTCGCAAATGCTTGTCTCCGATTGAACAGAGGCCAGCCGTTGAGGACATCTTCATTTACGGGCTGATCGTACTCGAAGAATGGCCCGAGCGCCGCGACATTGATACCGATGTAGCCATTAGCGAGTGAGATGCGGGACTGGTAGTGGCCCTGATCAAGATTGGTTGTAGTCAACGACCATGCATCATTGTTCCAGGTGACATTTTCGAAACGTGTCTGATAGGTCGACGTTGACGTCGAGTCATCGACTTGTCGATTTACTACGGGAGATGCGGTGGTGAAGTTCGCGATTAGTAGTGGTAACGAGAGGAACGCGCTTGTTGTGCGTGAGCAGTGCATTTTGACTGCCACATTCCAGAGATATGACAACACGCACATGAGCTGCATAGGCTCTGCAATATAAGAAAGAAGACGCAGCGTGTTCAAGCTTAGCTTGCCAACTTCTCCGAGACTACTCGTAAGCAGGCTGCATCAATGAAAGGTGATTGGCCTGCCAGGTAGGGTAGCCTCGCTTGTGTCAGGCACAGACCCGAGCACCAATTGCGAAAGTGCAATGACCCTGCGAGGCGTCTGCAATGTCACTGCATCAAACCGTTTGAGCCAGGTGTCGCATAGTCACTTCCTTGAAATATCTCTGATTATCGGAGTCCGCCTTCCATCAGACCATTGCGCTAGTAGGTGAACTTTGCAGTGGAAAGCTTACTGCGCCTTCCTCTTTGGTGCGATAGTCGTACCCATTGCATAAGCGCGCCGTGTGGCAGGAATCCAAGACTTTGACGTCATCGACCGGGGCGCGCCTGCACTCCGCATTTCACACCCAGCGGCCTGATTTCCTCATCAAGCGATTACTCTCTTGCTCACAGTCTTCTAATCCCGTGCTATTCTTCTTATTCTGATGATATCTTCTCTCAATCCTCGTCTTCATCTTCATCATCGTCGCGGGGACGAACACCACTGCGTCTCTTGCCTCTCAGGTAGCTCTCAGAAGTTGTGATGGCTTTTTCTCCCACATAGTGCTTGCCATCCCATTCAGTCCTACAGTTTGGGCAGACTCGGTTTCGTTGCACTCGGAAAAAGGCCTGCGTGCATATATCGTGCAATCGGACAGGGCAGTCCCTCTTCGGACATCGTTGCCCCTGACTTGTCAGTCTGATAGCCGAGAGAGCTCAGCAAGGACACTTACCACTGTTATGATTTCTTTACAGGCCTCGCAAGACTTGATTTTTCTGATTTGATTCTCTTCGTCGTTGTATGTCTCAACAAGCCATCCTTTGAGCTCCATCAGACCCCGCGGGCTGAGACTGTAGAAACCTTTAGCACTCTTCTCGAGCCAGCCCTCAGCGACAAGCTTCGAGAGCAAGACTTCCGCTTCGTGCGCTGTCAGATTGAATTTTGTTTGGCCCTCTCCATTCTGTTGTGTTTGTGTCTCGCGTCGGCCTGCTCGAACGAGATTCAGCGCATCCTTTCCGGCAATACACATTGCTTCGCGTCTTTCGGTGTTATTAGCATCGAACATCTCGTCAAACAAGCGCTTGACATAGCCAATCTCATCGCTACTGTGGATAGTAGCTACCTGCGTGAGTGCATCACTAGTTGTGTTGACTAGGGCATAGTATCGTTCACGAGTTTCTTGGTGGAAAGCACTACGAATCTCAAAGTCCAATGGAGACAATGCATCGTTGGCAGCAGAGATCATGGACGTGAAGTCGTCCTGTGTAATGTCTCCTGCTCGCACTTCCTTCTTCTCATGCACGCTGAAGATGGCAGCGAGGATAGGTCGTGCTTGCTCCAACGTGAGCACATTGCGGGAGAGGAAGGTCTGAACGAAGGCTCTATTCGTATCTTCGTATTCTGCCATGTCCACGGCGCTGGCGTCGGAGTTCCGAGTTGCAATGTGAACTCCGACCGCAACAGATGCGCTGCTACTAGTCGCCTAAGAATGAAACTGACGCGTCGACGCGTCAATGCGTCAAACAATCTTGACCAGGCTGTGATTCGGCCTTGTTGGTAGGTTCTCTAAAATCATATTCAGGGACCTTGACAGCAAACCAGGTTTTAGTACTTCTGCTTGAAGAATATAGGGTTTTATGCAAGTCTATGAAATTGCATTCATTGCTCGAAACCTTTCAAAGCACAATCAGAGCACGCACATACAGGCTCTGGAAACACGCTCTCTTGGTTGATATCTTCAATTCTCGGTCGCTCGTGTTCCATGCCTCTAGAGCACTGTATGAAGTAGAACTCGAAGCCCAACATTTCTTGCTGCCTTGAAGCCTGAAGTTCGCGCCACTCGATGACATAATATTCCTCGAACCTCAATTTTTGCTCGGTTTCAAAGGCCGGCAAAAGCGCAATAGGACAACTAAATCTAGACAACACGAGCATTTTCACGACACAAACCACCGGAACTGTGGTCTATACCTGACTTGAGCTTACGCCCAGTGATTATTCTCGACTACTTGATATTTCCCTGAACAATCATCAATTGGTCTTGTCGTGGCCCAGTTCTTGACGGCATAACATGCCTTCAGAACTTGAGGAGCTCGTCGAATTCCTGCATCATGGAAACACGCAGATCCGACAAGTAGCAGCGCAGCATCTTGTTCCATATTCAGCTTCACACGACCACCAGAGCACGTTATGGAAACGCCAACAACTAGCGCCGCTGAAGGACCTCAAACTTCTGATAAGGGATTACACACAAATAGCGACAGATTCACTTACCATACTCGTGAACCTTACTGGCAGTGGCGACAAAGCGATTTTGGAGTACTACTCGCGCGACAACCAGTTTGTTGAGCAGATACTCAAGAAAACCATTGACGACATCTCAGAGCCGAATGCTGACCTGTGCTGCGCGTTACTCGCTAATCTAGTCAAAGATGACACATTAGCGAAACGTCTCATTACAGCTCAGCGCGATGTACCGCCGAAGAAGCAGGTCAAGGTCAAGCTGAAAACGTCGAGTAAAGGAGAAGTCGAAGTGGAGAAAGTTGATCAGCCTGTCAATATGCAGATCAGCACATCGGAACGAATTTTAGACCAGTTGATGGATGTTTTTGTGAAAGCCGCCAATAAGAGCCTTAACCCAAAAGCTGATTATGATTATCTCGCGTATGTGGTGGCTGACTTAAGCAAATTCGAAGAAGGGCGACAATATCTCCTTGAGCGACAGGATTATGATAACGTCGTGCCGGTAACAAAGTTGGTGGTCTTTACTGAGCATGGCAGTCTGATACGGCGGAAAGGTATAGCGAGCACGATCAAGAATTGCGCGTTTGAGAGGTCGAAGCATGAATACCTCATGCGTGCCGAGGGTGAAGGCGGTGTTGGGTTGTTACCGTATATTCTGCTTCCCATTGCTGGGAGCGAAGAGTTCGACGCGGAAGAAAGTGAGGGTATGCTGGATGAGTTGCAACTCCTACCACCTGACAAGGAGCGAGAAGTTGATGATAATGTTATTGCGACACATCTTGAGACGCTCATGCTTCTGACGGCAGAGAGGCAAGGGAGGGATAAATTGAGGGCTGTGAAGGTGTATCCTATCATCAGAGAGCTGCATCTTAAAAGAGAAGCTGAGGCTGTTTCGGAAGGATGTGTGAGACTGGTGAATGTGCTCATGAGGGATGAAGAGGGTGAAGAAGGGGATGTGCAGAAGATCAAGAAAGTTGAGCAGGAAGATGATGATCATAAGATTGAGGAAGTATTTTAAGCTGCACTTGCCACAAGAACGCTACTGCCCCGGGGGACGATTTGCGAAGCTTCCGATGTCCGGTTCTCAGACATCGTGTTTCATCGTTTCAGAGCTGGAAGGAGTACTCAGTCATCTTCGAAACGGAGTTGCCTTTCGATCTGGTCTCACGTCGTGACTCCTGCAAGATGTACCTCTGATCTTCTGTCAAGCTGGAACGCTGCGCCTCTTCCGATCCTCGTTTGGGTCTGTCGGTCATGGAATAGCTATCACCCACCCGCACTTCCTGATCATCCAACTTGTGCCCTTTGACTGCGCTCGTCCGCGAAGACACAAAGGTGGCAGGACTGTATCCGCGACTGTAGCGGCTTGCTCCCCGAGTGTGTTCTGGCGTACGTCCCGCTGTGCTGTATTCTTTCACAACCCCGAACCATCTCGATAGCACCTTCTCGAACGTCTTCTTGAGTGGTGGTATCGAAGCGGCCATCAAGCCTGCACTGAGTTCAGCTTTCACCCAGATAGTCAGGTTGACCGTGTCGTACGTTGGATCGACTGATTTTCTGATGGCCGGAAGCTCGGTGGCTTTTGCGCTAGCACACGCTGTCGCGATCAAGCCGACAAGAAAGATACCGCGCAACGCCCATCTGTTATGCTTCGACACCTTGACCTTGGAGAGGTACACGAGAGGGCCAAAGGTGAAGATCAGGTCTGTAAGGATGTTACCCACGGCCTGCATGTATGAGAATGCTGTGTTAAGTACTGGTGGCCAGCATTTACCCGGTAGATTTCTATTCCAGGTCCGCGCCATGGGCCGGCAGGATGCGAAAGTCCCAGGAAAGACGGTCAGATTGACCACAAGGCTGATAACGATGGACACCCAGATGACAACATTGAATGTTCTCGAAAGTTGTAAACGGAGTAATGATAGTCCAACGCTACTCTTCAGTGCGCTCATGGCTATGCCGTTGCAGAGGATGGCGAACTGGGCGAGCTTCAGCTCAGCTGGTATATTGAGGCTATCGTCCTCGAATCTCGATATCCCGAACCCGTTGGCTACTTGGGCGCAGGTACAGCCTTCTCCTGCAATAGCTGCTGCCTGATGTCATGTCAGAACCATGTTCGAGCGCAAATGAATTGGAATGGGCATACCAGTGCAAAAGCAATGAGGATATCGTCCCAACCTGGTGACTTGAGCGAAAACAAGCGAGCCCACAATCGTGCGAGCACGAAGGCGGTACCGAAGATTGTGAGGAACAGTGTCACGCTCAGAACCTCAACGCTCCTGCTGGGCTTGTTCACACTGTCAGCAACATCCGCCATGATGAATATGCTTCGGTCAGTAGGAACAACTTTGACAACATGGGAACACGATGTAGCAGGCACGGTAGAAGACTTGTTCGCGGAGGGCGCCATCTGGGACTCGGTTCGTAAAATCGAGTATGAGACTCGCAAACTCAAACCACATGGAAGCTCAGTCGTGTTTCTCCTTACACTCATCCTGCGGTCTAGCGTACCACACTGTGAGATCAGCGTTGTAATGCCAGTCGCTGGCACGCGACGTTCCCAAGAGCATGTCTGCCCCTGCCTCAGCAGTGGCACCGACATACTGGTTAGGGACAAGTGCCATCATAGTGGGCGATCGCGCAAACGGCCAGCTGGGTTCGGGCCTTTGCCCAGGATGATAGTGCCAATCAGTCATCCCGGAGGATGTCGCTTGTCCCGTCAGCCCCTCCTCCGCCGAGACATCCATTTGCGGGAACGCCACGACGTCTGATTCTTATGGAGAGAACACCAAGTTAATCTGGAAGACACGCCCCAGACGCGTCGTCAGCCTGGAACGACTGCTCTGTTCGTTTGTGACACGAAGTTACGACATTGTCCTTCACACCGCAGCTTCCATGTTTGACCAGATCCCTCTGCAAACAATGAAGCGGATATGTATATGACACTTCCGGTAAGCCCACTGGACAGAAGCACGATACCTGCCACTCACCCGTTTTTGGTAGAGCTGCAAGCGGGAAAGCTTATGGCTAGTGTTTCCAAGTTGCAATCCTCCCGGCTACAGCTCCAGACTACTAAAAGAAGACTAGTCTGAGGGCTTGTCTCTTGGCTACTACTACTGGTAGTCGAGCATAATACCTGGAGAACCCCTTTATTGCTCACAATATAACCTCTTTCTCTCAATCTCAACCTGCATTCTTCACACCAGCCGCTGTTATCTCGACAAGAAGCTGCATGGCGTTTCAAGCAGCGTGAATTGGTACTTGGGTAGGAGAGTAGCTTCCGTGACGGCTGTATCGATCTCCATCCTTGTTTCTTGGCGGGTCCGTCTTCAACGTTAACCGAAATTAATCACCCTGCTGGTATCGACATTCGTGACGAGGCAGGCACGAACACAACGTGCCATAGTCTGAGCATACTTCGTAACTACAACGCTTGTCTAGTTCTCTACGCTCTAGCCCCTGCTGCCACACCTTACCATGACCTCGCCTCGACTTGTCAAAGAAGACCATCCGTTTAAATTCAGCTCTCACAGTGTGGACTCCCAACATAGCGTTGGTCCATTAGCTCGCCTCGCTCCCCTACTACACGAGCTCCACAATCGTTATGTGATGTCGATCTTTTCGAAGAATGCTTCATCCGGTTTGACCGGCAGGCTGAAGTTGTCATCACAGAACAATGCCACACAACGACGCTTGCCGAGCCACGTCACGTATGATCAACGTACAATCAACGTACAATCATCTCGCATACAGTCGAGCACCAAGAGTCCATATTCCACTCGCCGAACCCCTCCTCGGTCGCGCTGTAGCAAGTCCACTAGCATGGTCTTCAATTCGGTAACAAGAGCACTGCCGACCACGTGGTCGTACAGGGGCTGTGGCGCTTCTGATGGTCGCAACTAGGTACGTGCGTCTCTCCTCCCTTGGGTGTTCTCGAATGCTTTCGACGCGCATTGTACTCCTTCACTTAGGCATCTGCTGGCTGCATCCTCCGACAGCCATGCAGGCTCGCAGGTGGCACTGACCACTGTCACTCGTTTCAAGTTCGTGGTCCACCATTGCAGTCGCAGTATAGGTATGGCTGGTCGAAAGTCCTGTCACTCGTTTTTGGCTTTGGCCGTAGGACTTCTCTATGCCAGCGTCGCCTCCGGCGCGGCTCTGCCCCTCTACAGAAACTCAACAGCAAACGCTACACGTGAGTATGACTACATCATCGTAGGAGGCGGCCTGACTGGCCTTGTTGTCGCAAATCGACTCTCCGAAGACCCGAACGTCTCTGTATTGGTTCTGGAGTACGGCATAATCGATCGGAGCAACATAACTCGAGTACCATATTATGGGACCTCGCTCAACACCGGTGCGATGTTCAGCATCACATCCGCTCCGGAGCCGGCGATGCAGAACAGGTCGTATGCTATTCGTGCTGGGGCCATCGCTGGTGGGGGAAGCTCCGTCAATGGCATGACTCTCAACAGGGCGTCAGCAGGAGACTACGACTCCTGGGAGCTTCTCGGAAATCCTGGCTGGGGCTGGGACGGTCTCCTTCCTTACTTCAAGAAAAGTACCTACTTCGGCCTACCACCATCCGAAATCGTAGAGGAATACAACTACACCTGCGATAAGTCCTGGTACGGCAGGGATTATAGTCCACTCAAAGGCACTATACCACAGTGGCAGGCACCAGACACGTACACTTTCTTCGATGGCCTGGAGGAATTAGGCATTCCTTACCGTGAAGAGCACGCAGATGGTACCGCAATCGGACAATTCTGGACACCAGCCTCGATTCATCCCACCAGGCTGGAACGGTCGTCCTCGCTGACATCCTACTACGACCCTGTCTCCGACAGAACCAACCTGGTCATGCTCACCCAGCACCAAGTCAAGACGCTGACCTTCGACAAAGACACCACGACAGTGACAGGCGTGCGCGCATTAAATCGAGCCACAAACGAGATGGTACTATTCACTGCGAGAAAGGAAGTCATCCTCGCGGCAGGCTCAATCCACACTCCGCAAATCCTCCAGCTCTCCGGCATCGGCCCAGCATCCGTCCTCGAAGCCGCAGGGGTCGATGTCCGCCTCGACTTCCCAGCAGTCGGCTCCAACCTCCAAGACCACCCGGTCGCATATTTAAATTGGGCTCTTACGAACACATATCCTCGACCTGACGAGCTAACGACGAACGCCACATTCAACGCCGAGGCGCTCCAATTATACCTGAACAATAAAACAGGCCCGTACACCAAAGCGCAGGCCAACAGCATCGGCTTCCTCTCGCTCGAAATGGTTCTCGGCTCCGCAGATGCCGTTTCAGACATGGTTGAGGAGTTGGAGTCACAAGACCACCAGAACTACCTTCCGGCCATCTACACAGCAGACGACCAAGTAAGCGCCGGCTTCGAAGCACAGCGCCATATCCTCGCCAAGCAACTCAAGGCCGGCGACGTCGCAGCCCTCGAGTTCCCCTTCAGCGGCGCCGGATTCGTCCCCAACGCCATGATGAAGCCGCTCAGCCGAGGCACAATCCATCTCAACCCAAGCAACCCAGAGGCAGAACCTGTCGTCAAGTACGTACCACACCGCACTAGCTGCCATCCATCATCGAACCCCCCAAACCCCCACAATACTGACCACGCTCTAGATACCACGCCTTCACCAACCCCTTCGACCAAACCCAAATGTCCAGCTTCATCCAATGGACCCGCAAATTCTTCAACACAACAGCCCTGTCCCCCCTGACGCCCACCCAAATAACCCCAGATCCAACCCTGCAAACCCCCTCGCAGATCCTCAGCCACCTCACATCCCTCGGCTCCCTCGCCCTCTCGCCCACCTTCTCACACCCCAGCTGCTCGTGTCCCATGATGCCCAAGGCCCTCGGCGGCTGCGTCGGCCCCGACCTAAAGGTGTACGGTGTTGCGAATCTGAGGATCGTCGACGCGAGTATACTGCCGATTATCCCGGCTGCGCATCTGCAGGCTAGTTTGTACGCTGTTGCGGAGAAGGCGGCGGATGTTATTAGGGGTGGGAGTGGGGGTGTGGGTGTGGGTGTGGTTGTATCTGTGGAGGGGAATGGGGCGTCGATTGAGACGGGTTTAGATCTGGATTTGGATCTTGATCTCTCGGGAGGCACAGACACAGACACAGGCCTGCTTGATCTTAATCTCGGTCTTCACCTAGGCCTGAATTGAAACGAACCCATACCACTTTCATCACAAGCTCATTACGTATTGTCTCAGTGCGTCATTGTCACTGTCACTGTCACGCACACACCACACCCTACCGCCCCGTATCTGCAGCGAAGCGTATGAGGCCTTTCCTTTCTCGAAGGTCCCGCGAACGAAGTGCTGATGCACGGCTTGCTTTCACATTATTCTAACTCCAAGCCCGCGCTAGTGTGTAATTCTTTGGTCTCTGGGGGCAGCCTTGAGAGGACTCGAGTGTCGGTGTTGGAAGTAGATTGTGGTGGCTGAGTTTACTGACCATCGCGACCTTGAATATTACTCTGCAAGTTTATATCCTGGGCGTAACCTCTTTGGAGGACATATTCCTACGAGAGTGTTATTCTGGGTGTGATGGTACCTAGTGGAGCGGACTGAGCCAGATCCCAGTGGTAGCTTATGTCCTTACCTACTTAAGCTGTTGTGGTCACAAGCAGTGAACAAACGGTAGAGCTCGGAACTTTCAACGTAAAGTATGGAAAGCAGCGGAGGGTGACGGACGATAGTGGCAGATGCGTACCAATTCTTGTATATAAAACTAATCTAAGTACTTGCTTTGCTATAACACCGTCCTATACCGGCGCTCTCCCAACTCCGAAACATACCCCATTCACCGCCATAAATCAAGAGCGATTTCACGCAATAGTCGACAACCGTCTCGTGGCCGGATCGCTTGCGTTCTCATACTTTTCCCAATCCTCCAACACCTTCGCCAGTCTCGGCGAGTTTGTAAGCTTGTAAACCTCCTCGAAGTACTCCTTCGAAATCTCGAATGGCTTAGCAGTGACATTAGGTATGTACTTGCCAACCAGCTTAGCAGGATCGATACTCGTTCTGTTGATTTTCTTGAGCAGGAACGATCGGAACGGCTTGACTCCGGATCGCAAGAAGGTTGAGTGGAAAGGCACGTCAATGCCCTTGAGTGGAATGACGGCAAAGCCACGCTCAAGCTCGATTGGCTGTGGCTTGGCTTCTGTCTTCTTTTTGCATTCAGAAATGATTTCACCCAGGTGTTCCTTCACATCTTCAAGAGACATACTTTGCATCAAGGCTTGAATGTCGATCTTCTGCTGCTTGAGGACATTAAGAACGTTGGTCATCGTGTCGAGAGCTCGGAGGTCACCAGCGCAGACGTATTGCAGGTTCGCGACGTTGAAGTTGACAATTTCAACAAGCCAGCCTGTTGATTCCTGAACATTCTCAATGACGTACTGGAGAGCTTGCTCGTTGAATGTTTTCGATATTCTGCTTGGGTTGACGGCGCACATGGAATAGTTGGATCGTCCTTGTTCGTCTCTCTCAACAGCAACTTGCATGGTGAGACCACGGTAGAAGACAACAGAGACCAGCGACTCAATCGGCATGACTTCAGCGATGGATGCTAGGGCAGAGTATTCACCAAGTGAGTGGCCAGCGAAGCTGCTGTCTCGCTGGATAAGACCCTTGGACCGCATATCTTCAAAAGCAGCCTTCTCCATGAGTGTCAGTGCTGGCTGAGTAAACTGGGTTGCGGACAGCAGACCCGTTGGCGATCGGTAGGTGTAGGATGTTGTGGACTCTGTGATCTCCTTGAAAATCTTCTCTGACTTGATGGAACCATCAGGGTTGACAGTCTCAAAGGTCATAGCCATGTAGTTCTGTCGGATCGCCTTACCGCGTGGGCCACCAAAGTGGATGGTAAGCTCTTTAGGGTTATTCTTGACGATCTCAACGATCGAAAGACCATAGTTCTCCATGAAATGTCGATCAGCTCGATCCCAGACCTCTTTAGCCACAGGGCTATTCTTGTACAGCTCCATACCCATGCCTTGTTCCTGAGAGCCTTGACCGGTGAACACGTACGACGATACTGGCTGCTCAACCTCAGCGTCAGCAATCAAGACCTTATCGCCAGTTTCTTTGTTAGATGTCTCAATCTTAATAGTCTTTCGACCACCAACCATGCCAGTGTGCTCGAGCTTGACTTCCAGATCGTCATTGGGCAAGACCATACCGACAAGATCTACCTTGTAGCTTCGAACACGACCTACGTTGTTCTCGGCAGCCCATGTCTCGACCAAACTTCGGACAGCAGCACTAGAGTACATTCCGTGAGTGATAGTACCAGGCAAGTTGGCGTAGCTGGCAAAAATCCGAGAAACGTGGATAGGATTGTAATCACCAGAAATACGGCCATAGACCTCGTTCGAGGCAGGAGCCTTGAGGGACAATGGCGTCTTACCGCTCAGTGGGATGGCGTTCTCGAAGTTGACTGGCTGTTCAATGGATGAGCCACTCCGCTGGAGGTAGTCGACAACTGGGTTGCCATGGGATTCACCAGCATCGTACTCAACTGAGGCAACTTGAATGACTTCTTTAGAAGGGAGCTCAAGCAACACTTCACCTCGAGTCTCAACGCTGTTGAAGACGCTCTTGTTCTTGAAGCGCATCAGGCTGGACAAACGGAAGGTCAAAGTTTGTCCGAGCAAGTCAAAGTCAGGTTCGTCGATGTGGAACCACTCTTTGCTCTTTAGAACAGCAACATCCTTCGACGAGTTCAGAGTAATCTGCATTGGGGTCTCATCCTTCCGCTGGAATGTGTTTTCGAAGTCGGTATATGTGCCACGGTACAAAAATTGGCTCGTAACCTCCATAATCGGTTGGCCTGACTTGCTGATGGTACCACAGACCTCGACCATCTTGCCTGCCTCCTGGTTGATCACAGCATTGATGCGAGCATGGGTGTGCACCTCGTCACCCACCTTGAGTGGCTGGGCACCAGGCAGCATTCGGAAGCCATTCGATAAGTGGACCAGCTTGAGTAGATCGCCGTCGATTGATCGCGGGAAGATAGGCTTGGTGATCGCCTTCCAGCCAAGAACAATAGCGAAGTCCATTGGAGCGACTTGCTCGTGACCAGCTCGCTCGACAAAGGATTCGCCAGTGTTGCCAACAGCATGAACAAAGTCTGCGATGTCCTTGCTCGAGACTGTCATCTTGCCGCCGTCGAAAGTATCGGTCAGAGGCGTATCATATGGCACATCTTTGTTGCCAAACCAGACGCGGTAGTAGAACTCCTTGATACGGTCATTCCGTCCTTCCATGACTTCATGAATGGGCGCGTATCCAGTCTCGGGGTGGTAAATGAACCTAAAGACAAGAGGGACTGCACCGCCTTCGGCGGTCCGCTCTTCCCACATGTTCATGGTGATTTCCTTGCCGTTGATGCTGATGTCAAGAGACTTGTAAAGATCTCCAGACTGGCTCAACTCCTTGACAGTAATAGCAGTTCTGGAGGCGTCCCTTGGATGAGCGATTTCGACACTCATGCCTCGGACTGGGGTCAAAATGCGACGAAGTGGGTTGTTCATGTAACGAGCACCCTGGACGTAGATATCGGTAGTGAACAAGGCATGTCTCCAAGAGTACGATCGGCCAGCGAGGAGCTGCAGCCATTCCTCAGTATCTGGCAAAGTGGAGGTATTCAGCTTGTAGGTCGATCGCGAACCATCGTGGTTGACGGATACGCCGTCGAGCTCTTCAACGCTCTCCCCTGGGGTGATGAGACGACCACCGAAGTATTCGACAGAGGGGACGTTCGATTCCTTCCCACCGTACAAATCTGCGGTCAACATCTTGATGTGATCATTGTGGATGCCATCAAGAATGTCCTTGATCGGCTCATCAACCTTTGTTGCGTATCTGACGGCCATAGGACCTTGCAAGATACAGACTCGTCCAACGTCCTGGTCAACAACAGCTTCGAGGTCCTCAGACTGCCACAGGGAATCTTTCTTGAACCAGAATTCGAAGTTCTCATCAAGAGAAGGAACGAATGGCACTGGCTTCTGACCGCGTCGCTGCAACAGGAGAAGGAAGTGCTGAACGTCCTGAGCATTAATAAGCTGGTCATTGGCTTCAGGGTATGCGTCGAGGAATTTGTCGACAGCTGGATAGGGGTCCTCAAGCTCAGCATAGCTCTGAACAATAGATGGCTTGCCAGCACCGGTGGTGAATCGCTCTTCGACACGTCGCATGAAATCGACGGTCAGGTTTCTGAGCGAGGCATCGATCCACCGTGACTGATGCTTGACGAACATGAGATCGACCATCCGTCGGATGACTTCACCATAGGTCATATCTTCAAGGTCGACAGTGTCTCCAGCAGAGTTGCGACCGAACCAGACCTTTTGGTAATCATCGTTCAGCTTCTTGATAATGTATTCGCGCATCTTTTTGAGCTCAGCAACACGCTTCTTCTTGTCCAAGCTGAATATCTTTTGGTCCATCTCAGCCCAGAATTTGACACCGCGAGTTGCCAGCTTGTGGATTGGCTCACCCATTTCGGATCGAACGGTTATGACACCACCAGCTGGTCCTTTGTAGGTCTTCTCCCACTGAGAATCGTCGATACCTTCAGCCTCAACGATGGCCTTCTTTGCATTTGTCGAGGTATACGTTTCTTTGGCGACCATCATTCTGCTACCAAAGAGGCAACCATCGTATGGCATTGGTGGATAACCAAACTTGCGAGCCCATTGACCTGTCAAGTATGGATAAGTATCATCGGAGCCACCGAAGCCAGATCCAGCAACAAGGATGATGTTACTTTGCCTTCGAATGCGACCATACATGGATAGAATTGGTTGATGGAAGTCCTCGAAAGAGTGGTGACCTCCACCACGACCTCCAGTCCACTGTAGCACCACAGGGAAGTTGGGGTTGGCCTTAGCGATGTTGACTACTGCCTGAATGGCTTCCATGGAACCTGGCTTAAACTGGATGTGCTTGATGCCCATTGTGTCGATATACTCTTGGGCAACCTCAATTGAAGGTACACCCGCGCCAACTGTCAAGCCTTCAATGGGTACACCGTCGGCTCTGAGCTGAGCGAGCAGGGGAATTTGCCAGCCCATAGCACGAGGGTTGACGTAGATCAAGTTGACGGTGATACCACGTCCAGGAGGAATAGCCTTCTCGATCTTACTGAGAGCGGCAGTCATAGTCTTGGCATTGTAGTAGCCACCCCCAGCAAGTTCAATCTGGTAGCCAGCATTCATGGTGGCAGCAACGAAGTCCCAAGGAACTGTGCAAGGAGTCATACCTGCGACCATTAATGGTGGGACACCAAGGAGTCGCGACATCTTGGTATCAACGAAAGTCTGGCCTGCCGATGTCTTGATGAGCTTGGGACCATGCTCCTTGACCCAGTTGACAGCGTACTTGACTGCATGCTCCTCATCTCGATCAAAGATTTCAGGTTTGTAGCCGACCTCAGTGTTTGTGCCATCCATGGCACCGGCAAGAATGACATGAACACCTGTACCGTCCTTGTTGCGCTTGGTGAGCACACCAAGACCAGAGATGCCACCTGGACCGAAGTCGAGGATGTGTGTGGCATCCTGGAAAGTAGTAGCTTGTTCCCAGTTGACAGGATCGCGAGTGATCATGCGGACGAGATCAGATACGATGTTGTCGCTATCACTTTGTCTCAGATCTTCACCAGTGTTTGTGTCGTACACCGGGATAGTCAAGCTGCGCGCGGACATTTTGACGTCCTTGACATCTTGCAAGATCTTGTCGAACGCATCGTGGAGTAGATGACTGTGGAAAGGGGCGGTAATGGGCAAGAAGCGGTGCACGAAGCGGACCTTTCGCTCAGTGTATGGGACTCTAGTCTGGTCAAGACCAGTGGGGGCCTTGACCTTCCGCAGGCGCAGATTGAGACCGTGAAGTGATATGGGAGGACCCGTAACCACGAAGTTTCGCGCGCTGTTGACGAGAGAGATAGATACGTGGCGGTCATCTGGCAAATGCTGGTTGGTTGCGTCGATATGTTCCTGGACCTGCTGGCGCGACAAATCTCGGATGGACAGCATGGGGGTGGGAGTGCCCTCGCCCGCTTCAGTAGCATCCTGCAGGATGGCTGGAGCCATGCTGGTTCTCGGGTAGGCTTGCTGCGAGCGCATGCCAATCCAGAAAAGGACGGTGATAGCGTCTCTGGCAGCTCGAGCAAAGCTATCCCATGAAGTGGCCGTGGCGATGGCGGCGGCAGTCACCACACCTTGAGAATGGCCAGTAGTACCACTGAAGCGCTCATTGACCTCGCCCGGTGTCTTGCCGAGGGCTTTGCAAGTAACCTGGTAGTGGGCAAGCTGTACGAGACCAATCAAGGGCAACGAGACTGGAGCAGAGACCAAATATTGGGTGTCGGGCTGGTTGTCTCTGTTTTCGAGCCAGGCCATCACGTCCATGCCCTTGGAGTAGAACTTGTCTGCCTCTGCATTCCTCGCAAGTGACTGCAGGAGGTCGGCAGAAGTTGTAACCAAGTCGTTCACAAAGGATTGATATGTAGTATAGACTTCTCTCAACTCATCGAAGTATTCTTCAATATTGCCCTGTCCGCCGAACACGGTATACATGGTGGCGTCTTCGTCGTCTGCTGCTCGGAGCAGGGCCGAATCGTGTGGCTTGATCGGCCTCGAGGCTGCTGCTCGACCGGCGTAATAGCATTGGACCACCATCAGCTTCTTGGATGTGATTCCTGGAAGGGTGGCAGCCAGAGCGTGCACGTCGTTAGCGTGCATGAACGACCGCTCGAACTCGTTAAGCACGACTTTCAGGACCTCAACGAATGCGCCCGTCTCTTCATCGTCTTCTGCTTCTTGTGCAACAAAGCCAATGAATCTGGCCACTAGCTCGGCAGCAGACGATGGCTCATCATCTTGTGCCAATTCATCTGTGGGCTCTGGTAGGGTTGATCTAAAGGCATCTTTCAGCTGGGTAGCTTGGTAGTGCAAACCGGTGGGTATGAGGAAGGCATATTCGAGGGAGCCGTGGGTGATGATTAGAGGTCGCAGATTTTGCGAGGATCGTGGTGTATGTGTGCCTGTCGCACCGCCGGAGTACATGTTGGCGAGCTGTGAGAGGGTAGAGGGTAGAGGGTGTCAGAAATTCGATGACAAGCTTTATGAGGAGGTAGTGGTGTTCGTAAGCAAGTTAATGCCACTGAACAAAAACAATCAAGATGTTTTTCTAAAGAGCACTGTGGTGGTGCGAGGTGGTATTGTACAAGCAGCGCAAGAAACTGCTGAAATGTGTTAAGAAATGGAAAGAGCTCGAGGCAGAGGTTGGCAAAAATCAAGGTATGTACAACGAGGTCTATCAAATGCTCAGTAGCACGAGGGTGCCAGTATCTTTGAAGCTGGCACGCTGCTGAGGCCTGACTGGATCAAAGGGTTGAATTACTCGGTGGATGGCATCAGAACTTTTTCCGCTCAGCAATGCTGCCGCGGCGAGAGAGCTCGCGTTGTCCCCAATCGTCACTACGAACTAACGAATCAGCCCTCTGTTGGGCCAACCCCAGTCCCACCTATAGCCACCCCTACTTCGAGGCAACCAACCCACTTAGGACTAGTCGAGTTTCCTAGTCGCTGCAGCCGACAGCTCGCACCACGTTTCATCATACCTCAACTGCTCTTCAACATGGAAACGTGCCTGACCGTGCAGATGCGCCATTAGGGCTACGGTGTCGCGATGAAAGACGTTGGTGCGACTGTCAAGCAGCGGCAGGCCTACCTCGTTACTCGTAGCTTGCTGCCTGCACGTACAACTAGGCATACGGATGCGGCCACCAGGGCAGGTAAGCAATGACGCCAGTTACATTCAAGCAGCCGTGACGGAAAGTGATGTAAACGGTTGCCCGCCGGCCGTCCACTAAGAATTACTCGGTGATTCTACGTACAGTACTGTAATAGCAACGCTCTTCAATCGTCCTTTTTCTGGCCTGATCATTGTTCGGTGATTGGCTGTGAAATCTCAAAAGCTGTTCGTTCCTGTGCAATCGGCTTGCTCGTAATGGTTCCGTCGTCATTCAATCCGCCCATGCAGCTTCCTCGCAGCGCTGGTCCATAGCGGCCCTGGCTTCAGGCAAGTGGAGCACGCTAGTCATCCACTTTTTCCTCAACCCTCCTCGCACCGGCACACTCGAGAAGCTCGTCAAACTGGGCTTGTTGACCAGCTTGAGGCGGATGGTGGCTGCTCAACAGGGACTTTGCGGCATAGAAGAATTCGTATCTGCTCTTGCCGCTGCTCCAGCTCCAGAGCTTGGCTTGATAGAGCTGCAGTTGCAGTGAGCTCGTACTTGTAGCATCATTTTTCGTCTTGCAGATCCAACATAGGTGTGGCCTCCCAACCACACTTGATCCCCGTACGTCGTCCAACTACTTCCTTCCTGTGTTCGTCCGCAAGTGCAAGTGCAAGTACGAAGCTGTTTTACTTTCGACCTTTCTTGCTTGCTGCTACTTCACACCAGTCTACTCTTTTGATACCCCAAATCGTTCAGCAAGCACATTTATCGCTACGTCCGGCGTTCTCCCGGAACACGCATAACCGGTAACCTCGATCATCACGTCGTCGAGGTCAGCAGTGCTCTGATTAGGTTCATACAGCACTGCCTCCGGACTTTCTCGCTCTCACACCCACACCGCACACTACCAAGACCTCCTCACGTACGCATCCGTCACAATGCGTCCTGAAATCGAGCAAGAGCTCGCCCATACACTGCTCGTCGAGCTTCTCGCATACCAATTCGCTTCCCCCGTAAGATGGATCGAAACCCAAGACGTCATCTTGGAGAAGAACAGAACGGAGAGAATACTCGAGATCGGTCCGGCAGACACACTGGGTGGCATGGCAAAGAGAACATTAGCATCCAAGTACGAAGCATATGACGCAGCCACGTCGGTACAGAGACAAGTTCTCGCATACAACAAGGATGTGAAAGAAATCTATTACGATGTCGACCCAGTAGAAGATGAGCCAGCTGCTCCCGCTGGAGGTGCTCCCGCCGACTCAGCGCCATCTTCGTCCGCACCGGCACCATCACCGTCTGCCGCCGCAGCTCCTGCCCCTCCAGCCGCCAGCTCCGGTCCGGCAGCAGCAGTTACGGATGCTCCAGTCCAGGCAGTCGATATTCTAAGGGCATTGGTAGCACAGAAACTGAAGAAGCCTTTAAACGACATCCCACTGAGTAAGGCAATTAAAGACTTGGTGGGAGGCAAGTCTACCTTGCAAAATGAAATCCTTGGAGACTTGGGCAAGGAATTCGGTTCGACTCCGGAGAAGCCAGAAGACACTCCTCTGGATGAGCTGGGTGCTACCATGCAATCCACATTCAACGGTCAGCTGGGGAAGCAGTCACAATCTTTGATCGCCAGAATGGTCTCCTCCAAAATGCCCGGTGGCTTCAACATCACCGCAGTCAGGAAGCACCTCGAGACCAAATTTGGTCTGGGCTCCGGCCGCCAGGACGGTGTCCTATTGCTTGCCCTCACAATGGAGCCTGCCTCGAGGTTAGGCTCTGAGAACGATGCCAAGTCATTCCTTGACGACGTCGCCCAGAAATATGCCACAGCTGCTGGCGTCAACTTGTCCTCTGCTGGTGCTGGTGGTGACGCTGGCGCGGCTGGTGGTGGCATGATGATGGATCCTGCAGCGCTTGATGCTTTGACCAAAGATCAGCGAGTGCTATTCAAGCAGCAGCTCGAGCTCCTCGCTCGATACCTCAAGATGGATCTCCGATCCGGCGACAAGGCCTTCGTTGGTTCCCAAGAGGCCAACAAAACTCTACAGTCGCAGCTCGATCTCTGGAACGTCGAGCATGGTGACTTCTACGCATCGGGTATTGAGCCATCGTTCACCTCTATGAAGGCCCGTATCTACGACTCGGCATGGAACTGGGCCCGACAAGATGCTCTAACCATGTACTTCGACATCATCTTTGGCCGTTTGCAGGCTGTCGACCGAGAGATCGTTGCACAGTGCATTCGCATCATGAACAGGTCTAACCCGACTCTGATCGACTACATGCAATACCACATCGACAACTGCCCTACGGAACGAGGCGAAACATATCTACTCGCCAAGGACCTCGGAGCTCAGCTCATCGAGAACTGCAAAGATGTGCTCAATGAAGCACCAGTATTCAAGGATGTCTCTGTACCAACAGGCCCGCAAACCACTATTGATGCTAGAGGTAATCTCGCATATGCTGAGGCTCCTCGCCAGAGTGGTCGGAAGCTCGAGCTCTATGTTCGTGAGATGGCCGAGGGTGGCAAGATTTCTGAATACAGCAATAGAACCAAGATTCAGAATGACCTGCGACATGTTTACAAGATGATTCGCAAGCAGAACAAGATGAACAAAGAAGCACAGCTGCAAGTGCAAACGCTGTACAAAGACATCGTCCGAGCCATGGGTATGAACGAACGACAAATCATGCCGCATGAGAATGGCGACGCCAAGAAGCCTGGCGCGAATGGCGCTCTGACTCGGGCTACCATGAACGGTACTGGCAAGAAGGGCAAGACCGAAACCGTCCCGTTCTTGCACCTCAAGAAGAAAGACGAGAATGGCTGGGAATACAGCAAGAAGCTTACCAACACCTACCTCGATGGTCTAGAGAATGCTGCGAAAGATGGTCTGAGCTTCCAAGGCAAGATGGTGCTCATGACTGGTGCTGGTGCTGGCTCCATTGGTGCTGAAGTTTTGCAAGGTCTGATCAGCGGTGGTGCCAAGGTCATTGTCACTACTTCTCGGTACTCACGAGAGGTCACCGAGTACTACCAGTCCATGTACGCTCGATTCGGTGCACGTGGGTCCAAGCTTGTCGTTGTCCCATTCAACCAAGGTAGTAAGCAGGATGTCGATGCTCTCATCGAGTATATCTACGATGTCAAGAAGGGTCTCGGCTGGGATCTCGATTTCATCGTTCCTTTCGCTGCTATCCCGGAGAACGGACGCGAGATCGACAACATTGACTCTAAGTCTGAGCTGGCTCACCGTATCATGTTGACCAATGTCATCCGAATGCTGGGCGCCGTCAAGGCTCAGAAGGTCGAGCATGGTTTCAACACTCGACCCGCACAAGTGATCATTCCTCTTTCCCCCAACCACGGTACATTCGGTAACGATGGTCTCTACTCCGAATCCAAGCTCGGTCTTGAGACCTTGTTTAACCGCTGGTACTCTGAGAGTTGGGCTGACTACCTCACCATCTGTGGTGCCGTCATCGGTTGGACCCGTGGCACTGGCCTCATGGGTGGCAACAACATTGTTGCTGAAGGTGTTGAGAAGTTCGGTGTTCGAACTTTCTCGCAGCAGGAAATGGCCTTCAACTTGTTGGGTCTTATGTCTCCTGCCATCGTCGACCTGTGTCAAAATGAGCCAGTCTGGGCTGATCTCAATGGCGGTCTTCAATTCTTGCCAAACCTCAAGGATATGATGACCAAGCTTCGAGCTGACATCATGGAGACCAGTGCCATCCGACAAGCTGTCACCAAGGAAAATGCAGTTGAGAATAAGATAGTAAACGGTGAAGACAGCGAAGCCCTCTACAAGAAGGTCAATGTCGAGCCACGAGCGAATATCAAGTTCGACTTCCCGCCCTTGCCAGATTGGAAAACCGAAGTTGCTCCACTTAACGACAATCTGAAAGGTATGGTCGATCTCGACAAAGTCGTTGTCGTTACTGGTTTCTCTGAGGTGGGTCCTTGGGGTAACTCTCGAACTCGATGGGAGATGGAAGCCTATGGCAAATTCTCACTCGAGGGCTGTATTGAGATGGCTTGGCTCATGGGTTTCATCAAGAACCATAACGGCCCCATCAAGGGAAAGTCATACTCGGGTTGGGTTGACGCCAAGACCAACGACCCTGTTGACGACAAGGATGTGAAGCCCAAGTACGAGAAGCAAATTCTCGAGCACTCTGGCATCCGGCTTATCGAGCCAGAGCTCTTCCACGGCTATGACCCCAACAAGAAGCAGCTCTTGCAAGAAATCCAAATTGAAGAGGACCTCGATCCATTCGAGGCTTCCGTTGAGACTGCTAATGAGTTCAAGCGCGAGCACGGCGACAAGGTCGAAATCTTCGCTCTTGAGTCTGGCGAATACACTGTTCGTCTCAAGAAGGGCGCAACACTGCTCATTCCTAAGGCTCTTCGATTCGATCGTCTTGTTGCTGGTCAAATTCCGACTGGATGGAATGCTAAGACCTATGGTGTTCCAGACGACATCATCGAGCAAGTCGATCAGGTGACCCTATTCGTCCTGGTCTGCACAGTTGAAGCACTTCTCTCGTCAGGCATCACGGACCCATATGAGTTCTATAAGTATGTCCATTTGACTGACATTGGTAACTGCGTTGGCTCCGGTATTGGCGGTACCACCGCATTACGAGGAATGTACAAGGACAGATACATGGACAAGCCAGTGCAAAAGGATATTCTGCAAGAGTCGTTCATCAACACAATGGCCGCTTGGGTGAACATGTTGTTGCTGTCCGGTACCGGTCCAATCAAGACTCCAGTCGGTGCGTGTGCCACTGCTGTTGAATCAGTTGATATTGGTTATGAGACCATCTTGGAAGGCAAAGCCAAGATCTGCCTAGTTGGTGGGTTCGATGACTTCCAAGAAGAAGGCTCGTACGAGTTTGCGAACATGAAGGCCACCTCTAATGCTGAGGATGAATTTGCGCATGGGCGAACGCCTAAGGAGATGTCGCGGCCGACAACCACAACTCGGAATGGTTTCATGGAGTCACAAGGTTGTGGTATGCAGATTATCATGACTGCCAGGCTTGCTTTGGATATGGGTACACCCATCTACAGTATCCTTGGTTTGACCGCTACCGCCACTGACAAGATTGGCCGATCCGTGCCCGCGCCAGGTAAAGGTGTTTTGACCACGGCTCGCGAGAACCCAGGCAAATTCCCATCGCCACTCCTTGATATCAAGTACCGGAAGAGACAGCTTGACCTTCGAAGGAAGCAGGTAAAGAACTGGCAAGAGTCAGAATACATGTACCTGCATGAAGAAGTTGCTGCCATGAAGGATCAATCTGGCTTCGGCTTCGATGAGAAGGCCTACACCGAGGAGCGTGCTGCTCACATCGACCGTGAAGCAAAGCGACAAGAGAAAGAAGCACAATACAGCCTTGGTAACAACTTCTGGAAACAGGACTCACGCATTGCTCCTCTCCGCGGTGCTCTGGCTACATGGGGTCTCACCATTGACGATCTTGATGTTGCATCTTTCCATGGTACCTCCACTGTTGCCAACGACAAGAACGAGTCTTCTGTTATCTGCGAGCAGATGGCGCATCTTGGACGAAAGAAGGGCAATGCTCTACTTGGTATTTTCCAGAAATACCTGACGGGTCATCCAAAGGGTGCCGCCGGCGCGTGGATGTTGAACGGCTGTTTGCAAGTTCTCAACTCTGGTCTTGTGCCAGGAAACAAGAATGCAGACAACGTCGACCCAATCATGGAGAAGTTCGACTACATTGTCTATCCTAACAAGTCAATCCAGACTGATGGCGTCAAAGCATTTTCGGTTACATCGTTCGGCTTCGGTCAGAAAGGTGCTCAAGCTATCGGTATCCACCCCAAGTACTTGTACGCCACTCTTGATGCTACTGAATACGCAACATACAAGATGAAGGTTGAGTCGCGGCAGAAGAAGGCTTACCGTTTCTTCCACAATGGCATGATCAACAACAGCCTGTTCGTCGCGAAGACTGCACCGCCATATGCTGAGGCGGCAATGGAAGGTGTCTTCCTCAATCCAGATCAGCGAGCCGTTGCCGATAAGAAGTCGGGCGAATATGCATTCCCAGCCAAGTGGCAGAAGGTTGAGAGTCCACACGCCAAGCAGACGCAAGAGATGCTTGAGAGTTTGACTGCAGCATCTGCTGCTCCAGGCTCGAAGATTGGTGTCGATGTGGAAGACATCTCGGCCATCAATGTCGACAATGAGACGTTTGTCGAGCGGAACTTCACGCAGGCTGAACAAGCATACTGCAAGAAGGCACCCTCCCCAGCGTCTTCTTTCGCTGGTCGGTGGTCGGCGAAGGAAGCAGTCTTCAAGTCTCTAGGGGTGAGCAGCAAAGGTGCAGGTGCAGCGCTTGCTGACATCGAGATCATCTCGGACGACAATGGAGCACCAAAAGTCAATTTACATGGTGAAGCCCTGAGGGCGGCGAAGGAAGCCGGCATGAAGTCTGTGAACGTCTCGATTAGCCACTCGGAGAGTCAGGCTATAGCAGTCGCGGTGGCAGCCTTCTAGTGTACATTTCTTGTGGAGGCAATAGCAGTAGAGCATTGTATATTGGGTAGATGATAGGAAGGAAAAGGGGCGTTGGTAAAGCGAGCACCGTTGATTGACATGTGGCGCATGTTGCAAGTTGTTCCTGAATGTTTAAATATGATCGATTCTTCTACATAGACACGTGAGTAATTCTTCGCTACATGAAGAAACTTGTCTCATTCATTGAATTTGCTGCATTTCAAGTTCTTTTAGCTCTCCGGCATGCCGTTCTTGGTCTCAAAGTCGCTTGCTTGAGGACATGCAAAATATATGAATATGACTATGGGTATACTCACTCTCACTCGTACTCGCACTGGCACTGGCACTGGATCTGGCACTGGATCTGACATGCCTCCTGCCTCCTGCCCCTGGTTCCGGTACCGTAGTCTTCAATAGCTAGCTAGATCCAAAGATCAATCCATTCCAACATTGGCCGCCCACATCCACATTCCATGCATTATCTAAATCTTGCGCTGCATCGTCCCA
>Ga0210040_10000324_pt1 | contig 82795 bp, 72 predicted proteins | sample CryGeyCG12114_NA_FD_185462 | JGI IMG/M metagenome (GOLD analysis project Ga0210040, IMG submission 185462) | Groundwater microbial communities from aquifer - Crystal Geyser CG19_WC_8/21/14_NA (SPAdes) (version 2) | ecosystem: Environmental > Aquatic > Deep subsurface > Groundwater | place: USA...
TCCTCCGGTAACAACTGAGACTTGCGCTTCGACTATCTGCTATACACCACCACCAACACCGCCGCCAACAACCTCTTCCACCACCACCAGCAGTAGCTCTTCTAGCTCTAGTACATCGTCGACCACTTCGTCGACCACATCGTCAACCACCTCGTCAACCACTTCATCAACCACATCGTCGACCACGTCCTCAACCACTTCATCAACCACTTCATCAACCACATCGTCAACCACTACATCGACCACATCCTCAACCACTTCGTCAACCACTTCATCAACCACATCGTCAACCACGTCTTCAAGCAGTCCACCAGTCACCCCACCGACTACTACGACAACCTCTCAAACACCTACGGGTGGCACTAGCACTACAACGGTACCACCAACGTGCACACCAGATGCTTGCTTCAACAACATGTTTAATGAGGCCCACATAGACGAGGCTCACAGTACGGCTAAGCCCTTCTGCGGCGATAGGAACGCGAGTCCGCCTCCGTGGTTAACGGGGTGTGGCCACGACAGGAGCCGCATGACATCTGCCTTCCAGTGCATCACCGCCAAAGCTACGCCCGTTCCTACCGCATCTAAGGACAACAGGGAGTGCTATCAGTTCGAGGGTAAAAAGATCTGGGGACGAGAGGGTTACAAGAGTCACCGGAGAGGGAGACGTGAGGAAGGCATGGAGGGCGAGGGACGTGCTCAGGGTGGGTCCGGACAAGGTGGAAAGCAGGGTGGAGATCAGGGTGGTAAGCCTTGGGGTGGGTGGTTTCAATTCGGTGGAATGTGATTGGATTTCCTATGTTCATATGTATCGTGTATTGGGGGGTTTCGACTGCCTAGGGAAGGCGTGACTTGCAGAATAGATTAAAGTTCTTTGATAAAAGTTTGGTCGAAAGTATTGGTTCTCCTTCTATTGACATGGTTGTTGCTTACATATATCCTACCGAGCCAGGCTCCGTGCGGAAACTCAAGATGACCGCTTTTCAAGTCTAAACTTGGTAGGTGAGCCGGCTACCTTGAGTTTCCGCCCGGAGCCAGGTCAGTCTCATCGGTGTACAAGTACAATGAATGGCAGATTTTGCTTAGTCAAACTGTTGGCTTAGTCAAAGTGTTTGCTTTGTTTGCCTCATGCGACACCAAGACGGTTTCACCTTCTTTGTTTCTGGCTGGTTCGGCTCTTCGTCGTCTCTTGCAAGACGGGTACAATTTGATAGCGCTCCACCCTAACGCATAGCCTGATGACAGCTGATAGCAGTTTTGGTGTCTTGCAACATGAACTGCATTACCTCGCTCTTCAGCCTTACAGCTTCTCGTGACCATGTCAGCAAGGAAGAGGAAGGCCGAATCTTCACTAAGCTGTCAGCCTGAAAAGAGAGTGACATTGGCGTCACACGTGCCTTCACTGAACGACTTCACTTAGCCTGCCGCATAGGGTGCTTCAGACGAGGTCAGGCCAGAGTTATGCACTGTCACAGAAGATTTCGTCCCTGCAAGAACAACCTTATTCGGTGCATCTGTCGATAATACACGTACTACACCTGGGAGACCACTTCAAGATAGGATCCATAGACTACATTCGAGTGCATCGACCACAATGCCTAGCGTCAAACAAAACATAGGTCTCCTGCGCAACGGAGTGCAAAGGAGACGAGCGCAAAGCACTGAAGACAAGGACGAAGCCAATACAGGACTGCCTGTACGGGACCACTATGAGAGGTTCGAGCAGTATATGAAGCGACAATATCCGAAGAGAAAACAGGACGTGTTTGCAGGAAAAGAGCTCATAAGCCAAGCTGGAGCCGCCGATCGGAATACACCTCTGGGCATCATTGATACTATTGCAAGGGAGTTCATCACATTCTGGATGCCCGAGTTGGAGATCTTCCTAGCAGACAATGCATACGATGACGAAGGGGTTGAGCGGGAAGCATACAAGCGGTTCGCAAGTGGTCTCGAGCACCATGTCATGCTTGTCAGTGATCGAGTTGACTGCAGCAGGGCCGAGGATGCCGCTACTCTCCGAGATGCTCTGCAACACCGGGCTATGCAATACCTTGCTGACCTTTACCAATCGTGCGAAGAAGTACTGCAAGATCACGAAAAGTCAGAATTCGATCCCAAGCAGAGGTCAGCCCGGCGGGCCAAGCTGGACATCCAAAAATCAACAGAAACCTTCTCAGAAGCCCGTACCTTGAACAGTTCCTTGGCCTGGAGCTTGACAGACGATGGCAAGCAACACATGCACAACCGGTCACCCTCTCCTCGAGCCCGACGCCTGTCTCCCATCCGACAGCTCGATTATACTGAGGCAGCAGACAATGGTCAGGTGTGGGGCAATCCTGAAGCTGGCGTCGGTCACTACAAGTTCGAGTTGGAAATCACGAATACCATCAAGGTGTCTGGATCCGACAATCTGGAGCGCTTCAGCCACTTAAAACGTCAACGTCACCGCATGACCGATGATAATACGGTGGACCTGACGACAGAGGAGGACCTTCGCGGGGTTGTAGCTGGTGTTCTGCAAGCGAAGAGCTGTGGTGAAAATGTTGACGGCCATGTATCTGTCGATACGAGTGAGTTCCCCTTACCTGGTGCATTTGAGTAGATCTGACCTTGGAACAGCGAGAAGTCCTCCGAGGAAAAGGCAAAAGACTGATGATGGATGTTTTATCATGTAGAACATAGCAAATAAGCTACTTATTTGACACACGATCTCGCACGATGAAGTCAAGTCTTATTTGGTAGTGATCAATTGAGTGTGAGCAGCCTTCCCCGTGTCTTTTGCTGGCGGTCCACTGACTAGATGACAATGTTCCTTTCACGTTCGAGTGTTGTGGCTGCCCTCTGAAGCCGAGTGCTAACGAAAACACTGACATACAGGAATAACTCGATTTCTGGTCCTGCCGCTTCGTGCCGGTTCTGCCCTGGGTCGCCCCCAACAACATGTCCAGACATCCACAGTTTTAAGGTCGTGGAGAGTCTGTCCGTGACGCCCGCGTCTACCGCAGCTGAGCGCCAGTTCTTGTGTTGTATACCAGACTTATCCGAGATTCGACGCGCTAAAGAGGGTCCAAACGACCACGACAATAACATAAACAATAAATCTCAATCCCTTATAATGTTCGAGACACCAATGCTCTTGAGCTTGTCATACCCCGCCTTCAACCATCGAAAGCAATACCTTGACACCCGTCGAACACAGCACAATCCCTCGAGTTGCTGACAGACAGTCCAAGCTTATCACGGCTTTGCTTCTGCGCACAATATCATCGAACCAATTACTACTCAGTCTAGTTTGCGCTATACATCGCTTGCTCTACCCGTACTGTGACATTTGCCAAAGCTTGTCGCATCAATCAACAATCAAGGACAATAGGCATCATGACGGCTATCACTATTGATGTGTCAACGATGAATGCTGTCTATCAAGGCTATAGACAATTGCAACCGGAGTGGAAACATAAATATGTACCAAAAATCACCGAAATCCTCGCTCGTCCTAGAACTACGCCAAGTCTGGAACGTCGCCAGATCGATACAAGGAAGCTCTCAAACAAAATTCAAAAGGATATCATCACGGTAAAAGACATGCTGCGTACGGAGCTCAGAAGGCGCAGTAGCTCACAACGTGGAGCAGCTGGCAGAAGAATTCTCGAGATGACTCAGCACATCGCGCATCTGGTCGATGAGGAGGTGAATGACTACCAGCAGCTGCTGGAAAATGCATTGAACGATACGAGTGATGATGAAACTCTGGTGGACTCTGAGGAGGAACGAGAACTTGATGGCCAAGGACAACGTGACCAGGTCAGTGTTCGATATCAAGGAAGGCCAGGTCTGCGCGATGCTCAGGCTCGACCACAGAGCACTGTTCGCTTTTTGCCTGGCAGTGCTACACCCGTTATGCCACCTGCTCGACCGCGATCCCCACCCCGATCCAGAGTCCGCTCTCCACCGCCTCGATCTTCGTTCCCTCCTCATTCACCATACCGCTCAAGAAATGTCAATCATCCCCCAGCCTTGACTAGTCAGACTGTACCTCGCCCAGATCAGGGTATAACGCGGGTGCCCACGTCTTTCCGCTCAGATAACAACAGACATGTCTCAATTCCTGAGCAAATGCCCTCTCTGGCATACCAGAGAACATTGGCTCCAGTCGATCACAACGTTCCTTCACAAAGCCACCAATACATTCATACCCGCCACCAACCTCCTTCCATGAGTAACGAGTTTGCTTCTCGATCTTATGATCTCGACGGTCGAATCATAGATGGTTATCACCCCACGAGTTTGCAAGATATGACCGCAGCGCACGCCAACCAAGACCGAGGCTCCTTCGTCCCAGGCTCGCCTCGCTCTCACGGTCCGCCCTCTCATCAGGCTCAACGCACGGCGAGCCACCGAGAGCGGGTGTATGCTAGATATGGCTCGTACGCAGCACAGGAGCCTCGACGGCCAGACCTAAGCTACCAATCAGCGACTCGGCTGCCCACTAGATTCCCTTCTCTTGAAGCATTGAGAGGTCCGCAGCCAGACCCATTCCATCGACAAGCCCCTGTTGAGCCTGCATGGGCATGGAGAGCGCGGGAAGACTACGGTCCAGAGTCAACCTATCATGCTCAGCAAGGCCAGGCTGCAGCCCCACAGAGTCAATATATTGGTCATAACGACTACCAGCAGTATCACCACGCTTCAAATCGGGCTCCTCCTGCCGGACATCATTATGATCGTAGTCGTCAGTACCAAGCGGACTACAACGAGATCCAGATGTTCGCAGCGCTGCGACTTAGCGAGAGCGACATCATGAACGATACCACGGCATGGCAAGCTGAGGCAGATGAGCAGGGAAGATATGTGAGACCTGGTCAAGAACATCACTCGACACGGAGAAGAAACTGGTAGGAGATGTGAGGACGAAGAGGGCGCATTGTATTTGATCAATATGAACATTATCGAGATACTCTTTATCGATCCGAGTTGTAGAGCGTTTAATATATGTGAGTCTTGTTGTCTGTGTCTGTCCTGAACTGTTTTGTCCTGCGGGACGAGGCTGACGTGGTTCTAGATATGATCGTCCAGTCAGTCAAGCCTTGTGTCAGTCTCCTACAGGATTCTGCGAGCACTGATGTCCTGACGTTGGTCCAGTGTGACAATTCTTTGTCTCTTGCACTATGTGACCCACGCCGCACACACCACATCTTCGACAATCTGTGCATTGCCATCGTTATTCGCTCCATACAATAATAGCCCGGATACAGGCAGGTTTCAAGACCTTCAACGACCAATCTTGACAAGAACAGAGAACGCTTCTCTATTCGATTGCGTGATCTAACGATCTGATCCATACACAATGAGTTCACTGGTATCTGATGGACATGCATGCCCTTGCCACCAGTGCACCGTTATGCCGAACGGAGACCATGTGATCACTGCGTGTCGCAACTGTCCTTGCCTGGCGTATCATACGGGTTATGGTACTCAGACGCATCCGCAGGCACCTCACGTGCAAGAAGAATATTACCACCAACCAAGTTCACCGCGGTCACCACGATTATCCTCGGAAAGGAACTCCGGCCGGAGAGAGCACATCTTCCATCACCAACTGCCTGGTTCATACAGAACTTCCTTAAGAAGATCACAAAATGGCGATCTTGTGCTTGAGCGAAGGACATCGCAGTCTGCTACGGCCAGACCCGAGACAGGTTACGACCACGCCAGACCGTCACCATCTCCAAGCCTATTTTCGCGCAGGGCATCAACAGTCTCGAATACAAGATCAGGTCATCCACTTTCGCAGGTGAGGCCAGATGAGGAATCTGCGGAGTACTTGTTTGAGGGCTCCGGTGAACACTATCATGTGAGCCTGCCAATGCCTCCGAGAGCATCCACTAGACCGACGCCGCCTGCCAGAACAGGTGCTAACCCAATGCGTCCTTCAGCAGCACCAGTCAGACCAGTGCCATCACGAAGAGCACCTGCCGAGCCAGCGCCGACCCACACGCAAGAACGAAATGGCACTCGAGGAAGGAAAACAGGCGAGCAGCACGTTGTTCTCAAGAACCTTGTAGAATTTCGACAGAAATTCGAACGCAACATCAAGCCGCAAATACAGGCGATGTTCGTGGACTCACCCTCTCAAGAACCCAGGCAAAGAAGGGGTGCGAAGTCTTCCGAGAGGTGCTCATCGACCAGGTCGTCGACCCTTGCAGAGCAGCTGTGTGCTCGGACAAGCTCGTGGGACTTCCTACCCCGGATGCAGCCAGAGCCACGCACCTTCAGGAAGCATTGATTCAGGATGTCAAGCCTTGGCTCTTCCAGCTGGATCAGTACATTGCGGATCTCCTTACTCCAGAAAGCTCTTTTGAAAAAGTGGACGATACCTCGAGTTCAGAGTCTGAAGTTGGTGGCGTCGAGGAGGCAGATGGCAAGCGAGCCTCACGACGAGCTGGAACGGCTGCTTTTGACGACGGTGAATACAAACCATATGGTGAACCGCCTCCTAGGCATGAAGAGGCGCTTCGGAGGCCACGGGCAGGCATGCATACTTCCCAAGAAGAAGTATCCACCAACAGCAAGCCAAGAAAGAGATCAGGCATATTGGACCTCCGAGATATACAGTATATGCGTCCAAACACCAGATATGCCAACCCAAACAGCGGCACTCTCGCAAGCCGTCGGAATAGGGCAGCCTCGGGAGAAGGAGAATCAGACACCGGCCCTTCGCCGCGTAGGGAGGACCCGGATGCAGATGACTATATCAAGCCACCTTCTGTAGCCTCGGCCATGGGTTATCACCGAACGTCTGCTAGACCAAAACACGATGGTGAGCTAACTCGTCCTAAGCACAAGGCGAATGTGGCATCCAGAATGGAGACCCCATCTAGATCCACACATGCTTCACTCCTCTCTTCCACAAGCCACAAAGCCGCTCAGCCCTACCAACGTCGTACGCCCGCGAGTCTACCACCTGAAGTGTCAGGTAGTCCGCCAGCCTACAGCCCCAGCCAAGGTTACAGCACTCGAAACGTCCAGGCATCATCTCGATACAGGCGAGCCACAGCAGAAAGTGATAGTGAAGGTGGCAGCGAGGATACAACGGCAGAGCTCCAAAGAGCCTTTCGTCGGCTAAGCACCGGCCACCATAAGCAGCTAAACAAGGGGAGTGGGGGCGAAGTCTTCGAAGGACGAGGCCAACGAAGGCGGTGAGGTGTGGACCAGGTGATCTTGGGCTAGGTGCACATTTCGATAACACAATGACAAGACGAGACGGACATGGAGGACATTCTCACTAGTGGACGGCGGACAAAGAACTGAGCAGTGAGTGGGGCCTGCAAGATGGAGCGCAACTGTAACCGTATAAGATTCGAAACAATAACATGTCACAGTCCAATCATCCTATTGAATGTTTGCTCTGGGCCCCTGCTTGGTAGCTATCAGTGAAGGATTACAAGGTATAACTACAAGTATCGCCTACACTCTTCGACAGTCAAGTGCTACGTGGTTTTCCAAGCGTAGCGAAGATGCCAAAAGCTGTAAAGGCATTCTATCCCAGGCACGCACATGCTGCCCACACTGGTACCCGGAGTAAGAACAAATCCTGGGAACGGACTCACATGTAATCTTCCCCCAGATATTAACATATCCCCGGAGGCTTGGATCCCTGAATCTAAATGGCATGCAACTACTGGTTTTTGTTACCAAGGAGACTGTTGATGACCAACAAGCCTGATCTAAGTCGTACTGTCGCAGCTTCCGCAAACGGTAGTTAGCCACACAATTCCCGTATGCGGTTAGCCTCGAATTGTGAGGCTCCCACAGGCACTGCTCAGCTCATACCGTCACCTGATTAGTTAGCCCAGACGAGGCCGAGCTCCAGCAGCCGCAGAACGCTAAGCTGCTTATGGTAGTATCGATGCCCTCTTGAGCATCTAAGGCGACGAGAATCTACCTAGACATGCTAGAATGAATACATGCGAAATTGAATATGTCGCTACGATGCAGATTCAATGCTTACAATCTTACAGATCTATCTTTGAGCACTCCGCTTACTACCGACCCTGAAATAGAAATGTTTGTTTGGCACAGTCAACATGGAAAGGTATATGAGAGTGCTGTCCTCGCTGTCGACTGGAGATGTTCACCTCAAGACACACCGAAATCTCCCTACTTGGTCCTTTCCACAAGATAGACGGCATAAACTTTGGAGTCTGCGTTGACCGAATGTCATGTCTCTGTATTCGCAAATGGGCCAGCATAGCAATGCTTCCACAGTGTCAGAGGAACTCAATCGACCTTCCACCACTGCAACGATATCTTCGAATACCTCAGCAATAACGACGTCGATACTTGTCTTGACACTGCTCTACCAGATTGGCTTCCGCTTTGTTGTTCGCTATCTTCTCCTTCATGACCGGCCTCCGAAAGGTCTGAAGCTCGTGCCTGGGCCCATCTCAACAATACCTTTCCTTGGTCGGCTTCATGGCGTGAATGCAATTGCGCCATGGAAGACCATGCATGAGTTCTCCAACCAGTACAATAAGATCTTCCGTCTCACAGCATACGGGCAGATGCACATATGGGTTGGAGACTCGAAGATCGCAAAAGACTTGCTCGTCAAACGTGCAGCAAAATACTCCTCCCGCCCAGCCATCGCAGCCATACCAGGCGCAGAGAAAGGGGGTCAATACCTTGCTTTGAACGAGTTGGACGACCACTGGCGCATGCAGCGAAGGTTCGCACATACCGTCTTCACGGCTTCTCATCGGAACAACTATCACAGCATCATCCAGCCGGAAGCGAAACGGATGCTGTACAATCTGCTCAAGGATCCTACCGACCACTTCAAACAGACCGATCTCTTCACTGCACGCATTTCTGCACGCTTGTGCTACGGCAATGCTTCAGAAGCATTAAGGCACAGCCGCAACGCCCATGAGTTCATCCCACAGATCTCACCAACGGCGTCCGGACCACTGATGAACATCTTTCCTTTCCTCATTCACTTACCTGAGTGGATCAACACGTCCAAGCGCTGGGTGCGTGAGCGTCGAGAGAGTGAGCGGGAACTGTGGGTGAGTGAACTTGAGTGTGTCAAACGCTCCTTGGCGGATGGCACAGCCGCGCCATATTCTCATGCCAGAACCTACTTTGAGCGACTTGGAGCATCGAAAAACAACACTAAGGATACACCGGCAGACTTTGGCTTTCCAGAAAGTGAAGCTGCATACGCTATTGGCATGCTTGGCACCATGGCAGTTTTCACGATCGGCGGGCCGTTGTATACCTTCTACCTCGTGATGACACTTCATCCAGAGTGGCAAGACAGGGTGAAGGAGGAGGTTGACCGGGTCTTTGGCTCAGATAGAATTGTGGACTTGTCTGACTCACCTGAGCTACCGGTCCTCAGAGCCTGCATCAAAGAGTGCTTGAGATGGAAGCCACCGGTCCCTCTCGGTGTGCCACGACTCGTGACCGAGGACGACGATTACGAAGGCTATCATATCCCGAAGGGAAGTGTGGTGCACATCATTGAACAGGCACTGTCCCATGATCCAGAGATCTACCCTGAACCAACAAAATACAACCCGGCCCGATGGCTTGAGCCAGAGTACCCTTCGTACCAGCAGCCACTGACAGTTCACCCGAGGCTCATGGGTTTCAGTGGCTTCGGTTCCGGGCGACGAGTATGTCCTGGCATTGAGCTGACGGAGGCTGAACTTCTGGTAGCTTGTGGAAGCTTGGTGCAGAACTTCGAAATGCTACCAAATGTTGACCCCAAAACAGGCGAGAAGGTCTTGCCGGACCCAGAGAACCGCAATTCGAATGTCATTGGTGGACCGACGCATTTTGATTTCAACCTCCAGGTTAGAGAGGGGCGTGCTGAGAAGATAAGGACGATGTACGAGGAGGTAAAAGACCAGCTGGATTGAAGCGTAACCTGCTGCAGTTGAAATGTGTTGGGTGTGGCGTTGGTTTAGCCATTTGACAGGCACGGAAGGTCTTAGATCATCTGTATACTTACCTTAGTATCTCGAGGCGCTCTGCCTATAATGAAGCAGTATTGATGTCCATGAACAGCTAGCGGTGGAAAGCACACCCATGAGCCTGGACCAGAGTAAGCTGATCAGTCATGTACTCGCAGTGAACATCAGTCATTGCACCAAGATCTGAAATCGTCAAGTTGGTGTTCCTCCACACTTCGCTACGCACATGAGGCGAGGCCGTAGCCACTTAGTAGCATGAAGCACGAACATCTTGATGCGGTCCCTTCTCAAGGCTTCGTGTGTTGCGGCGGCTCTGCTGAATGAAACACCATGCGGCAGCGCTCAAGCTGAGGTTTCGACGAGTACTAGCGGCTCTGAGGGTGTCCATGCAGGTTGGTTCGTCAGCATGAAAGTCTCCGACGCATAACTCGGAGCCGAGAAGGGGCCGCGGCTCAAATATCTCCCGAAGCTTTTCGCATTTCGAGACCGATTTCTAACCCTGCCAGTGTGATAGACTTTTGTGCAGATCACGCCTACATTGGTGGGCCCTTTTTTACTCAAGCACCAATCACGATGTTTGTATGATGCGCACCGGAAGTTATACCCATGACGTCTTCAGCCTCCCGGTGTCTCTCGGCTGTTATCGAGAATATCGAAACTCGAAAATTTGGAGGCGAAGCACTTTATCACGGCGAAGACGTTGAAGTGGATCGCATAATGACATGATATGACATGGACGCGGAAGGCGGATACGACGATGTGAATGGTGAGTTCGAGAATCGAGACCAGTTGTCCGGAAGTATATAGCATCGATACTGCCGTTACCGTTGTCTCCCTATCTCCTCGTGAAGCCCGCATTCTATACTACACTATACTTGACATCGCACTTACAACACAGCTAAACCATCACTCATCATGGTCCCAAGATACCAGTCCGATAATGATGACGCAGCTCCGCTGGGCAAGCCCCTCCACTTCGAGTTTGCAAACAGGACCGCGCCAAACCGCTTCCTAAAAGCAGCAATGACAGAACGTCTATCAAGTTGGGATCCCAAAGAATTTGCCAAGCGTGGCGTTCCATCCGAGAATCTGATCAACGTCTATAGGAGATGGGGCGAAGGCGGCTTTGGTGTGATCCTGACAGGCAACATCATGATCGCATACGACCAGCTCGAGGCACCCGGCAACCCTATCATCCCACCAGAGGCGAAAGCCGAGGCGGGCGACAAGCGTTTCGACGCCTTCAAGAAGATGGCAGACGTCTCGAAAGCACACGGTGCTCTGATCGTTGGCCAGGTCTCGCATCCAGGCCGCCAAACTGAGCAACGTCTCCAGCCAGATCCAGTATCTGCCTCTGACATCCAGCTTGAGGGTGAAGTCATGGGAATGAAATTTGCCAAGCCGCATGCTGCGTCAAAGGATGAAATTGCGGCCATCAAGAAGCAGTTCGTGCATGCAGCAGAGTACCTCCAGAAGGCGGGCTATGACGGCATTCAGTTGCACGGCGCCCATGGTTACCTTCTCGCCCAGTTCCTTTCGCAAACGACGAACAAGCGAACTGATGAGTACGGTGGTGATCTGAAGGGTCGGGCACGCCTCGTTACCGAGATTGCAGACGACATCCGCAAAGTAGTGCCTACCTCAACCGGCTTCACGCTCGGCATCAAGATCAACAGTGTCGAGTTCCAGCAGTCCGGTTTCAGCCCCGACGAGGCAAAAGAGCTCGTATCACTGCTCGAGGACCACAAGTTCGACTTCGTTGAGCTGAGCGGCGGGACCTACGAATCCCTGGCCTTCAAGCACAAGCGGGAGTCTTCCGTAAAGCGAGAGTCATTCTTCATCGAGTTCGCTGAGCAAATCACACCAGCCCTAAAGCACACCAAATCCTACGTCACCGGCGGTCTGAAAACCGTGGGCGCGATGGTAAAGGCCCTAGACGCAGTTGACGGCGTCGGTCTAGCAAGGCCAATCTGCCAGGAGTTCGAGCTGCCCAAGGATATCCTTGAGGGCAAGGTCAACGGCGCCATCGAGCAGAAGTTGGACCAGGACAACTTCGGCTTGACGAATGTTGCGGCTGGAACGCAGATCAGGCAAGTCGGAAAGGACCAGCAACCTATAGATCTGTCGAGTCAGGAGAACGTGGACGCTTTCATGAAGGATATGGGTGCTTGGGGACAGAAGATGCAGGAAGACGCGGCGAGTATGAATATGTATGGATATGTGGATTTGGAGAGTGTAAAGACTCAGCCATATGCTGGCACTGCTGCGTAAACAGACCATAATAGATAATGTCTAGAGTATTGTAGACTAATGTTAGTATATATGCATTTGACTCTGAACAAAAGCTGCCCGTGACGTTCGAAACAAACAAGGCTCCTACCATGCTCAACTTTCTTGACAATCATGCTTCACCTAAGTATCGTAGCCACCATGGGCTGGTGATGCTAGCGTGCAAATCACAAGCAGCTCACATACCTTCCACCTAGTTCCTACATTGCCAGCCTTTACTCACCTTTCTCGATCAGGCTTTCACCCTCACCCTCACCAGCCTCATTCGCCGTCGAGCTCCCAGCTCTTGGTCGTTGCTGCATTTCGTTTGCAGAGGTACGCTCTCTAGGAGTATGGGCGCTTGTACCTGTCTGCTGGCCTGCAGCTGGATGAAGAACCGTGTCATCGTCGTCTGCGTCTATGAAAGGGGTTTGACCATGCAGCGTTTGTTGCTCGGACCCCATACCGTTCGTAGCCATGGACGGAGATGATGGGGAAGTAAATTGGAGTGTTGTGCGGTTGCAGTAAGGACATTGTATGCAAGATGCATTGCGGGTTGGTTTAGTAGCCCGCAGTTGCAGGTACTGGGTGGAGAGCAGGATGAAGTGGATGACGCTGCAGGAATTTCATTAGCATTGAGTCCGAACATGAGACCACCACAAGCATCCGGTCCCCCAGCTCAGGCATATCCAGTCAAGCTTAAAACGTCTTGGATGGGTGTATGAAGCAGATGAAGAACTCACAGAGGGATCAAGGCTGAGACGCTAGCATAACTGTACAGAACCGCGAGGCCCTCGCCAGTTTTGTAAGCATCGCTGACCATGGCCGGGTACACGCAGAGGAACGTCGCGAATCCAAGCAGATCGATCCTTATTGAGAACTTGAGCATTCGGGTCCCCATGAGCTTCTTGTCTAACCCTTGTGCCTCATCGGTGTCAAGCAGGGCGTATCGTCTTCTCTTGTCGCTATCCCCACGTAGCGTTCGAATGTTCCAGCGCAGCTGCATAAGGACGAGAGCGCAGGCAGCACACAAAAGTATGCCGGCGAAGATCGTGGAGGCCCCGCCGTGACGGCTCTTGATACCAGCAGCGAGACATAGACCTATGCCGATCGCGTTGTTGAGCAACAACAGAGCGCGAGCGCCAGCGTGAAACCCTGTTAGAGACGGGTTGGGTGGCCATGAAAACAGCGACTTGACGGTCACACCTCCGACCGAATATGCTGCCGCAGTAGCCATTTCCAGCTTGTCGTAGTAACGTCTTGTAGGCGATTGGAGAATATCAAGGACCTGTGGTTTTCTTGTCATGAAACTGGTGCTGGCACGGTTGAACGAAGATAGGATAGTAACGGTTCAAGCGCTTATCAGCAACTTGGACGGTTGAAAGGTAAACAACTTTACCTTGCAGAATTGCAGTGAACAGCATATTATACTCACAGGTCGTACTTGCCAGGCAGCACTGGCGCATCAGATCAGCGTCTATGCCGGCTCCCTATCGAATCAGAGCAGTAGAAATTATTCTGCCTTGGAGCCGGTTAATTGAGAGCAGGATGAACCCTGTGATGCTTGAAGCAAGAAAGACTCGGTGTAGTAGGTAAGAGGGTGTGTTCTGCCCATCATATAATAGCCGAGAATAGAATTGCTTGGCGTTCCAACCACCTCAGAAGGAGCAGGCAGAAACATTCAGAATGCAAGACCATCTGATATATTGACAAAGTAAGCTTTCGAGTCAATGCTAACAGGCTTTGACTTTCAAGTTAGCGAGGGTCAAAGGCTAGACGTGTAAATCGAGTTTAGAAGACAAGACGGAGGCCGGACCTCGTCAAGTAATGCCACTTACCCCTTTTGGCGTCTGGGGCGAGGCCTCGATTGCGATAGTCCATCTTCAGATCACTGCAGAGCTTTTGTCTGCCAACATTGACTGCTTATGGCAAATGATCTTTTGGCACTCTGCATGATGCCAACAAAGACCACGATGTCTTGAAGTGACAAAGGTTTCCATTGTCCCGCATGAAGGCACGCTGCAGCAAGGCCACACTCGCGTTGTGTGGAGCAATGACGTGCCGACAGCATATGGCTCGACTTGGCCTCCAGCATCGACAACCATTCGGGCTCCCTAAGGTACATGGTTGAAGGAGCAGCGGCATGGCCTATAGTAGTCATCTGAGCGTAAGGACAATCGCCCGGAATGTTCTGGTGGGTACACAGGTCGTCAGCGTTAGGCTATCAATGTAAAGGTATAATTCCCAATAAGTATTACTTCTATCATATGGAACAGAGGCGGGCGTACAGAGCAGCACATACGTTCACGCTAAAGCCACGAGCTTTAGACAATGTCTGCTTCGTCTGTCCTCAGCCTTCTCCTGTGAATACCGCTAGAGTCCACACCACCTCCTACAGGTTATCCTTCTTCCGCCCCTTCCCGCCCTTCGCGGCATTGCCAAGTCCGGTCCAATTACCACCAGCATCCGCAGAACCCGCAAGCGCACCACCAGCCTGAGCACCAACCTCCTCCGCCTCCTCCTCAGCAGCGGCTGCCCCAGCAACATGCTCAGTCATCCTCATGATTCTAGCACCCGCACCACCACGCACACCTCCCCCATCCTCCTCGCCATCCTCTTCGTATCTCCTCATCCTACCAGTTCGCCTCCCGAAGTCACCATGGCCAACAGCATCATCAGAGAGAGCGGTGTGCTTCAACCCACAATGGAAGCAGAACGGATCATCGACTCCGACTTCCATATATCCAGATGGCCGAGGCACGTAGCCGAACTGATCTCGGTCTAATTGGATGCAGATCGCACACTCGAGGCCGTAGTTGCGGACCATGAGCTTGTGGTGACGGAGGGCTTGGACGTCTTCGGAGCGGAGGTGGATATTGTAGGATTGGTTGGGATTCTGGATGAGGCGGGTGGGTCTCGAGACGTCGACTCTTGGAGGGCCGGCGCGGTCGGCGTTGGCGAGTGCTCGGGCGAAGGCTGGGTCGTAATCATACTCGTAATCGTAGTTGGGTTGGTTGTGGGAGTCGTGGGAGTTGTACCTTGACCTCGCTGGCCGTGAGTGGGACAGGTCATGAAAGGTTCTGCGGCGACCTGACATATCTGCTTGTGGGGTGAAGTTTTGGCTACCATAGCCGTCATGGTATGAGCTGTCTCGGTGGGGAGGTTGGGGACTGCGTCGAGACCGACGGAATGGCTCGTCGTAGTAACCGCTAGTGAACATGTTGTTCAGATGACTAGGGCGGCGTTCATCTCGATCTGATTGCCCGTCAAATGACGGTATATAGCGGGTGATGGCTGTACGTCCGTCCGACAATCGAACCACGCCCGTTCTCTGCCGCGGTCGAGATGGAGGTGGAGGTGGAGCATCATATCCACTATATCCATAGTCTTCTCGATACGACCGAGGACGAGTGCTTCGTGCGGAGTGCCGAGACCTCTGACGAGAAGGCATAGTGTCTTGAAGCTCTCTCTTAGATGGGATGTCAAAGCCCAGCATCCACTTGGTGAAGCCCATACCGAAGGCAGGTGTTTCAGTCTGGAACCTTTATAGACCCCGACGGCCTTGATTGCAGGTGATTGAAACTCTGCAGTTTGGTCCGAGTGATCAGATGATTTGGAGTGGTATCGGATGCATCTGTCATGAGAACGGGCATTGCTAGAGCACTGTCCAAATTGACCCCTATGCGGCTCTCGAGATTGACTGGCGGGCAACTTCACTCATGTTGAGCTCGACAAACAATGAACTTATCACGTTACTAGGACACCGAGTCAGCTGAACAACGTCAAACAATGAACGCGGCAAGGCTGCTGCCAGGACAAAGCCTGTCAGTGCAAGTGAAGTAGTAGAGTTCAAAGTGCTCCTTTGAGTCCATTAAACATCATGCAATTAGTGGCAGATGCTGGATGAAGCACTCCCGAGGAGGGGACAGTCGATGTGCAGAATGGTCCGAGAGCCCTCTCGAATGTGGATGCTATCCCAATCCCCAAAAGCGTACAATCCAAAGCGGACACAATATCCTGCTGATGCTTGCCTCAACGAACACCGTCCCATGCTTCTATGATGATGCGGGTTTCAATGTGCAATATGTTCCGCTGTAGTCAGATTTTTGAGCTAGTCCTAAACATGCCATGTGATCAGCCAGATGTCAGTTTGTGCGGTCTTGTTAGTGAGCAAATTCAAACTCTTCTCCTATCTCTGCCCTTCGTGCGCTCAAAGTCAGGCAATGTGCTTGTCCCATCCTTGAACTTGGCATTGTCAATCCATACTTTGACCTGTTCGAACGCGGACATTTGGATCATATTCTGGATGGCCGTTCTCACAATGACCATTTCGATACCTCGCCAGCGCCCTTGCTTGGATGCTTTGTATGCTGCCCCTTTGAGTGCTGCCGTTGCCTCTTTAGATGCCGACTGGGACGGTGCTGGCATTGGGCTGAGCAGTTGATTTTGCTGGCGTGTTTTCATAGTGTCAATCGGGTAGGTGACAACCCAGCTCGAGATACCACAGATAGCGCCAGCCAGAGGAATTGCCCATCGCGTATTTTTCATCTCGTCACCGTAATGGCTGCCAAGTGCTTGCTTGCAGCTCTCGTAGACACCGAAATAGACGCCACCTCCGATGACATCGCGGGCCAGGTGAAGGTGGACGCCCCTCCACAGACTGAGCACACCGCGTTGCTTGATGATGGTTTTGGCTGCGGCATAGGTGTTGATTCGACTGTTCTTACTGTTCTTGCCGTGGTTACTAGACATCAGAACTGCTGTTTGCGAGGCGTTCTTCAGTGCTTCGAACGGAGCTATTAAGGTGTCAGTGGGCAGCCTTCTCTCTCATCAATGTCACACTCACTCAACAAAGGCGTCAAGACTGCACCTGAGATCATGCCGGCAGTGCTGAAACAGAGTAGCGTGCTCAGATTGGGATATGTGCCCGCAGTATTGACCCACTCTAGCGGCGAGTCGCCTGTTACTCTTTCGATCACTCGGTCGACATCATATTTCGCTTTGCGGTATGCGATAAAGCCAAGGGTTCTGCTGAAGGTGAGCGACCAAAGTGGTGTGAGTGTGCTAGCCCAAAAGCCACGAATGCCTTCGTATTGATAGATGAACCGCGCTGCAGAGAAAGCGCTTGAAAAATGTTTGCTATGCTCGTTAGCGTCTGTGCACCTGGAGGTGCCGACTACTTACGATTGCATGCGAGTCTTAACATTTTCGAAAGGGGACTGGACCGGTCAGCATGTGTGTCCTCGCAGATTAGCGATAGTTCCTTACCCCAGCTACCACCGCAACGGCTGCTGCAGGTCCAGATGCCCAGAACTGTCTGAAGTACTTGAAGTAGTAGACCTGTGTGTCGTGGTCCATGATAGTACTTGGTCGATGCATACTGAAGTTGTGCTTTTGGGCTGAAGCATAGGCCGAGGGCTCGTCTTGGGCATTCGAATGGTTCTGTTTCGACACATGGCTCATCGTCGCAGATCGCGACGACGACAAAAGAGCCTCTCGGAAGACTTCTGCTTGTCACTTATGCAATTGCGTATCCCACTAGCCCTTGCTGCGTTGACGCTGACGTTGGCACCACTCTTCCCGTCTTCACGGCCTGCGGAAGCCTATGGAACGCAAGACAGCCTCTCTGATATGAGTAGACCGCTACGCGTTCCACGAACTTCCATCTGCTCTTGCTCTCTCGATGTATTCCAAGCAAGTATTATCTTGGCCAGATAATCCTCACTATACTCAGATACGTCCTTAGCCAGAGCCCTCGCCTTCACAGCGTAAGGGAAAAGCTTTCTCGACGCACACCGATATCGTATAGAGCCCCCTTTGTCTCTGTCGAACCTGAGGGCGCTTTGTTCCCGGGTTGTCGGGCGGTATAGGGATTGTTGGGACTCAATCGCAAATAAGCTCCGAGAAGTGTCGACGAGCTCGCTTCGACTTCGAGAGGGCTGCGTTGGGCAGTGCAGGGCCTATACACGTAGCAGAGGAGGCCTATGATTGCTGCTCAGTCCTTGTGTATTCGTAAAATCTGCACGAGCGAGCGGTCTGCAAAGCTGCGGACTTGGAACTACTACTACACCCATGGCACTATTGCATTACACATGCCACAACTTTCCCACAACTTGAAGGAAATTGGTGGGGCAAGGCATTTGAGGCTAGGCTGCTTAGCTTTGATTGGTCGCTGCCGATGGCCCAGCTTTGATGACGTCCGGCTCACCTGAGCTGGTGCAACGAAATTGAGCCCAATGATTGGCTGCAGCTGCTCGCAGGCTCGACTCTAGATATGCTTGAAGAGGGGATTCACGGGTCTTCGTCAGAGTTCGAAGACGTGCGCAGTAGGTAGTCCTGCATGGCACAAGCGAGGTAGGTGAGCACAAATCAATAATTGGGGCTTACTGTAGCGGACTGCTTGTCCAAAGCGTAATATGCGTTGAGGGCAACGGCTCTGCATATCCGAGAGCTATCGCGATAACGAATCGCTCTTGAGCACCAAGACAGGCACAGACACCGACCTCGATGAAATGCCTGGCTCAGACGCCTAAGGAGTCCTCAATGGGCACAATCTTCGAGGGAGCTGCAAAGCGCAACGGATCGAGGATAGCCACCATGCTCGAGACGTGATTGGCTATAGACGCCCCGGACACTGCATCTGGACTCTCTGGGCTATCATTTTGCGGGGAGGCGGCTCCAGTCGACGATGCCGAGGTTTACTTTTGGGCCGAGTCCGAGGGAATCCTTCTGATCGTGTTCGGTTGACGGTCGCAGGCAGGATGCCTTGAGTATATTGCCGTAACACACGTCTGTCCTGCAAATTCAACATTTTTGTGCTCTGAACACATAGAAAATCACGACTAAGCTAAGAGGCGCAACTTCTACCTGAATTGTAATCACAGCGCAATACAAGCAAGATGCCCAGAAAAGCAGGTCCAGCCTACGTGATAGGCGTTGGCATGGTAAGAGGAGTTGATAGCCTGCGCGTTCTGCAGTACTAACAAAGGCAGACCAAGTTTATCAAGCCAAGAGGAAAGGTCGACTATACAGAACTCGGTTACGAGGCCGGTGTCAAGGCTATGCTCGATGCCAAGATCAACTACGACGAGGTTGATCAAGGTGTCGCATGCTACTGCTATGGCGACTCTACCTGTGGACAGGCAGTCTTCTACCAATTTGGCATGACCCAGATCCCAGTCTACAATGTCAACAACAACTGCAGCACAGGCTCGACTGGTTTGCAGATGGCCCGTCAAGCTGTTGCCTACGGCGCAGCCGATTGCGTCCTGGTCGTTGGCTTTGAGAAGATGAATCCAGGTTCCCTTCAAGCATACTTCAACGACCGGGTGAACCCAACCATGACCACCAGCAAGATGATGAAAGAGACAAGAGGAGTCACAAATGCACCAGGTGCGGCACAACTCTTCGGCAACGCCGGCCGTGAGTACATAGAGAAGTACGGTGCTAAGGATGAGGACTTCGCCGAGATCGCCCGTGTCAACCATGAACACTCGAAGAGAAACCCATACTCGCAATTCACGGACGAGTACACCCTCGAGCAGATCCAGAAATCAACAATGATCCACGCACCCCTGACCAAGCTGCAGTGCTGCCCAACCTCAGATGGTGGTGCTGCTGCTGTTGTTTGCTCACAAGAATTCTTGGACTCGCACCCAGACGTCAAGGAACAGGCTATCCTGATTGCAGGGCAGGCCATGGCTACTGACTCACCAGAACTTTTCAGCAAGTCCTCCATGGATCTTGTTGGCTTCCAGATGTCCAAGCATGCTGGTCAAGTCGCCATGAAGGAGGCTGGTATCACACCCAACGATGTCAGGATTGTTGAACTCCACGACTGCTTCTCGGCCAATGAAATGTGCGTCATCGATGCTCTTGGTCTGTCGGAGCCAGGCAAGGCTCACGAGCTCGTCCGACGAGGAGACATCACATACAAAGGCAACAAATATGTGATCAACCCGTCTGGCGGTCTCATCTCCAAGGGCCACCCACTCGGCGCCACCGGCCTAGCACAGTGCGCCGAGCTCGTCTGGCACCTTCGAGGCTGGGCCAACAACAGAATGAAGGAGGACACCAAGGTCTGCTTACAGCACAACCTGGGTCTTGGCGGCGCAGTTGTCGTCACCGTCTACAAGCGACCAGATGGCGAGGCGTCCACGCCGGTGTCTGACGCCGAGGTCGGGAAAAGGAATGGTCTTGGATACAACCCGGCCACACAAGCCAAGGGCTTCACCAGCCAGCAGGCTGACAGCGTCCGAAGCCGACAGTCAAGAAGTGACTGGGCTCTACAAGATACCCAAACCAAAGTCCAAGCAAGGTTTTAAAGTCCTTGGGACCGTTGAATATAGCGCGCAAATGAACTGAATGATTTCTTTACAGCCGTATGATGAGATTACGTCTTCGTTTAGTTCCCTTATCACCTGCTTCCTCCGGTCGTGTTAGATAAGCACTTCTGTTGGCTGAGTAAGCGCGACACTCAGTCAGGCATCGTGAGTAGAAACCCGGACATCTCCCTGGCAACATAAAGGGAGGAAGGATTGCTGGGAGCTTGAATTATCAACTCTTGCAATGGGCATCTGACAATCGCAGCGCTTGTCTCGAGCATAATCATGACATCCATAGATCCAGCTCTCACCACGCAAGAAGCCATCCAGTCATGGCTCCTCGATTTCCATAAATCAACTGCAACACTTGACGCGAAGTATTGCACAGAACGGTTCTTCACTCCGGATGTCGAGTTACAGTATGCCAATAATCCAGTGGTCAGTGGCAGAGAGGGCGCTAAAGACTTCTTCGACAAGGCTTTTAGAGCATTGGACACGATGACCCACGAGATACTGTACTTCGACTTTGTCGCTCCGGACAAGTTGTATCAGGCTGCAATGATCAACTATGTAGTGAAGGGAGATGATCAGACGAAAGATATGATTGAGATACCGGCCATGATGACTGTTTGGCTCAGAGAACAGCAGGGACGTTTGATGATAACTAGAAACGAGATTTATTTGGATGCTAGTCGGCTGTTCGGACGCATGAATGAGAAGGGACTCATATGATACTTGTATCAAGCCACGCTCACAGACTGTGGAACGACGGGCCTCGACTGCGAGAACGGGAGGCGCCAATCAGTAGCAAATCAAGCAAACATTGGCTCTTGGCACTTCTCGGGCTCCCAAGCCGAGCATTTCATGACGATTTTCTCGGTGCCGCTTTCCCGACCTGTTCCCGAGAGCTTAGAGGGTGTAATGTGAATGCTTTTCCTTGAGCAGGTGAAGCTCCAGACGTCCCAGGTTGAAGCTTGAGGCCATATTTTCTTCTATGCAGGTAGGAAGTATAAACACTCCTCCACGAGTCCTCTCCTTCCCGTCGTACTTCCTCATTACTGTCTGGCACATGGCCAGCCGTTGTTGAATATCTCCTTCGCTCATAACAGCTTCTCATTGACATCATGGCCTGGCGTCAATCTCTTCGCCGGCTCGCGAAGCCAACACTGTACGGCGGTGCTGCCGCTGCAGCAGTCGGAGGCACCATCTTCTACATTTCCTACAAGCCCATCGATGTCCCAGGATCCATGGGTGCCGCTGTACCCGTTCCGACGGATGCCGAGGGAAACATCATTCCTCCACGATTCCCTCTAGTCAAACCTCGGGAAGAGTTGATAGCAGACCTAAGAAAGAGCGGCGGTCTGGTGGGCGAGTCTTCCGAGACCCCTCTTACGCAGCAAGCCGCCAACACATTCTCAAGACTCAAGAAGTCCACTGGTTCGAAGCCAACTGCAGATTCGGAACAGACGGACAATAGAATGCTACAAGGTGAGCAACAAGCGGGCGAGGAATATGATCTTCTTGTCATTGGCGGTGGTGCCACGGGTGCTGGCATTGCTCTCGACGCAGTCACACGAGGGTTGAAAGTTGCTTTGGTTGAAAGAGACGATTATGGGTCTGGCACATCTAGCAAAAGCACAAAATTGGTTCACGGTGGTGTTCGCTACCTGGAGAAAGCTGTCTGGGAACTGGACTACAATCAATACGCTCTGGTCAAGGAAGCCCTGCGAGAAAGAAAATACTTCCTTGATACTGCGCCCCATTTGTCTCACTGGTTGCCGATCATGATACCGCTACAACACTGGTGGCAGGCTCCATACTTCTGGGCTGGTACAAAGTTTTACGACTTCTTGGCAGGCAGCGAAGGCATTGAAACGAGCTACTTCATGACGAGATCAAAGGCCCTGGATACGTTCCCCATGCTCAGGAAGGACAACCTGGTTGGTGCCCTGGTCTACTATGATGGCGCACACAATGACAGCAGAATGAACATTGGCATTGCTGCAACGGCTGCTCTTTACGGTGCTACCGTCGTCAACCACATGGAAGTCACAGAGTTGAACAAGAATGCCGAAGGCAAGCTTTGTGGCGCAGTATGCAAGGACCTCATCGCCGAAGCAAATGGCAAACCGACAGCACCTGTCCGCATCAGAGCAAAGGGTATCATCAACGCGACTGGCCCATTCACCGACTCCATCCGGAAAATGGACGAGCCGCAGGTCAAAGAGATGGTCGCCCCTAGTTCCGGTGTCCATATTATCCTCCCTGGTTACTACTCGCCACAAAAGATGGGCTTGATCGACCCTGCTACATCTGATGGTCGTGTCATCTTCTTCCTCCCATGGCAGGGCAACACAATAGCGGGCACGACTGATGCTCCGTGTGAGATTAAGCAGAACCCTCAACCGGGCGAGGACGAAATTAAGTGGATCCTGAGCGAAATCAAGAACTATCTTGCTTCAGACATCAATGTTCGCAGAGGTGACGTTCTAGCTGCGTGGTCTGGCATCCGACCACTAGTCAAAGACCCAAATGCGAGGAACACTGAGTCGCTCGTTCGCAATCACATCGTTACGGTTTCTGATGCTGGGTTACTTACCTGCGCAGGCGGCAAGTGGACCACCTACCGACAGATGGCTGAGGACGCTGTTGACGAGGCCATCAAGCAATTCAAGCTTCAGACGAAACCCATCACAGAACGAGCACACATTTCTGGTACCGAAATGATCGATGATGCTGCACCGTTGGATGGCAAATGCCAGACACACCAAGTCAGACTGGCAGGTGCCCACGGCTACTCCAAGACACTCTTCATCAACCTTATCCAACATTTCGGCATCGAGACTGAAGTCGCGAAGCATTTGGCTGAGGCCTACGGTGATCGAGCCTGGACAGTTGCTGCACTCGGCGAATCAACAGAAGAACGATTCCCGGTTCGAGGCAAGCGACTCTCACCATTGTATCCATACATTGACGGCGAAGTGCGCTACGCTGTTCGACACGAATTTGCGCAGACGCCAGTTGATGTGGTTGCCCGACGAACACGACTTGCGTTCCTCAACGCACAGGCTGCTCTCGAAGCTCTTCCGAATGTAATCGATATCATGGCCGACGAGCTGGGCTGGGATGGCAAGCGCAAGGAGCTCGAATTCACGAACAGTGTGCAGTTTCTTGCGTCTATGGGTTTGCCCAAGGCTATGCTAAGTGTCACGAGAAAGGATGTCGAACAAGGCAAGGCACGATTTGCTAGTGAAGCTGAGCGCAAGCAGTTTTCGAGGTTTGACGGGCCGGCTGATACGCTCGAGACTGACTCGAAGTATTATGAAGGACACAACCCGATGGTCGGAAAAGACAGTTATGTAAACAGGTGACTAAATTGTCATGGGCAGGCGGATGAGGATCCAGGTCTGGTGGACCTTGTGAAGAATCGTCTCAGATATTGGACATACAAAGTTTCGCCCGACCATGCCGAATCAACGATGAAGCACGACCACGGGTTTGGGTCATTCGTCCTGGGCCTTTTCGGTCTCGAACCGAGTCCGTCAGAGGAGGTACCCGCACGGAGCACGGGCCTCACTGCATCTGAACTCAAACTTTGCCCTGCCTGCGAAGCTGAGGTGGCCAAGTGGAGCCAACTGCTTGCTCGACAGGCCGAGCAGGAAGCGGAAGCAGACTTTCACTCTCGAGTGGTTTACGATGCCCTTGCTTGCTTTGCATCTGGCGCGTTGATGGGGATAGTGTTTGGAATATTGAGAGACTGATTGTGTACGAAACTGGCGTTTTGTTGTAGGTAAAAGGCACTCGAGTGGCATACTAAATCGGGAGTAGTGTCACCCTGTTGTCTACAGCAGGTTCTGCCAATGTGCACAGATTCTGGGCGAGCAGGGGCTTGAATCCCCTGCGAGATCAACATGCTAGACCACAGTGTAGACAAATGTACACGAAATGCCTGGTTCTACTGTACATTTTAGTCAGGTCCTTTCGTGCCTTCAAGCTGCCGAAGCGCTTGTGTTGGCCACCTAGTTTAAGCGTCGGTGCATTCGAGTGGACGATCCTGTGCGGTATACCAAGCGGTGACGTGTTGATTGATCGTAGCCATTTTGCCCTAAGTAAAGTACGGCAAAAGTGTCTCGCTGTCTCGGTTTAAAACCACTGTAACTCTCCGGTGCCTGGTCCTATCCCAAGTTTACTCACCGTTTCTGATGCTCGGCCACACAAACTACATCGTTAGGTACCTAACTTGCATGCATGTGTGTCAATGCAGGTTCAATGGCCAGGTGGTATTTCAGGAAATTCTACATGCATTTCGCTAGTATTGACCACTCGTACTTCGCAGCTAACATTTGGAACTATCTAATAGTCAGTGCTACCTTAACTGGCCGCTTCAGTATCGCCCCCACCGGTCACCCTGACAATTACTGCAGCTTCTTCGAACGATTTTAGGATTGCATCAGCTGCAACGACCTGGTTAGTCGGCGAGATCCTTCTGGCTGGCTGACCCTATACTAGGGAAAGCTGACCCCATCTTAGGCAGACTAGAGATTCCACGACAATAATGACCATCCGCTTCTACGTCGCATGGGTGGGCATGAGCCTCTACGCCTGCTCTAACAACTGATGGGTATCCTTACTCATCAGTGCTTGCTTTAACTGCAGATCCTAGAGGCTGCCGGTCAATGTCCTTGCCTCTCGTACTAACCTGAGCTGATCATGGCAACCAGAAACAACCGAATGGCATTCCAACACCGCCTCATGAAGGTTTGAACGGGCAGCACGTAGTGCACTATAACCCCAGAGGAGCTCTGGAGGGAGCAGGCTAATCTAACAGCATAGTCCTCGAATGCTACGCCACTCAAAGTCCACTTGAACAGTGGATTTGTCCCAAACCACCGTAAAACAAGCCAAGAAGACGCTTGAGACCTACAATCATCTTACAGCACTCAAGCACCATTTTCAGAAGAGCAGTGACATCTGTAGTAAGAACATCATCTGGGCCCTTACTACTGCTGACCATGTTCGCCAACAGCAAGACCGCATCCAGGTGTGCTTCCCTCAAGCACAAAGCAAACCTGGTCTTTCAGCCAACAGCAGAAGACCGCGTGTTACGGAATCAGGCGCTATAGCAAGAAGATCTTCGAGCTCGTTATGAATACTCGCAGCGACCCATACGGAACTTGCAACGTCCTAACAACGGCGAGACTGTCTTAAATAGACCACTTTTACCTCAGAGTCATCAGACGTTGCCGTCAAAAACACAGAGAGTGTACGAGGGCGAACCCAGAAGTACATAACAGACAAACTGCGTCTTCAAGTCCACGACAGTAGTACGGCCGTAAGTCTCGGCTATAATTCTTAGCGGTATAATATTGGACGTCGCATCCTGCAGAGTTCTATAATAGGACAGAGGATGGCCTACTAACGGCCGTATGCCTGGACTCTAATCCCTCCGGCGGCACGACATTACAGCTTTAAGAATACAGAGTTCCACAGGTATTGTTGCAATAAAGGATGCCGGCATACTGATTGGTGGTAGTGGTAGTAGCGATGACTTCCTCAAGTGTCGCTGAGAAGGGGAATGCGCATGTTGAGCAAGCTTCTACTACCACTGCTACTACTGTGTCTATCTCAGCCCAAACTGAGCTGACAGCATTGGGGCAAGCCCCAGAGTCTCAGATCGCAAAATGGAGACTAGTGTCGCTATACGTTAGGTACGTTCACCGACATGCTTTACTGTCCACTGTCGACTGCTAACTAGTCGCATTACAAAGTGTCTGCATTGGTCTCTTTCTTTCCTTCATCGACACGTCTATCGTCGCGACTGCCATTTTCACTATCAGTGTCGAGTTCCACTCCCTGTCCAAAGTCAACTGGATTGCGCTGGCCTATACTCTTGCATACATCGGTTGCACTGCCATCTTCGCAAGCCTCTCAGATTCCTTCGGTCGTCGCAATGCCTACATCGCCGCTGCCGTCATATTCCTCGCCTTTTCGCTCGGCTGCGGCTTCGCTCAGTCTCTCGATCAACTCATTGCAATGCGTGCGCTGCAGGGAGTCGGTGGTGCCGGTCTCTATTCAGTAGGTTTCGTCATACTTGCTGAAATCAGCTCGCTGCGCATGCTTAAGATGCTTGGCGCCCTAGCAGGAGCAATCATCGCAATGTCTGGCATCCTGGGTCCTGTGCTGGGCGGTGTCATCACCAACTACACTACTTGGCGATGGGTTTTTTGGATCAATGCACCCGTCGGCATCGTTTCCCTGATCCTTTTCATCATTGCATGGCCTGACTCAAGTCAACTTCGGCGCGTTGAGCGTCATACATTCAAACAGATTGATTTCGTGGGCTACTTTCTCCTGATCGCCTCGTCTGTTCCATTCGTACTCTCCTTCCAAGAGGCCGGGATCCACGCCGTCTCGAACGATTCAACATGGAGTTCGGCCGTCTTCGTCGCTCCGCTCGTCAGTGGGGTCGTATGCTACTTCGCACTCTTTGGCTGGGAATGGTTCATTGCGCGACGCTGGCCCAACGCCATCGCGGCCCTCTTCCCGGTGCGCCTGGCTAAGACCAGAGTCTACATGTCTGCAGTTATTGCAACCATGTTGACAGGGTTTCCCTACTTCGTCGTCATATACTCGCTACCCACGCGCTTCCAGGTCGTCAACGGACATAGCGCGCTCGCGTCGGGCATCGCCTTGCTACCCATGCTTGGCGCTTCGGCAATCGGGTCTACTGTGGCAGGTGCTGCCTCGAGCAAAACCAACAACACTTTCCCCGTCATGATAGTGGGTACTGTTTTCATGCTTGTTGGCACCGCGGCGCTCTCGACACTCGAAAACGTTGTTGCCACACAAGCGCGCGCGTACGGGCTCCAAGTCTTCGTCGGCTTCGGCTTCGGGTTGACAGTCAGCAACTCGAGTCTCATTGCGGGTCTCGAGGCTGAGTTCCGAGACACAGCCGTTGCGCAAGGCGTCATAGCCCAAGTTCGAATGCTGGGAGGAAGCCTCGGCATAGCCGCATCGACAGTCATTTTGGGAGTTAAGCAGCGCCAACAGCTTCTGGACACGGCTCTGCTCAATCCCGTGCAGTTGCAGTCACTGGCCGACTCTGTTCCGCACCTTTCGCCGGCACAGGAATTTGCCATTCGACAGACGTACACAGACGCGTTCAACGAGACGCTAGTCGTCTGCTCCATCATCAGTGGTGTTGCCTTGCTCGCCACTGCTGGCGGGTGGCAGAAGCATCCTGCAACTATGGAGGACAGGAGGCGTCAACAATTCCAAAATGAAGCTGCGAGGCAGCGACAGCTTGGGGAGGTAAGGGAGAGAGCCGCAGCTATTCGGGCTGCTCAAGAAGCCAAGTGAAGGATCAACTGGGTATGCATAGAGGAATCATACATTGAAGTTGTATCCCATCCAGTAAAAATGGGGAGCAAGGTGTATCAAAAGCTAGCGGGAAAAGAAGGAACAAGTACAATTTAGGCTCCCACCACAACTTCCACAGAAACGAAGCTGTGCCTTGGTCCCGAGCAGCTCCCCCAGCCGCGAGTATAATTAAGGAGGTCCTCTCCGCCAGATGGTCTTCGATGGCCGTGGCACACATACAACCAGGGTGGTAGATCAACCACTGCCACCATCGACCGGGGAAGGTTGCTTTATTCTTCATCCTTTTAGACAGGCAATGACAGTCATTTTCTCCAGACTTGGTTTTCTCGACCAGTGAAGTCTTTCGTTATTCATATTCGTGAAGGTGCCTTGATGATGCTCGCTAACATCTCCATGGAATACATGGCCAACGAAGGCAATGAGAAGATTGATCTATCATTCTGAGCAACCAACTAAGTGATGGGGCGACGTTGAGCAAATCGCCACTCAACTCGGCCCATATCTCGGCGACAGCTTCTGATTTGACTTGCATTGGTTAGCTCGTGCTCCCCACTAGTAACCGAAAGTGCCAAGATGCGGGGAGCTCGTCTCGAGGTTGTGTCCGGTGCCGTCGCTCCTCCATCCGACTCGCTTAGCAGCACAAGGATACTCCAATGGGAACATGTAACGAGACGTGCGATTCGTGGAAGTGTCGAAAATCTGATGACATGCAGTGTGTGGAAAAGCGGCTCACAACTAATTCAAGTCATGATTTCGTTATGGCAGAGCAATTACTTAAGACCTCACTTCTGCACATTTCACCACCCCTTCCCTTAACCTGATTCAAAGTGCTTACAATCATGGCAAGCGCAAAAGTCTCCTCCGCGCAACCTGTCGTTCCATCCTTCGACCGCTGTGAACCAGGCTCTGTGAATCTGCCTCTCGCCACTTTCCCCACTGCAACGAAAGATGAGCCCAAAGATCTCGACAACATAGCCACTCAGCTTGTTGACAAATTCAACGCTGCTCTTGCATCAGGCGACACCAAAGCGCTCGTCAACCTCTTCCACGAAGACTGTTACTGGCGTGACCATTTGGGTCTGTCGTGGAACTTCCACACTCTTAAGGGAACGGAGAAGATCACCGACTTCCTCGGTGCAGAGACGAAGGGGCTGAAGAAGTTGACAATAAATCGGGATAATGCTTTTCGAGCACCCCATTACGGTGCACTGGATGGCGCAGGCGATGTGAAAGGTATCGAGTTCTTCGTGGACTTCGAGAGCGAGAAAGGCACTGGCGCTGGCTTGTGCCGCATCCTTGAGCAGGAAAGTGGCAAGTGGAAGATCTTTTCGCTGTTCACGAGTTTGAGGGAGTTGAATGCGCATGAGTCAGCTACAGGTCCTCGCAGGCCCTACGGTGTGGCACATGGCAAGAAGGACGATACCAGAAACTGGGCCGAGGTCAGAGAAGAGGAATCAAACTACAAGAATGGCCGAGAGCCAGCTGTGCTGGTTGTTGGTAAGTGAAGGCTATGTTCTGTTGACGGAAGGGGTGCTAACATATGAACAGGAGCTGGTCAAGCTGGTCTTACCGTGGCAGCCCGATTGAAGGTCCTAGGTGTAGATGCCCTCATCGTTGATAGAAACGACCGTGTTGGAGACAACTGGCGCAAGAGATACAAGTCCCTTGTCCTCCACGACCCCATCTGGTACGATCACCTGCCTATCATCAATTTCCCTTCCTCATGGCCAGTCTTCACACCAAAGGACAAGCTGGCTGCTTGGTTCGAGTCCTACGCTTCCAACCTGGAGTTGAACGTCTGGACCAAGACTGAGATCAAGTCAAATTCATGGGACGAGAGCAAGAAGACTTGGACTGTCACCGTTGAGCGCACCAACCCAGATGGCTCCAAGGAGGAACGCACTTTCCACCCCCATCATGTCATTCAAGCTACTGGTCATTCTGGCAAGATGAATTTCCCAAACATCAAGGGCATGGACAATTTCAAAGGCGACCGACTATGTCACTCGTCGCAGTTTCCTGGCGCAGATCCCAACGGAAAGGGGAAGAAGGCCATTGTGGTCGGCTCATGCAACTCTGGTCACGATCTCTGCCACACCTACTACGAGAACGGCTACGATGTCACCATGGTTCAGCGTTCGAGCACTTGCGTTGTCTCCTCCAAAGCCATCACGCAGATCGCACTGGGAGGCCTGTACGATGAGAACGGTCCACCAGTCGAGGATGCTGACGTCTGGCTGCATGGTACTCCTAGCGCAGTGCTGAAGTCGATGCAAGTCAAAGTTACTGAACTACAAAACGAGCACGACAAAGAAGTTCTCAAAGGTCTCGAAGGTGCAGGCTTTAAGTTGGATACTGGCCCCGACGCTGCAGGCTTGTTCATGAAGTACTTCCAACGTGGTGGAGGGTACTACATTGACGTTGGCGCATCACAGCTCATCATAGATGGCAAGATCAAGATCAAGCAAGGACACGAGATTCAGGAAGTCACTGAGCACGGATTGAGGTTTGATGATGGCTCTGAGCTGGAGGCTGATGAGGTTATCTTCGCGACTGGATATCAGAACATGCGATCCGAAGCTAGGACCATCTTTGGTGACGAAACTGCTGATCGTGTAGGTGATATCTGGGGGTTTGACGACGAGGGTGAGATGAGGACAATTTGGAGACAGTCTGGCCATCCTGGATTTTGGTTCATGGGAGGAAATCTGGCATTGTGTCGGTATTACTCCAGATTGCTTGCGCTGCAGATTAAGGCGAGGGAGGAGGGGTTGGTCAGATAAACAGCTGTAGGTTAATTTTCTTCGTAGCAGATCACGTACGGTTGGATGTTGTGTGTGAGGGCTGATCGTTTTGTACCCTCATATGGTACGTCTCTCATCAATGAGCCTGGCGTCAAAACCGACCCTAATTACCGCTCTTGCTAAGCTACCCTCTCATGCCTTCTCGCTTTACACAAGAAATACATTACTATCACTCACCGCAGAAACGAACAAGACAGCCTACCAGAAGATTGGAATCGTCGGCTTGGGCAAACACATCCCGGCGTGAGACCATCAAGAGCTAGTGCAGCTTGTCGTCTTGATCGTCCAGCGCATAGTTCTACAACGTGACGAGCCAGCTGGTCTACAGTAGGCCATATCTGGAGACCAGAGTCAGGCACCTGCACTACCGACAACCACAGAACATACCTTGTGACTCAGCTTAACGTGCGAACCGACACCGAAAGCCTGACTCGAACGTCCGGATCCCAACGCGCCACCGAAATTAATGGGCCATGCTTGCAGCGGGAGATGAAGCTCTGAGCGTGTGCAAGGGCACAAACTGCGGTGTGATACAGATTAAGGCAGGGGCTCATTCATGAAATTGAAGCCAAGTCCCCAAGCTGACAAGTCGGAACTATCCTTGTTTGCTTGGCTCGGCTGAGTCTGCAAGAAGTGCAAATTGGCACCAGATTGCATTACAGCCTTACCACTGAAAAGTCACTGTCAACCTTTACATGCTCTTCACATATAGCATCGATACACACACAACTGCTCACGTCGCAGAAGTAGCTAGCTGATCTGTTTATACGTCAAAGCATAAACGTGGATCTGTGCCTCTTCAACGCCGCCCAATGTAAGCTGGTTCAATTCAACTACCAGGACAGGCCGAAGTACACGATACTTCTTTATACGCGGAACGATGAAAGAGTGGCATTTAGGGGTTGCGAGAAAGCTGCAGACCGGTTAGCAAGATGGAGGGACGACTGCCCGATCAAGTTTAACGTAGCATGTGAGGACCGGGCTGAGATTGGCGAAGCTTACCCTGCAGCTTCACTAGGACGCATTGAGTCGTGCTTTGCTTTTTCTGCCTTGCCGAGCCTTCCCTCTTTACCGGCGTTTCATCCTCGACAATCACAGTACATGGTTCTTAACACCCCTTGTCCTCTGTAATAATGCCTTGCTGTTTCATTTGTTCGATCGAGAACTAATAAATCCTAACTCGCTTGGCCTTACTTATGGTATGGTGCGGGCGGACTGCTGCAATTTGCTCAAGGCCGAATTGTGGACTGATATACGCCATAGTTTCGAGGTCGGGGTATAGAGAACCATTATCCGAGCGGGACAGCAGCACAACTTTCTAGCGTTCTTCCCCATGTCCGCACGGTACGAGCTCTCCGGCTGGTTGTAAAGCACAAGAGCTTTTCGCGCCAAGTCTCAGGAGCGACAGGCTTAGATTAAGGTACGCCTTCCTTATGCATACCCATGCATGTCCGTATTTGCTACAGCTTAAGGTCACCAAGCTCGTATTGTACTCTGTTGCTCTTGCATCAATTTCCATGCAGCCAATTTCAATAGCACTCGCCAGTATGTGCCTTTACCGAGGACCGGGGTCGCTTCTACATTCGCAGACACGTAGCGTAAGGCATATTCGCCCCTGGGGGATGATATAAAACTATGCGTTCCCTTTGGCATCTTCGTCGAGCTTGACTCACGCTATACGGCAATCACATCCAGAAGTTGAGACACGATGAAGGCTTCAACATTCCTGCCTCTGGGGCTGCTCGTGGTACCCACCATAGCCTTTCAACCAAGACATCAACTCAAACGCTCCCTCGAACCTCGTCAATCCTGTTTGAGCGGTAGCAAAGTCTGTGGCGACTACTGTATCCTATCTTCATACACTTGCTGTCCCGACAGACAGGGCGGCTGCCGCGCCTCGCAATACTGCAGCCTCGGCGACAATGGAGAATACGGCTGCTGCGATGATGGGGAGGTCTGCACCGGCGACGGCGGAGTTACTATGATTGGCACCTACGAGGTGACATCCACGTCAACGTATCGCAATACAGGAACGATCACCAGCTACCGACAATCATCTACTCCTGCAGCCAACGAGGATCCTGACGGCGACAATCTGAGCTGGCGAACGTACACCGTCACTTACGACGACGGTGACCGTGCTGCATTTACTTATGCAATCTACGATGGCGACGGCGTGGTGACTGAATCAGACCAGTTGAGATGGACAACACGAACTATTACCGATAATGACAGCGATCCTACAGTCCAGATACTCGCGTCTGAAACCCCAGAGCCACTCCCCTTCACGGACACATATATTGACTACACGACCACAAGAGACTGGGCGCTGTATAATGGCGGCTATGTGACCAATTCTGCGGAGCTAGACTGGTCAACCACGGTAGTCACACTCAGCAACGGTGGAGTCACTACAGCGACATTTGCAAGTGTTCCTAATCCGGACTCAAGTGATACGAGAGATGCGGTTAGCACGACCAGCCGGTCTTCATCGAGCTCTAGGACCAGTGTGAGTACGCCGCAAGAGACGAGGACAACAGGCTCCGCTACCGCGATCATCGCGCAGCCTACAGGAAACAGTGCCGCTTCTAGTATCTGGGCTGGCCTGCGTTGCAGCACGTGGCTGCGTTCATCGACTGTTGTTGCTGTGACGATGTTCATTGCAATGGTGTGGCTATAGGGTTAGAGCTGTATCTCATGAGCCGTAAGATCAAATGAAACAATTTGGTTATGTTCAGTGGTAGACACCATCCTCTAAAGGTTAGCACAAGGCTGTCTCGTTCTTGGCAAACCTCCTTATTTGCTATCTTGTAAGACATGGCCATCGCCTTTCCAAACTCCACAGGGTAGACACGGGATCGTGCAGGGCGAGGTGGGGTAAAGTAAGGGATAGGGTTTGTTAGGCATAGAGCTGCCAGACTTATCGTCCAACATTGACTACTGCTTAGATCAATTAGCATCGAGCTGAAATCTGATTAGACTGGATGAAGAACCCACCGAAGGAACATCTGGCATCATCTAGCCTGCAGACGATACACATTGAGATACACTCGTGGTAGCGAGGGCTGTGAGTGCAGAAAGCGCCAACGTGGTGATCGGATCAGGGCGAAAGAAGGGAAATCTGGGACATATGTGAAAGCCCGTACGACTCTCCTGAGCGGAGGATCGGACGAGCCGAGTACCACAGACAAGGCTTCGAGGTAGAGAAAGTAAAGGCTGTACCTGGACACAGAGTCTAGCTTGATGCCTCCTCAGAGATGACGTATGGTATGCCCTCAGGTTAAATCCACGAGTTTGCCATTTTTTGGATATCCTCCACCGCTAACTTGGCGGCAAATTAGCCAGAACTTGGTTCGTTAACGGGCAGAATCGACATACCATCACGACCTGGAAGTTTAGTCGTATGCATAAGCGTTACAAGGTTTGACAGGGCTTGCAGCCAACACATCCTATCCCCTTGGAGCAGAACAGAGGCTAGCGACCACTTATAGACGGTATTTCGATTGGTAAGATAGGGATCTCTTAATGCCGTTCCTCGCTGTCTGTATGTAGAGCCTGCTCATATCTGCAAGGCTATCAAGCTTATGCAACGCTTATGCATACGACTAAACTTCCAGGTCGTGATGGTACAGAAGAAGTTTGTACGCGGACTGGACTTGCTGTGGACGGGTCGGCTCTTCCATGAGGCCCAGATCCGTCACTCGGTGCTCCATCGTTGCTTAGAGGTATTATGCCAGCCCTGATGAACTTATAGGGCTCCAGATGTCGATCATCCTTGGCAGTGCAGCCAAGCAGCGCGGAATCCCAAATCGTTTGAGTACTCCATAATACGAGAAGGCTCATAACCGGTGGATATGGGAACCACCAGTCGAGCTCGTCTACGCGAAGATGCAATGGGCTCTGCAACAATAACAATATCCTCAGGGTGACTGGGCCCAAAGATGGAGGGCACACATTGTTTGCCGAGGCTGATTTCTTGTTATGCTGCAAATCCTGGTTTGACAAAGTGCTAAGCTCTAGCATGATACTCGAAACTGAACAAATCCCGGCCCCACACTCGCTACCCACTTCGATTTCTTGTCCTTCCTGCTCGTTATATATGTAGACTGGTCAAGAACGCACATAGGATGGGAGCAAAATGAGAGCGCTGTCCGACAAAAGACCTAATACTAGCAATACCCATCCCTAACTCTTCGTCCAAAAGACCTATCAAATCTAACATTTATGCCAATCACGGAGAAGAACAGAGATAGTGTGCACCACGTAAAGTCTTTACCTCTCTGTCCACAGGGACCACTTGAGAACAGTTCGGAGGCATCGTGACTCGATCGACCCGAGTCGACGCTTGGGTGGTGATGTGAGACATTTTCGGTCTCGGGGAAGGACTCGTTGCTGGAAGGGTCTGTATGGAAAGGTCGTGAGAGAGATCGAGAGACGAGCCGAACGAGACGCAGTGTAAGGAGTGGATGTGGATGGAAGAGGATAAAAAGCAGAGAGAGGAAGAGAGAAGTTTCTTCTCCCGGAAACAACGACCGTCCGGTGAGCCGCGTTCGCTCTTGTCTGTTGACCAACAGGCAATCGAATCGCCTTCACCCTCGTCGTTTCCTGTATCACTCACTTTGTCGCTCACTTCGTCACTCGCTTCATCACCCACTCCGTCCCTCACTGCCTCACTCACTTCGTAGCTCACCTTGTCACTCATCCCGTCACTCGCTTCATCACCCACTCCATCCCTCACTGCCTCACTCACTTCGTAGCTCAGTAATATGTACTCTCAACTCTGACTGATACGCTTTACCGTAATATCTTGCTTCAATAGATTGTCATGGAATCTGGTTACGAAAAAAAGAAGATGCCGATAACACGACAAGAATACTACCAACTGTACTACCAGACCGGCTTCACCTCTTGAGACTGTCGCGATGGACAATATCAAGAGATAAATGAGCCAAGTCAAGGATCAAACTCAAGTCGCTTATCGACTAGATCAGCGGGCCGTACACCTGTTCTAGTGTGCCATTGTGGTGTCAAATCTGGGCTTCGGATCTATATAGAGATTGTGTCAAGTTCGAGTCCCGTGGATGTTCGATCTATTGCGAATGATTCGAATCGATTCTACTCTGATTCCGCCTGATATAATGCATGTGGCGTACGGTGGGCGGATACAGCATATAATGTAGTCGATATGCATCTCGAATCCGCCGTAGACTGACGTGCATCGTGGCTAGAGAATTATCGTGGCTTACGCGTGAGATTTACGTGTGAAATGATCATCATTTCATAAGCCAGCCACGCTAGTAGATTGGCATTAGGCCCCCCATAAATAACGTGTGGAATGATCATCATTTCTCACTGGAATACGTGTTAGGACAAGGCTGGGATGATAAGAGCGAAGAATGCCGCTGTGCATTGGTTTCAGCAGTGGCTGCATTCGACGTAGGCAAGAAGGACTTGACACCTTGTGGCACAATTCCTTCGCCGAGATCCTCCAAATAGCAATCGCATATATCATGCAAGAAGAAAAGATGTTGACAGAGGGAGGGATATCGAGCATAGTGGTATACCACGCCAAGATATTTGCATACTAGGCAACCATATTAATAAAGTCGACATAACACCGCCATGTACAGTAGACTCTGTCGCTAAGTAACAGGCACGACCGTAACTCACTGATGACACTGCGTTCGGAACTTCCTCCTTGAAATCTGTTGATTTTTGTGCGTACAAGCCATAAAAGCTCGTTTGGTACCGCACTACTGTAATCACTAACTATGGTAGTCTCGACTGGGTCGATATTCCGCAGAGTCCTTTGCAAGCTAACTTCTCACGAGAAAACTCGCTGGCTGACATCTCCCACTTCGTACAATGGTTACTTACGCAGAGATCCAAGCCTCCAACGCGCTTATCAACGATGCCACGGCGCCACGCGTCGCCGTCTTCGTCGGCGCTACATCTGGCATAGGGAAGCTCACAATCAAAGCATTTATCGCTACGGGTGCCAGCATGAGGATCTACCTAATCGGACGAAAGAGTTCTGAGGAGCGTACGAATTCTTTCATCCAGGAGTTGCACGCCATCAATCTCAAGGCAGAAGTCATCTGGACCGAAGGCGAGATCTCGCTCCTTGCGGAAACGAAGAGAGTATGCGAGGTTATCAAAACTAAGGAGCCACGCATCGACTTACTCTTCCTTACCGCAGGCTACACGCCATTCACCTCACGCAGGGATACTGCTGAAGGCCTAGAAATCTCTCAGAGCCTGGCCTACTACTCCCGGATGCTCTTCATCCTGCATCTCCTTCCCGTCCTAGACGCTGCAGAAGCCCCAAGGGTCATCAGCGTTTTGGCGGGCGGATTGGAGAGGACGAGTGTTGATCTGGACGACATAGACCTCAAGAAGCCCGGAAATTTCGGCCCAATGAAGGCGCAGACGCAATACACAAGGCTGAACACGATAACCTTGGGAAAGCTGGCCGTCGATAACCCGAATGTGACGTTCATTCACTCCTGGCCTGGGTCGGTCAACACAGGGAATGTAAGAAGGGGTTTGGATCCAAACTCAATCTTGGCCTGGGTCGTTTGGCTCATCCTTGAGCCTCTTATTGGGCTATTTTCGTTCAGTGACGATGAGTCTGGACAGAGGCACTTATTTCAAACTACAAGCGCTGCTTTCGGTGGTCGTGGGGTACCATGGAATGGCAAGCCGGGCGTGAACTCGCTGGAGAAGCAAGCGGATGGATTGTTTCTTGTCAACTATAAGTGCGACTGTACTCCGAATGCGAAGGTCGTGTCTCTGCTTCGAGAGAAGGCACAAGAAAAGATTTGGGACCATAGCCAGGAAGTTCTTCGACCATATCTATGAAATAGGGTTCTTCTCTATCGTGACATGTGTTGATGAGGGATGTTGGTTTCACCAATGGTTGCATGTAATGTAGACGAGGCTTATCCGGGTTGTTGAGACGTGTGGGGTTTCCTGAGCAAGTGCGTATGTAGTATACCCATTGTCTGACTACAGAATTTGCCAGGGTACGTCGATGTAAGGCTGCTGAGTGCATGGGCGTCTCAGCTGCTACCACTTAAGAGCTTATGCTATATACGTCGGTCGGCGAGACTTCCCAAGCACATTTTACCTATGACTTTCCCACAGCGACGACTGCTGACCTCCTGGTAACTGCCGTATCACCTGCCTTTACTGCGCCTACCTGCACAAAAGCTGCATCTTTTGGGACCACAAACTCAGTCTCATATCCCAAGCACTCAGCCACTCCTACTTCTTCCAGCTTATTCTCTGACTGGCCTGCGTAGACGGCCCAGCCCGTGACATCGGTTGCTCCATTCCAGCTGACATACCCTCTGTGGCTGGACCCCGCAGCGCAATCTGCCAACGCATCAGATGTCGCATCAGCCTGTAGGACAACGAGGTTGGGGTCCGTTGTTGGTGTGGCGGACCACACCTGTTTGAAGGCACGGTAGCTTGAGACTAGATCTCCGTTGCCAAAGGCCGCAGACCAGATCACCTCTCCCTCGGTCGTATCGCTTTCGGCAATTGGCGCATATTCCATCATGACGGCGTCTGAACCGTAGCCCATAAACAGGTCGCCGTTGGAGAGGCGTGAATACGTTCCCTGTGACCAAGCGCCGACAGGGAATAGCGGGTTGGTAAGATTCGTATGTAAGGTTGGGGGTGTCTGTGGGTTGGGGGGTAGTGTGAGGTCCAGTGAGAGTCCAGTAGTCAATATTGCATTGGGTTGGCCAGGCACAGCATTGTTGTTGGCGAACATATGCAGGCGGGCGCTGGTTTGTTTGTCATTGTGATATTCGAGGCGCGTGTCATGTTGCCAAGCCTGGACGGTTAGCGAGGGAAGCATATATTAGTGCTGTATCTGACTTACGAATGTTCCGCCCTCTGGCAGACTGCCGAAATCTCCTCCGGTGTGCCCCTCGATGCGCCAAAGGATATCGCCTGCGGAATTGACAAGATAGGTGGTCCAAAAGTGGCGACTGTTTATCAGGTAGTTCTCGCCAACAAGCTGGATAGAATTGATGTGAAAATAGTCCCATGGGTTGCTTGTATTATATCCTGAGCCTGACAATGGCTGCTGGCTTCCCTCTACCGGTACGTGATCCAATGAACTCCAGGACCAAAGCACTTCTCCCGTTGTGAGGTCGACTTCAAGGGCTAAAGAGTCCAGAGCCCAGCCTTCCTTTGGTCCGTCAACACTTGTGAGGTCGATTTCCGTGATGTTGTACGCTGTGACCAGCATAGTGTTCCTTGAGGTCATCTGGGCCTCGTGGATATCAGCCAAGCATTTCGCTGTGACACCTGGAGGCAATAACAGATCTATCTGTGGACAGACTGTGGCTATCAAGGTATAGCTGCTGTCATATACCAGGACTTCTCCCCACCCATGCGATACAATAGCTTCAGCACCGGCTGTGCCTTCGCCTGACCAAAAGGTCAGCACCGGTTCGTCGTTGAAAGTCTGCATTCGAACGTCGGCAACATTACCGGAAGGACCAGACCATACCAAATCGCCGGTGTCGGTCATGATGACAGGCCCCAGGAACTTCGTTGCCCTTGCTGCGAAGCCGTCGGCAAGATCAAAGAAGATCAATCCATCGGCCATTGCTTGGCCGGTCTTGTTGATCTGCAGCGATGGAGGCGTGGCATCGGAAGACTTGTACGTCTGGTACGGCCACATAATGCTGCCATTGGTTACGACCTCTCTGGAGCTAGTTGAGCAGAGCTCCTGGCTTGGTGCATGCCGAGCCACAGGAACAGACAATGTCGAACCGAGGTGAGCAAGGGCCGACGAAGCAAGAACGAAGAGCTTCATGGTGTGACTTTTGGCTGGCTTCAGGCAGGCTCAGAGATTGCTCGAGAAGCGAAGTTTCTGGCGTATTTCTTGTCATTTTATCCTTGAGTTTGTTGTTCACTCTCATCGATGTCGGAGAAGATCTAAAGCTTGAAGCTAGAGAGTCGAGCACCTACCCCTCGACTGGATGTGGGTGACATTCTCGAAGTAGTTTCTGATTGCCTCGTACTCCTTCGGCACCTATGGCGGTACTTGCTCATGGCGTTGGAATCGGTAGACTTTAGGGGTACCTTGCATGAAGCCTTCCTCGATCTGAGGGACCGAATGTTCACAGCACGTAACCCATCCAAGCTAAAGTGGGCCAAATGCTTAGGTGGACAGCGCCGTGCACACCTAAAAAGAGGCCATGCACCCGCTTTGCACGATAACACGGTCGTACAACAGCTTGCTAGCGAATGGTATAACAAGCTGGGGTTGTCCGGCGTGAACGGGGGCTGTGATATGCAATACCCTCGGTCTGCACAAGTTGAAACCTGAAAGTTACCGGTGTGAGGAGCTTTAACTTGAAGCTGGGGTACGATCCGGGGAAATATTGGCAACTCCAAAGTTGATTACTTTACGTTCCAACCTCGCTTTTTATCGTGGCTCATTGGTTTTCTGACACGTAAGCTTTAGCATAAGCACGCGGTCCGCAAATGGTCAACTTACGCGTCTTGGTACTTCCATACTAAGTCTTTGCAGGTGAATACAGTATGGCAGTACAGAACCTAAGCCTCGTGTCAATATGCTAATCTTCGGCGGTCGAGAGGAGAGTATCCATCAACATGCAGCCATCACACGTCATCGGCTTCCAGAGCGCACCTGCTTTAGCAGGTCTAGTCGGCATTTGATCTTCCCCCGTGTCTGCTAGTCGAAGTATGTAGGCAAGCGGCAGTTGTTTCGCAACGGCCCAACTCTGCTTCGGGCATCTTTCTTCCGACGAGCTGAAGGTTGTCACACGGCCAACTTGCTTTTGTCCGAGACCTCTTAATACATGCCGAAGAGGAATGAAGAGGCCAGTCCGGCACTGATATAGAGCACTACGGTATCGGTGCCGGGACGATCGTGCTCCCTTCCTGAGCTGCGAAAACATGCTTGTTTGAACTGCCAAGCCCACATGACGGTCCAGGAGGCATTCATGGCAGCTTCCGAATGGTGGCGATTGGGTTAAGGGACGGCTCTTGATGCACGGTTGAAAAGAACCTGTCTGGCTTAACGAAGCCACATGGGCCATTGGATACACATGGAAGGTCCACCGGAGAAATGTGACGACGACTGGACCGTTTTGCGTGGATGACTACGGCGTACCTAGCTAGGCCTGCGTTGCCTCTGCAGCCAAAAAGAAGCTTGCAAGGTGAGCAATAACGATGGACGACGCTGCCACGGCTTTTGCGTCTTGTCCTGCCTTCCACTTTACCTTGGGAAGATGTTGCCTCGTTCTTGCCTCCACCATTGTTGAACGAGATGATCTATCGTTACCACGACGTTGTCGGTAGTGTAATACCAGAGGGGTGTGCGCAAGACGCAGACAGTCCATTGAGACCAGCTAAATGGTGCCGGCCGAGATCCCTGTCACATTCAGTATGAGTGGAGTTTATTTCACAGATGAGCAGAGAAACCATCTTCACCAAACCATCCCAGAGTAGTATACTACTACATAGCTTTCACCATCTCCGCCAGGATCTCGTCTCGCCAATCGAAAAAAATACTCGCGTGGGTGTCGTCCTCTTTCACCCTTAAGTCCGCCCCATGTCCAAGTCTCCTTGCGATCCCCTCGCCATGCCTAAGCGGCACATTCCCATCAAGCTTCCCATACCACAACTGCACCTTGAGATCCTTCCGGATGTCCTCGATCCTAAACCCGGGGTCACTAGCAAGCAGCTTCATATCCTGCATGAACCCATCCATGCCCTGCGCAAACACGTCATTTGACCGGCGTAAATGCACCTTCCAGAAGTCGACGTCGCCAAATAGCTTCGCGTCCTTAGGGTGCATTTTCTCCTTTGATTTTTCGAAATCTCTCATCATCATGTTCACTCGCTCTTCGTCACTAAGGTCAAGTCGTGCCCCAGGCTCACGACTAAACCACCATCGAGTGAAAAGTGGAAAGTAATGGGGTGAGTATGTCCACCCCAGGTAGTTGAGCGGATGCATCCCCCAGTATCCTATATCGGGCGGGCCAAGGCTATAGACGAGGCTTACTACGTCCAGCTTATTGGCTGGTAACGCGTAGGCGCAGGCTAGCGCGTAAGGCCCGCCCCCCGAGACGCCTATGACACCGTATCGCTCTACTAGGAGGTGCTGAGCGAGATGGTCGATGTCATGGGCGTGAGAGAGGATCGTGCGAGTTGGATGGGGGGAGCTTAGACCCATGCCGGGGCGATCGACACAGATCAACCTGATGTTGTGGCGTTTTGCTGCTAAGTCGAGGAATGTGCCTTCAACCCGGGAGGCGGGCCAGCCATGGACGTAGAAGAATGTGTAGGCTGTTGGACTCGATGAGCTATATTGGGCGTAGCCTAAGATGCGCGAGTCGGATAGAGTGAGGGTCGATGAGGTCGAGTTGTCTAGCCGGTAGCGGCATTTAGCTAAGGTGGCGTCATGTTCTGAGGCTTGCTGAGTAGTCCGAGCGTAATAATCTATCAGTCGGGTGTGGTGAGTGACGCCGGCAAGGTGATGAGCGGATCGAGGATCGCGAAAACGTAGGACGCAAGGAAGCTTGCCATCACTAGTAGTACTTCCGAGTTGTGCTTGTTGATACAGGGTAGACGAGAGAGTGCGTGCTGCTTTACTAGTACTTCTTTCGATGTACATTTATCGCTCGCCAACTGCTGTGAGTCAGTTCTCAGCATCCTTGTAGGCGTTAGTGTTGTCAGGCCGTCCATCAAGCTTGACGTTGTTCTATTTAGGCTCGCTAGCTTAGGCTATTGACATAGTATGTATATCACGTGGCCATCCATCATCGGGACACACCGGGCTGCTCAGCTACTACTAATTCTAGCAACCGCTCGTCACAGACCGAAAGAAAAACCCAGTATCAGCATGATGGCAGATTTTGTGCCGGTGGACTTGGTTATCTGGGTTTGATGGCGTCTTGAACCGTCCGCCCAACCGCCTTCTAGTTAAGGGGGCAGAACAAGAACGGAGTAATGGACTTCTTCTTTCGGAGGGGACCTCCGGTCATCTCTGAATGAGGCCGGTGCTACACAAATGATTAGCTTTGTTGTCCAGGCTACAAACCTCAGCCTTGACTCATTACTACTAAGCGGCACATTTCCCCCCTCCCTGTCTTCCACTCCAGTCTCCACCCATTACTTCGTAAAATCCCCACCACACATCTCAAACTCATAATCATAGTACGCCTGGAACTCAGCATAACAAATCTCCGCACCACCCTCCATCTCCCGATTATACTCCGCCTCCTCCCTCTCAATCAAACACCGCCTATAGCTCCTCCCTTGCTCCCTCGCCGCCCCCTCCGCCGCATCAATCATCAATTGGTCCCTGCATCCCGCCTCCATCACATCAAACAACCACGCCGCCTGATCTACCGTCTCACCTACCGTCAACAACCCGTGATTCCGCAGGATAACGCCCATATTCACCGGGCCCAGCGCGTCAGCGATGTGCTCGCCTTCCTCCGCCGCGAGCACGACGCCGCCGTACGACTCGTACACGCTGTGGCGCTCGTAAAACTTGCAAATATCCTGCGTCGTCATCTCGAGAGGCTTCGCGAAAGCGGAGTACGCGCGACCGTGAGGCGTGTGGCAGTGGCAGGCAGCGTGGACGTCGGCACGTCGTTTGTGTAGTGCGGCGTGGATCAGGAAGCCGGCTGCATTTGCGGGGCGGGTTCTGGCGCGGTGCGACGAAGTGTGGTCTTTTAGATTGTCGATGACTTTTGCGGCGGGGTGTTGTGGGGGGTGGAGGACTTCGCCGTCGAGACTAAGGAGGATCATGTCGCTTGCCCGGAGGAGGCCGAAGTGCACGCCTAGAGGGTTTGTCCAGAAGGCGTTGGGGTATTCTGGGTCGCGGACGGAGATGTGTCCGCTGATGCCGAAGACGTAGTTTTGGCGAGACCAGTGGCGGAATACGGCGGCCATGTGTTGGAGTTGCCATTGGCGGTGGTCGGCGAAGGACACGAATTTTGGAACCGAGGCGATGGTTGGGGCGCCGGCGGCGGAGTTGTGGCTTATAGCGTTGATAGGGTTGATGTCACGCATGCCGTGGACATGTTTGGGCTCGGCTTGAATCTCGGACGTGGCTTCTTCATCTTTGATGGAGTGGGGAGGAGTGATGTTGCCCCGGAGCGGAAGCATGGTAGGTGTTGTTTCAGTGGTAACAACCATCCTATTGATTTATGGTGAATGGTGAGATGGTAGAACGGGAAGATGGACAGAAAGAACAAGATCGAGTCCACTGTGAACTGTTTTGCGACAATTCACACGTAGATGCAAGACCATGGAATTTTCGTCTTCATATACTTGGTAAAGTGAGTAATCATGTTCCATGTTCAACAGCATCACAAGGCGTGGCTCTCCGCCGTCTAAATCAGTCTATCATTGGCAAGCATAGCATCGGTTGGACATGTCCGAGGCCCAGAATGATGGCTTTCTAGGGTTGCGATTGGCCGCATCAGGCATGACATTGTCTGGCCGATGGTAAAGACTTCCTACATTATCAACCAAGCTTCGTAGACAACAGTCCAACTAAAGTTTAACGGAAGCTGACATTTCGCCTCATGACTGGTCATTGTTTGCACAAATCTTATACAAGTAAAGTATCACTGTAATGCTTCGGATGCAAAAGTGTGAATAATCTAGAAGCAGTTCTCAAGCGGAAACGAGCTCTAGAGAGCCTGAAGTTCTGGGGTTCGGGGTTCACGGTGCCTACTTAGTGCCTGGTGCCTCTCGAGCTTCTGACTTTAGGTCTCTCTTACGAGTCTAGCTTCAACGGTTCAGCACCCACCATGCATCAGACCCCTGCGGATGAGGGGAGAAAACTTTGACACACAAATAGAGATCCTACATAGCACAACGAAGAACAGAGCATCTAAAAGCCGGCTCAGCAGGTACTACGAAGGCAAGTGAAGGTGCGACTGAAGATGCATGGCAGAGACGGAGAAGAGGGTGATGCAAGAGGGTAATGCAACACTGGAGGTGAATGTCATAAGGAGATGGAGCAGCTGCCCATCGCGTACTGCATCTAGTACCCAATCTTTGAGCCCTTCCCAACCGATGTGACTATCGTGAAGGCAAGATTGACGGGCTTTTAGTAGGCTGAAAGAGGGCGTTGCTTTCGCAAGCACCATAAGTGAAGTGATGACCATAAATGACATTAGAATCAACATATATCCTCTACCAATACTATCGTCAAGCCACCGCGCTATCATATGCTGCGGTTTTGGCATGCTGCGCTGGTGTCTCCCCCCAGCGCAGTCTTTCTCATATCGTCATGTTCTCCCAGGACTGTTGCAATATTGAGGCTGGGACGTGAGGCGACCCTCTGCTCAGCTAGCACGATAGCTCTAAGCACCTTTCCAAACATTACAAGCTGCAGCACGATTTCCGGTGGGTGGGTGCATGAAGGCACCAGACGTCTTTGGGTTGACTTTGAGCTCAAAGAACAATGCATGCAATGCTTTCCCTTTTGTTCGCAAACTGTCGCAACGATACCGACAAGACAAGGTGCGCCCAGAACTCGTTTGGATGACCACAAATCAAAAGCTCACACGCGGCAAGCTATTTGCCAGCCCAGCCTGAGTACAGCGTACCATACGCCCTCCATTCTTACACCATGACCATTCGCACACGAAGCCGCCCTGAAAAATGTATCGCTAAGGAGTGGGCACTGATTGCTGTTTGTCATCGCTGATCATCAATGCTCGTAATACTCGTCGGATGTGACCGTTATGCTAAGTGCTCGCGGCAGGAACTGCTCACCCTGTTCTCGAAATTGTTGTGTCATGGCTGAGTCGACGGTGATGAAGAAAAGTTTCTCCTGGCTTCTTCAGGCAGGTTCCTATCACTGCTGCGTTTCTTCCAAAATTGCAAGCCCAATCTCAATTTCGACCGTTTCCTACCCAGAGTCTTAGTGCTGAGTTTCCGGTTGCGTTTGTCTTCGAAATTTGCGCGCTCATCGCCTGCGTTGTCACCATTGCTGAAAATAGTTGTTTTGAACTCATTTTTGCTTCCTTCCTGGCTAGCGCTATCCTGGCTATTCAGACTGTAGGTTTGGCCAAGCGGTGCCATATGCTGACCAGGCGCGCTGATAGCACGATCTCGCGTCGTATCCGGGCTTTGCCTCGTTTGTGATGACGATAATGCTTCGTCGCTCCTGTCATCAGTACCGCAACTGGTAGCTACTGCAGACATAGTTGGTGTCACCTCACCGCCATCGATATGGTTTGGTTCATGTTCTGCAATTGCTGACTCGCTCTCCGCCGCTCTGCTTTTGTCTCCAGCAGCAGCCATGGTGTCATGCATGACTTTGTGATCCCTATCATTCATAGGTGCGCTCGCACGGACCCCAGGCTGGACGGTCGGGTGGTACTGTTGGGGGTCGTATGTTCTCACAGGCTGGTTGAGATCAGAAGTAGCGAACTTGAACTTTGCGAGTGCGTCACTGGTAGAGTCTCCTGCATGGTCCGTAAGAGCGCTCTCTGGATCTCCCACGGGCATGGTTGAGGCTCCCACACGCATCGAGCCTTCGAGGTCCCGTCGCTTGTCATTCAATTCGACCTCGGTGACGCTATCGTGCGAGGTCGAGCCACTGTCGGCAGGGTGTTGTCTCGGTGTAGCGACTTGTGAGTCTGACCTTTCTGTGGCGCCGTTCGGTTGCGTGCTACCTTCATACTGTCTCGACCTCGGCTGTTCTTCAGGAGTTGTAAATGCTTCTGCTTGCTTCAAGGATGATGTTTTACGGTCCCTGTTAGCCCTTTCTAGCTCCTTGTCCGCATTGGCCTTTTCTCGGAGCGGTGAAGCAGGGAAGTAGCTTTTCCTGTTTGCATCGGCCGGGCTCTGGGATCGCGGACTGATGCCACCATCGCCCATGCCCCCTCGCGTTTTGAGCATCCTAATTTTTTTCTCATGCTCAGCTCTGGTGAACCAAACACCTTTATTCACAAGTATCTCCTCTGCAGCAAAGCCCATCGCGGGGATGACATCTGCCAGGTTGGCAAAAAGAGGATGGGCGAAAATTGTCATGAAGCCAATTTGACCGTTAGCAAGCTTGAGCATGTTCCCAAGCTCGGGCGGGCCACCAAATAGTGTTGTCTCCATGCCAATACTTCTTTCCATTTCTCCTTGATTCGCGAATTCATCTTGTAGCTTGTATGTCCACTTTTCAGCTATAGTCCAAGGCCGTGCAACGTTGCTGATGTCCGCACATTTGATGAGTAGGCCGCACGTCAGGACCCGGAATGTCTCGGTATCCTTCGGAGCCCAACTGTCTGTGTCCTTGCTCTCGTGGATCTTCTCTTGTAAATTTCCTAGCTGTTGCATATAGTCGGAGTGGAAGCCCATGTCGGTCGCGAGAATAGAACTGATCATCAGCTTTCTTATGGCCTTATCGTGGAAGACGGTCGGCCAGTGCCTGCGTAAGATCTGAGAGTATGCGGCGCAGTGGAAGGCTTCTAGTACAGATGTATCGTTGTATAGCTGTGCAAGCGGGGCGTTCAGCTTGACCAAGAACATGTTGTTCACCCCAGGGTGGCCTACGTCGTGCCCGATGGCCGAGATGAGCAAAGTGAGCGCTTCGAAGGGACCAAGCAGATTCGCAATCGGCGATTTCTCGTTCGCATATTTGGCTGGCTGGGAACCCACTGGATATGGTGGTAACAGACCTATTTGCGTCAAAAAGTAGAATGTCGACTGCAGCACATCCACTGCATGCTTGAAATTATGATAGAGCACGAAAGAGTTGTAGGCTACACGACAGCTTTGCATAAAGCGCAACAGTTCGCCTATCAATATTAGCAGGAGCTCGAGGTCAGACGCAGGTGCAGACCGTACCTTCTGATATTCGCCATTTCTGCACCTCGGGCATGGTCAGAGCATGGTTGAGCATGTAGTTTCCAGCATAAACAAGCTCATCGTCGGTGAAGTCTTGACCACTGAAGCTCCATTTACCAACCTCTTCAGCTACAACTGCTTTCCTGTGCTGGTCCAGAAATAGATCGCGATGCTGATAATCTTCGATGAAGTCTTGAGGATCGCAAATACCTTTGAGAAGTTTCCTGACCATATTTTCACGAAGGTAAGAGTAAGGCTGTTCATCATCAACACCTACCCAGGACTGCTTACGTCCTCTTGCTTTGGATAGGTAGTGCGACTGCTCGGCCTTCGCGCTCTTGTATATGCGGTATGCGTGGACTGTTAAGCCCATGATGGCTGCCTTATCAAGCGGTCCCTTGACCACATCCAACGCGCCAGCATCTAAGCATTGCAGCATGAGGTGTGGATCTATGATGTCGGATGTGTCTGCGAGCTTAGCTGGCCGCGTGGCCGAGCCATATGGCTCGCGTGCAAGTTCGGTGTGATGGACGGCATCATCGTCGGAGTCTTTCCGCTGAGGCTGGAGCACAGCGACAGGTATGATCAGCTTGACGCCCTCCTCAACTTGAAGATCGGAAGCTATCCTTGATATCAGCTGCAGGCCATATGATTCGTCTGCCTCGGAGGAGAATGTAAGCTCCCTCTTCAGCAGGTTTGGCGTTGGAGGGGGAGAATGGGAGTCGTGAGCAAGGCGTAGGCGCGAGCGGGCAGAAACCTCGTGGTTCTTTTGCGAGCCGACATCGAAGCAGGCCAGAATAGGGGTGCAATCGAGCCTGACCTTATCATGAATTTCGGCGAGCTTGACGGAGAAGGACCGACCGGAGCGACATACGTAGACTGTTTCGTGGGTTAGCAAGGGCATGGGGAAAGGTGCAGGGACGGCACCTTGATTGAAGACACTGAGGAAGGCATCGACGTTCACCTGCAAATCTGAGGGCAGTGCTTCAAAGTCTGATGTGGAAGGTGTCCGTAATCTATCGGTGGAGGATGCAATTCCATCTCTTGAGATCCATCTTTCCGTGTTGAACCTTTCATCTATGTAGATGACTCGACAGGCTGAGGGGTCCATCGAGCTAAGACGAGACGATGCTGAGGCCAGTTAATTCAGCCGTGGTAGCAAAACATATCGCTGGTTGACAGCTAGCTCATTTGAGCGACAGAGACCACTGTTACGATGCTCGCGAGCTGATCGGGTGTAGCGACACTGACTCGGGTCTGGCTGGTTGTACAAATCCTCAAGTGCGGAGTAAATCGAGCTGCGTGATCGAGACTTGTCGAGATGGTGGTAAGGATGAAAATCAGAGCTAGAAAATGATGCTGACAGATGAAGCAAGTGCAGTAATTGACAAGACGCTCGAGTCGAGGTTCGGTTCGAGTCCTCGTCGGGAAGTCGCAGTTGGTGTAGTAAGCTTCAGATGTGGGTGGCAGGCGCGACCGACGGGTATAGCACTCCAGAATAACTTGAGCTCGGGTGTAGTCTGGTAAAGCTGCAGATGCGACAGGGAGGTGTGTCTGCGTGTGTGTGTGTGTCGGTGTGTGTTGCTGATGGAGATAGTTATGACTGATATTCGAACAGATGAGGGAGAGCAAACAGCGATGTGGACTCGACAGCCTCTAGGCCTACGAGTAGCTGCGAGACTGCCAGCGCAAGCCAGCGACCGGAGCGACCCTCTCAATTCGCTTCTGGCAACTAAGATGTGCTTTTGGCGTCGTTTTGCCTGCTTGATGCATGCCTGAGAGCCCGCTGAGAGCCCTAACAGATGTGGAGTTGGGCCAATGAGCGAAGAAGTTAACGGCAGCGGCTGGGGTCGACCATACCGGAAGAGCCTAAGCTGACTTCTAACAAGAGCACTATGCATGCATCGGGTTTAGACCACTACCGGCCCACCACTTCCAAACGACCAATCCGTGATGATCATGATGAAACCCCCAAGAACCCGTCACTCGAGCATGCTTCTTTGTGCATTCTGGAAGCCCCTTCCACAGGATGGACCTTGCATGCTCTGACCGTTATTCGCCACACTTCTCGGCTGTCATGCTCATCTTTGTTCCATGCCCATGTGCGGCTTCCTTCTAGAACGCTATCCATCAACTTTGCTATCACCAAGGCACAACAAACGGCAAGGCATTGTATGACAGACTGCAAACAGAGCAGGAGCAGTGAAAGAGACTTTTGGCTGAAGGATGAATTGCTAGATGATGCAGCGGCCTACGTTGCACGTTGCATCAACACTTGGTAGCAAACTACTCTCAAACCTAATTTGCAGATCATCGCCTTAGCGACGATCCACGACCGCTTATGCTTTGTTCCACTTCACCATACACTCCAACCATAACTGTTCCTCCCTCACCCGGCACTTCAGGATCGACATCCTTCCGCAGATCCTGGGACTACGAGTGTGACTGTGCTGCCTCATCACGTAATACTGCGAATGACATTGCGACGCCTCGTCCTTGTCCCTCGGTCTACGCCACAGCGATTGCGTAGAACTGTCCTGATGCCTGGGGTACGGGTACCAAAATGGGCGCGAGCCGGTCGTGCATGGGTGCCGCGCATCCGCTCCGATGTAAGTCGTGGTTAGGCTGGAGTTCGGATGCTAGCTGCCTGTTTAAACCTCTTAGCAAGGTGTTCTGAAGGTGTTCCTTCACGGGATTCTTCCTCGTCCGCGGGCCAGGAACGTTTTGAGGGCCGCTCACCATACGACTCGAGAATCGCCATTAATGTCTGCCATCCGCTCGACTGGGAGAGTTCCATCGCGTCTGCTTGATCGTGCTCGGTAGCTACCTTGCATAGGAGGACTTCTTCTTCCTAGAGACATGTTAGTCTACTGTCTAGAAACGGCAGAGATCGACTCACCTGGCTCAGCACGCCCATACCATGTATAAAGCATAAGAAATGGAAATCCGACACGGCTTTTACAGGCTGGCCTTTGGTATTCTGTAATTGTTTGGATACTTGTTTTGGGTCTTGACCCTCTGCGATGGCTTCGCGGTTCTCGATCGGGAAAACGTTGGTGGTGAATTGGGGCTGAGGATGGATTGGCATACCAGCTGTGAGTGAGACAAGCAGGTATTCCACCGGAAAGCTGGGTTTGGCGTTCTCCTGGACATTTGCGCCGTACTCATTGATTCTTCGATAGAAAACTTCGGGGATGTATCGATTCTTGTTTTGCAAAGCCTCGTCATCCTCGTCCTGCACAATCATGACAGTTGGGTCCGCAGAGGGCTCGACAATGTCGGCGCGAACCATCTCGACGGATGAGTTTGACGCTTGATAGGCAGTAATTGTGATGGCTTGGTCTTCGTCACCGGTAATGACGCAAGTCACGAAGTTGGAACCGAAACGGCCAGTCTCACTCCATTTCGATGGCTTGGAGTACATTGCTTGGTACCGGGACGCAAAAGCGATTTCAAGCGAGGACAGAAAATACGAGTCAATGTGTCTCCTGCAAACCGCCTGACCACTGCCGTCTTCTGGTGTTATGAGGTCAGTGAAGACCACGCCAACGCGTTCTAAGCCACATTGACGCGCAACCTGGTCGATCTCTTTCTCGTTTGGCCACTCCAGAAGGCTTACACCGTCGACCTCACCAAACTGCGGCGGTTCATATATCGCTTCGACCACTGCCTTGATGCCGAGAGGTACCTGGTCGTATTCGGTGTAACGGCCATACAAGAAGCCTATTCTCTGAGAGCCAGACTTTCGCCAGAAGTCAATCATCCTGTCAACCATTTGAGCGTCGGCAAACTCGACATGGTCGACCATTCTGAACGGCTGCGGCTGCAATGTGATAGCGCTAGGCTGGCACTTTGTACATATCCCTTCTGGCCATTGTGGGTGTCCAGACGGGCAGTCTTTCCTTACTCGGTAAAAGGGTTCTGAAAGTGGAGGCATGTATGAGCTCTTCAACTCCGGTTTGTTCGTCGCAGAGTTAATCTTCCGCAGATGTGAGTGGAATGAGATGTGCTTAATTTTCTTTTCCTCCAGATAGTTCTTGTCGTATGGCTCGAGTGGCTGGCAGTAGTCGCACATGCCTTTCGGCCCATGTCTGCACATTTTGTGATCTCGTCCTCTCCTTATTTTGCCATCGAGTTTGTCTAACCGGTCGTCCAGGGAAGACTGTTTCACTGTTTCCCAAGGGCTTTTGACGAGTGTAGGAGAGGTGATACTGGGCAGGCTAACGGTCGCACTATCTGGCATCACCACTTGGCCGTTCAGCTTTCTTGACGCCGCGTTTGGCCCATCATTTGCTGAATGTCCATTCGACATCTGCGCCTGCTCACTGTAGCCGACAAACAATTTATCGCCATGGCTGAGGCCGACTTGACCCAGCTTCACCTTGGGCACATCTGCTAGCCGCCGTTCGATATCAGGTTTCGGCGTGGCGCTCACAGGCTTGGGACTTATGACGAGAGAGGACGCATCTGTATTCGGAGGTAGATTGTCGAGGATCTTCTTGCTTAGAGAGGCGAAGTTGTCTGTGGGTTCAGCATTTAGGCGAAATTGCCCATTCCTCGACTCGAACCGTAACAACATGGCTGATGTAGGTCGATGTCAGCGGGTGTTTGGGGCAATGAATGCTAAGCAACAGACGAGAATCCGGATTAGGTGAGAAGGTGGGCGATGGAAGACATGAGATCTCGATTTGACGGTAGTGAGATGGGTCAGGTTGAGGGTCAAGAATAGTCAAATGTCAAGCGGTGGCAGCTTAGTGATTATCGTGATACTTAGGCTCCTCTGTTTGTCTTTGCCTTCACTTGCTTCGTCACTGTAGGGTTGGCTGTCTTTAGTCCGCGTGGCTAGGTACAAGTCAACGCGCCTGCAGGCATCTCGAGTCAACGTACTCTACGTCACTTGTCCGGCAAGTCTTCGTCATGCCTCAGGCATCAACAACTAGTGGTCTTATACAGTGCCAGGTCCGCCCCCTTTTACGAGGAAGCCTAAGTGAAGCTGGACGTCACCAACGGCCCATGGACATATTCGTCTGCTTGTGCTTCTGTGATAGCCAGCCCAAAATTAATCATGGTAAAAATATAACCCTTGCCGGGAAGTAGGGCTGCTTAACGACCGTTTTACAACTTCCTACAGGCAGCCCTGATAGAACCAGTCCTCTTTCCACTCCATAATACTAAGATAGTTAATCGTACCAGGAGCCTGTTCGCCAACCTTCTACACGATCGTAGCGAGGTTGAGAACTCTCTGCATAGTGACTTGTTGAACTACAATGCGTTATTACATGGACTCCAACCTGAAGGTAAAAAGGAGGAACTCGCCCCAAAGCTGCTTGCCTTATCGCCATATAGCGCCCGGTCCACAATGGCCTGTCGTCTGGTCCCTAGGGTAGGATCCTTACAATGAACATCGCCTTTATCCTTACACAAGTTTATATATGTGCAGACGATCTGCAGAGTGGCCGCCAGAACCGTGCAAGGAGGACATACTTGATACTTCGAGACAATTGACACAAGGACGACAGTGGTGACATGATACGGCATCTCCTTGTTTAGAGGGACACGAGTTGGCTTGAAACGTCTCCCATTTGCAATTTACAGGCGAACATAAGCATATTGACGAATTCCTTGGTTCGGACATGCTGTCTCAAAGCTGAATCGGACTGCCAGCCATGTGGTAGATAGGAGCTATGTGCGTCTTTACGAGTACGAGAAGCAAGTGACTAGGGACAGCCCGGTAGGCGTGCTCAAGATGTTTGTGCAATCACGGATGGCTGGTAGCCCCTCGACCAATACTTGAAGCTCGAATAATATTCCAACACAATGGGTGCCCAACTCGATATTGTCTCCGTCTGACGCCTCGATGCCTAACGCCTGCTCAACTCCTCTACCAGAGAATATAGAACTACTTTAGCTTATATCCGTATCTCTCTCTTCTCCAATAACCCGTTGATCTCCTTTGTTGCTGCCTTTTTGCACTCAGCGCAATAAAAGACTCCGCACTTAGGGCAGTTGAAGAGGCTAGGGACGTCGCCTTGCTTCTTGTTCCGGCGCTTTTTCTTGCCTCTCCTGCATGGTTGTTCTGGACCTACTGCCCTGTCGGTTGCTACTCCAGCATCATCTCCCATTGTTGGGGTGTCGTTAGAATCACCAGCCAAGTCAGTGCAATCCACGTCCACCTGCTTATCCCTCTGCTTGCCCGGATCTTCTTGCAGAGGCTGGGTCAAAACGACAGTTTTGTAGCACTTTAGACAATCAATTTGCTTGGCGACAGTCGCGTTTGTAGTGGCGACTGGACGAGTATCAGGCAGCCACTCTTTTCGATCCTGCCATACAGCCTTGCCGAGAACTGGATTGAAATGATGTAAGCAACCCCATGTATCCCAGGTCTCGTCGATAGGCTCATCACCGAAATCAAATCCACCTGCTTCCCAGTCATTGGCGTCTTCCCCATCCAGATTAAGGAAAGGCTCCTGAAGCGTAGGTGCGGCGATGGCCGTCGTGCTAGGGTTAGCAGACCGTCCAGGAGGAACTTCTTGACCCCCAGGGAGAGCTTGAGCCGCAGTGCCCTGTTGAGTTTCTCTTGCGAGTCCATTCACGACTTGCTCGATATGGACATTGTGGTCTGTCGGTCGGGGCTGGGCTACTTCTGCTGTTGGTGCATAGGTCGGTGATACTGCTTCTGCCTGTTGTGGCTCAGGGACGATTGCTGCGACTTCTATAGTAGGCTGTAGAAGTATGGTGTCCCGGAGTACTGCCGGCGTAATCGCATCTGGTGCAGGTGGATGAGTATCGGCAGTAACTGTATTTTGCTCAGATTCTTCTTCGCTTTCGCTCTCTTCTTGAGGAATGTCGTAGTCATCTGTCTCGTCGCCATCTTCTCGAGCTCTTTCGCATGGCCTTGACCAGCAGATTTGAATCGGCCTCTGACAGTCCCAGCACCAATGTGCACTGCATTGACATCGAACGTGTGAGCATCCATACATCTTCGCTACGCCTGTGTTGCATCGAGGACATCTCTTGTAGTCGAACTGCTTGAGCAAGGCTGCCGTCTCATCAGCTGCAACACACTTGTGAGCTTGTACTTCCGTGGGCGGCACGACCACTCTGCATTCAGTACATGTAATGCTCGTGCATTCCGCACACAGGACTTGACCCTTCTCATTTGGTTTGGCTGTCCGAGACGGCAGAAAGGCGGAGCATCTTGGACTGGCGCAGTAGATTGGCTTTGTGGTGTTATGCTGCTCAAAACGTGTTCTATATTTGGCATAGTCATTCTCGGGAACAACAGTTCTGGCGACGTCAAAATGCAGGACTCTTCCACAGCATTTGGCTGGAAATCGCTCTTGGTCGTCTAGCGAGGCTGTGAACTGATTATGTAGGCATTCGTAGCACCAAGTTGACCGGCAGTAGAAACATGGCCTCGAATAGGTACCGTCCATTTCTTCGGAGCATATTTTGCATTGTGGTAGAGGTACGGGGGGCTCAACGACTTTTACCCGTTTGCTCGGCCTCTCTCCTGAGTCGACGTGCTCATCGGCGTACCGGATATGTCGTTGGACACCGTCGCCTATATTGATAGGTGGCTGTGTAGCGAGTGCCATGGCGGCTTCGACAGCAGTTGCAAAATGGAGAATGAGGTCGACCTTTTCGGCTGAGCCTTCAGGCTCTATGAGTCTGCCAGACACACAACCAGGGAGATCTCTCAAGCGGCTAGTCAGGGCGGAAATGTCTAAGTGTGAAGGAAGTTCGGGTAATATTAGCGTATACGAGCCTTGTTCTGATAGGCATCCAAGGTAGAAAACGTCGGCATCTTCCTGGATTGTCAGTTCTTCAAGTAGTGGTACCTGATGCTTATCGTTTGACACGGGTAAGGCAGGAGCGGAGAAGGCAGAAGGCACCTGCCTCCGCCGGCGAAACAACCGTGTTAGTAAGTTGCAAGACATGGCGAAAACGGACTTGAAACTATCTCTCGCAATGGACAAACGGAACATGTCTCGATGATGCTGGACATCTTTATACAGACTGAATGCGAGAATATCACCTGGGTGTACGGATTTGTGAGTAAGGCAGCGTTGCTTGCTTGACTCACCTATCGAGCTTAGGCACCAGGCAACTATCCGCTAGAGCTCGCGAAGCAGAAGTGCGGTGGTGGCTGTGCCTTGAGGATGCCTTGATTGGTGACAGACTGCTGAGCTGCCATGCTGGCAAGGCAGAGCTCTTCCATCGTTCGGCACGCCGAAGGTGACAATGACTACAATTGTTGACTCTAAGTCACCGCTAAAAGGGGAGAAAGTGAGGATGGAACGTCCATGGCCCTTGCGGACAAGATGAAGCTCGGCAAATGATTGCACCGGTGTGTGGCTGCATTGAAATGCTCCGACACGCGCTTTTTAGTCCCGATTACCGCGGTGGGTTAGGACCACCGCGCGCCATAATGCCATGCACCGAATTTCGTCCACCAATTTCGTCCAAACATACAATTATCGTACTGTAGTTATAACAAGCGCTTATATATTACTAGTCCTCCTCTAAATACTGGTCCGGTATGCTATAGAGGTCTTTATCGTAGGAATATAGAAATGGCTGCTTTACCTGAACATTATGGCGCGCGATGGTCCTAACCCACCGTAGTATTTTACCGTAGTAGGTTAGGACCACCGCGCGCTATAATATTCAGGCAAATCAGCAACTATACCGTACACGGGATTTAGGTGATAACAGGTCGTATAGTAGGTAACTCGACTACGCTGAGTGTAATGCCGCGGTTCATCTGATTAAGTCATGAATAATTAGGTCGAGACCGCTGTGAAATGTGTAGGGCAAGTAGAATCATCGGATCTTCGCATTCTGGCGCGCCGTGGTCCTAACCCACCGCTGTACCCGATGGCAAGATCGACTTAAGGTGCAGATGAGATCGTCATCACTCTCAGAAATGTTTACAAGCACGACTCGACCGGACTATTTCTGCCAAAATGCCTTGCTCCTCGTAGTCTTTCCGGAAGGCTCTTCGCATGCCAGGCATGGCTACACCGGGCTTGATGAGTCGCACAATGTGCACTCGATGCCTTAGACACTCGTTGCTGTCACCTCGGCTGCAGGCGCCATCGCCATCGTCCTTTCTGCGACTGCGACCCTTCTCGACATCGAGACATGCCAACGCCTTTACCCCTCCCAGTCCGGCGTCGCTGGGGAAAGCCCAGCCAGCGAGACAATACAAGAGATCAAGGAAGTGGCTACGAAGATTGGCCTATCTCGGTGCACTCACTGGAGTGGTCTGGGCAGCCGACAAGCAGTTCTACGCCTCTGCATTAACTCGTTCCGCTCGTACCTTCGGGATGGGTCTTTGGGTAGCCCTCGACTACAAGATCAATTTCCGAGAAAACCCTCCGTTCGCGTACGACATCACTGAGGTCCACAACCGAAGCGCAAGAAGGCTCTTCAATCTACTGCGAGAAAATGGCGGGCTGTATCTGAAAATTGGACAAGCTATCGCCATGCAAAGTGCCATCCTTCCGCCAGAGTTCCAGCAGATGTTCGCGAGAATGTTCGACGACGCACCCCAGAATGACTGGGAAACCATACGCCAAGTTGTCATGGAAGACTTCAACGGCAAGACTCCGGAGGAAGTCTTTGGTATTTCTTTCGATGGTCACTCAAACGCGGGCATTATGGAAAAGAAGGCAAGGGCAAGCGCAAGTGTGGCACAGGTGCACTGGGCAAGGCTCAAGGACGGACGAGAGGTTGCCATCAAGATACAAAAGAAGGAGATCGCACAACAGGTTGGCTGGGATCTGTGGACCTTCAAGGTCGTTTCAAAAATATATTCCTATTGGTTTGATATACCCATGTACAACCTAGTACCCTACATTACCGAGAGACTCATGCTAGAATGCGACTTCCAGAACGAAGCGCAAAACTCTGAGAGGATGGCAGAATTCGTGAAGGGAGAACCACGATTACGGGATCGAGTCTACATACCGAGAGTCTACCACGACCTCTCATCCAAACGCGTCATGACTGCAGAATGGATAGAGGGAGTCCGACTGTGGGACAAAGACGGCATCACCAAATCCTGGCATGGTGGTTGGCGTCAGGGCAGTCCAGGTGCAAATGGCAAGCCTCTGCCGGCAGCAAACTTAACTCGGCCTAGCAATCCACGCGACTACGATGACCATCTGAAACCAGATCGCTCGTCCTGGAAGGGCAAGGATGCAAAAGGAGGTCTTGGGCTAAACCTGAAAGAAGTTATGACCACCATGGTCGACCTATTTTCAGCACAGATGTTCCTCTGGGGCTATGTTCACTGTGATCCACACCCAGGGAACATCTTCATTAGAAGGAAGGCCGACGGACATTCGGAGCTTGTATTGATTGACCATGGACTGTATGTCCACATGTCACCCACTTTCCGCCATCAATATTCTCTGTTCTGGAAATCTCTCATGACCTTCGACAACGCTACTCTAAAAGAAGTAGTCGGCGAATGGGGGGTCAACAACGCCGAGATCTTCGCTTCGGCAACACTAATGAAACCGTACGAAGGAGGTGACAATGCTGTGAGCAAAAAGTTTCAGAGCATCTCAAACGAAAAAGACAGAAAGAAACGACAGTACGAGATGCAACAAGCTATGCGAAAAGGCATTCGTGAGATCCTTGGGGATGAAAAGAAGTGGCCACAGGAACTCATCTTCATTGGTCGAAACATGAGGATTGTCCAAGGCAACAACCAGTACCTTGGCAGTCCAGTCAACAGGATCAAAATCACTGGCAATTGGGCCAGTAAGGCGCTGACGGAAGACCCCAATCTCAGCTTTGGGGCCAGGTTGCGATTCTACGGCAGTCATTTGTTATTCAAGACAGTGTTGTTCACGACCGATTTGTACTTCTATTATGCTAAGATCAAGCAGTACTTTGGAAGGGGCAAGGGTATGGATGATGACATCGAGCAACAGATGGGAAGAATGATGTCTGACTATGGTATTGAGACGCAGCACGGTGTTTTTGAGGGATAAGCTCAGTACTTTAGCGGTCACCGAGGTAGACGCTTGGAAGGTTTGTGCATAGAGCATAGAATTGCGTTGTAGATCTGCCAACACCCCATTTTATCAACCACCAATGACTCTCCAATATTGCCATTCACGTCCTCAGGATTACTTCGGAATGGATCGAGGCTCTTTCAACACCATTCATTGCTCACTTCTTGTCCTCCGTCAAGACATGCCAAATGGCCGCCACGGCTACCGATCGCTAATCCGACAATACGGGTCGCGCTATGTCTTTTTTCGGTCGCAACTGACATGTACGTACTCGTGGCAATGGCAGAGTATTAGAAACAAAGTTAAGTAATTAAAATAATATGGTGGTGTTGAGGTACTGTCGTCCAGCAGATATTTCACAAGTGGACGTGTAAGCGAGCAAAACCGGCCACTGGCACTTTGCTTCGTGCTTCACTAGCAGCGAACACGACTACGTCGACCCAGGCAGATTTCTGCTCTGTGGATGCAGATGGCCCAGCGCGATGCAAACTCTCGTCGTCCCCAGCACTAGGCAGAGCCGCCTACTTGGACGAATATCCCATGGCGCATTCCATGATGTCCAGCGCCGGCAGTCAATTGGACGACGTGCAACCGATCAGACCTATGCCGGCTGCAGGCCCCGAACAGATATCTCTACAGCAATTACGGGGGAGATCTTTTTGGAGCTTCCGCCGAGCGTGATCGCATCAATCTGCACGATACGAGCGACTTTGAAGTCCGTGCAAGCGGGACCAGCTCGTTTCTATTGGGATTGTGTGAGCTTGCTTATGACAGCCAACATCTAAACCAACTCAGCGAGTTCGAAGGTCGACGCAGCGATGCTTGTCTGGCTATGGCTTCAAGCACGACTACTGCATACCTGCGGGGGCCCCGGTTTTGAGCTAACTCCAGCCTCGGGCCCCACGGTCAATCTTATCCTCTCAAATGTATACGGATCTTATGTCAATGCTGTTGATTCTTACGACCATAACGGAAACGACGATCATTGTCACCCCGTTGACTGTGCTGAGACTGTCACGAAAACCATCGTTCGCTGATTTCTTGCTTATGTATAGCAAGTTGAGCGTCCAAGCGTTCGAGCCTTATCAGCATCACCACGAATATACGCAATACTATATGACCAGGCAGGCGCCAGCAGATGACACTGCTCTCTAAGGTCAATCTTTACAATTACAAGTTATCGATGTCAGCACCGTTGGATAGGCCTGGCCCAAATTCTTTCTGGCGCGCCTCTAGCCATGGCGCATTCTGGCGATGAGGTCAGTGTTGTTGCTGTGATGGTCGGGTCTTGGAAGGGACAAGGGAGCATGAACTTTGGTCTGTAAGAACTCTCTCATGTGAACATGCCAGAATGCAAGTGTTTTCAGCAGAGAAAATTGAGGGACAATTGGATCGACCCCTGATTGCACCCATGCCCGACGGTTCGGTACAACATCAAGACATGCTAATGTGGCAATGGCTAGACTAAATTTAAAGGCATCAGCACGCAGTGAGCATTTCGTCGTGAATCACAACGACCTGAGGGCACTTGACCATCAACTACCGTTGTCCTCCACAGGGACACGTCGTACACAGCGCACCTCGAAGGAACAGGGGTTGACCGCAACAACGATGTAGTAAGCGTTCACGGCACCAAAAGCTGTCCAGCTACGGACTCACGAACTGTTTGGCGAGACCTGTTTGGGCGGACGTGTCAGGAACGAGCGATGAATCCTGGTCGCTGTGCCTCTGCACTTCGTTCAGGGGAATAGTTCTTGGAGCTTCAAGATGCACAGGCAATATGCTTGATCCTCACTGCACGTGCACGTGGGATTGGTCAGTATCGTGGCCTGGGATCACTCCGCAATCATACAGCTAGATTCGCGATGGACTGTCTTAGCCTAGGAAACCATGTCAAATTACTGTACGTATCTCATCATATTACAAGTATCGCCTGATAAGATAGTCGGTTCTTGAAAGCATTCGCCTACTGTAGATGCTGCACTTGCTGTGCCTGTACATACAGCATGGAACTGCTCAACACCCGCATCTGTTTCAGTCGTCCTCAAGAGCGGGACCTTCGTGTAGTAGTACTACCGTATGTGCTGAGCTTCAGATCGTTCGAGGCCTAGCCATCAGACTGCATTGAATCAATCAACTAGGAAGGCGATCGGCGAAGTCCGACGTAATGGTTTTGCATCCATCTCATTTATACTGCTAGACTCACAGTACCAAGCCGGTTACCAAAAAAAAGCCGACCGCAAAATAATTGTTACTTAATAAGTTAGGGCTCGATTTCGGCGAGTGGTCCCTAAAACTAGGGGTTGAAACGTACCCAAGTTTTCCGCGGTCGGGGTTTTTTTGGTAACTGGCTTGGTACGTAGACTGGTATCGAGCTGTTGAGTACATTTACTCGTTCACTCGTCAGTATCGTTTCTGCAAGACCATGTTCGCGCAGAAGGTACCGAGTAGATCGTTCGAGATCAATTAAGACTAGTTATTACTCGTCACTATCTCAAGACTTCTATGTTTCCTGGTTATGTGCTGAGTTTGGATGCGACACTGTTTCGCATCATCAACCAAATCTCCACCGAATCACCACAGTCATGTACAGTCAGGTGCTTCATAATAGAACCACCTTCTATTGTAATGCGTGCACACACCTAGTCGTGCTTACCATGTCTGCCACTGCGCCGCGTTGCTTGAAGCCGCGCTGTTGGGAGCCGCGCTGTTGGGAGCCGCGCTGTTGAGAGCCGCGGGAGCCACGCTGTTGGGAGACGCGCTGTTGGAAGACGCGCTGTTTGCAGACGTGCTGTTTGAAGACCCGCTATTTGAAGCCTCGTTCGTTGGAGCCTCATATCGGGCCAGACCCATGCAGTCGGCCATCTTGAAGAAGATGTCGATGGAGTTGTAGACACCGGCAAAGTCCATCTGGCAAGGACCCATTGCGAACACAGACACGTCAACGAGCGAGTGGACGCCCTGAGGAGCCCCTACGGGCAAGGTGCCGTTGACGATGTATCCGCCTGGCGAATCCTCGGGGTTGGCATAGTAGTCCTCATCATCCTCATCCTCCGTGAGCGGGACAGCTGGAGTTCTCGGGCCGTCTTTGTGGACAATGTAGTTTTCCCTGCGGTCTGGGAAGGCACAGGCACCCTGCAAGAAAGTGTATCGAGGGTCGAAGTTGTTGGGGAAGACCTCTCCATTGGGGTATACGGCATTCTTGTCCGATCCGACTGGCGCGGACGTGTTTGGGTTGACATACTGGGAGAGACCTGACTGTTCGTAGGTACCGACTGCACCGCGCTTCATTCTGTCGTCGTCTTGTGCCTGGAGGTAGACGGTGTCGACTGAGCCCATCACGTCAAAGCCGTGGCCGTGGTCAGCGGTGACGACGATTTGTGTGTCCGCAAGATCTCCCGTCCTTGTAAGGTGCTCGATGGTGGCTCGGATGACGTCGTCAAGTTCGAGCGTGTCTGTAAGCGCCCGATCGTAGTCTAGGACGTGCATCATCTTGTCGATAGAGGCAGCCTCAACCATCATGAAGAAGCCCTCGTCTGCGTATTGGGTTTGGAGGATTTCCAGACCCTTCAGAGTCATCTCTTTCAAACCTGGCTGGTCGATGGCCGCACCTTCTCCGCCGAACGGGTCTGTCTCTGAAACATTGAGGTTGTCTGTATAGATGTTTCGGTCAAGCCAGACTGCGAGGTTACCGGTTGTGAAGATTCCCAGTGTCCGCTCATCGTTAGGTGTCTGGGCCAATGCGGTCGCGTTGTTTACGACATTGTATCCTTGGTTCGCGAACTCAGCGTAGTAGTCTCTGCCCAGGAACGAGTCTTCGTTAGGGTAGAATTGCTCGGCTCCACCTCCGAAGAGGACATCTGGACCCTTCCAGTCAACCCAGGAGTAGTTTTGGTAACCGTTCAAAAAACCATCAACGATGGCGGCGTATTCACCTCGGTCACGGGTGTGGGCGTTGAGAGCGGCAGGCGTGGCATCCGCAATGTAAGCTGTAGAGATGATACCGATGCCTCCACCAAGGAGATTTTGAACCATCTCAGCCATAGTCTCAACCTTCGGGTCGTCAAAGGTATCGGGCGAACTGTCAGCGTACACGCCGAGGGCGTTCACAGTGCTCTTGTGGCCAGTGTTCAGAGCTGTTGCGGAATTGGCAGAATCAGTGATGAACGAGTCGATTGAGTGGGTCATCTGACAAAGGAATTAGTTCAGAGAACGAGAGCCAGCAACCCTTTGAAATCTTACCTGAATACCAGTGATGGGGAACTTGTCCATCGCCAGAGTCGTCTGATACTTGCCGTTGACGATCTTGTGGGCCATCAAACGGGCCGCGGTGATAAAGCTCTGTGCCATACCATCCTACCAAGGTTAGTGAAATCCTGCAACTCTTTTTTGGACACGACGTACTCCTATGAACAAAATGGTGTTCTTGGCTTTCCTCTGGTTCGAGCCTGCCCGCACGGTCCAGTTGGCAACGGTCTGGCTGTCACCATAGTAGTTGAGAGTCGCGATGTAGTTGCCGGGCTCGTATAGAGCAACCTTACGGTAGGCCTTGGCGGCAACATCAACAAATACGGGGGTCTCGGCAGTCTGGGTGAAAAGCGTCTCATAATAGGTGAAGTTCCATCGCTCGATCTCAGTCTCTTCGACACCAAAGAACTGAGTGACTGGCACAGCACCGCCGCCTTCCTTTTCAATGGTGAAGGTGAACTCAGTGTCAGGGTTGCCGGATGGAACGAGGCTCGCCTCGCTACCGTTCAGAGGCGCGTGAACCTCAAGACGGATGTCAAAGTACTGACCGGGGAGGAAGTCGGCCTGGTCAGGTGGGAAGACACAGCCTAGGGTAGGGCAGGTTCCAAGCCTTCGGAAGGTTTGAGCAGCCACCTGTCCGACAAGGCAACTGCATGCAACAGAGGTTGCTAGAGAGCTAGAGAACCTCATTTTGTAAGCGGAGGTCTCTTCGAACAAGTAGGAGTTGCAGCTAGGTGTTTCGGTCAAAGAGTTGAACAGATTTCCAGGAACAGCACGACTTCGCAGCTCTTATACACACTCAACCCGCTTCAAAGGAACTCGACTAGTTGACATCAGAGAGCTCAAGGTGCGTCGGATGAGATACTGCAGCATCTCAAGCTAAGCCCCGCTCAGCATCTGATTGGTGAACTGGGCCCAGCTACTGCGCCAAGAGTATACGATATCTTGTTAGACGTATCTTGGCGCGGTAGGACCTGCATTGGACAATCCACGCAGCCCTGGCCGGCGAGCTTTCGTCCATTGAGAACACCCACGTGTTGCATGGTTTGAACATCTTCGCACTTGTCCGGGCCGATCTCATTTGCCTCAGTCCTCAGCTGCCTGTTTGGGAAGGTAGCGCGGCTACGTCACAGGCATGCCGAAATAGGTAGGGTGGGGACAAGAGCTCGTCTTTGCCAAACTTATGATACTGATACTGATACCTGAGGCACCACATAGCCTCTTCTCTCATCACCCATCACGTGATCAAAGCAGGATGCTTCTTGAGGGTTATGAAGCATCCGTAGCGGCATCACATTCATCACCTTCACAGTCGTTTCACAATGCGGAATCGGGCAACGACGCCCTTGTCCAAGGCAGTACGTCTCACCTCCATTTCAGAATCATCAATCTACTACCAGCCAACCTCCATCTCCATCACCACATACTAACACTTCATCCTTAGAAAGTCCGGCAATCCTGGTCGAAATACAACCTCTACAACCTCTCGCGCATCCGGCCCCCACCCTACCGCGGCCGAACCTTCTTCCAGCAGAAATGGGCTGCCAAATCCGTGCTGCGATCCTACCATGGCGAGCCGGTGCGGGAAGCCCATTGGAACAAGATGTTCCGCCGTCGTCTGGCGTCCGTCGTGCCCATGGCCCCTGACTACCTGGCGCGTAACGATGGATCCGTCGAGTCTGCGGGACGAGGTTCGGGATTGAAAGATGAGCAGGGACGGGATAGTGATAGTCGAGGTGGGGAGAAGAGGAAGTTGCCCGGCACGCCGTACATGCAGATGACTTTTGCGCCGTTGGAGAGGAGGCTGGATACTGCCATCTTTCGGGCCTGCTTTGCGAGTAGTACGAGGCAGGCGAGGCAGTTCGTTGTGCATGGCGGTGTGAGGGTTAACGGGAAGAAGGTAGGTTTCGATAGGATGGTGTGGAAGACAATGCAGTAGCTGACGAAATGTGCAGATGAAGTACCCTGGTTATCTTCTGAACCCGGGCGATATGTTCCAGGTTGAACCGGAACGAGTCATGTTCGCGACAGGTGCGCCGAAGGAGGGAAACAAGGTCGTGGCTACAACGGAGGGTGAAGGGGAAGACGCTGCTGCGGAAGAAGAAGCGAAACCAGAGCCGGAACCAGAACTCGAGGACGAAGAGGACGAAGTCGATATCGACCGCACGCCTCGTGAAGTCCTCAAGGATCTCCAGACGCAAGCAAAATCCATCCTCTCCTCTGAACGATCGAAGATCGGCGCAAAGAAGAAGCAGGACCTCCGCGGCTTCACCAAGGCCGTGAAGCGCATGCTCAGCCGCAGCAGCTCGAGCAGCGTGCTCACAGACTCACTAGAAGCACAATTCGAAGAGCTCAAGAACCAACTACGGATACAGCGGCAGAACAAACGAGAAGGAAAGACCGCACTCCCCTCCGACCAAGTCCAGAAGACAATTGAAGGCCAAGCCAACGAAGACGACAAGGTCCTAGCAGAAGCACAACTCGACGCAGAAGACACCGATGCGGAAGCGAAGGATCCCGTGACACCGGACGAGGAGGACGCGGATGTCAACTATCTCAGCGACGCCGATCTACAGCAATTACAGCTCGCGTTCGAAAGCTCGATCGACAACCCCATCGACAACAGCAAGCCTTACGCTACGCCGTGGCGGCCGAGGAATTACATGAGTGCGTTCACCTTCGTCCCGAGATACCTCGAGGTGAACCAGAACATATGCGCTGCTGTCTACCTCCGACATCCCGTCGCTAGGCCGGGACTCGCGGAGGTGCCGACACCGTTTGGCGTGGAGACGTCTGGCTCCGCGTATGTCTGGTATTTGAGGCGAAGGTAATGGCTCGATCCGGTTGAATGCTGTATATTAGCGGTTGCATATGGAAGGGAAATGTGTATAGAAAATGTACAATATGCTCATTCTCCACGCACTGAGAGTTCTGGCGTATCTCGATGTCGTCTGTAGCGATCTCCAAAGCAGGGCAGGAGGTCGATAGCATCACCAGGAAGTGGCGGCAACGGTCGTTGCAGAATTGTCCGCGATGCATGGGTCTGGCATAAGGCAGTTGAACGTCTTCTACTACCTTCAACTACTCGGCTCGGGTCAGGTCATTGATAGCTTCTCTTCTCAGAAATTAGTGAGACTGAACACAGAGAAATCTATGCTATGCCTCCGTCTATAGGACCTTTGGCGTACAGCTTTCATCTAACCCCATTCTATGGACGCGTTTCTCAATAGTGTTCTCCTTATACTCTGGCACACCAACTACAGCAAGGGATTCGACCTATACTCCGGCGCGTTCTCAGCACCATTGATGTCGCCCTTCTTCACCTCACTATCCTGCTCAGGGCTTGTAGTCTCGTCCGGACCCGCCAGCTCGGCGAGATACTTTTCAGCCTCGAGCGCGGCTATACAACCGCTCCCCGCCGACGTGATCGCCTGCCGATACCTCTTGTCCTGGACATCTCCGGCGGCGAAAACGCCAGGTAAACTCGTGTAGCTGGTGCCCGGCTGGGTCTTCACGTAGCCTTCTTCGTCCAAGTCAAGCTGGCCTTTTACTAGAACTGTGGCCGGGTCGTGTCCGACGGCGTAGAACAGGCCGTTTGCGTCGAGTGTTTCTTCCTCGCCGGTCTTGTTGTTCTTTATCCTTAGTTGGGTCATTAGGCCGCGTGGCTTGTTTTCTCCTAGGACTTCGACGCCCTGGGAGTTGAATTTCACCTCGACCTTCTCGTGCGACAGGAGACGGGTCGCCATGGCCTTGGAGGCTCGCAGCTTGTCTTTCCTGACTAACACAGTGACTTTGCTGCCGTATTTCGTTAGGAAGATAGCTTCTTCTGCGGCCGAGTCTCCACCGCCTATGACTACCAGGTGCTTGTTCCGGAATATGGGAACTGCGCCGTCACAGACTGCGCAGGCGGAGATGCCGTTTTGCCAGTACTTGTCTTCTCCGGGCAGATCGAGGCGGCGGGCGTTTGCGCCCGTGGCTATGATGACGGCGTCGGCTGTGTGTGCGGGCGCATCGCCCTCGTTGTCGTCGTATTCGCGCCATAGACGGAAGGGTTTGGACTTCAGATCTAGTTTTGAGATTGTTTCTGTGATGATCTTGGTGCCGAAGCGCTCGGATTGGGCGCGCATGCTGTCCATCAGGTCTGGGCCGCTGATGCCTTGGGGGAAGCCCGGGTAGTTTTCTACGTCGGTGGTTGTTGTGAGTTGGCCGCCGGCTGCTGTGCCGCCTGCGAGCATGCCTTCATAGAGTACTGGTGTTAGCTCGGCGCGGGAGAGGTAGATTGCTGCTGTGTGGGCTGCTGGGCCTGAGCCTATTATGGCTACTTTGGTGTGAGGTGTGGTAGCCATGGTGGAGGAGTTGCGCAGCTGCGCGAACGAGGTTCGGGAGGACGCCGGTGCTGAGGGGTTGTGTTGACTTAGGGCTCCTGCTGCGAGGGATGCGGTCGTGGTTGAAGCTCGGTAGGGAAGAAGGCGTCGGAAGAACGACAGGGTGGAAATCTTGAGGGTCTGCTAGAGAGTACTCGGGAGGACGCCCAAGTACTGGATTCTAGCACGTTTGGTGAGGACCAGGTTGTGGACGGAGGGGCAGACGACGGCAAGCTGAGACTGGATGTCCTTTATATCCGGAGTCAAGTATTTTCTAAGCAGAAGGACTGTCCCTGTCAGATTGGAAGTCTAGAAGCTGCGAGCGCGATAGATGCGTAGTAAATACAAATTATACTTCCCAATAATAGAGCTGACTGATTGTTTTGGAGATGCTCATTGCCATTTGGAATTTTCGAGCCGATGATGCCATAATCCGGCGACAGCCTTGTTGAAGCCACGCTGACCCCTGAAACCACCCGCGGTAGCAGTCCACCAATCGTCTTTCTCATAAAACACCATTGCTGAAGACGCAGACATCGGCTCATTGAATGCTACTGTAGTCAGAGAGATGGGTGCTGGATCGAGCAAAGTCATTCAAGCTCCGCCAGGCATAGTCATAACGCTAGATGCGCTCGGGACTATCTACAAGTTCCGGGAACCAATCACCACTCAGTACATCAAGGTTGCTGGAAGATGCGGCCTGAACGAGGAGGACATCCGGAAGGAGGACCTGGGCAAAGCATTCATGAAGTCTTTCAGGGAAATCTCCGACGAGTATCCCAACTATGGCAAACACCAACTAAGTAGTCCGCGGGCATGGTGGAAGACTGTGGTAAACGACGCATTTGGTCGTGTCGTGGACGAGGCGAAGATTCCCGATCATCTGGGAGACGAGCTGTACGACCATTTCACCTCAAGCGCCGCGTACGAGCTCTACCCGGACGTCAAACCCTTCTTTGCTAGTATGCGGGAGCTCAAGCAGCAATATGCCAAGCCCAATGACCCCCCCGTCTTTGTTGGTGTTATCTCAAACTCTGATCCAAGGGTCAAGAGCGTCCTGCAGAGTTTAGGCTTAAGAGTAGGCATCGACAAGAAGCCGCGTTTTGAAAGCTTCCAAGAACGTGCAGCGCGTACGGCCCTAGACCCGGCTGGAATGATGAAAATGACATGGCACGACACTTACAACCCGCTAAACGATGTCGACTTCCTGGCTACAAGCTATGAAGCATCAGCAGAGAAGCCAGAGGCCGCGATATTTGACCATGCAGCAATTCTAGCTAACTTGAATTTTACCTCAAAGCTAGAACAACAGCAGGAAGACTGGTCACCTAGCTTCCAGAAGATGATGCTCAGAATCCAGATCAGTAGGCAGATAAACACCTTCAAGCAGTCCAAGTTCATACACATTGGCGATGACTACAAGAAGGACTATGTCGGTGCGGCCGAGTCGGGGCATGACGCGCTTCATCTCGTTCGTGAAGGCGACGGACATGAAGTTGTGGAAGGCGCGAACACCGTTACAGATCTTTATCAAGCGGCAGCTGCCGTCAGGATCATCGCCGAACAGGAGTTGCGAAAGAACGACGAATGACGCGCTTCTTCCGCGCTTCTTGGTTTGCATTACCTTCACCCAGCAAGTGTAGCAAACCCTTTGCATTCAAACAAACTTGCATTCAACACCTCGACCAGAAATACCCCTTGCATGAATATACTTATATGATCTGTTGCAGATGATCTGTTAATCCACTACGAAATCTCATCGATCTACAACATCAGTATGGGTAGGGGTCGGCAGCAACACTGCCTCTTCTGCAAGTCCGCTCAGCACAGAACCAGAGATTGTGCTAGTCAGGTGGACCTTATCGACTTCACAGAGTTCCCTGAACAGTCCAACAACAAAGAGATTCTGGTTGGTCGGTGCTAACATCACTGTACATTGCTAACCATTCTCCAGACCGTTCAGCGAGATCCCATTACGGAAGCATATGAGGGAGATACTGCCATTGTTGTTGCTGCTGCTGCTGCCGCTGTTACGAAATTACCTCACTCTCCAAACACTTTCACAAAAGCTCAAGTTGCGATCTCCAGCTCCGTCAAATCAACGAGTCCTGCCAACACAAACAAGGAGCTTTCCAAAGACTTGAGCGAATCTGTTCAACAATTTCCCCATAAACAGGGCCTCATCGAGCTTGCGGCTACGACTACTGAAGAAGTCTTCCGCCCGTTTGGCCACGCTGATCCCGAGCTTCCGGACCCACATGATGTCCTATCAGAAGACGAAGGTGATGTCCATACCTTGAAAGGGATCAGCCTCAGTAAGGTCATGAGCTGGAACGACGGCTCGAAGAAGCTGGTGGTAAACCACGCCGCCGTACATATTCCTGGAGAGAAGAGCCTTAACGAAATTGCGGATGAGAGCCCCTCCCAGCCATTTCCAAGTGCAACACCTGAATCCAGTGAGAAGCCACAGACTATTCAGCCGTTCAAGAATCACCCTCTGAAGGGGATGGTCCCGACCGAACCTGCAAAGATGTTTGATTATTCGCCAAACTTGTCGTTCTTAGGAGTATCAGAAATACGCCGATACGGGAACCTTGCAGAAAAGGAGAATCGGGGATCCAGTCGTTTGTACGCTGAAGCTGTGACAAGAACGCCAAACGCAGAGACTGACACTGTGACTGTCAGTTCTCTTCCCAGAAAGCGACGCGGCAAGCGAGGACAACCGTCTTACTTTGATATCACGTCAGAACTCCACTATCTGAGGTGAACAGACAATGTGCTCCCATCCCACATCACTATATGTGTATGGTGCTGAGGGGTATCGTCATGGAGTTGGATTGTTTTGGTGCTGTGACTGGGCTGAGACACACGGAACACATGAAGCGCATGGGATCATTGCAAACATCTCACTTGAAGCACGAGTCAAGTTACATCATCAATCATGCATTGTCACAGACGTTTCATCACGGAGTCTTGTTCGTGCAGTCGTTTGTAACACACTCTCGCTGCTGACCATATAAACCCCAGCTTTCTACCTGCTCTTCGACACACATCCTCCCTGCAAATAGACTGCGTCAAGCACTTTGTCGAGTTCAATCATCTCACAGATCTTTCACAGACTTCCCCTTCCACCTCTGAAACACCTGCCACACCCACACACAGTTGCACCATGCGGTGCGTTCCCTTTATAAGCCTGGCCTTGGCGGCAGGTCTTACTGCTGCCGATCACCTCCCTCTCAATGAGGCCTCGAGCCCTATGAACACGGGTCAGAACCTGCCTACCACTACCTTAAGCCCAGAAGAGTCTTCGGCTTCCTTCTCCTCTCGGTTATCCACCTTGTCCGGCGTTGAAAACTCAGCACACCCGAGCAAAGCCGCTCCTTCCTCCTCTGCACGTCCATATCACTCAAGCACAAGAGGCTATGGCCATACATGGGGGCCGTGGAACCAGTCAAAATCCAATACCAAGACTGTCTCTGGCGGGTCCTCTAGTACCTCAACCACAACTTCGACCTCGACCACGACTTCGACCATCTATGCCTCAGCGCCACCAACGCCAAGATCTGTCAATGATAGCGTTAAGTGTTCAGGCAAAGCAATATACGAGAAGGAATATGTTGGTACCTGCTTCAACGGTAACAAGTTTTACATGTCTGGCAACGACTGTGCAGACGCTTGCGACTGCCAGCAGTGGGGCATGGATTGCCTGAGCCCAAACTTGGATTGTGCAGACTCTTACGCTGTTCGAGACTTTTGCACTCGCAAGAAGCCGGAGTTTCAGTGTGGCTGTCCAAAAGCTGCAAAACGAGACGGTGAAGCCGAAGATGTGCCACCATCTGCTCCGCTGCGACCGACCTCTGCTGCTCACATCGCAGTCACCGAGGCACCCTGGAGTCCGCCCTTGCGGCCTACGAGTGTTGTCGTGTCGACTGTTTCATCGAGTGGTCTATCACCACGGACCGATGATGTCGCCGCCGAGTCAGTTGGACACACGCTCGAATGCAATGGCTCCGACATGCAAATCGATACATTTGCAATAGTATGTAAGAACGGCATCGGAGTGCTTATCTCTGGTGAGTGGTGTCAAACATGGTGTCACTGTGATGACCACGGTCGCATGAATTGTGACTCTCCTGTTACAGGATGTCCAGAATCCTTCAAAGCCGTGGCCATCTTTTGCAGCAGCATGAGCTATGATTTTAGCTGCAAATGCGCCAAAAAGGCCAAACGCCAGGAAATTGAGGCTCCCAGCCATGCCTTGGCGGGAACAGCTATCGATGCTCGAGACCCAGGTACCGGACAGCAAGCTTCAATGACTTGCACAGGCTCCGACACGCGCACACGGTTCGACACCGGTGTCGTTTGCATGGACGGCACCACTCTCCACTGGTCCGGCGACACTTGTTCCAAATACTGCACTTGCTCAGGTGGTCAGGTTCATTGCGATGCTCCTTCAGATTGTGGTCCGCAGGACGAGCTCAGCGCCTGGTGTGCAGTAGGACCCAACTACAAATTCATCTGCGATTGCACCGCTGAAAAGCGCGACGTGCCTGTTACTACCAAAAAGCCGACGACTACCACTCAGTCGAAGCCTGTGTTAAGCTTCCCATCGACCTTGACCGATCTCCCGCAAATCACTCCACCCATCGCGCGAGCTGAAGCAGCAGCACCTATTCTAATGGTCACTGACCCGATCACGAACAGCAATGTCCTCTCGGCCGCTACCTATGTGCCTTCCACATACACCCCTTCCAAGCCAAAGGGACAAAACACTGCGCCTAACCCGTCTGTTTCGGTGACTGACGTTACCCTAATATCAAGTACCACCAGCGTGGACAACCGACAAACTTTTCCTGAAACTATGACGACCAGCCGCACGGTATACTTCACAACACCTTGTTCCACAGGCGGCGGCTTCTGCGAGCGCACTGCTATAGACGTGGTCCTTGTCGACCATTCCACTGGTTTCCATGCTACGACTTACGAGGCAGCACCAACGAGCATATCAGATCCGTCAGATACCGAGCATGTATCAGGCTATACTGTCCAGTGTCATGGTAACGACTTCGATTATGGAGTGACGGCCGCCGACTGGTGTGAGAACAACGGTTATCTATGGTCAGAACATTGTCACCAAAACTGCGAGTGCGACGACGAGGGAGGCATGACATGCAACTATACCAGTGATGTCTGTGCTGGGACTGCTGAAACGATGACATCCCTTTGCCAGGCCCAACGTCCTGAGTGGACTTGTGTTTGCCAGAAGCAGTCAGCAACCACTCAACACGCTAAGCGTGACATCATCTTGACCATCGAGACCGATCCAAAACCAGTGCAGCATGAAGTCTCTTCGCCTATGTCTCCACAGATTGGCAATACTCATAATTATGCCCTCGTCTGTTTAGATAGCAAAGAGCAGACCCAACATTGTCAGAGTTTCGAATTGGGATACTACTGCACAGACGCTGGCAAAGTGACCTTCAAGGGCGATTATGGGGACTTCAGCAGCTGCGACGAATGGTGCAAATGCGTCGATCTGAATCCAAAACCGTATTGTTTCTTGGGCTATACCATGATGAGTTCATGTCTTAGAAAGCGAGACGATGGATCAGAGACCTTTACATACCATAGCCGAGACGAGATCGAAGGCATGGAGCAACGAGGTGAAGCCATTGTCCATCGTGATCTGGAAGCCTTGCCAAGCAACATGCGCGACATGATCAAGCGTGACGCTACTGAGCTCACCCCATCGATCGAAACCGGCATCGAAGCACGAGTCCCGAGGCATTACTCTCCCGACTGGGCATTCGCCTGCTTCGGCGACAACATGCTGAAGACCATGAGAATGGAGACATGCCCCAACACCTCCAACGTCGCGGTATACCTCAACGGCTACTACTGTCAGGCCCATTGCGGCTGCGACGACAACGGCTGCGTGATCTGCGATGCCAACGAGCCGACGGATATCGGCGAATGCGGTGGCGATGACGGTGCCTCCCAATTCTGCAACAAGAAGACCTGGAACGAATTCATGTGTGGCTGTGCCAGCAAAATCACCGGTCAACCAGGATGTACAGCTGTAACGGGACAAGTCATCGAGAAGCGCGCCAACGAAGCACAGATCGAGCCAGTGAAGCCAGCAACCACGCTCTCGACCATCACGGTCCCCAAAGAGTCACCGCCAGCATCAGCGCTTGTCGCACGAGCCGACTTCAATCTCAAGTGCTCAGGCGACGATATGCTCAAGACCATCAACATCGGCGACGCAGGTCACTGTCCGAAAAGCACCGCGATCTACCTCAACGGATACTACTGCCAGGCTCACTGCAGTTGCAACGACGACGGATGCATCACTTGTTCTACTGGCGGTGCACCCGAGGGCATCAACGAGTGTGGCGGCGACGACGCCGCGACGAAGTTCTGTGCTGCTGATCACGCGCAGTTTGGCTGTGATTGCTATAATAAGAAGGGCGCTAGATCGGGTTGCCAGCATTAGCGAAGGGGACATGAGGAGATGATACAGATGAGCTACGTACGATTGACGACTCATGATTGCTGGTATACAGAGATGAACTAGATGCTTTCAGATTGACCGGGCTTTGTGACTTCGCGTCAAACTTACTTTAGTCGTACTTTTGGATGCGAGAAGGTAGATGGAGCTAGACTTGGTTTCGGGAAGACTGCGCACAACACATGCATACATATAAGAATGACCAAAGACGTTCAAGGTACGAGTGTCCCTTTCGATGGTGATGACAAGGATAACATGAATGAATGATTTGCAGCATCCCACGAAGCAGCGTTCAATCAAGCCAGAGAATTCGTTTCCATGATACGTACGTTAGGCGGTAGCACTCACTGTTGGCAGCAATTAAGCAACGCCTCTTTCTGATATCGGTGTCCTCACCTCAAGTTCGCCCACTCAGGTCAGCTTACCGTACAATTTCGGCCGTCTCCACGCAAGAAACCCACCCGCGGCCCATACCACCCCTGGCCATCAACCAATATCTCCACCGAACACATCACTTCGCCTGCCCAGTCCCCTGGCCACTCTGATTCCCCTGCATGGTATTACCCTGTCCCTGCCCACCCGGCTGCGGCGTAGCTTGCTGCCCTTTCTTCTGGGCGAATTTCTCGGCTCTGAGGTAGAACATGTGTATCAGTGATTTGTCCCATGGTCGGTTCAGCAAGGATGGGAGGGCTCAGTTGTGGATGGATGTACGAACGATACCCAAACGAGACGGGGATGGATTATGCATTGATTGAGGCGGGACGTGAGCGGGGGGTCAAAGTCACGTAACGTACTCTCTCTTCCGGATGTAGTCGTCTTCCATGCCTTTCTCCCTGTTTTGGAAGCCTGGGACGTTCATGCTGGATGTGGTTGGGTTGGGTTGGGTTGAATTGGAACTGATTGGTGGATGGACTTGTTTGTTGCTTCGTGTGCTTAGGTCGGGTAAGTAATTGATGACTGTCAGTAGCGAAGACTTTGTAGGTAAGCAGTAGGTGTGGGCAACTTGAAGAGGCAGCTGTCACGTAGTCAAGAGCGTGAAGTGGGTGTGACGATGGCGAGGGGGAGGCGCAGCACTGACGTCACCGGGTTCTTGGAAGTGGTGGAAGCAAGCTCCAAGAGCTGGACGTTGCGAGTTCAAATTAAGGTAAGGTATGTTTCTGGTGATGCATGGTTTGCATCTCATCCCCTTTTTGTTTCGATGCCTGTGTGATGTGATGCATGAGTACGGACTATCTTTGACCTCGCCATGGACGACTGGGGACACGATCGGGACACGACCAGGTCACTGCTCAGCGTCATGACTAGAAGCTGAGCCACCCCCCATTCCTGTGCTCGTTGCTCTGTCCTCATCTGAGAAAGACCCACCACACTGTGTCGTGAGCTGCGGTAAGAAAGATACAGCGGCAAATGCGCCAATGCTCTTGTTCGCAGAGGATATTTGCTGTCGAGATAAGGTCCTTTGAACGTACGAGACATGAAATCAGCTACCACTTACGTGGTTTTCGAGCGTCAAAGACAACGCATGATTACTGTGGAGGATCTGGTTACTCGTCCAGTGCGAAGTCGATAAAGGTCGTGTGGATAATTATGTGATACTAGGACCAGACCCTGTGCTATTATTGCTTGGACTCATCCTTCAGTCGTGCCTCTCTCAAGTACGACGGGCCGGCCTGGTCGTATTTGACCACCCCGCAAGCTCAGTGCTTCCACGTATCGTTCTCGAAGAGTCTGTCCTTCACGTCTGCCATCACTCCGTCATACAGAGCTAGTATATCAGCCCTGATCTGTTCGAATTTGTTGACGTCAAAGTCGTTGACAGCGTCATACAGCAGGCCGAATTGAACTCTTGCCAAAGTACGTGCCAAGGGGCTCGAATTGGACATCAAGAACTTTCGTATAGGCTTCAGCTTCTTCTCCGCTTGTGAGAGATCTAGGATCTTCGATTTGCCTGTGACGACCTTGCAGACCTCATCTGAGAGTGCTTGAGATATGCGGTCGATGGTAAGGCTCTTGCATCGCAGCAATTGTAATGCTTTTGCATTATGGGGGTGGAATCCAACGTCTGGCACGCTGGCGAAAGATGCACTGAGATGGACTGATGGCAGTGACAGCACAGGCTGCATCACCCGTAGGAGATCTCGAAGAAGTTGTGAGCTATGCTGGTTGTGCAATACCAGCTTCAGCTCGAAATGCTTGAATTTTGATGCAAAGCGACGCGTATCAGAAACAAGCCGTAGTCTGTCCCTCACTCGAGCCACCAATGTATTGAAGATTGCGCTGACATAGATATGTGGTTTGATATCATGAGGCTGGAAGTCGAGGGTCAATGTGTTTTCGCCATAAAGGATAGGCCAGCCTTGGTGAAGAAGACTTTGACAGGCTGCAAGAACGGCGGGTGAAAGGCCGTACCCCTGGACAGGTTTGTAGTAGGTCTCTACTATAGGCTGAGGTGGACTCGTTCGTGCTGGCTTTGCGGATCGAGGCAACGATTTTCGTGTAGCCTCTTTCTTGGTCTTTACCGAGGTCTTGCTTTGTTGCTTGCGGTCCGGCATGATGTAGGTTTCTCGGCCGAATAGAGGCACTCTTCGACTCAGTACTTCGCGCAAGATCATAAGCCGAATCTCTCCTGGCAGATTCATGAATGGGCTCTGCTCTTGGCGCTCCATCGGGAGTAAAGCCTTGAAGCTGTACATTTCGTAGTTCGATTTAGTCGTTGTGGATGTGTTATAGGCCACTGACAGCCTAGTCACAGACAGGCAAACCAGATCAACAAGGCCGCCGAGCGGCTAGCACAACTTATGAACCAATTAGAAGGGACGTTCCTAGAGCTAGGCCCGTTTAGGGTAGGCGTGCTCAACCTACTCAGTGTGCTCTATGGAGTAGCTAGAGTATAGGGAGTACGTAAAGGATATATAGTTAGTCTTAAGGAGTGCCTGTTATCGGGTGAAGAAGTGCGGCCATCGCAATCCGTGGTTTGAGATGCCTTTCACTCACCTTTCACTCGGAGTGCACACCTCCCTTCCATTCACCAGTGCACGTGATGCGCTTGCCACGACTACAAACGTGGCTTACATGACGGGATCAACTTCCAGCTCTGGAACAGTTAACAATCTCAGCGCAGTAAGTCTAAGGGAATCACTACTGATCACCTTGATTTTTTTATTGACTTTCACTTGCGACACTGGACACTGCATTAGTCTATGAGCCGCGGGAACGACATTTGGCCTCCGTTTTCTCTGGCTCACAAATGGCTCACGAAGACAGACGTTAGTTTCCCTGATATGCCACGAATTGCCTAGGAAGCTAAGTAATTGACCTACAATAGCGGTTCCCTCAAGCTTGCAGAGCCCTTTAACGTCTTCCAGCCCCATTGAGGCTAGTCATGGCAGGTGCAGAGTAAACGTAGTGGAAACTGAAAAGATAAGGCAAGAACAGCCCAATCGTATCTTCATGCATCTCGTATTCGCTAGACATACACGATCACGCTGTTGTCCTCAGCCAGTACAGATCTCTCAGCGCATGCTTCCTGGACTTCTCCCATGCTTGGGACCAATGAGACTCCTCGAGTTCGAAACTTCTTCATCAGCAATGACCTCCTCTCCGACGATAAGAACAGCGACCACCTCCGTGCGGCGACACGTGCGAACATCAATCGACATACACAGAAGGCTAATGCTCGAAGCAGACGAGGTCGACCTTGGACGTCCTTTTATACCCTCGTTGTTCAGGTGGCATTATTACACGTCGCCCTTCACAAGTGTAGAGATCCCTGAGATTCCGGCCTGGATGAAGATTGAGATGTGACTTCCGAAAATCCTCTGTCTCGCGGACAAAGAGTTTGCAGCCGACGCGCACCCATTTGATGATAGTCAAAAACGTCTGAGCCGAAATCGAGTGGATCATGCAAGATGATCGATGGACGCCCTTCCGAGGTTGAGTGGTGTGGTATATTTCATGGAGTAGTGTTTCGAGAGGTGAACAACAGGAACTTCATTGACGCACTCGAAGCCGAGGTACATTGTATTCGAAGCGGCCTGCCATTGTCTCTAAGCTGGCGACAGGCGGGCAGGACGTCAGTATCGATGCAAAGGGGGTGCTGTGCATCTCAAAGGGTGATCGGGCTTAGCTCTGTGACTAGCGATTTGAGAGCCCGAAGCCAGAGTCCTGTTGGTAGACGAGATCAACGACTTGCGGGATGTACAAAAGATGCAATGCGTAGCCTGAGAGGGCGCCATGAGCGGTGAGGTCAATTTTTCTGCCTAGCTACCGCGCAGGCTGGGAAGACGGTAATGCGGAATGTGATTGCCTTTCCAATGTTAAGCTGTGAAACTGCTGAGGTGCTTTTCGTGGATCTACGCCTGTGAACACACAACTTGCTTGACAATGTCTTTGGTGCTTGCCAGTATACGGTTGCGTTGACGTCTACTCTTTGAGTGCTTGCGAAGTTTATGACTGACCAACAGGGTGGACGAAAAAGCAGGCCTAAACCGAAGCTAAGGTGACCATGGATTATTCGGTGTGGTCTCGCTCATGTTTTGTCCGCCTCAAGACATAAGCTATGGCACCAGAGCTCCGTGATGGTCGACATATTCCCCTGGCATTCCTTCACGGTGCGAACCCCCTGTTGGGTGTTTCTCATTTGGTTTTTTGCGTGATTTCAGCCCACTTACAGTCCACCCACGACCCCCCTCCAAGCTGGCACAATGTCTCCTAGGAAGTATGTCACATACAGCCCAAACCCGGCAAGAAGCAACCCGTTGACCTTTTCAAACAAAGTATGGAACCAGATCGCTGTGGTGGTCAACATCAAGATGTCGAGTGTCACAACAGCATAGAGGAAGTATCTTGCATAGATCCTGGCCCTGGCCTCGCCTTCGCTCTCCCAGCCACCCAGGGATTGCTTCTCTTGCTCGGTCAAGTCATGAGCTACGTTTGCCGCCGCTCGCGGTGAAACACTCGGATGCTGTGATGCGCGGTCTGCAATGTAGAGCTCGTAGAGCAAAGAGGCCGAAGATATGACAAGCATGAACGTATGTCCAGAGATATCGTGGCCACCATGCCATCGTCCTCCCGATCGCTTGCACGCATTCGAACTGTAGATCGTTGCAAGCTTCAAAGCAGGATTATCCTCAAACTTCACAGGAAGACCTTCGCAACGTCCGCCTGTCAAGGTAAACGATCGGTCGATGAGGGGTGGTCCAAAGAACCACTGTGTTGAGAAAAGCCAGAGGCCTGTAAGGACGAGGTATCGCAACCCGGCTTGAAAGTAGTGGTTGACCATTCTGTTCTGCGCCGTGACGGGCGTGGCCTTATGAGAAGAGGATGAAGGTCTCGTTGTAAGCTGGAGGAAGAGGAGGGCGAGAGTTGTCCACAACCATCCTCGCTTCACGAAGATGAGGTTGACCAGGTTTCCCTTCCCCGCGAAATAGCTTGGCTGTATAGTAGTCGTGTTCACATCGGGGGCTATGCCTGCCCCAGACACTTGCTGTATTGACGCACCCGGAGATATGGCAGCATACAAGGCTCCTACCGCAAGTATAACAGGATACGCTAATAGCAGCAATGGTGTAGGCCGATTTGTGGGAGGCATGGTAGAGGTAGGCGAGCGTCGTTCGGGCGACTGTTCCGGCGATGGTGTTGCGGTTCGCACCTTCTTCGGTGTGGTACCGTTCCTCAAGTGAGCATTACGCGTTGTGACAGGCATGGTGAAGGCTATAATATCATAGTGCGAGCGGAGTGCAGGCGGCAGCGACCGTTTGTTTGCTACGCGGACACTGTGGCAGCAGAACTCGTTCGAATGCAGAAGAGAAAGTGGTCGAGGAAAATCACAACTTACGTCACTTTCGCCCTGCGAAGCGATCGTTTATCCTTCCCGATATTCTTCCGGTCAAAGCTAACCACATCCGGCTGGTGAAGGTGTGCCCGAGTTGACCCGAAGAGCAGGTCTTGGTCGCTAACATGTTTACTTCTTTCATGTGACTCTCCATCTCTCGTCATGGTCGCAGAAGAATGCCGTTAGGAGCTCTGCTTTGATCTTGTGCAGCATCGTTGTCACCTCTATCTTCTATCGCAGACCGCTGGACTACCATGCTCTTCAGCGCCTTGCAATCCTATGCACAAACTTGGAGGCATGTTCGACCTTCACCTTAAACTCAGACACGACATCAAAATGGCTTTCAGGGCCTGGCGCGGTCTTCTCTGGCGATCTCCTTCTCAACGTCCCTCAACTGTTCGTTGATCGGCCTATCATCAACAGTTTCCGGCCCAGCCTCGTTCCCGTCCTCACCATCGTCTCCACCCTCATCATCGGCGGCACCCTCAGCCTTCTTCTTTTCGTCCGATAGCGCAGCTTTCATGTCTTCACGAAACTGTCGACGTCTTCGTTCGGCTTTCTGCGCCTTGTATCTGATCTCTGCCTCTTTCTCCTCTTCTTTGCGCTTTCGCTCCTCGTATTGACCATCCATCCACTGTTTGAGATCCTTGACCGCACCCTCCGGATCTTTTTTATGCACGAGTAGATAATCCTGCAGATCAGCTGGACTGAAAGTTGCTTCTGGAATTTGTTCCGCAAACTTCGTCGCAAGGTCCTTGATGTTGGTCTCGGATGACTTCTCGGTGGGCGTGATTTTGGCATTGCCGAGTACGCCACCTGATTGAGGTAGATCAACATACATCCGTGAAAAGATCTCTTCAGCTTGTTGTTGGGAGGCATTGGTGAAGGCCACCTTGACGCTGATGCGGCCAGCTCGAACGAGCGCATCATCAAGCTCATGTGGTTTGTTGGTCGTCATGATCAGGATGTGTCCTTCTGGTGCTGCGACGCCGTCGATGGCATTGAGTAGACCTGATAGACTGACTCTGGTGGCTTGTTTGTTCGTGTCTTCATCATCCGAGTCGAGGTTTGGTTCTGTTTTTGTGGTGCTTGAGGCAGCTGCGACAGCGCCAGGTGGTAGACCTCGACGCATGCCTCTGCGGCCACCACCGCCAAACATGCCGCCCAAGCCTGAGCCTGCGGTGTCCGCGAAGGGCTTTTTGCGGGACAAGCCGGCGGTATCGATGTCTTCCAGCAGCAGAAGTGAAGGAGAAGGTAGCTGGTTCATGAGAGACATGAGATCGGAGTCCTGAAGTTCGTGATCTAAGAGAGTGAGGACATAGACATCCAGATTGAACTTCGACGCTAGAGCAAGACAGAAGGATGTTTTACCACAGCCCGGGGGACCATAAAATAGATAGCCTCTTCTGTAAGGTATGCCATGATCGCCATAAAAGTTCTGGGTCGACTCGTCCATGTATTCTGCGATATCTTTCAGCACGCTCTGCTTCTGCACTGGATCAAGAATGACAGTATCGAGGGCTCTCCTGGGCTTCGCAGTCAGTCGAGACCAGCTCAGCCTGCTGCTGTATCCTCCTGTGAAAGGTCTCCGGATTATAGTCATGGTTCTCTCCTTGTCCTTGTTCACCTGAAAGATCTCCTCGATCAGGTCTTTGATAGGCTGAGTTGCACGACCAAAACACGAGATGTTCAGGATCTCTGTTCGTTTGTATCGATTGCTGTAGTAGGTGTGGCCCTCGCCCAGAGTCCGCTTGGCGAAAAAGAGTCGTCGCTTGTGAATGAAGATTTGCATGCCCTGAGACTGCTCGTATTTGATCTTCGGATCTTCGGTGGGCTTGCGGGCCATCTCTTCCATGTCAGGGTCGTGTGCAAATCGTCGCCGTCGCCTGCCATCTTCTTGTGGACTGTTGGTGAAGGCATTGAGTGTGTGATCTGCTCGCAGTGTCTTCTTGTCTGAGACCCAGGCGACCAGATATTGGAAGAGATCCTCTTCGCTCGAGACGGTGACTGTAGATATCAAGAATTGAGCAAACCTTGACCATAATGCCTTGAGTCTATCGACTGGCCCAAAATACCATACTGCTAGTAGTGCTCCAAGTACCCGAATGATTCGTGGGTATCTCTGGAGAAAAGGTTGCGCGCCGGGGATGAAGTTTGTGATTATGTATTCTGGCAAGCTGCCGAGATCTGACCTGGCGGCCCTGGCGATGTCCATGTCGACTGTGAAGTGGATTAGACCGTTCCTTGAGACTTTGATCTGTTAGGAAGTGATGTGTTTGAGACCTTTGGTGGCCTTGCAACTCGCTCGCTAGTTGTTCCTTTACGTCTCAGCACAGTTGCCAAGCTGGAATGAATACACAACGTTGGGTTAGTAGCAGGCAACGACGATCGTATGACAGATACGAGAGTACGCGGTCATCGGCTTTCATGCTGAACGGAAGTTTGCCTGCCAGTGACGAAGAACAAAGCAACGCCTGCTTGCTTAATGGTTGCGAACAGTGAACTCAGGCTGCAGCTGCACGACGTGGACTTCAAAGTTAGGAGCGCAAAACGGCCTTGACAGAGTATCATAGCGAGGCTGAACAAACAGTTGACAGGTGTTAGGCAGACAGGCTCGGCTACCTTTGTACCGTCTTTGCCACCAATGCTTGGCTCATACGGAGATGGCAGTCTACAGTATTTCAGTGACACAGATAGTTTTAGCACTGCAGTCGGTGGCCGTCAAGGTCAAGATTGAGATTCTAGAAGCAATATACACGAAGACGAGGAGGAGTTCTTCATTTGTTGCCATGAAGCCCGGAGGTTAGTCCTTGCCAACGAACAAATGCACGCTCAACGGGGCAAATAGTACACGTGTTACAAGAAATAGCATCGAGAGATGACTCGCTTTGCTGTTTTGGTTTCGTGCAACTCTGTGTCCATGTTGACGTCAACGACGACACAGCGTGAATAGGCGATGCCAGTGCAAGATGTTGATGCAGCGGTAGGGTTACAGTAGGTGATGCCAAACAAACAACCGAGACAGCTTAGGGGCGGACTCACGTGGCTAGGCGGTTGTCACCTGTCAAAGTTCAAGCACCGCGTCATTTTTCCGAGCCGAAAAGTAAACATTGGGCAGGTTCTCCAAATCTGACCGCACAACACCAGCTGCCAGTGGAAGTCACAACAGTGCCCGCCGCTTCTC
>Ga0210040_10000325_pt1 | contig 82651 bp, 93 predicted proteins | sample CryGeyCG12114_NA_FD_185462 | JGI IMG/M metagenome (GOLD analysis project Ga0210040, IMG submission 185462) | Groundwater microbial communities from aquifer - Crystal Geyser CG19_WC_8/21/14_NA (SPAdes) (version 2) | ecosystem: Environmental > Aquatic > Deep subsurface > Groundwater | place: USA...
CGGTCATGGACGCTCCTCGGGGTTCACCGTTTACGGTAGCGGCGCTCATGACGCCGTCGACCAATCGAACGGGGCCGGCGCGATCGGCGTACCGGACCCACGGGTGATGACGATCGCGATGTCCTGCTGGTCCTGCAGTTCCAAATCCGGCAGCGGCGTGGTGGTGCGGGTGCCGTTGACGAACACGGCGACGTGCCGGTCGTTCCTCCCGTCGACGTACCCGCCGACCTGCCCGTCTCGCAGGGTCACGTTCCACTCGGTGAAGAGCTGTCCGAGGGTGAACGGCTGCACCTTCGCGGACTCGACATGCACGATGCCGGAGGTGTCGTGGGTGTGGAGTGCAGACATGCCGCCCCGCTGCACGTCGACGCCGATATTCGCCGGCACCGCCACCGGCTTCGCGTCCACCGATACGGACAGATGCTGATGGGTGTGCAGCGCCGCGCCTTCCATCCCGGCCACCTCGAGCCCGGCAGCCTTTGCCCGCGCCGCCGCATCCGCGGGGGCCGGCCACGGCGGTGCCGCCGTCACCCCGGACGCTGTCGGCGCCGTGTCGTTACCGCGGGTCAGGGCGGTGACCGTGATCGTGGTGACCGCGGCGAGGACGATGACCACGGCGGCGCCCAGCAGCCACCACCGGCGGGTGCGGCTGCGCTGCTGCTCCGCTCTGCGATCAGCGGCTTTTCGCCGCGCCTCTTCTCGCCGATCAGTCTTGGTCGCCATCACGTCCTCTTTCCGGTTGCCGGTTCGGCGGATCGGGAACACATCCACTCGACCGGCGTTACACTCGCTACGGTACCCCCCTAGGGTACCTGACGAATTTGGACGACGAAGGGATCACCACGATGAGCGAGCAGCTGACGAACACGTACGGCATCACGGGCATGACGTGCGGGCACTGCGTGATGAGCGTCAATGAGGAGCTCGCCGCTGTGTCGGGCGTCACGGACGTGACGATCGACCTCAACGTCGGCGGTATCTCCACCGCCAGGGTGACCAGCACCCGCGACCTGCCGCAGGAGGAAGTCTCCGCCGCTGTGGAGGAGGCCGGCTACACGTTGGTCGCATCATGACCACCACCAGCACCCCGCCGGTTGAGCTGACGATCGAGGGGATGACCTGCGCGTCGTGCGCGAACCGCATCGAGCGGAAGCTGAACAAGCTGCCCGGCGTGACCGCGAGCGTGAACTACGCCACCGAAAGCGCCTCCGTCACGCTCCCCGCGGACCTCGCCGTCGACGACGCGATCCGCACCGTTGAAGCTGCCGGCTACGGCGCACACCTGCCCGAACCGGCCGGTGCGGACACCGACGAGCTCGCGCCGCTGCGGCGACGCCTGATCGTGTCCACGGTGCTCGCCGTGCCGGTGGTGGCGCTGTCGATGATCCCGGTCCTGCAGTTCCCAGGATGGCAGTGGGCCGTCCTAGTGCTGGCGCTGCCGGTCGCCGTGTGGGGTGCGTGGCCGTTCCACCGTGCCGCCGCGATCAACGCCCGGCACGGGGCCGCGACGATGGACACCCTCGTCAGCGTCGGCGTCGCCGCCGCGACCGTGTGGTCCGTCTGGGCGCTCGTGTTCGGCGGCGCCGGGCACATCGGGATGCGGATGGCGTTCTCCTGGTTCCCGCACCCCGGCGCGGCTCCGGAACCGTACTTCGAAGTCGCCGCTGCGGTGACGGTGTTCCTCCTCGCCGGCCGGTACTTCGAGGCCCGCGCGAAGGACCGCTCCGGCGCCGCCCTGCAGGCGCTCCTCGCCTTGGGTGCACCGACGGCCCGGGTGCTCCGAGACGGTGCCGAAACCGAGGTGCCGACCGCAGCACTGCAGGTCGGGGACCGGTTCGTGGTCCGTCCCGGTGAACGCATCGCCACCGACGGGACCATCACCGATGGCACGAGCGCGATCGACACCAGCGTGATGACCGGCGAAGCGGTCCCCGTCGAGGTCGGCCCCGGCGACACCGTCACCGGTGCGACCGTGAACGTCGGCGGCCGACTCATCGTCGAAGCCACCCGCGTCGGACAGGACACGGAGCTTGCCCGCATCGGCCGGCTCGTCGTGTCCGCGCAGACCGGCAAGGCCGAGGTGCAGCGCCTCGCCGACCGGGTCTCCGCCGTGTTCGTTCCAATCGTCATGGGCCTGGCGGTGCTGACCCTCATCGGGTGGCTGCTGCTCACCGGCGACGTGCAAGCCGCGTTCACCGCCGCCGTCGCGACCCTGGTGATCGCCTGCCCCTGCGCCCTGGGGCTGGCAACTCCCACCGCGCTGCTCGTCGGCACCGGACGTGGCTCCCAGCTCGGGATCCTCATCCGCGGACCCCAGGTCCTCGAGGCCACCCGCCGGATCGACACCGTCGTGCTCGACAAGACCGGCACCGTCACCACCGGCAAGATGAGCGTCCACCAGGTCACCGCCGTCGACGGGGAAACCGACACCCGGGTGCTCGCCCTCGCCGCCGCCGCGGAAGCAGGATCAGAACACCCGATCGCCCGCGCCATCACCGCGGTCTCCACCGACCACCCCACCGCGGAAACGTTCCAGTCCACCGCCGGGCTCGGCGTCCAGGCCGTCGTCGACGGCACCCTCGTGCTCGTCGGCCGACCCGCCTGGTTGACCGACCAGTGGGCCATCACCATCCCCGAAGCGGTCACGGACGCGGTCCGGACCGCGGAACAGGGCGGCGCGACCGCGGTCGTTGTCGCATGGGACGGCGCAGCCCGCGGCGTCATCAGCGTCGCGGACACCATCGCGCCGACCAGCCCGGACGCGATCCGTCGCCTGCACGACATGGGGCTGCGCACGATCATGCTCACCGGCGACGCTGAAGACGTCGCCCGGACCGTCGCCGCCGAGGTCGGCATCGACGACGTCGAAGCCGAGGTGCGCCCCGAAGACAAGTACCGGACCGTCACCCGGCTGCAGCAGCAGGGCCGGTCCGTGGCGATGATCGGCGACGGCGTCAACGACGCCGCCGCTCTCGCTGCCGCGGATCTCGGGATCGCGATGGGTAGCGGCACCGACGCGGCCATGGAAGCCGCGGACATCACCCTCATCCGAGCGGACCTGAGCGCAGCGGCGGACGCGATCGCGCTCGCCCGCCGCACCCTCGGCACGATCAAGGTGAACCTGTTCTGGGCCTTCGCCTACAACGTCGCCGCGATCCCGCTCGCGATGGCCGGCCTGCTGAACCCGATGATCGCCGGCGCAGCCATGGCGCTGTCCTCGGTCTTTGTTGTCAGCAACAGCCTGCGCCTGCGCACGTTCCAGCCCCGCTGACCGGCGGACACCGGGCCCGCCGCCCGCCTACACTCACCCGCATTACCCCTCCGGGGTATGCCAGATCGGGAAGGAGATCGAATGTCTGGGTACATCACCATCGGCATCGTGCTCGGCGTCGCACTGCTCGGTATCGCCGCCCTGATGCTGCTGTCTCGAGCGACGGCGGTCGCTCCGGTCCGCAAAGACGTGCTGCCGTTCGGGTCCGGGTGGGATCTTCAAGAACACGCGCTCTCGCGCTTCCACACGCGCTGGTACCCGATGACGCTGGTGTTCCTCGCGTTCGACGTGGAAATGCTCTTCATGTACCCGTGGGCTGTCGTTGTCGCGCAGATGGGTGCAGAGGCGGTCATTGAGATGTTCGTCTTCCTCGGGGTTCTCCTGGCGGGTGTCGTCTGGGCCTGGCGGGAAGGAGCGTTCCGATGGGTGTGACCACGGATCGTCGCCGACCGCTGCATGTGTTCCTCGTCGAGGTGCCCGGCAACGGTGCGGTCCGGATCGCACTGGAGGCGGCGGCTGCGTCCGCCGGTCATGTCCTCGCGATACATCCGGCCGAGAGCGACGTCCTGCTCGTGTGCGGAACCCCCGGACCAGAGATGCGGACGGTCATCGACCGCGTGTGGGATCAGATGCCCTACCCGAAGCACCGGGCGGCACTGACCCGCCCCAACGAAATCGGCACCATTTTCACGAACGCGCAGGACTCACTCACGGACCGACGTGCACAGCGCTCCGCCGCTCGCGAGGATGGGATCGATGGCAGGCACCTCGCCGAGGTCGGCCCCGACCACGAACCTCCCAACGCCGAGCACCCGGACGACACCGACGAATCGATGCATGAACACGACATGCCCACGGGCGGTCACGACATGCCGATGGGCGGTCACGACCACATGTCGATGAGCGGTCCGGGCGGCTACCCACTCGCCGATGGGGCGGATGATCGGGACGGGCTGGAGATGGACGTGCTGCACCGGCGGCTCGGTCCGATCCTGCCGGTCTGGCCCGCGGGCGTGATCCTGGACGTGACGCTCGCCGGCGACACCATCACCGACGCCTCCGCCTCGGTGATCGATGTCGACGACCACAAGCGGGCGGAGTCACAGAACGAGGCGGCCTTCGCGCTCGACCAGGCCGCCCAGATACTCGCCGTCGCCGGATGGGACGCCACGGCGGCCCGGACGCTCCGCGTCCGGGATCTTGCCGTGACCGGCCGCCGGGACCAGGCGCGGGAACGCATTCGGCCGCTGCGCCGCCGGATTGAGCGCTCCGTGATGCTCCGCTGGTCCCTGCGCGGCCTCCAGGTTCGATCCGCCGTCGACGTTCGCACGGTCCTCCTCACTCGACTCGAGCGCGCAGACGCCGCGCTCAACGGACGTCAGTTCGAGCCGGAACCGGCGACGTCGGTGGATGAGATCCCGGCCCTGGTCAAAGGACGTGACATCGGCAGCGCCCGCCTCGTCGTCGCCGCACTCACCCTGCATCCCAGCCGCCGTACGGACACCACCGATGAAGCCGGCACGACGACACGGCATCAGCATGGTTGATGTCGGAAACGCCCTCTGGGCGCTCATCCTGCCCGGCGTCGTCCTCGTCCTCGCCATCCTGGCCGCCAGCGGCAACGCCGCCCTAGCAGCACGGGACCGCGGGACATCGGTGCGTGTTGGGGTCTTCTCGCCGTTCCGGGAAACCGGCCGGCTCCTCCGCCAACAACGTCGATCCGTGCTCGGCGCGGACTCCCTTCTGTGGCGGATCGGCGGGTCCGGGCTCGTCATCGCCGCGTTCCTCGCCGCTCTCGCCGTTCCCGTCGGCGCTATCGTGCCACTGGACATCCCTGTCGGTGTGGTGTGGTTCAACGCCGTCGACGTCTCCCTCTGGGCCTTGTGGTGGCTGCTTGGCTGGGGCAGCAACAGCGTGCACCCCCTGATCGGCGGGTACCGATTCCTGGCGCAGGCCCTGGCGTACGAGATCCCGCTGATGTTCGCCCTGACCGCCCCCGCCATCGGTGCGCAGAGCCTTCGGCTGACCGACGTGGTCACGGCGCAGCAACCGATCTGGTTCGCCCTGACGATACCGGTCGCGTTCATCGTCTACTGCGCCTCCGTCACCGCGTTCTCCGCATGGGGTCCGTTCGCGCTTCCCGCTGGCACAGACATCGCCGGCGGTGTCCTCGGGGAACTCTCCGGCGTCGACCGACTGCTCGTTCTCGCCGGCAGATGGTGTCTGCTCGTCGCGGGCGCCGCTTTCGCCGTGCCGATGTTCCTCGGCGGCGGAGCTGGTCCGTTGCTTCCGCCGGCGCTGTGGGTGCTGGTGAAGACGTGTGCGCTGCTCGCCGTGTTCTTGCTGCTCGGACACGCGATGCCCGCGATCCGGCCGCAGCGGCTCGCGGAGCTGGGCTGGGTTGTCGTGTTGCCGCTGGTCCTGCTGCAGCTGCTGGTCACGTCGGTGCTCGCCGTGATGGGGAAGGGATGACCGGGATGGCAACGATCGTGTTCTGGGTCGCGGCGGTCGTCGCGGTGCTCGCTGCCGCCGCAGTGTTCCGGGTGGACTCGATGGCGCGCGCGACGTACGCGCTGGCGGTGTCGTTCATCGCCGTCGGCGTCGCCGTGCTGGTGCTGCACCTGGACTTCATCGGGGTCATCACGATCCTGATGATGGTGATGGAGATGGCCGTGATGGCGGTGTTCATGGTCTCCTATATGGGCATGAACCCGGCGCTGATGCCGATGGACATGACCCACAGCAAACGCCCCGCGGCAGTGATCGCGGCCGCCGTGTTTGTCGGCCTCGCCGCAGCGGCGCTCCTCATCCCGTGGCCGGCCCGTGCCGGGACCGCGGCGGCGGACACCACCCGTGCCCTTGGCGAGGCGATCATGGGCTCGAAGATGCTGGTGATGCTGACGATCAGCCCGATCCTGTTCGCCACGATCATCGCCGCCCTCGTCCTGGCGAACCCTCGTGGCCGGTACGACCGGCTCGGGGACGACCTCCGGGATGCCCCTGCCGACCCGGAACAGGGAGGGATCGGACGATGACCCTGCAACTCGTTCTGCTCGTCGTGGCTGCGCTGTTCGCCATCGGACTGTACGGCGCGATCTCGCAGCAGGTGGTGGTGATGGTGATGATGGGCATCGAGGTGATGATCAACGCCGTCATCCTCGCCGCCGCCGCGTTCTGGTGGTACCTCGCACCTACCGTCGACGGGCAAGTGCTGCTGCTGGTGATCATCGCGGCGATGACAATCGAGATGGCAATGGGCTTCGCTGTCGCCACGATCCTGCACCGTTCCCGGAACTCCGACATGACCGACTCCGCAACGGACCTCAGCCAGTGACCGCCGCGCTGATCACCGCCATCATCCTGCCCGCCCTCATCGGAACAGCACTGGCCACAGCCGGACGCCTGGCCGAACGGGTCGCCATCCCCGTCAGCCTCGCCACGGCCGCGGTCATGGCCGTTGCCGCCACGACCGCGGCCGTCACACGTGCGGAGGTGACCGGCGGGGTGCCGGCGATGCTTGCGGCCCCCGGCCCGAACCTCCGTGTCGACGCACTGGCCGCGGTCGTCCTGCCGACCGTGGCATGGATCGGATTCCTCGTACTCGTGTTCGCCACCGCGGACCGCACCCGTCCCGCGGCCCGATTCCACGGGCTGATGCTGCTCTTCCTCGCCGCCGTCGTCGTCACCGTGACCGCGACTGGCCTGCCCCTGCTGCTCGCCGCATGGGAGGTGATGGGCGCCACTTCCTACGCCCTCATCGGGTTCCGCTGGCAGGACCGGAACCGCGTCGCCGGCGGATTCACCGCGTTCACCGTCACCCGCGCCGGGGACCTCGGTCTGTACCTCGTCGCCGGCGCAGTCATCGCCGGCGGCGGCACCTGGTCACTCACCGCACTGCAGTCGCTGCCAGGCCCTTGGGTGCACGTCGCGGCCGCGGGGCTGCTTGCTGCCGGCTTGGGGAAGGCCGCGCAGCTGCCGTTCTCATTCTGGATCTCCCGCGCCATGGAGGGCCCGAGCGCGGTGAGTGCGCTGCTGCACTCCGCAGCGATGGTCGCCATGGGCGGGTACCTGCTCCTCCGCGTCGAACCGCTCCTGAACGTGACCGGCTGGGCAGCTCCGACGGCGGCGTGGGTGGGCGTCACGACCGCGATCGTCCTCGGCGTCATCGCAGTCTCGCAGCGGGACCTGAAGCAGGTGCTCGCCGCATCGACGGCATCCCAACTAGGGTTCGTCGTCCTCGCCGCCGGCGTCGGCTCGGTCAGCGGCGGTGCCGCACAGCTCGTCGCGCACGCCGCGACGAAAGCGCTGCTGTTCCTCATCGCGGGCGCATGGCTGACAGCCACCGGGACGAAACAGTTCACCGGCCTCCGTGGCGTCGCCGCGCGCTGGCCCGCGGTCGGCGTCCTCGCTACGGTCGGTGCGCTGTCGCTGGCCGGCCTGCCGCCGCTGTCGCTCTGGTACGCCAAGGACGTCGTCCTCGCCGCCGCTCTCGAGGAGCAACCCTGGTTGTACGCGGCTGGCCTGGCCGGAGCGGCACTGGCAGCGGCCTACTCCGCCCGGATCATCGCGCTGCTGTGGCGGCGTACCGGAACCCCGGAAGCATCCTGGGACGACGAGGAACACGGCACCCGGCAGGTGCCACGCCTCGCGGTCGTCCCGATGGTGGTGCTTGCCGTTGCCGCAGCCGGACTGGCGCTTCTCGGCACACCGCTGTTGCATCCGATGCTCGCTCCGCTGTCCGGGACGGCGGTGTCGTGGCCGGAGCTCGCGGCGTCTGCGGCAATCGCGGTGGTCGTGGTCCTGATGACCCTGTGGCGCACACCCACAGTCCGCATTGGGATGCACTGGTTCGGGCTGGAGCGGGCAGCCGTTGCCGTCGTCTCCACGCCGACACTGCGACTCGCCGCCGCGCTCGCGCGCCTCGACGACCGCTACGGCACGGCAGTCGATCGGTCGGGACGGGCGCTCGAGCAGACCGCCCGAGCCGCGCGCGCTCTTGATCAGCGTGGCCCCGCCGCCGTGACGGGGTGGATCGGGGCCGCCGTCGCGGTCCTCGGTCGACTCGCTCGGCGACCGCAGACCGGCCAGGTGCACCACTACTACATCGGCGCGACCGTGACCGTCGCTGCCGCAGCTGTCCTGCTCTTGGTCGTGAGGTGATCGTGCTCAGTCTGATCGTGTTCCTTCCCGTTGTCGTCGCGGCGGTCCTCGCCCTGACGCGATCGATGTCCGGACGGGCAGCCGCCTGGGTGTGGCTGATGACGAGCATCGTGGAGCTCGTCCTCGGGATCCTCGTGTCCATCCCCGGATCCACCGCGTCGGGGCTGCGCTGGGAGGAGCGGGTGGCGTGGATGCCGAGCGTCGGCACCAGCTACCACCTCGGCGTTGACGGTTTCTCCGCCCCGTTGCTGCTCCTGACCGACGTCGTGTTCCTCGTCTGCGCGCTCTGGGCCATGCGGGACACCGACCGGCCCCGCCCGCAGGCCGCACTCTTCCTGTTCCTCCAGACCACATGTCTTGGGGTGTTCGCCGCGCAGGACCTGCTCGTGTTCTTCGTGTTCTTCGACCTGTCGATCGTGGGCATGTACTTCGTGATCGCCGGGTGGGGACACGGCGACCACCAGCGGTCTGCGCTGCGATTCTTCCTCTACACGTTCCTCGGATCCCTGGCGCTGCTCCTCGGCTTCATCGGCCTCTACCTCGGCTCCACACCGCACACCTTCGACATGGTCGAGCTCACCCGGAACGGCTTCACCGGCACACCCCTCGCCGCCGGCGCCGTCCTCGCCGCGCTCGTCGTGGGTTTCGCCGTCAAAACCCCCACGGTCCCATTCCACTCCTGGCTGCCACCGGCACATACCGACGCACCCGCGATTGGCTCTGTCGTCCTCGCGAGCGTCCTGCTGAAGATGGGCACCTACGGGTTCCTCCGCATCGCGATGCCGATGCTGCCAGATGCGTGGCGGTCCTGGGCATGGGTGATCGTCATCGTCGGCATCGTATCCGTGCTGTACGGGGCACTCGTCGCCCTCGCGCAGACGAACGTGAAGCGGCTGATCGCGTACACCTCGGTAAACCACATGGGCTACGTCGTGCTCGCCGTCGGCGCCGCGGGTCTGACCGGGTCATCCTCTGCACAGGCGCAGCAGCTGGCGATCACCGGCGCAACCGTGCAGATGGTGTCGCACGGGCTCATCACCGGGGCACTGTTCCTCCTCGCGGGTGTCCTCCACGACCGGCGCGGCAGCTACGAGATCAGCGACTACAGCGGCCTCGCGAAGCCGGCCCCACGGTTCTCCGGACTCTTCGCCGTCGCCGCGTTCGCGTCCCTCGGCATCCCCGGCTTCAGCGGATTCATCGCTGAGTTCCAGATCTTCGCCGGCAGCATCGGTGCGACAGCGATCGCCGCGATCGCGCTGCCGGGGATCCTCATCACCGCAGCGCTGTTCCTCCGCACCGTGCAGAAGCTGCTCACCGGACCCACGGAACGCCTCGCCGATGGTTTCACCGACGTCACCGCTCGGGAGACCGTGACGGTCGGGGCGCTCCTGCTGCTCTCCCTGGCGGTCGGCGTGGTACCCGGACCGTTGCTGCAGCTCATCGCTCCCGCCGCCCGACAGCTCGCCGCGCTGGTCGGAGGTCCCGCGTGAACATGGACTACGGTGCGCTCCTGCCGGAGATCATCCTGATGGGCGGCGCCATCGTCGCGCTCCTCGGCGGCAGCTTTCTGCCCCGACGCCGGCAGGCGCTCGTAACCTGGTTCGCAATCATCCTGGCGTGCGGCAGCGCCGTCACCGCTGCTCTGAGCACGGGGCCACCGTCCGTCTTCAGTGACAGCTACGCACTCGACAACGCGACAAGGACGATCAGGATCCTCGTACCGTTGGTGACCGCGGTCGTGATGCTCATCGGACGCGAAGAATCCCGAGGCTCCGCTCGGGAAAGCGAAACCGCATCACTGCTGCTCCTCGCGGCACTCGGCACGGTCGTCCTCGCCGGCGCCAACGACCTGCTCATCGTCGCCACCGGGTTCCTCCTAGCGACCGTGCCGCTCTACGCGTTGATCGGACTGTCCCGATCCCCGGCCGCAGCCGAGGCGACAATGAAGACGTATCTGCTGGGCGCGATCTTCGGCGTCGTGATGCTCTTCGGCATCGCCGTCCTCGTCGGTGTCGCCGGCGGCAGCACCTACCCTGAGCTCGAACAGGCGCTGCCACACGTGCCGGCGGCAGCGATCGCGCTCGGATTCATCGGGGTCCTCGCTGGCCTGCTGTTCAAAGCCGGAGCGGTCCCCGGGCACTTCTGGGTTCCGGATGCAGCAGAGGGCGCCGGGCTCGGCATCGCCGCGTTCATCACCACCGTCCCGAAGCTCGGGGCCCTGATCGCGCTGGCACGCCTCGTGGACGTCATACCCGGCACCGTGAACGCGTCGCTGCTGGTCGGTGTGCTCGCCGCCGCGAGCATGATCCTCGGCACCCTCGCGGCGTTCTGGCAGCGCAGCGCGCCGCGGCTGCTCGGCTGGTCCACGGTTGGCCAGGTTGGGTTCCTGCTGATGCCCGTCGCTGTGATCGGTGTCGAACCATCGGCTCGCGCCGCCTTGCTGATGTACCTGGTGTTCTACGCCGTGACCAACCTGGCCCTGTTCGCCGCGATCGCCGCGGTACCAGACCGCAGGACAATTCCCTCATGGCGCGGAGCGGCACGGGAACATCCCGTCATAACCGGTGTCATCCTGGTCGGCCTGCTGAGCCTTGTCGGGACACCACCAACCGCCGTCTTCGTCGGCAAGCTCGCCGTGTTCACGGCCACCTGGCAGGGCGGGATGCCGTGGCTGGTGGTCATCGCCGCTGCCGTCTCAGTCGCGTCGCTGTTCTACGCCCTCCGATGGGTGTCAACGGCTTTCCATGTACCGGAGGAACCCCGGTCTCGACCCGCCGCAGTTCCGCTGCAAGCGGTCACCGCCGTAACGATCGGTGCACTGATCATCCTCGCCGTCGCCAGCAGTCCAGCCCTCTTGCAGTTGTGACTTGGCCGGTTCCTATGGGCATTGAGGCCTTCGACGCTGAGTCTCTCAGCACCGTGGCTGATGATGTTACTGCGGGATGATGTCGCAGACGCTGCGCTTCGTGCATGTGGTCGGATCTAAGGTCGAACTCGTTGTGATCATGGCGACGAGTTCCGTTTCGAGACGAGCGAGTTCCTGTTGTCGGGCTCTGACCGCTCCGAGCTTGCTGGTGAGAAGCGAAAGCACGTGCGAGCACGGTGCCTGCCCTTCCTGTCGGAGGGTGAGAACGCCGGCGATGTCCGACAGTGTCAGCCCAGCTGCTTGAGCAGCACGGATGAACCCGAACCGTGTAGTGACCTCATCCGTGTAGACCCGGTATCCGTTGCTCCCTCGACTCGGCACCGGAAGCAGCCCCTCGCGTTCGTAGAAGCGGATGGTTTGCGTGCTGACGCCGGTGGCGGCAGCGAGGTCTCCAATGCGCATGCTTCCATCACACCACTTGACCTTGTACCTCGCTGCAACGTTTACGGTCGGCGTATGGAGATCACGTTGCAGTATTTCGATGGATGCCCGAATTGGGGAACGGTCGCCGAGCGCCTCGCCGCGATCACCGCGGAACGACCCGAGGTCACGGTAAAGCTACACCGCATCGAAACCCAGGAGGAAGCGGAATCGGTCGACTTCCGCGGGTCTCCTACTCTTCTGGCTGACGGGGCAGCACTGTTCCCTACGCCAGACGCTCCTCCTAGCCCGTCATGCCGGGTGTATCTGACGCCCGAAGGCCTTGCCGGGTCCCCGACGACAGAGCAAATCCGGGACGCGATCGCGGACATCGAAGCAGGCACCCGATGAGCAACGTGTTCGACCTGCTGGTCATCGGCGCCGGAATGGCCGGCACGTCCGCAGCCAACAAGTGCGCGGCACAAGGGTGGCGGGTCGGCATCGTCGATGCTCTCCCTACGGGGGCACGTGCGCTCTTCGCGGATGCGACCCGAAGAAGATCCTCCGCCGCGGAGCGGAAGTCATCGATGCCGCCCGACTGATGAACGGCACCGGTATTCAGGAAAACGGCCTCAGCGTCGACTGGGCAGCCTTGATTGTGAGCAGCTTCGCTTGGTGTCGGCTTTCGGGCGGCGTTCGGTGTCGCTATGAAGCGGTCGTTTTAGTCGTCATCGTCGTCTTCCACGAGTTCGCCTTCCCACGCTTCGCGTCCTTCGTGGATGGCGAAGAGGGCGATGACGAATCCTGCGACGGGGTCGAGCCAGGCTGCGCCGGTAAGGGTGTAAAGGAGGAGTCCGATGAGGGTCGCGACGCTGAGGAGGACGCAGATTCGAGTTTCTGCCGCGTCGGCGAGGATGAGCGGGTCGCCGAGCTTCTTTCCGACTCTGGTCTTGAGCGCGGCGAGGACCGGCATGACGATGATCGAGAGGACCAGCAGCACGACGCTGACCGGGGAGGTCTCCGGTGTTTCGTGAGTGATCAGGCTGCGGATGCCATCGATCACGACGTAGGCGGCGAGGAGGAAGAACGTCACGGCTACGGACTTCAACGTGCGTCGCTCCTTAGCCTCGTCCGCTTGGCCGTGACGGAGCCTGGCGGCGAGGCGGATGCCCACCAGCACGGCGACGATCGATTCGATTCCGGAGTCGATACCGAACCCGATGACGGACACGAGTCCCGCGGCGATCCCCGCGGTGATGGCAACGATCCCTTCGAGGACGTTGTATGCGACGGTGAACTGCGTGAGGCCGAGCCCGCGTCGGGTGAGCTGCTCCGTTTCAATTTCGGTGAGCGCGCTCATTCGCCAGCCCTCGCGTCCGAGCCGTAGGTGCCGCAGAGATCGACTTGATAGCCGGTGGCCTGTAGCAGTGTCTCTGCGGACTCTAGGAGGTCCATCAACTCTGGACGGGAGAGGCTGTAGAACACTTGCCGACCCTGCGCCCGTCCCTCCACGAGTGCGCAGTCGCGGAGGCATGCGACGTGCTCGGAGAGGGTCGATTGGGCAAGGCCGAGCTCCACGACGAGGTCGCTCACGCGAGCTTCCCCTTGGCGGAGTCGGCGCAGGATGCGCAGCCGGGTCAGGTCTGCGAGAGAGTGGAACAGCGATACCGCGGCAAGATCGCCCCGCGCTTCTACGATCGGCATATGCCGATGATATCGGCGTGGCGCGGTTCCTGCGTTCAGGGTCGGTCATTGGTTCTGGGGCGGATGCTTGTTCGATCGTGACCATGGGGATGCCGCCGTGGACCATACGTTGTAGTGGGCTGCACGTCGGTGTTAGAGGAGCGTGACGTACTGGCCGATGTGTGCGCCGACCGTGTACATCAGCGATGACCACAGTCCGGTGACCATGAGGAAACCGATGAGGATCAGCGTGCCACCACCGATCAGGTTCACGGTCCGTAGGTGCCGTTTGACGCGGCTGATCGCGGTGGTGGCCCAGGTGGTTCCAAGGGCGAGGAGGAGGAAGGGGATGCCGAGTCCGAGGCAGTAGGCGATGCCGAGCAGGACGCCGTTCCAGGTGCTCGCGGCTTGCAGGCTCAGCAGGTTGATCGCGGTGAGGGTGGGGCCAAGGCAGGGGGTCCATCCGAGCCCGAACACGATCCCGAGCAGGGGTGCGCCGGCGATGCCGGTGGCCGGTTTCCATCGTGGTTTGAGGGTGCGCTGCAGGATCCCGAAGCGGCCGATGAACACGAGTCCCATGATGATGACGAAGCCGCCGAGGATCTGCGTGAGCAGGTCGCGCCAGCGGATCAGCCAGAAGCCGGCGGCGCCGAATGCGGCGGCGTAGGCGACGAAGATGACGGTGAAGCCGAGGATGAACAGGAGCACGCCCAGGGTGAGCGTGCTGCGGCGGCGTTGCTCTGCGGCACCGCCGATGAAGCCGAGGTACCCGGGGACGAGTGGGAGGACGCATGGTGAGAGGAAGGACACCAGCCCGGCCAGGAGTGCGACCGGCACGGCGATCAGGAGCTGTCCGCTGAGGATCGCTTCCGCGAAAGGGTTCCCGGTCACGCTGATCGCTCCGTGGGCGCGGGCTCGTCCTTGTGACTGCCCGGCATCAGGAAGCGGATCGCGAATCCGGCGATCCCCAGGGTGGCGAAGATGTCGGCGACGTTGAAGATGGCGAACCAGTCGATGTTGATGAAGTCGACGACTTCGCCAGTGAGCGGCCCGGAATCGGCGCGGGTGATGCGGTCCCAGAGGTTGCCTCCGGCACCGCCGACGGCGACGCTCATCAGCCCAGTGGCGAGCATGTCGGCGCCGCGCACGGCGCGCACGACTGCCCACGTTGCTAGGCACAACGCCAGGGCGATGATGCCGAGTGCGAGCGGCGGCCCCATCTCGCTGCCGAGGCTGAAAGCGACGCCGGGGTTGAACACGAGCTGGAGGGTCGCACCCGGAGCCAGCTCAATTGTGCGCGACGGGCCGAGGCCGGACAGTGCCCACGCTTTCGTGAGCTGGTCGATGGCGAGCGCGGCCCCGGCGATCAGCAGCACCACGACCACTCGGATACCCGCTCTCACGAGAGCACGTCGATGAGTCGCACGATCACACCGGACTCGATCAGGATGTAGAGGCCCAGGCCCGTGAACACGGCGGGCACGAGCCAGTGCTCGATCTTCTCGAGGGCTTCCGTGACGGTCTTGTTCGTCCCCACGAAGCGAGCCACGAGGCACCACACCGCGACGAGCACGAGGAACACCGCAATCGTGAGCACGGTGTCTGGGATCGGGGTCGTCCGGAACACCGGCGTGTAGAGGGAGATGTTGTCGGCGCCGTTGGCGATGGTGATCCCCGCGACTCCGAGGACCCCGCCGGCGCGCACTGCCGAGTCGTCGTCATCGTCGTCGTCATCACCGCGTCGTCGCAGAGCACGGACCAACCCCACCAGACCAATACCCAGGGGGATGAGCCCCAGCAGTCCCACCCACTTGTCCGGGACGATGGTGAGTCCCGCGGCAGCGAGGACACTGATCGCGACGAGGGCGATGAAGCCGGCGTACTGACCGACGACGACCTTCCACCCCGGCAACGTTCCACGCGTCGATGCGAGGAACAGGACCGTCAGGACCACGACGTCATCGATGTTGGTGGCAGCAAAGAGACCCACCGCCGCCGCAATCGTGCCGATCATCGGTTCGACTCAGCAAGCGGCGCCCGAGACACGGGAGTCATCATCCGACAAATAATCGTCATAGGCCGATCATATCGGCGTGGACCGATGACCGTCGACGTTCCACCTGCCATGGCTCCGGACCCACACCCTCTGACAAGAGGTGAGCTCGCAGCACCCGGCGTGCCATGACGGGCATCGGCGGTGCACAGGGCTTGCCGAATGTCCGCCGGTCCTGTCATGATGGTCCTGCGTTCATAGTGCGCGCCCAACAGCCGGTCCTCTGGATCGGCTTTTTCATGCCTAGGCCGCTCCGCTACTCTGAGACCGCTCGGCACGCGTCTGCCCGGATTCTCCCGGGTGTCGCATCCGCTCTGTACGCTGACACCCAAGACACCACGACGCTGTCACCGGCCGGCCCTCTCGGGACCGGCCTTTTTCATGCCCTGATCTGAACGGGCATCCGTGGGAAGCGCTCAACGCTCCTGCCTGCCGCCGTCGCACCTCGGTGTGCGGCGGCACCTCATACCCCCACCCGAAGCCGGGTGGGTTCTGGCCGCATCTGGCCAATCCCGAAGGAGGCATCATGCCCATCACCGACACGGTGGACATGCTGATGGCCTCCGGTGGTACCGCTGCCCTGACCGGCGTCATCGCCGTCGTCGGTGGCGTGCTCAGTGTCATCCTGCCCAAGCAGGTCGTCGCACTGATCCAGCACGTCATCGATGTCATCGACGACCGCACGCTGGCCAAGGATCCCGAGCGCGCTCGCATCGTCGCAGAACTGCGTCGAGCACGCCGCGGGCAGCAGTAACCACCGGTTCAAAAAGCCATCCCTCATTCGGTCAGGAGAGCTCTGCCTATCGGACGTACCACAAACCTCCGATTCCGCTACAAGAGACCGGGGTCGCGGTGAGACATCCGTCACGACGGCGTGTCTTGTAGCGAAACCCAGTCCTGGAATCTACGTACCGCTACTACCCCTCATGGTCGAGTTTCGCTACGTTCTTCCCATGGGTCACCTCCTCGGGTACGCGCGCGTGTCCACCACCGACCAGGACGCGTCGCTGCAGATCGACGCGCTCAACGCCGCCGGCTGCTACCGCGTGTTCGTCGACACCATGTCTGGGTCGCTTCAACACCGGCCCGAGCTCGACAAGCTCCTCGACCAGCTCCGCCCTGGAGACACCCTCGTCGTCTGGCGGCTTGACCGCCTCGGTCGCTCCATCCGGCACCTCATCGACCAGCTGCACGGCCTCGCTGAGCGCAGGATCGGGTTCCGGTCGCTGCAGGAGACCATCGACACCACCTCGCCCGGTGGCCGCCTCGTGTTCCACGTCTTCGCCGCGCTGGCGGAGTTCGAACGGGACCTCATCAAGGAACGCACCAACGCCGGCCTTGCCGCCGCACGAGCGCGCGGCCGGACCGGAGGCCGGCCGTCCCGCCTCTCGGCGGACCAGGTGCGGACCGCGCGCCGGCTCTACGAGCAGCAGGACATGACCGTCGCGCAGATCGGCGACGTCCTCGGCGTCAGCCGCACCACCATCTACCGGGCCATCGCCCGCCACACTGAACCGGTCGCTGCTAGGCGGCCGAAGCCCTCACCGACGATGTAGCCAGTCATGGACGCGAGCGCGCGGTGGCGGATCGTTCGACAGCACGTCGACGACGCCATCCCGCTCGCCGCCCTCGCTCGCAGCACGGCTATCACTGAGCGCACCCTGCAACGCTGGCTCGCCTGGGAGGCGGAACTTACTGGCTCCCACGGACATCTACCAAGTCCTCGGGTATGCACTCCTCGACGATGACGACATGTTCCAGATTCGCCGAATCGGCTTCTACTCAGCACGGTACGGCAGCCTCCACACCTTCGACCGGGCGGAAGCGTTCGAGATGGCTGCGGAGCGGCCGGTTGACCTCGACGATGCCCGCCAGGCGTTCTTCGAAGCCCTCGCGCGGGACACCTTCACCAGCGAGGGCTGAGGTCGTGACGGCCCAGGCAGTGCATGTCAGTGGTCGACGTTCTCGCTAGGTGTGTCGAGTCGTGAGCGGGCCTCTTCGTGGCGGTCGACTGGTGTGGCATCGATCACTCGTCGGACCATTAGCTCGAGGAACCGGGACGGTTGCAGCGCTGGCGGAACGGCATCATGGCGGATGCTCACGCGAGGCAGGTTCGCAAGCGCTTCGTCGACGTCTGATGCGGGGATCTCCTCGACATCGGCATCCTCCGAAACATCCGGTTCGACGCCGGCGGCAACCAGCGGATCGTCGGTGTCGTCCTCGACGTCGTCAGCGGGTACCACTTCGGCGCCATACTCCATCATGATGAGGGCGACCGCGTGGTAGGCGTCGTCCTCCCGGCCGAGCTTCTGCAGAAGGTCGACCAGCCACCGAGCCTTCTTCGTCTCCTCGGTGAGGATCGTTGACCGGAGGCCGTAGACGAAGCCGAGAGCGGCGAGGGGGTGGCGGAGGCGAAGGTTCTTGGCGTCGCCGTAGCTTTCCTCGACCCGGTTGGCAGCGTTTTTGCCGAAGCTGGAGTCCATCCGTTTGGTGCTGATCAGCAGCTCTGGGCCGGTGTCCCAGTCGGAAATGACGACGTCCACCTGCTTGAGGTAGTTCTTCCCCAAGATGTTCGCCGAGGCGGACGTCACCCCCTTGATCGGTGCTTCCTTCGTCAGGCGCGCTTCCAGCTGTGCACGTTCTTTGCGGGGGAGGCCGGCAAGGAGGTTGACGATCGCGGCGGGCATGATCCGGGGGTGGGTGCCACGGGGCCAGGTGGCGTCGTGGTCAAACCCCGCCCGGCGCAGCTCGTACGACACCCACACATCCAGTGCCAGCGCCGGCACCCCAGACGTCGAAGGAGCGCCGAGATACAGCGGCACCCCGAGGAGCCGTTCGAGGACATCAAAGTCTGGCTCGTACGTCACCGTCCCGGTGTCGTCGCGGACCCAGGGGTTGGTGTGGTGTCCGCCGGGGGCGGCGTCGGCGCAGATCCGGTCGAAGATCGCCCATGCCTTGGACTTCGCGGATGGGTTAGTGGCCACTTTCTGCCCTCGCTACTCGCCGTGCCGTCATCGTCGCGTGCGCCTGCCGCACCAAGGCGAGCTCAGCGCTGGTCAACGTGCTGGTGCTGGTAGACGCGTCAGTACTGGCGGGTGTGACGGTGCTGCCGGGGGTGTCAGTACTGGTGGGTGCGTTGCTGTCGAGGAGGAGTGCGTGGTCGACGATGTCGACGGCGGCGAGGAGGTTCCCAGTGCGGAGGAGCCGTGCAACGGTGTCTTTGACCTGGCGGAGCGCGTCAGCACGTTCGGCGACGTGGGTGGGGGAGGGCATCGCCCAGACGTCGGCTTCGCGGGGTTCGAGTTTGAGGATCCCACCGCCGTAGGACCGGCCCACCATCTCCGCATTCAGCAGGGTGAGGGAGTTCAAGCTCGCCAGCGGCAGCAGCTCCCGCCCCAGCTCCCGGTACTCGTCGGCGAGGTACACCCCGTGGACAGAGTTGAGGTGCAGGGCGCCTGCGGTGTTGGTGGTGAGGCGGGGGGTGTCGGCGTTCATGCACGTCAACAGCAGGTCCGCCGGCGGGAGTAGCGGCACCTGGTACCAGGTGCGTCGTACCCGGCACTTGTATGCCTGGTCAACGCCGGCAGTATGGCCGGCCTGAATGTAGGCCTGCGCCGCGGGGGACGGGTGCGCGCCGGGCCGGAACAGCCATGTCGCTTTTCCCGCAGCGCCGAGCGCGGTCATCTGATGCCGTGTGAGGGCGAGTCCGCGGAGGTGGGCGCTGCCCGGTGGGGACAGGCGCATCAGGTCGGTCCTGGTGAGGCCGAGTTCACGGACGCGGGCGGGGGAGAGCGCGAAGTAGCTGTTGTTGCCGGTGACCATCCCGAGGGTGGTGTCGCCCCAGTGCTCGAGGGTGGTGAACGCCCCACTCTCCCGCAGCTGCCGAAGGGGCCGGAGCGCGTCGGTGTCAACCAGGAGCCCAGTCCACTTATCTGCGGGTGTAGCGGGGGACCACGTCAGCGGCACCCCGAGGCTCTGCAACGCGTCACCGTGCTGTGCTTGGTGGATGGTGGCGTGGTCGGTGGGGCCTTGGTCGAAGCCGTCGGCGAGGAGGAGGACGACGTCGGCTTCGGCGTCGGGGAACACCTGCTCGGTGAAGAGGACCAGTTCGATGCAGGCGAACCGATCGAAGAGGAACTGACGGACGGGGGCGGCGTAGTTAACGCTGAGGAGCTCCGCAGGCAGCACTAACCCCATCCGCCCACCCGGCCGGAGGAAGAGCGCCGACTGCACTGTGAACGCCGCCCAGCTGGACGCCAACCCGTTCAACGCAACCCCGGCCCCGAGGGCAGCAGCGCGGGAACGGGTGCGGGCTTCACCGGTGAAGTCCTGGTAGCGGATGTAGGGCGGGTTGCCAATCACCGCGTCATAGGTCGGGGTGGGAGGAACGAGGAAGAAGTCGCTGTGGGTGATCTCCGCCACTCCACCCGCCGCCGCGACACGGTCCTGCGCCACGCGGACGCTGTGCTCGTGGATCTCTACCCCAGCGACCGTCGGGGTGTCGTTGCCGAGCTCAATGAGGCGGCGGGCCGCTTCGACGAGGAACGCCGCGTCGCCAGCGGATGGTTCCATGACCTGGTCGGTGGGGGAGCGGACAGCCCAGTCGGTGATAAACCGGGTCAACGCATCCGGGGTGAAGAACGCACCCCGCGCCTTCCGAAGCTCCGACGTGTCGGAGGGCTGGAGGCCAGGCGTGATGCTCACGGCACCATTCTGATCCATCGCACCGACGAACAGCAGCACCACACGGCGAGGAAGCGGTGCCCCGAAAGCCGATCGGCTATCGGACACTCGTCGCTGGTAGCGCGGCGATACTCTCTGCTCATGCCGTACGAGCCGATCATCCCCGAGGGACAACACCTAGGGGCGTCGCATGACGTCGACGGGGCCGCGACCGGGCATCTATTTGAAGACGGCACGAACAAACTGGTCGGCCACGCGGCATGGCGCTGGGTTGATGAGCCCGACGACGAGCCAGCGTTTAGTTACGAGCCCGACCCGCCGCGTGAAATGACACCGGAAGAGGTCGAGGCTGCGGCCCAAATCGCGGGGCTGATCCTTGCGGGGATCGTGATCGGCATTGAGGTGGCTGCACCGCTCGTCCGCCGATGGTGGTCGAGGACGATGGTGCCGTGGGGGAAGACGGTACGTGGCCGCGTCTCGGCTGCGGCGAGGACGCTCCGCAGGGAGCAGCCGCGGGCTGACTTTGTTGAGGAGGCCATGTTCGTTGCCTCTTCAACCGGGGTGGTCCTGGCAAAGGTGGACGAGATCAGGATGACCAGCGCCGAGTGGGAACGACGATTCCGGTCGATGCTGGTCGCTGATGCCTTCGCTCGGGAGCAGATGCAGGTTCTGTCCATTGCTCGCGTCGACGATCGGCAGACAGTACTGCAGAAGCCTTCCGAGTCCGAGGTGTTGACGGCGACGCAGTTCGTCGAGCGGGTCAAGCTGATGCTGGCGGCAAACCCGTCGCTGCTGAACACCGAGACCTCGACCGCGCTCATGCAGGTCTTCGACCCCCGCAACGGACTACCCCGGGGACGTTAGACTGCCATTTCCGGCGACCGCGGACCTCGGCTCGGGAGGCGCTTCGTGCTTCGGTAGTGTCGTGCTTGCTCGCATCGCTCGAGGCGGCATCATCACAGGGGCTCAGGGGACACGGTGTCGCGGCTTTCGGATCTCATCCACACGGTCAAGCAGTTCGATCCGCAGCTAGGCGTTGACCTTGAGCGTGAGGTGGCGCCGTTACAGGAACGGCTCCCGTTCGGGCTGAACTTTGAGAAGCACCAACCCGAAGCGGTTGAGCTGCCGGGGGTCTCAGTCCGGGTGGGCAGTAAGGTCCGCATCCTCCCGGAACGCGGTGAGGACACTCCCACCGATCGACGCCTGTGGGTCGTCCAGGACATTCAGCGGGACAGCTCCGGGAAGCGGCGGGCCAGCCTCGTGCTTGCTCGCAGCCGGGAACCGGAGACGATCGAGGTGGCCGTCGACGAGCTCGTGCTCGTTGCGGAGTTCCGGGACAGCATCTACCCAGGTCTGCGCTCTACCGGGTCCGTCGGGGAGGGCGGCGACAAGCCCTTCCACACCGTCATCAACGGCGAGAACTTCCACGTCCTCGAGGCGCTGACATACACGCACCGCGGCGGCGTCGACGCGATCTACATCGACCCGCCCTACAACACCGGGGCACGGGACTGGAAGTACAACAACGACTACGTCGAAGGTGACGACCTCTACCGGCACAGCAAGTGGCTGGCGTTCATGGAGCGCCGGCTGAAGATCGCGAAGGAGCTGCTCAACCCCGACCAGTCGGTGTTGATCGTGTCGATCGACGAAAAGGAGTACCTCCGCCTCGGGCTGCTGCTCGAGCAGGTGTTCCCGGGAGAGCGCATCCAGATGGTCTCCACGGTCATCAACCCGAAGGGCGTCTCCCGCGTCGACGCGTTCCGCAGGTCCGACGAGTACCTGTTCTTCGTCATGCGTGGCTCCGCAGCGCCGGCACGGTTGGAGTTCGCATCCGACGTCGCTGTCGACGTCGAGGATGAAACGCCGCCCACGGGCGGCGATCCGGACTGGACGTCGATGATGAGGCGCGGGTCCAGTTCTGCCCGCGCAGATCGCCCGGGGTTGTTCTACCCGATCTACGTGGATCCCGAGACCCGACAGATCGCCGAGATCGGCAGCGCACTGCCCGCGGGAGAGCACGACGCCCCGACGCGCGGCAGCCTCGTTCCCGTGCTGCCGTTACGCCGTAACGGCTCCGAGGGACGTTGGCAGATTGGTCCGGACGAGCTCGCCATCCGCCTCCAGCAGGGACGTGTCCGCACCGGGCGCCCCACCGCGTACGGATACGTCATCAATTACCTGCCCGACGGCGCCTGGGCAGATGTGCAATCGGAGAAGTTCCAGATCACCGGTACGGCGCCGGACGGTTCCGTGCTCGCCACCCGGGTGGGTGCTGTCTCCCGCGCGCAGGTGCCGTTCACCCAGTGGCGCAACCCGTCCCACAACGCCTCCGAGTACGGCTCCACCCTCCTGGCATCGTTCCTCCCGGACCGAAAGTTCCCGTTCCCAAAGAGCCTCTACGCCGTCGAGGACGCCCTCCGGCTGTTCATCGGCGACAACCCGGAAGCGATCGTCATCGATTTCTTCGCCGGATCCGGCACCACCGCGCACGCCGTCATGCGCCTCAACCGCCGTGACAACGGGCGCCGACAGAGCATCCTCGTCACGAACAACGAGGTAGCCGCGGACGAGGAGCGGGCGCTCCGCCGACAGGGCTACCGGCCAGGAGACGCGGAGTGGGAAGCGCAGGGTATCTGCGACTACATCACCAAGCCCCGCATCCAAGCGGCGATCACCGGCCGCACCCCCGCAGGAAACCCGATTGGCGGTTCCTACCGCTTCGGGGAGCAGTTCCCAATCGCGGACGGTTTCGCGGAGAACGCCGAGTTCTTCACCCTCACCTACGAGTCGGTGTGGCGTGTCAGCCAGCACCGTGCGTTCGGGGCCCTCGCACCGTTGCTCTGGCTCCGCGCCGGCGCGACCGGCCGCCGCATCAGCGACCTGCCCAACGGGTGGGACGTCGCCGAGTCGTACGGGGTGCTCCGCGATCTCGACATGACCAGCGAGTTCCTTGACGCGATGACCGCCACTCCGTCCGCTCGGCTGGGGTACATCATCACCGACGACGACCGCCGCTACCAGATGGTGTGCGACGGGCTTGGGGACGTCACCCCGATCAGGCTGTACTCGTCCTACCTGCAGGACTTCAAGATCAACAACGGAATCGCCTCATGAGATACACCCTGAAGGACTACCAGTCCGACGCCGTCGCCGATGTCCTCAACAACCTCAGCACCGCTCGCGAGGTGTTCCACAGCGCCAACTCCCGCGTCTCGAGCCTCGCTCTCGCCGCGACCACGGGCGCCGGCAAGACGGTCATGGCCGCCGCTGTCATCGAGTCGCTGTTCTTCGGCAACGACGACGTCGACTTCGCCGCCGACCCGTCCGCGACGGTCCTCTGGTTCAGCGACGACCCATCCCTCAACGCCCAGACACGGTTCCGTCTCGAGGAAGCCTCCGACAAGCTCCGCAGCCGCCTGGTCACCGTGGAGCACCCGTTCCGGTACAGGCAGCTGCAGCCCGGCCACGTGTACTTCCTCAACACGTCGAAGCTGGCGAAGAACGCACTCCTGACCCGGACACGGGACGACAGCAATCAGCTCGACGGGATCGGCAGCCCCGACGCGATCCCGTTCACGATCTGGGACACCATTAGCGAGACCATCGAGAATCCGGACGTCACGCTGTACATGGTCCTCGACGAAGCGCACCGTGGCATGAACCGTCGTTCCTCCGCCGACAAGCCGAGCATCGTCCGTCGGCTCATCAACGGGCACGGCAGCGTTCCGCCGATGCCGGTCGTGTGGGGGATCTCCGCGACCGTGCAACGGTTCGAGGAAGCGATGCTCACCGCCGAGGTCGCCGACAATCGCATCCAGCTCGCCACCATTGCCGTGGACCCGGTCCGCATTCAGCAGTCGGGCCTGCTGAAGGACGACATCGTGGTCGACTTCCCGTCCGAGACCGGCGATTTCAGCACCGTGCTGCTGCGCCGCGGCACGCGGAAGATCAAGACAATCTCCGCTGCCTGGGCGGAGTACTCGGAACAACAGCGGAGCGAGGAACCGGTCGTGCCGCTGATGGTGCTGCAGGTGCCGAACAAGCCCGACCCGGACACGATGAAGCAGGCGCTGGACGTCATCTTCGACGAGTGGCCAGAACTCCGCGGGGATGCAATCGCGAACGTCTTCGGCGACCACACGAACGAACGCTACGGCCCATACACGGTGTCGTACATCCCACCGGAGCGAGTGCAGGACGCCCAACACATCCGGGTCCTCCTCGCCAAGGACGCCATCTCCACGGGATGGGACTGCCCACGCGCTGAGGTGCTGGTGTCTTTCCGCCCAGCCCAGGATGCCACCCACATCACGCAGCTACTCGGACGCATGATCCGCACACCGCTCGCGCGCCGCATCGAGGGCAACGACGTCCTCAACAGCGTCGAGTGCATCCTGCCCCGCTTCGACCGGAAGACCGCCACCCAGGTACTCGAACAGATCACCGGCGGCACTGAAACCGGCACCGACGGCGACGGCAAGCGCGTCCTCGTCGACCCCGCGCTCATGCTGCCCAACAGCTCGCTGACAACATCCGTCTGGGACGCGCTGGACGCCCTGCCGTCACAGACGCTGCCACGAAAGAACGCCAACCCCATGAAGCGGCTCACCGCGCTCGCACACGCGCTCTCTGCTGACAAGCTGCGACAGGGCGCCGGCGACGAGGCACATCACGAGCTCCACAGCGTCCTCGACGGCCTCGCCGCCCGGTACGCATCAGATCTCGCCAAGGCGACAACCGAGATCCTCACCGTGCGCGGCGGCAGCGTTCGGGCGGTCGCTCAGTACGGTATGCAGATTGACTCGACCTTCACCGAAGTCGCCGACGATCGCGCTATCGAGGACGCATACGCCCAGGGCGCCCGCGTCATCTCACCGGACCTTGCCCGCACCTACGTCAACCGACTCGCACCTGAGGACGACGCCGATGACGACGACCTCCGCGATGCGTCGATTCGCGTCGCCGCGCTCGGCTCCCTCGCCCCCGTACGGCCTGCCCTCGAGGCGGAGGCGGACACGCTTGTATCCGCCTGGTTGAGCCAGTACCGCGTGCAGATCAAGACCCTCCCCGAAGCCCGACAGAACGTGTACGCCGACATCACGTCCATGAGCTCCTCCCCGCAACAGATCCCGATCGCCCGACCTGTGAACCGATGGGAGGAAACCAAGCGGCGCACCCCCGATGGTGACATGCCGATCGAACGGCGCAGCCGACACCTCCTCGCAGACGGCGAGCACCTCTTCCCAATTGGTTCCCTCAGCCCGTTCGAGACCGACATTCTCGACCGCGAGCTCGCTCGCCCCGACACGATTGGCTGGTACCGCAACCCCACCCGCGGCCGCGAAGCTCTGGGTATCGCCTACACCGACAAGTACGGCAACTGGCGGACCCTGCGACCGGACTTCCTGTTCTTCACCGAACAGCAGGGTGCGGTAAAGGTGAACCTCGTCGACCCGCATGGGCACTGGCTCCCCGACGCCCTACCCAAGCTCCGTGGCATGGCCGAGTACGTCGAGGAATATGGCGCGAGCCTGCACCGGGCTGAGACCATCTCCACCGTCGACGGCAAGCTCCGCGTCCTCGATTTCACCCTCGACACAGTCCGCACGGCGGCGCTCTCAGCAGTCGACGCCGACGAGCTCTATCGCGCACACAGCGCCGACTACCAATAAACGTCATGGACGCGGCCCACCCCACTTGGCGGTCATCCGCTCACTAGTGATCGTTCGGCGGAAGATCGTCGAACGAACGGGGCGGGTTCTTCACCGCTCACCGGGTCTGACTGAGCAGCTCGCGCCAAGCCGAGTCAAAGTCGGTAGTCCGGTCGAGCCCGCGGGCTTTCGTCGAGCGCACCTGGGACACGGTGACGACAGTGCCATTGGTGTGCTTCTTGAAGGACCCGTGCTCGCGCACCTCATCCGGCGTCCACTCCCGGGCCGCGACGACTTCCCCGGTCCCGTTATCGATGACGAGGAAGGAACATAGGTCGAAATTGAACGATCGGATCGGCGAGAACACGGCGCCGCTTGCCATGCCGGGCCGGACCAGGCGCACCTTCACCTGCACCTTGCGCCCATCGGCAGCGGTGAGGTCGTAGGACTTCTCCGAGTTCGGTGCAAGCAGCCCGTCGTAGACGATCGCGGCGCAATACTCGGCAAGGTCTCCAATAGGTGCGTTGTTCGTTCGAATGAGGTGCCGCGTGCGAAGTTCGGCGAGGACACTCGTGTACGTGTCGAGCAGATCCCCGACGCTCAAGCGCGCGAGCGGCGTCCCGTCCTCACCGTTGACGCCATCGAGTTTTTCTGTCTCCGCCAACGATGCTGAGACCGCTGCCGTATCTGCAAGGGGCTTGGTGGTGGAGACTCCAGTAGTTTTCGAGAATCGGGCGGTCAGAATCGCGATCTGCTCGCCGGTGAGGCTCCACGGCTGGCCGGTTTCACTTGGGTGGCGCCAGCCCTGGCCACGCATCCAACCACGCATTTGCTTTGGGTCAGCACCGATCTGTGCCGCGAGTTCGGGAACTGACAGCTGCTCGCTCATGTTCGAACCGTAACCGTCTCACCTGACGCACGCTCTGGCGTCGCTTGAGCGGCCTGACCTGAGTCTGACCTGGGCCGTTGCGCGGCTGCGCCCTGTCTTCGCTGCGCTGCGCAGGCCATCGGAGGGCTGTGGTTGGTTCGTCGACGTCGGCTGTAGCTGCTCGCTGTGGCTGGGGGTGGGGGTGGGGGAGAGGGTGGTCTGTTCCGCGGGTACGCTCCGCGGGATGACCAATGAGCTCGAGGCGTTGCAGTGGCTCTCCGTCGACGAGCTCGCCGCCGCCCGCCGGCGGGCGATCCGGAAGCTGAACCTCCTCGACCGCTCTGCGGACGATTACCCGCTGACCGTGGCCGCGCTCGAGCGGGCGATGGATCTCATCGGGCAGGTGCAGGGCGGCCGCGGCCGACGGTACTACTGAGACCGGCGGTGTCGGCGGCGGCGGCGGTCATCATCGAGGGCATGTCTGAACACCGGTGGGCCCCGCCGAGTCACCCCGACCCTCCCGAGGACCAGCCGCTCAGCATCGATGCACCGCCAGCGCCGGATCGGGTGTCCGGCTACCCGGCGGTGTGGGTGCAGGTCGAGTGCACTCGGTCGGCCCGCAGACCTGTCCCGGGTTTGTCGAGCAGGTGGACGGCGACGTGATCTACGTGCAGCTCGTGCACATGGGGTTCGTACACCACGTGTGGGTTCCGATGGACCGGCTCAAGAAACGGTCTCTGCGGCCTCTGGGGCGCCGCTGATGGGGGTCCGCCGGCGCGGACGCTGGTTGCCCGAGGAAGCGGTCTCGATCCCGCAGGAGGCCCGTGGCGGCCCCGCGGGTGATGTCGCACCGGCGGCGCCGGTGTGGGCGTGGGTCCGCAGCTACCGTGGCGTCGACCGTCGGGTTGAGGCGAAGGCGATCGCCGCGACCGCCGACGCGGTCCTGATCGAGTGGGGGAGCGGCCAGGCTGCGACGGCCGCGTGGGTCTGACGTGCGGCTGTGAAGCACCGCGCGGACCGCACAGCCCCCTCATAGCGCCGCCTAGGGCGGTGTCGGTGGCGCGGAGGTACCGTAGAGATGCGCTCGAGCTGTTCACCCCAACGCCTCGAGCGTCAGCACGAGGACCAGCCCCCAAGTCCGGTCCGCGTGTTCACCGGCCCCGGCTTGTTCCCCCCAACGAGTCGGGGCCGCTTCACGTCTGAGGGCGGTAGACGGCGATCGGGCGGCGGTCGCCGGCGTCGTGGAACTCACTGGTCGCGATCCAGACGCGGCCGCCGTGCTCGAGGGCCGCCGGCAGGGCACCACGGATCAGGATCCGGACGGCCGGTCGCGTCTGGTCGGCGACGAGGTCGACGGCGCGCGCGTCGCGATCGTCCGGGTTCCGTCCGGGGCTGGTCCGCACGAAGTCGCTCATGTGTCTAGCGAACACGATCTCGCAGAGGATCCGCTGTCGGCGCTGCAGCTCGAGCGGGGGAAGGGCTCAGCGGACCGCCTACGGCGGACTGTTCTGACTGTGTGGAGCCGGCTTCGCCGGCCAGTGCCTTGGGCCTGCGGCCCGTTTTTTTACCGAGAAGCCTTCGGCGGCTCGGTCGCTGCGCTCCCTCGTAGCAGCCTCCCGGGCTGTGTCTAGCCGCTGCGCGGCCGGATCCTCCGAGATTTTCGGCACGCGGTCGCTGCGCTCCCTTATTTCGCGCCGAAATTCTCTCCCCCTCCGCCCTTCGGGTAGACACACCCCTCCCGGCCGCTAGGCGGTAAACCGCCTTCTCGGCAAAAAAACGAGGAGGGGAATGGAGAAACGAAATGACCAAGACAGCAATCCGCACCGCTACCGGGCTGATCGGGCTTCGCCTGAACGTCGACGGGACGATGGAGGACGTCCGGATCACCGTCGGCCCGGACGGCTCCCACGTCACGAGCCTGAACCAGGCGATCGGTTCCGACCTGTTCGACGTTGTCGGCCTCCCGGACGGCATCGACGTGTTCGTGGACGACGAAGGGCTCTACCGGGCCGAACACAGCCCGGTCCTGTCCGAAACCGTCCGCCGACTCGGCGGCTACCCGACCGGGTACCGGCTCCACGGAGCAGGCGTGTTCGTCGCCGTGGACGACGACGGCGACACGATCGCGCTGACCCCGGCGCAGCGCGCCCAGGTCACCACGGCGTGGCTGCACGCCGTGTCCGGCAGCAACGCCTAACCACCCCCGAATGAAACAGACCGGGTGCGGAGTTCCCGACAATCACAACTTGCCAGGACCCGCACCCGGTCACTACCGGAAAGCGTAGCAAAACCATGAGCATCATCGACAACATCGCCGTCACCCACCTGACGGACCAGCCCAGCACCACCGAGCAGGCTCCCGCCGCGGGCGTGGAACTGGTCACCCTCCCAGCGTTGAACGTATCGATCGAGAACAACGTCCGCACCGCGGCCGACCTCGACCCCGCGTTCCTCGCCTCCGTCAAGCAGCACGGCGTGCTGCTGCCGACCATCGGCTACCGCGACCAGGATGGCCGCGTGGTCGTCCGGGACGGGCAGATGCGTGTCCTGGCAGCAATCGAGGCCGGGTGTGACGTGCCCGTGTTCGTCACCGCACGAGACGACAACACGGCCAAGCGGATCGCGGAGCAGTTGGTCGCGAACGAGCGCCGCACCGCCCTGACGGACGGTGACCGGCTCGCCGCGTACCGGCAGTTGGAAATCGAAGGCCTGTCGGTCACCGCGATTGCCAAGGAGACCGGCACGAAGCGGGACACCGTGAAGGCGACCCTCGCCGTGGCGAAGTCGGAGGCCGCGACGAAGGCCGTCACCGACCAGGCGCTCACCCTGGACGACGCGCTGCTGTTCGCGGAGTTCCAGGACGACCCGGAGGCCATCGCGGAACTACAGGGCTGCGTGGACGAGGGCTACACCGACGAACTGCCGTTCACGGCCGAGCGCATCCGGCAGGACCGGCAGGGCAAGGCCGACATGGCCCGGATCGCGGGGGAGTGGGAAGCCACGGGCGTCCGCGTCGTCACCAGCGAGGACGACTACACGACCCTGTCGAGCCTGACCGACGCCGACGACGACGCCGAGGACCGGCCCGTCCTCGACCCGGAAGCGCACGCGACCGGCTGCGCCGGTCACGCCGTCATGTTGCAGGCGTGGGGTGAGCACACCGCGATCCCGGTGTGCACCACCCCGGAGGCGCACCACGTGAAGTACCCGGGTTACTCCTACAGCACCGCCCCGGCTGCGGAACTGACCGAGGAAGAAGCCGCCGAGCAGAAGGAGGCCGAGAAGCAGGCTCGGCGCGAACTGATCGCCAACAACAAGGCGTGGGACGCCGCTGACACGCTCCGCACCGAGTTCGTGAAGTCGCTCCTGCAGCGGAAGACGCTGCCGAAGGACTGGACGATGTTCGCCGCCGTCGCGGGCACCCGTCACGGGTGGACGATGCGCGCTGACAACAGCGGCGGGGTCCGCGACCTGCTCAGCATCGAGTCGGGCAACGGCTACGGCGCTGACACGGTCGCGCTGTGGGTCGAGCAGCACCCCGCGAAGGCTCCGCACGTCACCCTCGCCGTGGTGCTGTCCGCGTTCGAGAACGCCGCTGACCGGAACTGGTGGCGCTACCCGTCCGCCGAGGGCGCGGCGTACCTGAACCAGTTGGCCGTGTGGGGTCACCGCCTGACCGATGTCGAGAAGATCGCCGCGGGCATCCAGGCCGACACCGAACCGGACGTCGGCGAGGCCACGGCAGCCGAGTAGACGAACCGGCGTGGGGGTCGCAGCCAGCGGCCCCCACGCCCACCCGGCACCGGATCATGTCTCATCCGCCCGTCCGAGTGTCCGTGGGCTGCGCGGCGGCTTCGCCACCGCAGCAAGGGGCTTCGCCCCCTCCTGGACCCCGGAGCCCCTCGACGGAGCTCGCGGCTGTCACCGCCTCCGGCGGGCCGGGGGAGTGTCGAAGGGTCAGAAGAAGCCGACGCCGCCGTCCGTGACCGCCCGGATCGCGAGCGTCGTCACGAGGATCAGTCCAGCGATCGCGCCGAGAAACTCGATCAGCGGGCCGGTGTCATCCAGGAACCGGAACACCGCCTGCCACGGCCGCCGGCGCGACCGCGGGGCGGCATGCTCGGTCATGAGACCAGTATCCCAGAGCTTCCGGCCGGGGGCCGGGAGTCGCTTCGCTCCTAGTGGAACCGGCTGCGCCGGCACCGTCAGGCCCTCCGGGCCGTTTCTTTGCCGTGAAGCCTTCGGCAGCGTACGTCCGTCCGGGTTCCGCGCAACCCACTCCGGCGCGATCCGCACGCGAGAACTTCTTCCCCCGCTGCGCTCCTCCAGAACTTCTCGGAGCGTCTCGACCTCCGGGGTTGCACTCCACCCTCCCGTCCTAGCGGCGACAAGTCGCCTTCACGGCAAAAAAACGAGAGGGAGAGGAAGAGCACATGCGCTACCAGATCGAGACATTGACCCGAGTTGTCAGCAAGGCCGACGACGCAGCCGAGGCCCGGACCGCAGCCCTGCGAGAGCGGGAGGCGGAACTCAAGGCGGCAGCGTCGATGGGGTGGACGCTCGCCGGGACCGTCGTCCTCGACGGAACCGAGTTCGCCACGTTCGTCGACACGATCACTTTCACACCCCCCGCGGAGTGACCCAGAGCGGGAGGGGACGAACCGTAATCGCCCCCTCCCGCACCACCCATCATCACCGATCGCACAGACCAAAGGGCACCCCATGACCTCCACCATCATCCCGACCAAGGACGTAGCGGCACTGCTCCGGAAGGAGCTGCGCGCGGCGTTCCCCGGCGTGAAGTTCTCCGTGCGGTGCTCGACCGGCACCGCGGCCGCGTGGATCAACGTCTCCTACGACGACGGCCCCACCCATCAGCAGGTCCAGGCCATTACCGGCAGGTTCGAGGGCCGCTCGTTCAACGGGCAGACCGACACCTACGACGACCACGGCACGACTCTTGTCGCCGGCGAGGGCGACGACATGCCGACCGCGGTCCGGTACAGCTGTGACGGAATCATCGTCACCCGCAACTACTCGCCCGCGGGCCACCTGGCCGCGCAACGCGTGATCCGCGAGGACAGCAGCATGCGGCACCTGGTCGTCTGCGACGAGCACGGCGCCCTCAACGGCCACCACGACCTCACTGATGGCCGAGCGGAGGAGTTCAACGCCGGTGGCCGCGGGTGGCCGTACCCGAACCTGTCGGCCTGGTCTGCGGTCCGGTTCGTCCTTGAACGCGTCGACCTCACCCCCGCACCCGCGAACCAGTAGCCGGACGGGCCGCGCCGCCGATAGCGACGGCGCGGCCCCCAATTCACGGCCCCGACCAGAGGCCGCCCCCGAACTCTAGAGAGGCGCACCCCTCATGCTCATCACCTACGAACGCCCCGACCACCTCGACGACGAGCAGACCGATCCCACAGCGCCGCCGGCCGACATGGCACCGGGCGCGGATATCGACCCGCGCGTGCCCGTGTGCGGCGCGACGACGTACGACGTCGCCGGCGCCCAGTGGACGTGCACCCGGCCGCCGCAGCACGCCGACGACGAACACCGAGCCGTGTTCGACCGGTACCACGGTGGCCCCGTCGGTCACGTCGCGATCGCGTGGCAGTACGAGTGGGGCGGCGCCGGGCACGGCCCGTCGTCCACCGAGCCGATGACCACGGTCACCGTCACCGTTCGTTTTCCGTCCACGGCGTGGACGAATGAGCAGCTACCGGAGTCGATCGCCGACGAGGTGCGGTCCGCGTTTTGGGAGTGCGACCACGACGACGTCGACGTCACCACCACGGCAACGAGCACCCAGCGGATCGCGGCCGGGTGACCGTCGGCGAGTCGGCCGGGGTGTGGCCGGCCTCCGGCCGACCGTGGAGGCGGCACGCCCCCACACCCCCGGCGCACCTGCGGTGCTGGTAGAACCGGCGACGGAGCGCCGGTCTGTTAGGGCCTGCGGCCCGTTCTTTTGCCGTGAAGCCTTCGGCAGCATACGGACGAGCACCCGGAATGCAACCGGCTTTCGCGGCATAAACGGCCCCTCCCCGCAAGCGGGTCCCCTCCATATATTCCACGACCGGTTGCATTCCGGGTGCTCGTCCTAGCGGCGACAAGTCGCCTTCACGGCAAAAAAACGAGAGGGAGAGAGAAGAGATTATGAGCGACAAGGTGCAAGTCACGTTGGATCGCGACGACTGGGAGCGCATTGTGCGACTCGTGCAGGGAGTCGTCCCGGTTACCGCGCAGAGCGTCGAGGATGCCTACGACTGGGACGAGGACGAAGGCCCGGACCAGGATTGGATCGAAGCACGCGAACGCAGCGCACGGGACGCGCGCGAACTTAGCGAGCGTGTGAGTGCCGCAGTGCAGGACGGCACGAGCGCCACCTAACCGGTAGATGGCGAAAGGCGCAGGGACGGCGAAGTTGGGGGAGGCGCGGCCAGCTATTCATACGGCTTACGGGAATGACAATGCCACTTCAATGCGCCAGGGGATTACCAGCCCTCCCGCTGTCCGATAAGCCCCCGCCGTGCGTTCGTAAACGTCATGCGCTAGTGCCAGATCAATGCGGATGGATGATTGCCAACAGGTGTGCCGCCCGGCGCAGAAAAAGGGTGGAGAATGTAGGAAAAATGCTGGTCAAACCGGCAATTCGGACGTAGAATAGAAGCACGCAACGGGGGAGGGGCCCCCACTGCATCACAAACTTTCGGAAGGTGATTTCGATGAGCATCACGGTTTACAGCAAGTCCGGTTTCTGCGGCATGTGCATGGCCACCGAGCGCGCTCTCGCCTCCGCCGGCATCGAGTACACCGAGGTTCACCTTGAGGACGTCGACCAGGCGCAGATCGAGGAGTGGAAGACCACCCTCGGTATGAACGCCCCCATCGTCGTCACCGACACCGAGACGGGTTCCTGGAGCGGATTCCGCCCCGACAAGATCGCCGCCGTCGCCGCGCTCGTTGAGACGGGGAAGGCCGCGTGATGACGATGACGCTCGAACGTCCGACCAGCACCCGTCCCGACGCCATCCAGCCGGCGACCCGCGCAGCCGTCGACGAGCTCTACGCCGGGGACACCGTGACCGCGTTCCGTGCGATCGACGCGGCCATCGTCGACCCGTCCGAGAACGTTCGCGAGTGGGAACTCACCGCCGAGCAGCGACAGGTGTACGAAGCCGGCTTCATCGTCGGTTACCAGATGGCTGCCCCGGCACTCACTGCCGAGATCCTCGAGCTACGGGCCCGCCTCGAGCAGGCCGAGCACGACGCTGACCGGTACTACGCCGAGATGTGCCGCCGGCCTGCGCCGGCCGAGCCGTCCGGCTCCCGCCAGTCGTACGCGGAGCTCTCCCGCATCCGCGGCGAGCACGACCGCGCCGATCGACAGGAAGCGGCCATCGACCGGATGTTCCCCCAGTACGCCAGCGCGCGCGTGTGAGTAGCGTCCCGACCCAAGCCCGCGACACCCGACCTTGGTAGAATCGATCACGAGCAGGGGAGCCCCATGAGCATCCGCACCGAGCACAACACCGCACGGACGATCGACGTCGATCAGGAGATGGCGCTGGTCGAGAAGGCGCAGCAGCTCGCCGGACACTTCCCCGACGCGGAAGCGCTCGGGCGGGCCCGCCGCATCCTCGAGGGAACGATGACCGAGGACGAGGCGCGCGCGGAGGTCGCGGCGAAGTACGGGTTTCCGCTCCGCCAGTCCTGAGCGCCGACGTCCTGCGGGGGAGCGGATGAGCGTCGACGACAAGTACACCTACCCCGGTAGCGGCGGGGTGCTGATCAACGCCGCCGGCATCCACGACCGGCACACCCTCGACGCTGCGATGAACGACGTCTCGTCGATCGCCTTGGCGAAGATCCGCGACGAACCCGTTCCAACTCGACCCGACTTCGAGTACCTCCGCAGCATCCACGTCCGCATGTTCGGGGATCTTCTGCCGAACATCGCGGGCAAGATCCGCGACGTCGACGTGCAGGCCACGGGCACCGGGATCCCGTACTGCCGCCCTGACTACATCGACGCGAACCTGTTGACGCTGTTCGGCAAGCTCGAGCGTGAGGACTACCTCACCGGCCTCGACGCAGACACGTTTGCGAGCCGTCTCGCGGACCGGTGGGGGGAGCTCTCGGCGATCCACAGTTGGCGTGACGGCAACACCAGAAGCCAGACGGTCTACGTCGCAGCGATTGCGGAACGCGCTGGCCATCCGATCGACTGGGACCGTGTCGACGTCGACGAGCTCCGAACCGCACGACTCCACGCCGTCGCCGGCAACGACCGACCGCTGGCGGCGTACCTCCGTTCGCATCTGCTCGACGAGGGCCGCGCGCAGACGGGCGCAGTACCTGCCCCACGGATCGCATCGCGGCGAGCTGACCAGGAGCGCCGCACGCTCCGAGGCGCCGGCTACGACGCGTACCGGCTCACCTCGAGCGGACACGAGGACGAGAACCGCCGGCGGGAGCTGCAGCGCCGGCAGGAGCCGCGGACGTCCGAACCACCGCGCGGTCGTGACGGCATCGAACGATGAGCGGGCCCGTTCCGGTCAGCGCTGAGCAACGGTTCTGGTCGCACGTCGTGAAGGGGCCGGCGTCGACGGACTGTTGGATCTGGACCGGCGCCGTCGGAGACGACGGGTACGGCCGCTTCTGGGTGCCGCAGCCCGACGGAGGTCAGCGGGCAATGCGGCCGCAGCGGTGGCTGTTCGAACACCTGACTGGCATCGCGTTGCACCCGCGCGTACTGCTGCTGCACGCGTGCGACGTGCCGTTGTGCGTCCACGTCGACGTCGACCAAGCGGGGTCGCATCTGGCGCCGGGAACGCATCGCGGGAACATGCTCGAGCGGGTGCAGCGTGGCCGCCACCGCAACGCATCCACCGCGCTCCGACTCGCAGGCTTGCCGCGCTCGGAGCGGGTACGACTGTCGCGAGAGCTCCGCGAAGCATTCCGCGATCACGGCTGGGACGCAGCCGCTGTCCGGGCGTGCAGAACCGGTATCGCAGCGGACACCCCGACGCTGTTCTGACGAGCACTGTCGGATGCCAGCGGTACGGTCGCCGGCAACGAGCGAGGGGACGCAGACCATGACGAACTACGGGACCACCCAGTGGACGCCGGCGCCACCCACTCGGTCAAAGACGGCGCGACGCCCGGACACGGCGCTGGCGCGGTGGAGCGTGTTCCTTGGCATCCAGTCGATCCTCATGGGCGTCATCCTGCCGATCCCGATCCTCGCGATCGTGCTCGGCATCATCGCCCTCGCACGCGGCACCGTCTTCCCCGGCCGCGCAGTGACGGGCATCGTCCTCGCGGCATCGTTCCTGCCACTCTGGGCCGGCTTCATCGCCATCTGCGTCTGGTCCTACACCGGAACAGGATTCGACCACTTCTAACGGCCACAGCACGAACCACGGGCCCCCGACCACACATCAGTGGTCGGGGGCCCGTGTCACGTGTATGGAACGTTACCGCGTCCGATGCGGAAGTGCTGCCCGCACCCCGGGCAGTCCCGATCGTCGCGGGTGAACTGTGCCTCGCATCGCGGGCACCGCTCGATCTTCCACGGCTCGCCGGCGCTTAGCCAGTCGTCCGGTAGGTACGTCAGCGAGTGCCGGCAGCGCGGGCAGTACCGCGCCTCGCCGTCGAACTCGGAGAAGCACCACGGGCACACGTCCGATTACGCCGCGTACGATTCGTGCGCGTTGCCCTGAGTTTCCTCGACGGGCGCCGCCGACGCCTCGTCCACAGCATCCGAATCTGCGGTCGGGGCGGGCTTCGCCTTGCTCCGCTTGACGTCTCGGACGGAGACCCCGAGGCGTTCCGCGACCTCGTCACGGGTGACTTTCGTGTCGAGCATCCGCCCGATAATCGCCTGGGCCTTCTGCTCAGCGTCAGCGACCGCAGCAGCAGCCTCGTCGCGGATCTTCTGGATGCGCGCTTCGGCGTCCTCGTTGATCCCGTCGACGGCGTCTGCCGCGACGAAGTACTCGGCCGCAAGCTCTTCCAACTGCTCCTGCCGGCGACGGAACTCCGCCGCCCGCTCGACGGCCCGCTCACGCGCAGCCTTGCGCGCGGCGGCCTGCTTCCCCGAGGTTCGAACCTGAGCCATGTCACTCCCCAATCCCTAACGGCCACCACCCGCCCAAACCGGGCGGCACCTGCCCTGCGGCGGTGCCCTGCGGCGCTTCTGTTGTCGCCCAGTGTAGCTCGCACCTGTGGCGCGGCCTGTGACAGTTCTCGACCCGGATGCTGACGGCCCGACGCTCCTCGTTCCTCGTTGCTGGCCGCCGCTCCCGGTCTCCACCTGTCTACCGCGCTCGATTCTCCGTCGATTCCGCTGCGCTCCACCGACTCCGAACCTCCCGGCCCCGCCTCTCTCCCTCCAACCTGCGCTCGTTCCTCGCTCCGGCCTCCGGTCATCAACGCGTCACACCTCAGGCATTACGAATAAATGAGGATAGACTCGCCCCATGCGCACCATCACCAGCCCGCACCCCGGCTGGGTTGAGTGCGCCTCGATGACACGTCACCGAGGCGGTGGCCGCGCATGATGACGATGCATGTCCTCTCCGCCGGCGACGGGTACACGTACTACACGTCCGAGGTCGCCACCGGTGACGCGCGCCGCGACCACGAGCGCGAGCTCGGTGACTACTACACCGCCGACGGCAACCCTCCCGGCCGCTGGATGGGCGGTGGCGCTGATGTCCTCGGCGTCTCCGGGACCGTCACCGAGGGTCAGATGAAGGCCCTGTTCGGTGAGGGCATCCACCCCGATGCGGACCGCATCATCGCGGAGGCGCTGGCGGACGGGAAGACCGGTAAGCAGGCGCAGGAGGCCGCGAAGCTCGGTCGGTCGTACTACGTGTACAAGGCCGACGAGAACTCCTTGCAGGGGCGCATACAGGCCGGTTACGCAACGTTCCAACGCATCCAGGGCCACGAGCCCAACACCGAGGAGCGGCGCCTGATTCGTTCCCGTGAGGGCGCGCAGGCGTTCCGTGACGCCAAGGGGCGCGAGCCCGCCGACAAGGAAGAACTCGGCCGCTACATCACCGCAGCGACCCGCCCCGACCAGCAGGCCGTCGCCGGGTTCGACCTCGTCTGCTCACCGGCGAAGAGCGTGTCCGTGCTGTGGGCGCTGAGTGACGACGAGACCCGGAAGGCCATTGAGCTCGCCCAGGACCGCGCGGTCGCGTCGACCATCGGATACCTCGAGCGGGAGGCGTTGGCGACCCGCGCCGGCACCAACGGTGTCGAGCAGATCGAGGTCGAGGGCGGTGTCGCCGTGACCGCGTTCCGGCACTTCGAGTCCCGCAACGGCGACCCCCAGTTGCACGACCACCTGGTGGTCGCGAACAAGGTGCAGGGCTCCGACGGCAAGTGGCGCACCATCGACTCCAAGCTGCTGCACCGCATGAACGTCCCCATCTCGGAGTTCTACAACGCCGCCATCATGTCCGAGGTCACGAAGGCCCTCGGCCTCACCACCGAGGCCCGCACAGTGTCCGCCGGCAAGCGTCCCGTGATGGAGATCGCCGGCGTCGACACCGACCTGCTGGAGACGTTCTCCTCCCGGTCGGCGTCGATCCGCGAGCAGGTGGAACGCCTCACCGCGGAGTACCAGCGCGACCACGGACGCGCCCCCGACACCAAGACGCAGATCAAGATCGCCCAGCAGGCGACGTTGGAGACGCGGCCGCAGAAGGAGCACGGACGCTCCCCGCAGGCCACCCACGATGACGCCGTGGCGCGTGTCGGGCAGGAGCGCGCCGAGCAGGTCCTCGCGAACGCGCAGCGCATCGCCGACAACCAGGCACGTGACGGCTTCGGTACCCCGTCCGTCGACGTCGACGAACGCGCACAACTCGTCCTGACCGCGGTCGAGGAGCGGTACTCGGTGTGGGGTGCCGGGGTCATCGAGGCCGAGGCGCGACGACAACTCGCGCAGATCATCCCGGACCAGGACGTCGCCGAGCCGTTGGTGCAGCAGGTCGCGAAGGCCGCACTGCACTCCTCGATCTCCCTGACCCCGCCGTCCCCGCACGGTGCGTTCAAGCCGCTGACCCGTTCGAACGGCGAGTCCGTGTTCGAGCACAAAGGCAAGACCGTCTACACCTCCGGCGCGATCCTCGCCGCCGAAGACCGCCTCCTCGACGCCGCCCGCTCCCGCACGATGGCGCCGGTGTCGATCGACGTGTTCGAGCGCGTCGCCGCCGCATACGAGGGGCCACTCGACCAAGGGCAGCGGGATCTCGCGAAGGCGTTCGCGACCTCGGACCGCGAACTCCTGATGGGGATCGGGCCCGCCGGCGCCGGCAAGACCACCGCGTTGAAGCTCACCAACGATGCCCTGCAGGCCGGCGGCGTTCGCATGATCGGACTCGCCCCCTCCGCCCCCGCAGCGTCCGTGCTCTCGGAGGCCGTGGGGATCGAAGCGACGACGATCCACGGGTTCATCGTCGCCCACCAGCAGGACGAGGTGGCCGAGAAGTACGCCCTCCACCCGGGCGACGTGATCGTGGTCGACGAAGCCGGGATGGCCGGCACGTTCCGCCTCGACGACGTCCGCGCGATCGCCAATGAGTACGGCGCCGTGGTGCGCGGAATCGGCGACGACCGGCAGCTCTCCGCCGTCGAGGCTGGCGGCGTGCTGCGCCTCATCGACCGCGAGGTGGGGTCCGTGCAGCTCGAGCACGTGCACCGCTTCACCGACGCCGGCGAGGCCGAAGCGTCCCTCCGACTTCGCGACCCGATGCGCCCCGGGGACCCGTTCGCCTGGTACCAGGACAACGGCCGCGTCGTCGGCGGCGACAGCGAGCGGATGACCGCCGCGGTGTTCGAGGGCTGGCAGCACGACACCCTCGCCGGCACCCGGTCGCTCATGCTGGCCCCGACCGCGACAGCGGTCACCGACCTGAACGCCCGCGCGCAGGCGTTCAGGATCTCCACCGGCGACGTCGACACGTCCCGCTCCGTGAACCTCCGTGACGGGCTCGCCGCGCACGTCGGCGACACCATCGTCACCCGCCGCAACGACTCCGACCTCCGCATCCAGGGCGGCCGCGACCGCGTCAAGAACGGCGACCTGTGGACCGTCACCGGGATCGGCGCTGACGGGTCCCTCGACGTCGCCCACGCCGAGCACGGCGCCGTCATCCAGCTCCCCGCCGGCTACGTCAAGCAGCACGTCGAGGTCGGCTACGCCCGCACCATCAGCCGATCCCAGGGCCTCACCACAGAGAACACCCACGTCCTCGGTGACGCGACCATGAGCCGGGAGGACGCCTACACGGCCCTGTCCCGCGGGAAGGAGTCCAACCGGCTCTACCTCGCACTCGACGACGCGGCCACCGTCCCCGACGCCCTCGAGCAGATCGCCGCACGCTCCGAGCGGATGCTCTCCGCCCACGAGACCATCCGCCTCGAGCAGGACCGCGTCGAGGACCTGGTGACCCTCATCGACCAGCACGCCGACGTCGCCGTGCACGCCGACGAGCTCCGCGCCGGCGCGATCGTCACCAAGGCCCTCGGCGAAGAGCTCGCAACGTCCCTCGAGGGGCAGGAGTCGTGGGGTGCCCTCGCGGCCTCGATCCGCCACGCGGAGGACTACGGCCACGACCCGATCGCCACGCTGCAGAGTGCGTACCAGCAGCGTGAGCTCGGCACTGCCGACGATGTTCCCGCCGTGCTCCACTGGCGGATCGAGCAGGCCCTCGAGGGAATCGGGCAGCCGACTGTCCGCGTCGTCGATCGCGAGCCCGTCGACGGGGTGCCGGCGTGGATCGCGGACGGCCGCCGCCACCAGGACGACCTCCTCCCGACCGAGTGGCGTGACCACCTCGCGGAGCGGCACCACTACATCGGCGTCCGCCTCAAGGAGCGCGGCGCTGCCCTCGCCCTCGAGCAGCCGGCGTGGACGCAGGATCTCGGACGGCTCCCGTCGGAGCCGTGGCGGATGTTCGACTGGCACCGCACCGCGGCCGAGGTCGACGTGCTCCGCACGAAGTACCGCATCGACCCATCCCAGCCGCAGGCGATCCCGGACAAGCTCCGCGGCAACCCCGTCGCCGACCACCTGCAGGAGCGCGTGACCGCGCTCCACAAGGCGGCCGCGCTGTCGACGGCACCCGAGGTCACGGCGTCGACCCGGGAGCACTACGCCGTCTCCGCTGCCGAGCGCTCGGCCGCGGCACGCACAGCGCTCCTCACGGCCACGGAGAGCACCCAGCAGACGGCGGTGACCGCGGTGGCCACCGCGTCCGACGTCGTCGCGGAGAGCGCCGAGCAGACCCGTTCCGAGACGGCCGTAGAGGGCTCTCCTCAGCCGTCCACCGCCGAAGCCGCACCCGCGGCCCCGACCGGCACCGCGACCACCCCTGTGGCCGCGGCGTCGCCCACCACCGCACAGGAAGGAACCACCATGAGCGACCCCATCGACGACACCCTTGACCAGATCGGTCGTTATGCCGGCCGGACCGGGCAGACGATCACCTCAGAAGTTGCCCGTCAGATCCAGCGCGCCAACGACGACCGGCGACGCGCTCTGCTCGACGCCCAGCGGAAGGTCGAACGCGACCAGGAGCAGGCAACGCGCGACGCGCAGCGCAAGGCCGAGCGAGACCGTGAGCAGGTCGCACGTGAGGCGGCGAAGGAGAAGGAGCGCACCGACCGGCTTGCTGCCCGGTACGGCACGCCGAGCTCCACCGAGACGCCCGGCGCCGCCACCACCACGACGGCTGCCGAAGGCGTCAAGTCCGCCGAGACGAGCGACACCTCCGCCGGCTCCACCCGAGCAGAGCGGGAGCGTCGCCTGCTCGATGGTGCTGGCTTCGACCCCGACAAGCGCGCGACGGCAGAAGAGATCAAGGCGCGGGAGGAAAAGCGCCGCACCGAGCACCGCGACACCTCGCAGACGCGAGGTGACGAGGGCCTCGAGCGCTGACCCAGAGAGGTGCTGTGCCGTCGCGGCTTTCGCGCAAGCTGTGGTGGTGTCCTTCCGTTCGCTGGCTTTACCTCGACGCAGTTCGCTAAGGCGTGTCGTGGTTCCGCTCAAGCTTGTACTGCTGAGCTGACTGCCAGTGACTTGCCTGTTGTGCCCGCGTTGCGTGGACCGGGGCGTGCCTTCGATCTACGCTTCGCCTACGGATGAGACGCGGCTGCTGGGCGCTGGGAGCCAGGTTCGGGTGAATGGCGTCGACGCGACGGTGATCGCACCGATGACGGCGGGGGCGAAGCAGTACGATGCCGGCGCGGAGATCGTGAGCGTGTACCCGCTGCTGTTCCCCTCCGGTGAGGTGCGCTTCTTCAGCCGCAGCGCGTTCGAGTGGGATCCCGACCACGATTGACGGCGGCCGCGTGGTTGTGCCATCAGTGGTGGCGGCGTACTGTAGACACAGAAGATGTGGACATGGTCCCGCATTATGAGTTGAAGGAGTCTGCAGGACGTAAGCGCCTGCAGGCTTCTTCTGTTTTCGCTACACGTCAGGCCGTCGGTTGAGGATCGCGGAGACTTGGCTTCCTCCCGACACCCAGGCTGCGACGTCAGTGTCGATGCTGCGAAGCAGGTCGAATGCTTCCTGCATGTGGTCGGCGACGTCGACGTTCAGCAGCGGCTCCATGTGGGACACTCGGTTCCGCAGCCCGTACAGGTGCGTCACCCGCCAGAACGTCTTCTCCCCATCGGGATCCGTCTCGTTCGGAAAGCTGTTGATGAGCGCTTCACCCCATAGCCTTGTGCGTCCGCGGTTCTCCGTGTTGTCCGCAGCGCCAGCGACGTGGTTTGGAAGAAGCTCCCGCCACAGACTGAACGAGGTCTGCGCAAGAACGTCGTCATGGGTGATCGACACCCCGTGGCGGCGGTGATGCGGCTGACGGGCCTTCTGCGCGGAGATGGCTTGATCGTTCGCAGTGATCCATTTCGCCCCGGACAGGCTCTTCAGCGGCGTTGCCGGGGTGTTTAACAGCCAGCTCGGGCTCCCGTCAGGCTGGGCACCGTTCCAGACCTGCAGTTCCCGGTCCATCGCATTGCGTAGGACCACCTCGACCGAACCCAACACTGTCTGGACTGCTGCAGTGAGATCCCCGTGCCAGCGATACAACGTCAGCGCACGTTTGTCGTTGTGGTGTGCCGCCTGCCGGTACGGCTGCATGCGGGTGGAGTGGAACGCTTCGATGATCCGCTGGTTCCGTTGCGGTGAGGACCCCATCGGATCATGATGGCATCGCTTCACCGATGCGGTAGTTGGGCAAAGGAGTCGGCGACCCAGGAACGACTCAAACTGACATAATCTATATTATCGGCGCACGAGAAGTCGCTGTGTCCAGGGCATCTCGCTACGGCCGCCAGACGACGAAACCGCTGGCCCGACCAATGCAGGCATGGCAGTCGCATCGTGGCCAGCACACCGTTTCGTCCCACCAGCTCAGCGAGCTCGGCGTCGGACCGGCGTAGATCTCTGTGCGGCGGTGCTCGTTCACCAGGTCGGTGATGACGGCGGCACCGATGCCCTCGTGCCGGCGATCCGCGCGAACCTCGATCCTGTCGATTAGGAGGGCTCGTGGTGCTCCATCGTGGCTCGGGAACGTGGGGTTGAGGCTCACGCGTGCTACGACGTCGGTTCCGCCGAGCGTGTACAACCTCCACTCGTTGTCCGCCGGGCTCCTTGAGTGCCCTCGCCACATGGAGGGGGTGAACCCGGGAGCGGCGTCGTAGTCGGGTTGCCACCGCCCGTTGACGAGGGTTGTTCTTATTGGCACCCACCGGAGCTGGCTCATAATGTTGAGTCTCCCAGCACGGCCGGAGCTACTGGGGAAACGGGCTGCCATACAGTGACGGCATGCCACTGGACATCGCCTTCATCGAGTACAGCGCCGACGCTCATGAGTGGCGGTTGTTCTCGCCCAACCGGGAGAAGATGGCCCCGCTTCCGCCCGCCTGGCAGAGCGTTCTGGACGGCGACGACGTCGAACACGTCAACCGCACACTCCGGTCGTGGGGCTACCGCCTCGTCACTGAGGGATGGAAGCAGGACGGCTCGAGGTGGGTCGTTCCGGTTCAGCGGCGCGAACGGGAGTAGCTCGGTCGAGCGGCATCTGTCCCGCGACGAATCTCGCCCGAGACGAGGTCCCACGCGGCGGTCCTCCGGCGTCCTGCAGGAGGCGAGAGGCTCCTATGACAAGTGCTCGACCGGCCAACGGGGCGCAGTAAACCGGCAGCGCCGACACCGATGATCTCGGTGTCGGCGCTTCCGGCGCTGAGGCGGGGCTAGGCGGCGACCCCGGTCTCCTCTGCCGGCGGCTCGTAGCGGCCGTCGACGAACGCCTTGAAGTAGGCCAGCAGATCCTGTTCCGTAGCGAAGGCACGCTGGGTAACGCGGATGTTGGTCTGCCGGCCCCGCTCGAGACCGGACTGCTCCCGGAGGCTGTCCTTCGACGTGGTCAGGAGCGTGCCGTCCTCCATCGTGATCGCCTGCTCGAGCTGCGCGAACGTCAGCACGGCGGTCTCGTAGAACCGCTTCGCCGACATCAGCAGGGTCGGTCGTGCCCAGCCGGTCGGAATCAGCAGGAGGGGCTTGCCGTCGACGACAGGCAGGGTGACCGTCGCCTCGGTCCACTCGTTCTCGATCGGGTTCCAGATCTGCTTCGCGAACTCGTGCACGCCGTCACCGGTCGTGGCGAACTGCGGGTAGGTGGCGATCATCTGCGCGGTGAACTTCGCGAGCGGCCCGAACATGAGCCGTGTCGTGATGTCCGAGGTGATGTCCCGGTCGACGCCCTTGACGAACAGCGGCAGGTCTTCGATCTGGCGGAGGATGCCGACGCGCACGAGCGCTTCGACGTCCTTCGTCAGTGCGGTCCAGATCATCGAGCCGATCAGGTCCGCTCCGCCGTGGCCGCGGAACCCAGTCGCGGCCATCCCGAGCCGGGTCTCCCAGGGTTCGAAGAACCGCTGCAGCAGGGCCTCACCCCGGGCCAGGCTGTCCGGTTCCCCGACGATGACGCAGGCGGTGACTTCCCGGAGGAAGCTGTCCGCGCAGTTCACGGCGTCGCGTGCGAACGGCATCGGCCCCGTCGCGAGGCGGATCGCGTGGGGGTCGAGGTAGAGGCGGTTGTCGTCGTCGAGGTCGACGTTGACGAAGGGCAGGGATCCGCTGATCCGGTAGAAGTCGCTGACGCGCTTCATCTTGTTCTCCTTGGGGTTACGCCCGAGGAGAAGCGGGTGCGGTCGCACCCAATGAACTTCTGTACGCTAATGGGGACTCCTACAGTCACCACCGCGCCCTCGGGCCGGTTCCTGGTCCGTCATCGCGGCAAACGATGGCGGGCCAGAAGTCTTTTACGCGTCGTCGGCGTCGTCTCCCTCCGCGACGTCCTTAGACCGGTTGCCGCGCACGACCACACTGTCCGAGTTCAGGTCGATGCACAGCATCCCGTCCTGCTCGTACGGCTTGTAGCGGCGGCTCACGCTGGTGTCGATGTCGTAGTACTGGGTGAACGCCGCGGCCGAGAGGATCATCTGCCCGGTGTTCCGCGCGGACTGCGCGCGCAGTGCGTACGCGTGCGCCTCCGTGGACGGTCGCATCGCGATGATCTTCGCGTCCTTGTCGAAGAGCAGCTCAACCGACTCGGGCTCGCCCACCAGCTTGTGGGCCGCCTTGTTGATCGACATCGTGCCGCGCTTCTGGATCGTGATGCTCGGCGCCTTGGCCAAGGGGGCCATGCGCTTGTTGAAGACCTCGAACGGCATGCTTCCTGCTCCTCTCGTTGTTCGCTCCCCCAGTGTACCCGAGAAGTCCGACGTTCAAGGGGGCTTTGAACGCTTCGAGCGCGTCCCTGAACGTCGGCACGCGCGCCGCATGCTGATGTCAACTGCAACATCGAGCAGTTCAGGGCCTCGACGAGCCTGTGCGCCAAGGCCTTACCCAGCCTCGCCGACGGTCCGCAAGTGCTTGCTCGTACGCGCGGAGCCACACCACGGCTCGACCATGGTCGCGGTTGCGTCGTACGGCGTGGATCATCGACGGAATCATGATGGCGAGCGTGATCATTGCGTACGCGAGGAACACGGCGATCGATTCGAACCAACCGCTGAGCCCCGGCGTGACGTGTTGCGCGTTGGTGTGAAGGAGGTCGTCCGGTGCGACGGACAACAGGATTGCCAGAATCGCAAGCGCGGCCGCCTCGAGCCCGATCAACAGTGTTGCTTCCTGATCTTCAGCACGAAGGCGGAGCTCAGCGAGAACGAGGTGTTGCGTCGCTTCAGGCGCGCGGGCGAACGCTCGCAGGTGCTCTGGTTGAACGTCGCTGTGCGAGTGCAGGTGTGCTCGGACATCTGGGTGATCCCGTAGTGACGTTCGACGCGCGTGGCGTGTGCCGCGGCCCCGAGGCCGGGTGGCCCTCTGCAATCTCATGCGTCGAGTCTGTCGTGGTCATACAGTGCCCTATGGGTGCACCTTCTGCTTTGGGTGGGGCGGAGCCACTCGCCAAGGTCCTGTCACTGTCATCACGGTTCCCAGCCGGTCGGGGGGTCGTCGACCGTGATCGTGAGGGCGTCCCGGTCGAGCAGGGCCAGGTGGCCCTTGTAGTTGCAGGCCCGGAACGGTCCGGTGGTGGGGTTGAAGATGATCGCGGCGTGGTGGTCCCAGTGCTGCACCCACCAGGACGACAGCGCGAGCATGTCGCCCTCGTTCTGGCTTGCGGAGGACTTCACGTACGCCTGGTAGGCGACGATGAGCCGTTCGACGACTTCCGGGTGCTTCCACCACTCCGGGCACCACGCCGGCTTGTCTTTCGCCTGAGCGCCCCCGTACGCTTCGACTCGGCCGAGCTGCAGCTTCACCCAGCCCAGGAACTCGTCGACGTTCAGATCCGCCAGGGACGGGGCCACCTCGCCCGTCTGCGGATCCGCCGGCGGCGGTGGTGGTGCATCGTCTGCGTCCGGGCCTTCGAGGTCGCGCGGCCCATACCCGGCCGGCCACGACTCGGCGTCAAACGGCGTCGACACTGGTCGCTCCGTTCTGCGGTCGCGCACCCGTCGTCTTCGGCTGCTTCACGATCTTGCCGTTGACCACCTCCTGACCGTTCACCATCGCGGTGAGCACCTTGTCGCGGAACCACGGCCGCGTCCCGATCAGCACCGGCTTCGCCGCCGCCGGATCGAGCACGGCCCGCCACTCCGGCAGGTGCGCGAGCACGTCCACCGGGAGGATCGGCACCTTCCGCGACGACCGGGACCTGCTCGAGCCGTTCCGGCCGGAAGAGTGGTTGGTAGTCCACTCGTCGTAGTTGCCGATGCCCTTGCTGAACCGTTCGAGGAACGCTGACTGCGTCGACTCGCCGCCGCCGTACACACGGATCGGCGACGTCGTCCACAGCACGCCGGCGCCGGCAGCACCGAACACACGCACCATCTGGTCCCAGCCCTGGAAGTAGATTCCGAGGATGAGCCCCAGGGAGCCGTAGAACGAGACGAGATCCGGCAGCTCTGGCCAGCGGACCACGTTCGCAGCCTCGTCGAGCTCGAACACGACGGGCACGTTGATCCGGCCCCCGTCCGCGGCCGCGGCCCGCTCGCCCGCCTTCGCGATCGCGCGCACCAGCGCCGCCACGAACGCCGAACCGGAGCCCGGACCGTTCCGGGAGATCAGGATCGCCGTGTCGTTGCTGCGCACGAAGACCTCTGGGTCGAACTTCCGGACGCCCGGCGCCGCCGTCCACGCGAGCAGCTTGTCGTTCGCGAGAGCGGACGCCATGCGCTGCGCGGTGGCGTAGACGCTGCCACGGGTCTTGTCCGGCTGCGACTGCAGCCCCTCGAGCGCCATCGACGGGCCAGTCTGACCGTGCCGCTCAAGCAGCTCGCTGAGCTCCATGTGGTTCTGATGGATCACCCAGTCGTAGACCTTCCGCAGCGACTCGCCCTCGAGCTTCGCCGCGAGCAGCGCGTACGCGAACAGGTCGAGGCCCTGCGAGTCGAACTGGGCGTCCTTCTTGCTGTCGGCGTCCTTGGTGCTGGCCTCGAAGATCGCAGCGAGCTCCTGCGCGTCGACAAGGTCCTCGATCGCCGTCAGCGGATCGTAGACGAAGTCGGGCCGCTTCTCGTGCCGGTACACCTGCGTCGGGTCGTACACCCACTGCTCCCCGGCACGCTTCCTACCGGCGAGGACTTCCTTGACCCCGTCGACCTTGTTCGTGGTCATCACCGCAGCCCCGACGGCTTCAAGCATGTGCCGGACCACGAGCGCGCTGGTCTTCCCGCGACCGGTGCCGAAGATGTAGACCGCGACGTCGCGCCACCCCTGCCAGACCCAGGTGCTCGACGCGCCCACGATGGTGCCGATTCGCTGCCCGACAGGCAGGTTCTCCGCGAACGGGTGGAGCTGCTTGGCGTCCTTCCGGCGCCGCGGGTAGAGCACCGGGGCGAGGCTGTTCCCGGCACGCAGATGCTTCTGCATCCGGTCGACGGGGTACTGCGCGTGCAGCCGGATCGCGGCGACGATCGCGGCGGCAATGATGAGCACCACCACGGCGATGAGCACCGGGGTGCCCCACGCCGGCCAGTGCAGGTCCTGGAACGCTGCTTGCATCGGGTCCGGGCTGGTGGTCTTCATCACTTGCTCCCCTGCGTCATGCACTCGGTAAGAGTGCGGTCCAACGACTGCTCGTCGGCCGCCCCGATCGACAGCCGCCACTTGGTGGCCACCGTCACGAACGACGTCGCGTACGCACACGCGTCGCCGGCGTTTGGTGGCATCCACTCCCCGGGCCCGGAGTCGGACTTGTCCTCGTTCGCCTGCCCGTCGACGGCGACGAGGTTCGTCGCCTGGTCGTTGGCGAACTGCTCCCGCTGCTCGGCCGTCCACGTGGACGCTCCGTGCCGCCATGCGAGCGCCAGCGGGTACCGGTGGTCGATCTGCACGGCCAGGCTCGACGCCTCCCCACGGTGGAAGACGATCGAGCGGCCCGTGTACGGGTCGTGGAGCATCCCGGAGAGGACGACGCACCCGTGCGTGCCGGGCCTGGTCACAACGGCCGTGAGATCGCGGCGGAGGACGTCGTTGCGGGTGTCACAGCCGTTGTGGTCCGTGTCGGCCCACGCCTGCCCGAACGCCGCCCGGTCGTATCCGGCCACGAACGCGTCGGAGACCGGCAGCGTGTGGAGATCCTGCAGCGCGTCGGCGGCCGACGTCGACGGCGCCGCCGTGGCGGAGGTCACCGGTGCAGGCACGCTTTCACCGATGGCGGTACTTGAGTGCATGTACGGCGCCAGGAGCGTTCCGACGCCCGCGGCAGCGGCGAGGGCGAGCGCCGCGGTGAGGTTCTGCTTCATGCGGCGTCTCATTGAGGGTCCCCTTCCCGGTCCCACGTCTTGGCCTCCTCGAGGAGCTGCCGGACGCGACGACGCGAGAGGCCGGACGCCAGCGCTGCGCCCTTGTGCCCGAGCACGTCCACGGACGCGACGATCGCCTCGTCACGTTCCCGCCGGGCCTTCTTGTACGCGGTGGTGACCTGGTGCACGTAGTCCGCGTCTCCCGTCACTGCATGGCCGATGCCGTTCATGCTCAGCACGTCCGTCCGGTCCACAGCGCCACCGCCGGCACTTCCTGCACGCCGGCACCGTCGAGCTCGAGGCCGCCGGCGAACCGTACGACCGGCTCCGTCGGGGCGAGCGAGGCGAGCCGGTCGAGGACCGCGGCCACGCTGCCGGGATCCTCGGTGAGTGCTGCTACCCGCCGGTAAAGGTGGCTGGGCTGGTACTGCAGGAGATCGATCGTGTGCGCGGGTGCAGAGAGCGCGAGGAGGTCCGGTGGGGTCTCTCCCTCGAGCGCGGAGAACAGCGTCCCGTACTCGGCGTCCTGGCCGCGCCAGGTGATCGTGGATCCCACCTCGAGCGCGGCGAGGTCCTCGAGCGTCACCGTGGCCGCGTCGACATGGCGCGTGAGTGGTGGCATGGTGTGCTCCTTCGCGTGTTCGTGTTCGTGTTCGTGTTCGTGTTCGCGGCGCCGACGCTCAGAGCGCGTCGACGGGTCGCCACACCTGGCTGTTGGGGGTGCCCCAAACCTTCTGGATCTTGACGACGTCGCCCGGCTTCGGAGCGGCGATCATCATGTCGCCGCCGAGGCTGATGCCGACGTGCCAGGCGTCGTTGCCGCCCCAGAAGATGAGGTCCCCGGGCTGCGCTTCGGACAGCGGGTGCATGTGCCCCGACGCGACGCCGTTGCGCCACTGGGTGGTCGCGGAGTGTCCGGCGTCGATGCTGATCCCGATCTGCGCGTACGCGACCTTCGTCAGGCCGGAGCAGTCCCAGACGTTCGGGCCCGCACCGCCGAGGACGTAGTCCTTCCCGAGCTGCTGCTTCGCGAACCCGATGACCTGGTTGATCTGCGCCGCGTGCGGTCCGGTCGCCGGCTGCTCGCCCGCGGCCATCACGGTGTTCGTCCCGCCCGCTGCGGCACCGGCCGCGGCCCCTGCGGTGCAGGCGGCGCCTTCGGTGGTCTGCGACACGGTCGACACCGTCACACCCGACAGGGCGTTCATCATCTCGACGGCGTTCGCGGCTTTCGTCGCGTACGCGTCGGGGAACGCGGACCCCTCGACGGACTGGGCGGCCTCGCCCGGGCTCATGGAGTCCCAGCCGGGGACCTTCACCAGGCGCTCGTAGAACAGGTTGATCGCGTAGCTGATGTCGGTGACCTGCGCCTGGGTGCCCCAGCCCTGGGAGGGGCGCATCTGGAACAGGCCGGCGGAGTCGCGGTCGCCGCCGGAGAGGTTGTTGAGGGTGGACTCGGTCATCGCGGCCATGAGCGCGGTCTGCTGCGCATGCTGGGTGAGCCCGCGCTGCTTGCCGATCGAGATGATGGCGGCCGCGTTCTTGACCTGGTCGCCGGAGTACGGACCGACCTTCGCCGGGAGGTCCCCGGACTGCACCGACACGGCGGTCCCGGACACGGTGCCGGAAGCGCCGCAGGTCGCGGCCGCGGCGTCGTCGTCGCCGGCGCCGGTGATGATCGTGAACAGCAGCACCATCACGACGACAATCCCGACGACGGGCGCGATCGCGACGAGCGCGATCATGCTCCCCTTGCCGTTCATACGATCACTCCTGCCCGGCGTTGATGTAGGACCCCAGCCACGGGTCGTCCTTCGTGTCCCGGTGCAGCGTCACCGTGACGGGCCCGCCGGTCGACGCGGTGAACTGGTACGCCCGGTCGGTCGACGTCTGCTGGTCTCCGACCGTTGCTGCGTCGTCGTGGACGCCGGCGCACGGCACGTTCGCCGGTCGCACCGCGGAGTAGAGCTGCCACGCGTCGGTCGTCAGGTACGGGGTAAGGGACCGCTGCCACGTGTTCTTCGCCGCGTCCGGCTGGCAGAACCGGTCCGCGACCGTGTGCGCGATCGCTGCAGGGCCCGGTGCCGCCGTCGCCGAAGGGATCGGCGTCGACGTCGGCGCCGCAGCGCCGTCGCCGCGGTGGGGCAGGCGCGCGGCGATCACGATCACCGCGGCCGCGATCGCGAGGACGGCGAATGCGATCAGGAGGCGCTTGCGGGTCATGGCCGGTTCAGAGCCCCTTCGCGACGGCGGCGCCGGCGGCGAGCCAGGCGAGCTTGGTGCGCTCCTGCAGGGCGTCGTAGTTGATGACCCGCGCCTTGAGTCCCGCGTCGTACGGGATCGTCAGGACGTCACGGCCAAGGCCTGCGTCCCGGAACCGGCGCACCTGCTCGGCGACCTTCTGCGGCTTCACGTCGCTGGTCTCGACGCCAACGATGACGACGGCGTTGTCCGCGAGCTCCTTATACCGGCCGCCGGCGTTGACGAGCTCCTCGAGCAGCAGGGCCGCGGACTCGCACCACTTGTCGTCCGTGGTCGTCGGGACGACGAGCTGGTCGGTCCGGTCCAGGCCGGCGAGCCACATCGGGTCGGTCTCGTCGTTGCCGGAGTCGATGAGGACGAGTCGGTAGAACTTCGTCAGCACCTTGTGCACACGGTCGACCGTCTCCGCACCGAACCGCTGCCCCGAGGCGAGCATGTCCGGCTTGGACTTGAGGACGTCGTACCGGTCGCGGGTCTGGTGGTGCACGTACGAGGCGAGGTCCGCGGACTGCGCGTCGGTGCCGAGCAACCGGTCGATGTCCGGCAGCAGGTCGAGCACGGACGCTTCGTGCCGAGCGGACTCGGTCGACCAGCCGAGGGTGCCGCGGGTCTGGTTGTTGTCCCACGCCACCGTCGCAGCGCCGGAGTAGCGGGCGAGGATCGTCGACAGGCACACCGTGGCGAGGGTCTTTCCTGCCCCGCCCTTGCCGTTGGCGAGCATGATCGTGCGCGGCCCGACGTGGTGCTGGCTGACCAGGTGCACCTGCTCCCGGTGCAGCCGCTCCGACGCCGACGGCGCGACGCGGATCCCGGCACGGGTGAGGAACCCGCGGAACCCGGTCGTCGCGGGCTCCTCGATCGTCTCCTGCGTGAGGAACGACTGCCGTGCCTCTCGACGAGTCGCCGGCGTCGCCGGTGCGGCCGGGTCCCACGGCGACGGCCCGTCGACGGAGCCGGCGACGGTGCCGGTCACGGGCGCGATCGCCCCGGTCCCGTCGACGCTGAACAGGGTGTCCTGTCCGCTCGAGCGGTCGTGGCTGCGGACGGTGACGGTCCCGCCGGTGAGGTTCTGCGCGACGCTCTGCAGCCACGCCATCGCGTCTTCGTAGGCGCGGTCTCCCATGAAGCTCTGGTCGTCGACGGTGACGGTGTCCCCGTCGGCGAGGAGGTTGTAGTCGACGTGCACGGTGCTGTTCGGCATGATCGGTCGTCCTGTTCTGATCGTGTGGCTACTGCTGGTAGCGGTTGTCGGTGTCGTGGAGGCGCATCTGGGTATCGGTGCGGAGCATCTGCACGGGGATCCCAACGCGCTCCGAGATCTTCAGCAGCACCTTCCCCGCGCCGGGAGGGGCACCCTTGGCGCCCTTGAGGCGGCGGTGGCCCTTCCACGACGACGCCCGGTTGAAGCCGGCGACGAGGTCGATCTCCGCGGGGGTGAGCGAGCGCACCTTCGCGAGATCCCGGAGGTCCTCGCGGCTGAGCGCCATGAGCATCAGTAGGCCGGAGCGTTCGATGAACCCCTTCGCCTTCTCCCGGTCGTCCGGGTCGCGGAGCGAGAGGAGGTCCTTCGGGGAGTGCGAGATCTTGAGCTCCGCCGTGCCGACGGACCGGTTCGTGCGGGAGAGTCCGTCGACGAGGTCGACCATGCCCTCGCAGAACCGGATCGGGTACCAGAACTCGTCCGTCAGCGACGTGTACCCACCCCAGTGGACCTTCGCCTCGTACCGCTCCCCGTTCGCGTACGCCTCGGCTTCCTTCGCGAGCTCGTGCTGCGCGAGCTCCCAGTGCGCGTCGATGGCGTCCATGCCGAGCGACCAGGTGGAGAGCATCGCGGCGGAGAGCAGCTTGGTGTTGCCCTGCCCGATCGAGGACGTGTCGAAGCAGAACCCGCCGGGGTTGCCGGGATCGAACTCGACCGAGCTGGTCCCGGAGAGCATCTGCCCCATCTGCCCGGTCATCAGCGACCGCAGCGTCTCCCCGAGCCGGCGGAATCGGTCCTGGAACGCCTCACGGGTGGGCTGGCCGGTGCGGCTCAGCATCAGCTCCGACGTCTCCTCGAACGCCCGCAGCAGGTCCGCGGTGACGGCGAGGTCGTTCGGACCGGTGCGCTCGAGGATCGTGTCGACGATCGCCTCGATGGCGGTCTCCTCGATGTCCGTCACGGGCTCCTGCGGACCCCGGTTGATCTTCACGCACAGCTTCACCAGGTCGATCGACTTCGCCCGAGCGAGCACCAGCAGCTCCGCGCCGACGCGGCCGCCGATCTGCTTCGCCGCCAGGCCCAGCGGGCCGGGTGACATGAGGTTCAGTTGGTGGCGCGCCCGCGGGCCGATGGAGAACACCGTCCCGCCAAGGGACTCGATCCACGGCACGTGCTCACCCTTGATCGGGTCGAAGATCGCCGGCGTGAGCCCACGGCCGACCTGACCGCCGAGGAGCGTCTGTGCGGTGGAGGACTTGCCGTTGCCGTTCAGGCCGAACAGGAACGCGGACGGGGAGGAGATGATGTTGGCCCGGTAGAGCGCGTCGTGGTCGGTGCAGATTGCAGACCCGGTCTGCATGTCGCGGCCGAGCGGGGACCCGTCGACGGGACGGCCGGTGCCGACGCCGAACGGGTAGATCCCGCACGCCTGGACCGAAGTGGTGAACCACCGCGGCGGCTGGGGCACCTGCCCCCACGCTCCGCCGCCCGGTCCGTAGAATCCGAACGGCGTCTGGCGGAGGCGCTTGGTCATGCTCGTGGCCATCACAGGCTCCTGTCCTGGGTGAGTGTGTCGACGAAGGTGGCGTACTGCTCGCCCTCGAGGACGGCGGTGTGGGCCAGCGTGAAGCCCTGGCTGGTCGCGAACTCGAGCTGATGCAGCCGGTCAGCGAGCTTGCCGCGTCGGACCTCGCTGTCCTCGTCGCGCTTGGACACGACGGTCTCAACGGTGCCGACGTCCTGCAGGCGCATCAGTTCGCCCGGTCCGTGATGTCCTGGCCAATGGTCGAGTACGCCCACGGCAGGATCCCGAGCGGGAGCGTGGAGTGGAACGCGGCCGCAGTGTCGGTCTCGACGAACCGGTATGCGATGCCGGTGCCCTCGAGGATGTTCTTGAGCTCCTGCGTCGCGTCCCGCTCACCGCGGCGAGTGGGTTCGAAGGTGACGGTGACCTCGATCGCGAACGCCGTCATCGATGCACCCGACACCAGATCGCTCTGAGTCTTCTTCGCCAGCTCCGTGCGGTGCTTGGTGAACTCCGAATCCTCACCGCTCGTCGCGGCGATCTTCGCGCCCTTCCGCAGCTTCGCCGCGGCCTTGATCGCCGCACCAGGCGTCAGCGGGCGGTAGAACACGGCGGTGCGCTTGCGGAGGAACTTCCCGTTCGGCTTGAACAGCCGGTCGAGGAAGTCCTCGGTGATGTGCATCTGCGGCGGGGCGACCATCATGGCCGTCATCGATGCGACCCCGTCGTGGTAGCAGATGCGGCGGTCGTCGTCGGTGAACTCGTCCGGGCCCGCCTCCGTGACGCGCATCCGGAATGTGCGACCAGCGAGGTCGTCGGAGCCGAACTCGCGGGCCCGTTCCGGCTTGTAGGCGATCCGGACCGCGCGGGCGAGGTCCTGGCTCGTGGTCAACACCGGCGATCCCGCGCCGGCCTCGACGAGGTTCGCGCGGTGCGCCGGGAGCTTGGAACCGATCTCGGCTGCTGCGTCCTCGACGTCGTCCGCGAGTGCGTTCACGGACCAAACAACCGTTGCGAACACTTCCACGTCGGAGTAGGTGCCCGAGAGTGCTCGTGCGCCCTCCCGGAGCTGCTGCTGCGCGACCAAGGGTGCGGACGAGGACACTTCGCTGTCGATCTTCTCGATGAGCGGATCCGTGGACTCCTGCGCGGAGTCGACCACGATCACCGCGCCCTCGATCGCGGTGTCCTGCGACAAGCTGACGATCCACCCGCCGAACCTCGACACCTGGTGGTCGATCTGCTCCTGCGGGAGCATTCCAGTGCCGTCGGGGTCGCAGGAGAACGTCGCGGCGAGCATCGGGTTCCGGGTGCCCTTGCGGTGGTGCAGCAGCACGAACTCTTCGCCGGTGCCGTCGACGCCTTCGATCTCCTCGACCGTGGAGAGCATCCCGGGCAGCGCCGTCAACGCGTCGTCCGGCAGGTCTGTGAACAGGCCCGTCTTGTACGTGGTGACCCCGTTGCGGTGCCGGGACGCGTGCACTCGACGGTCGAGGACGCGCGCCGCGATGGTGCGGCCCGCAGCCGGGTCGCCCCAGCGGACGACGAACACGCCGTCGATCAGGAGGGCGATCGGGATCGTGGTCAGGGCGACCTGCCACTGGCCCACCGCGATCAGGATCACGAACAGCATCACGCCGGTTAGGAGGATCCCCCACCCGGCCACTGTCAGCCCGCCGAGGGTGCCCTTCGTGGTCGGCAACCAGTTGCCGAACCGGACCCGCTTCCGGGTCGTAGCGATGTCACTCACCGATCATTCCTTCCGCCGTGCTGCCATCTGTGGGCGCGTTGTCCGATGCCTGCTGCGCTGCCGCCCAGCCCGCGCGAGATCCCGAGGACTGGTTCGAGCCGGTTGCGGACTCTCCAGCCCCGGCCGCGGTCTGACCGCCGCCGCCGTTTCCGCTCGAGCTCGAGCCGGATTCCTGCGCCCCGGAGGCCGAGTCAGTGCCGACCGTGCTCGACACGGTGTCTGCGCTACCCCCGCCGGAAGCGTCGCCGACCGTGCTCGACACGGTGTCCGTCCCACCCCCGCCGGCGGCGTCGCCGTCGCCGCCGCCCGCGGTCGGCAGCGACTCCCCGGCCCGGCCGGGCGTTCCTGCCGCCGTCGCGGCCTCGCCGCCTTCGGCTGCACCAGCGGTTCCGGCTCCGGTCGTTGCAGCGCCAGCGCCAGCGCCGGCGCCGGCGCCCGCTGCGGCGCCGCCGGTGGCGACCGCCGCGCCGACTGCGACGCCGGCGGACACTGCCGCTGCTGTGAAGCCCATCGCCATTGCGCCGCCGGAGGCGTTGCCGAGCGCGGCCGCAACGGGGGTGATGAGCCGCATGATCGCGGGGAGAGCGATGACGGCGAGGATGATCAGCATGAGGCCGTAGATCACCCCGCCCGCGCCGTCCTGGCCGCTCTTCAACCGCCACGCGAACGCGTAGATCGACGCGGCGAGCGGTGAGTAGATGATGAACGCGATGATCCAGGCGGTGATCTTCTCGAAGGCCTGCTGCCCCTGGCGGAGCATCGCGTAGGAGGCGGACATGGGCCAGAACGCGTTCAGCAGCAGCAACATCGCCTGCCGGACGAACATGATCACCCACTGGATCCCGACTGCGAGCACGCCTACCAGCCCGAACAGCAGCGCCAGCCCCGGCGACGACGCTGCGAATCCCGCATCGACGTACCCGGCGGTCGCAGACGTGCCCGACACCTTGAGGATCCACTCGGCGTAGGCGTCACCACCCCACACGAGGATCTGGATCAGCACGGTTCCGAACGAGGTCACGGCCACCACCCGCGCCAAACTCCGCATCGCTTCCCCGAACGGCTCGCCGCGCTGGGAGTACATCGTCCGGATGCCGGCGACGATGAGGCCCACGGTGAGCAGCAGGATCGTGATCGGCAGGCTTGTGTCCTGGAACCACGCCGTGGCCTTGTTGTCCAACGCCACCAGGAAGTCCGACCCCACCCAGCTGGTGAGGAACTGCTTGATGATGTCGTCGTAGGACGAGAAAATCGTCTCCGCCGCTTGCTTGAAGCCGTTGGATGCTACGGCGCCGACTGCGTCGCCGACGGCGCTTTTCGCGGCGTCGCATCCGATTACGAGGTGACAGACGGTGTCACCGACGCCGTTAGCCATTCGAGCCTCCCCAATCGGTAAAGTCCCCCGTGGCGGGGGTGAGCGGGTTGCCGGAGTAAAGCGCTCCGTTGGCGAGGACCGAGAGCTTCCAATCCCCGCTGACCCAGGTCATGCTCAGCGGCACCGCGAAGTACCCCGTTGATGTGCCTGGCTTGGTCAGCACCACGTCGACTACGGCCTGGTTTTTCGTGAACGACTCGACCGAGTACCCGGCGACGCTGATACCTTGCGCGCGCAGGGCCTCTGGGGTCGTCTGTTCCTTGGCCGTGCTGTCGACGGCGCTGCTCTTGCCCGGCCCGTTGTCGATGTAGAAGTTCAAGAGCTCCTGGACGCTGTGTCCGGTGTCGTACTGCCCGAAGTACGCCGTGGTCGCAGCTAGAGCAGCGCCCGTCGGGGTGCGCGCGAAGCACCCGGGGAATCCGTCGACGTCCTTGGTCGGCCCCACCCCGGCAGAGACCGGCCAGGTGATCCCGCCCCGTCCGGCGTGCCAGCTCAGGTCGCTCGGGACGTCCTGTTTCGCCTGGCCCGTGGTCGGGACGTCGCATGACACCTTCGAGCCGAGTCCTGCACTCGTCGACGCTGCGGGCTTGGCAGCGTTGTCGTTGTTCGCGGGTGCGAATACGCCGAGGAGTGTCGAGACGAGCACGACGAGTACGAGCACGACGACGATTGCAATCGCTGCGATCGCGGTTGGCTTGGATTTCCAGCCTCGCTTGACTGTCGCCCCGAACCCCTCGGTGTTGTTCCTACGCTGCTCCATGACGTCCTCCTCGAATCGGCGTGATTAGGCGCCCGGGACCGTCTGGCAGTTCGACGACACCGAGCCAAGGAACACGGTTGCAATCCCACTGGCCCCGCCGATGAGCACCGCGCCGCCGATCCACTTGCCGAGGCTCTTGAACATCTCGCCGCCGTCGTGGCCCCGACTCGAGAACCACCAGCCGATGCCGATCATGATCAGCGACACCGACCCCAGGGCGATCGCCACGATGAGCGTCCACAACTGAGCGGTGTCCAGCGCGTTCTGCGCCTTCGAGGGCAGGCAGTACGCCTCCGCGACGACCATGCCGGCACGGTTAGTCGCATCGAGAACCTTGGGCGACTTCGCGGCCGCGGCGTAGATGACGTCTGTGAGCATTAGGCCTTCTCCTTCTTCGCTGTCTGCGCCCCCTGGAGCGCCTTGGTGACCCGTTGCACGGGTCGGGCGAGCTGCCCGGCCAATGCAGGGGAGATTTCTGCCACCGCGCGGAGGCGGGGAAGCCACGGCACCGACACGACCGGTACGGCGCCGGCAAGCACGCGTTGTTCACGTGCGGCGGCCGGGACGGGCTTGCCGGGTGCATCAGCGACGACCAGAACGGCGTCAACGGCGTCTGTGCCGAGCGCGCGGATCGCCGCCTTGGTCGCGTTGATGCCGGCGGGTGTCGAGCGGCAGACGAGCACGACCGGCCCGGTGGGCTCATCAGTGAGCTGCACTTCCGGGAGGTCGAGCAGGAGGGCCCATGTGCTGGCACCGGCGCCGGCGTGCACGCCGACCAGCGACGGTCGCGACCGCGTCGGGCGCACTGGCTGTACGCCCGGGCCCGCCCATGCCGCAGCGTCGTCGCCCTCGGCAACCGAGCTGCCGTCGAGTCGTAGAACGACCATGGTTACTCGCGCCCCATCCGTGATGACCACGCGAACCGGTGCGGCCGCTTGAGCGATGCCGGCGGCGGTATCCAGGATCGTTCGGCGGAGGTCCTCCCCCGTCGCCACGGTGAGGACGTGGCCGTTTACTGCCCACATCGGGCCGACCGCGTGCGTGACGATGACCGGCGGGATGAGCTCGGTACCGCACTCGGTGCAGAACCGAGGGCCGAGTTTCTGGCTGCCGCAGACCAGGCACGCGCGCGGAGCATCGGGCGAGCCCTGGCTTGAACGCATCTCCACTGCTCCACTCATGTCCATGAGTGTTGCAGATTTGCAAGATCAGCGCAACGAACGGCCTAGTTTGGGTTACATGACATCCCCGGCGCCGCTGCGTCGCAGATTCGCAACGATCCAGTCGTTCACGTGGGCGGCGAAGAGCTTCGGTGCCGCGTTCCATTCCATCGCGTGAGGGCTTGCTGGGAACTGTTCAAGAACGACGCGGTCCGAGCTAGCGGCGAATGCCTCAGATGCTGCGAACGGCGTGGTCAGGTCACCCGTCGAGTGGATGACCAAGGTGGGGATGGACACCGTCGGTAGCGCCTCCGTCAGGCTCAGTGTCAGTGGTAGGCCCAGCACGCGCGCACCGAGCCGTGATGACAGCAGGGCGATGGCTGACGATGCGAGCCAGCGCGGGACGCGTTGACGGGCCATCCCGTAGTGGATGGTGCGTGCCCAGCTCACGACGGGCGAAACGAGCACCAGCGCGTCGATCGAGGCGCCCTGCAGCCCCCGTGTTGTCTCCTCGAGCGCCACCGTTGCGCCGAGCGACCAACCGACGACGACGATGCGTGCTGCACCCTGCGACCGGGCGTACGCGATTGCTGCGTCAAGGTCCTGCCACTCTGCTTGTCCGAGTGCTGAGGGTTCGCGTGTCTCGCCGGCAGCCTCCCGGTCGCCTCGGTAGGAGATCACCAGCGACGTGTAGCCGGCCCCGGCTACTGCTTGGACGCTCCGTAGCGCAGAGTCGCGACCGGCGAGCATCCCGTGCACGTGGATGACCCACGTCGACGACTCGGCACCGGTGCCGGCGTACAGCCACGCGGGCTGGGAAGCGTGGTCCGTGTGTATCTCGACGCTTGCTGGCGGCGTCGTTGTGACGTTCGTCGGAGTGAACACGTTCCCCGCCGCTCGCCCGTCCGTGCCCGCCTCTAGCGCTGCAGGCTCCGCGAGGTGACGCACCACGGTGCCGTCCGCGTCTTCGTCGTCGACGGCGGAAGTGAGCACGGCCAGCTTTGTCTCGTCGTCGTAGAGGAGCCCGAGAATCCCGTTGAAACGCGTCAGCGGGTTGCTGGTGAGCTCCACGTCCCCGTTGGGGCTGACGCGGACGATCTTGGTGGGCCGGGCGCGCTGCGGGAACACCACGGCGCGCGCGAGCAGGAGCACAGCGGCGCAGTAGGCGGCGGCGAGCACGACCACTGCGATGGCCACGATGAGGAGCGCGAGCATCAGGGGGTGACCTCTCCGAGCTTGTTGGACAGCGTGTGTTCAACGACCGCGAACAAGATTCGTTCGCCGGCGGGGAGCTCCTGCAGGCCGACCTTGACGCGGTCGCGGATGTTCGCGGCGGAGTCGAACGCAAGCTGACGGTTCGACCAGCGGCGCGCTGTCGCCAGGGCAACGCGGTTCGCTCGGTAGTCGGGGCCGTGGCCGCGAGCGTCAACGCTGACGGTCCAGCGGGCGGCAGCCCACCAGAACACACGTGCGCCGAGGATCCAGATGAACCCGGCGACGGCGATGAAGATGCCCGAGAAGAAGGGCACCTCGGCGACGTAGTAGTAGTGCTCCCGGAATACCGCTGAGACTGGACCGAAGTGTGCGACGAGGAGGTAGAGCACCTCGACGACGTCGCTGACGAGCATCAGGGACAGCCCCGTTACCCAGAACATCGTCGGCATCGTGCGGCGCTCCGCCAGCATTCGAATGGTGAGCGCGGTGATGATCCCCATGACCGCCGTGTAGAGGGTGGCGAACAGCCACACGGCCGGCTGATCGAGGCGGTCGAGCACGAACCGCGGGGAGGTATGCCCTGGGTTCGCGATGAGCAGGAACGGAATCGTGAACGCGACGATGGCGGCGACGACCGACCACCACGGCAGCCGGCGTCGTTCGAAACCGCGCTCGGCGGCGACAGCGTTGTGGAATGACCACATCGCCGCAACGGCGGAAGCATCGCGTACAAGCGTGAGGAGGTTCCGGTCGCCGAGTAGCCCGTCGAGGACGGCGGGAGGGGCCGCGATCACGCCGTACGTCGCCAGGGACACCATGCCGAACACGGTCGCCCACCACGCGGGCTTCCGGTACGACCTCCGGGCGCGGAACGCGACAGCGACGATGAGGATCAGGAGACATGCGCTCTGGATCACCCGAAGTGCTCCTCTTCCGTCGTGTCGGCGTAGGCCGAGAGCCTGCGGGTGAACATGCGTGCCATCTCTTCGACGATCAACTCTTCTCGCACCGACTCTGCGTCGTTCGACTCCGAGCTGTTCCGAGGGCAGAGGCGGAGGAACAGGCGCGAGTCGGGCGCCGGCTGATGCGGCCGTGCGGTGCCCGGCGGGAACCAGTCCTCGGGCGCGCTCCGCACGATCAGATGGCAGAGCTCATGTGTCCGACTCAAGAAGCTGTAGTAGTTGCTGTCGTCCGCCGGTACGAGGATCCCGGTGAACGTTTCCGCCTCGAACAGGATCCCAGTGGTTGCGCGGAGCGAGGCGTCCTTGATCTCGTCGAAGACCAGCCGCCGGCCGTAGAGCGCCGACACTGCGTTGCACAGGTCGTCGAACTCCGCCACATCGGGCAGCGGCGTCCTCCAGACGAGCGCGGCGGCGATCGCCGCAATCGGCTCGTGAGCGGCCTGCCCCTGGCGGCGTCCTCGCATGATGTCTCCCGTCCAGCGCTCCCCCTTGGGAGAGCACTCACTTCCCTAGGATCGGGGACCCTCTTCTTTGTCGATCAGCGCACGAATGGCGGACTCCACCGTGGCCATCTCCTCGGGTTCTAGTTCGTCCAGCGACCGCGCGGCGATCTTCGTCACTCCAAGCGATCGCATCGATCGAGCGAGGCCAAGCTGTGCGTCGATCCGCTGCGCTTCGTCTTCCGGCGTCTTTCCCAGGAGGTAGTCCGCAGGCACCTCGAGGAAGTCAGCCAGAGCGATCACCAACGAGTGCGATCCAGCACCGTCGACGAACGCACGCCACTCCCGAAGCGACAGCAAGTGTCCGGTCTTGCTCAGCGCCGACCGCGCCTTCGTGTACGCCGCGTCCAGGTTGTCCCAGAGCCCGGACGCTTCGAGCGCGAGCCGGGCGCGGTCAGAACGGACGATCTCGTCGACGCCGTCGCCCAGATCAAGCCCAGCGCGCTTTGCTGCACGGGCGACCAGCTCGAGCGGGTCGTCCCCGATCGCTCGGCAGAGGTTGACCAACTCCACGACGGTTACCGGCCGCTTGCCGTTGAGAACGCGGTAGATGGTGTCGTGCGTGATCTCAGACCGCTCGGCCCACGCACGCACGTTCACGTGCGCGACGCCCTGTGCAGCGCGCAGCTCAGCTGCAAGCGCTCCGTGCAGAGCTTGTGCGGAGGATTCGCTCATTGGTTCCACTCAAAAACGCTAGCAGCCGACGGTTCAGTACGCTTCTTGCAAATATACAGCAGGGTTGCTAATTTGCAACCGTGCCGACTGCTCCACCACCTACCCAATGAGAGCGATGGCAACCACGTTGATGACTCCAACCGCCACCGCCCCGGCGAAGATCACCCAGATCCACGCTCGTCCGCGTCGTGCTCTCACGGGTTGCTCCGGGGAGCTGGGTTGGGTTGGATCCGCGGTCAGCGTGGAACGGTCGGTCTGCACGGTGACCACCCTTGCGCTTTCTGGCTGGTACCGGGCCGAGAGCTCTCCAGACGAGTTGTCAGCCCTCGGTATCCGACACACCGGGTTCGGTGACCGTCCTAAGTACAGCGCTAACGCCAGACTCTTCCCCATGGCCGGATCCAACGCAGGTGTGAAGCGCAATCGCCTCCCGCGCGGACAGAAGACTGTCCGCCCTGGGCTAGCCCTCGCTCCCGATACCGCGGACGCTTACGAGCGTGCCGCGCGGGCATCTGGAGACCTGTCCTTCTCGCTCTACCTCGAGAAGCTGCGTCGGCAGTTCGAGGCTGAGCGAGGTGCGCTGCCGATCCTCGGTACCGCCCTTATCGACCACCAGGAGGCCGCCGAACCAGCCGCCTAAACGACAGAACCCCCGCACGAGGCGGGGGTCCGGGGCTTAGCCCCAAGTCATGTTTCTCACTACCTGCCTAGACGCCAATCACATCAGGTTGTGAGTTCCGAGAGAAGAAGCCCGGTTACCCGGGAGCCTTCGTCGTACCACCACTCCGAGGAGGGGAGGTGTCGCCATCGTAACGCACCTTGCTGCGCTCAGCACGTCCAAATCTGCCCGCGTGTCCACACTGGACAGCGCCTGGGGCCTCACACGCGCGATCGCGCCTCGTCGGTACGTGAACCGCATGATCGCGGAGGCTGACGGGACGATCCGGTCGAACAGCTACCCGTCGAAGTTCCCGTCTGCCGGGCACACTCCCCCGTCGACGCCGTGGACGATCGATCTCACAGACCTTGACGGACGGTTCTGGTTCGCCGCGTTCGACCTTGACGCGAAGACCCCGGAGGACTTCGACCAGGCGGCCGAGGACCTCGGCGTGCTGGTCCGCATCCTCCGGGACGCAGCGCTCCCCCACGTGGTGTGCCGCTCGAGCCCGACCGGCGGCTTCCACGTCTGGGTGCCGCTCGCCGGCGTGGACAAGGCCACGATGGTGCAGCTCGCGGCCGCCGCAAAAGCGGTTCTGCCGTCTCTTGACCACGGTTTGCTCTGCAATGACCGCACGGGCGCCGTTCGGCCCCCGCTGACCCCGCACGCACGCGGTGGCGCGTCCGAGGTGATGGCCGGCGCCGACGACGTCGACGTGCTCCGCACCCCGACCGTGACCGCCGGCCACTTGCTCCGCGTCACCGCGGCGTTCCGTGAGCTCCGGCCGACCGTGGAGCCCGCGGACTCCTCCCCCACCGGTCCCGTCGACGCCCACCACCGGGTGCACCGGTCCCTGCCGGCGTGGGGCGAGGCGCACATGGCCACCGTTGCCGGCGGCCGCGACCCGTCCCGCACCGGCTACCTGTGCCTGCTCGCGGCCGCGGTGTCCGGGTGGACCCTCGCCGACGTCGAGCACGCCGCGAAGACCGCACCCGGCATGGAGCACTACCGGACCCGCAACCGTCCCACCGGCGGCCGTGAGCCCCGCACCCCGGCCGAGGCTGCAGCGCGCCTCGAGCGGCAGTGGACCAAGGCGCAGGAACGCGCGGTGCTGTACCGATACGCACCCGAGGAACGCCAACAGCGCGACCTCACCCAACTAACCGGCATCGTCGACGTCGTCGAGGCCATGCTGCAGGCATTCACCGCCTCCCCCGGCCGCTGGACCCGCACCGAGGCGGACCTGCACGACAGCACCGTCCTGACCCACCTCGCCTGGCTGTCCCTGCGCTCCGGCTCCCGCGACGTCGCCGCCGCACTCCGGTCCGTGGCGATCGCCACCGGCATCCCCTCGAGCACCGTCGACCGCGCACTCCGCCGCCTCCACGCCGCCGGATGGATCACCCGCCGACGCCAGGCAGACGGCCCCAACGCAGCCGTCTGGCGGCTCACGGACCGGTTTTCCACACCCTCCGTTCACGTCGGGCCACTTCACGATGTGACCGCCCGCCCCCCGGCCGAGCTCTTCGACGTCAGAGTCACCCTCCTAGAGGCTCTAGAGGACCGACTCGATGCTGGACGGCATGACGTCTTCACCCGCGCAGGACTGGGACCCACAGCCCGCCGTGTGTACGAGAGCCTGACCACTGACGAGCACGTTCCCGAGGTTGTCGCTGACCGTGCAGGACTCCCCCGCGGCCGCGTACGAGCAGCCCTCGCACGCATGCGCCGCTGGACCCTCGCGATCGCCACACCCACCGGCTGGCGCCGACGGCTGCAGGACTTCCGAACTCACGTGGCCAAGCAGCTCGGCGTCGACGGGATCCTCCAACGACGCGAACAGCAGTATCTCGACGAACGAGACCTCTGGGCCTGGTGGCAGAACCATCTCATCCGCAAGGCTGGCCGACGCGGCCGCGACCGCACCCCCACCACCCAGGTCGTCATGTTCCGATCCGTCGACGACTACGGCGGCCCCGAGGCATACCCGGCATACCCGTGCTTAAGCGACGGCCGAGCCGACCATCAAGAAGCCATGCGGTTCGTCCGACGCGGGATCATGCAGGAGCTACGAGACATCGAGTTGGCAGCTTGAACGTATCAACTTCAAGTTAGAAACTATGAACTAACAGTTGTTACTTTCCAGGTCAAACGGTAGGTTGTGCTGATCAGCTAACAACTGCGAGTTGCTAGTTGACAGTTTTGACCTGTCAAGTACGCTTTACTTAGGAGTTACGAACTCCCAACTACGAACTTGCAGTAGCAAGTTGGAGGATCAGATGCGCATCGTTACTGTGCTCAACCAAAAGGGCGGCGTCGGCAAGAGCACTGTCGTCATGAACCTGGCAGCCATTGCCGCAAAGCACTCTCGTGTCTTGGTTGTCGACCTTGACCCGTCACAGCGCACGCTCACTGACTGGGCTGAGACCGCCGACGAGCAGGGGATCGCACTGCCGTTCGACTTCACAGACGAGAACGATCCCGCAGTGCTTCGTCAGCTTCGCGCCGCCGACAGCTGGGACACGATCTTCGTAGACACGCCTGGCAACCTTGAACCCTCCGCGGCGGAGCGCATCGGCTTGGTGCTGGACTCGACCGACTTCGCGGTGCTGCCACTTGAGCCTCAGCCGGCGAGCATCCGTCCGTTGCTTCGGACGATCAAATCCCTCGTGGAGCCGCGAAGCATCCCGTATCGCGCTGTCATCAGCCGTGTGGGCCGCAACGAAGCGTCCTACGCGCGGAAGGATGACACTTTCACAGCACTCGATGGCGCCGAGATCCCGCATCTGAACACCTGGATCCGCGAGTACATCGCCCACTCGGATGCACAAGGAACCGGCGAAGTCGTCACCAATTACGCGTCGACCCGCAACACGAGCCTCGCGGTGGACGACTTCATGTCAGCAGCGCTCGAGCTGACAACGATCTGGGCCAACGAAGGGAAGTAGTGATGGCACGCGCGAACCTCGCCGGCATCATCGGCAAGCAGGTAGAGATCGTTCCGGTGGCGGACACGAAGGCACCGCCGAGGCCTGCGGCGCGGTCGACGCCGGCGCCCTCGATGCCCGACTCGGACGTGCCCAAGTGGCTCACGTTCGAGCCGAAGCCCACACGCCAGCGCCGCGATCAACTCGACTGGATTGAGGCAAAGCGCAAGGAGCTGAATGCGCTCCGGGGGCGCGCGGGGGAGCGGCTGACTGACAACACGTTGATCCGTGTCGCCATCGACCTTTTGATCGTGAACGGTGAGCGGCTACAGGGCACCACCGAGGCTGAGCTGCGCGCGTCCCTGGGTATCAGCGACGACGCCCTGCCTGAATAAGTTTGCAGTTAGTAACTCGTAACTAGGAACCTTGAGCGTGGTTAGCTGCTGGTCTTCGCTGCGCTGTGGCTGCCTGTGTTGCGTTCGTTCTTCAACGAGGCCGCCGCAGCTGGAATGCCGAGAGGTGTCGTGCCTCCGGCTTCCAGTCAGCCGGTCGCGACTCGAACTCGGCCAGGGATATGGGGCTGGGGTCGTTGCCTTGCACGAAGGCCATCAACGCTTTCTCCCGCATGAACACCGCTTCACGCGGAGTCGTCGTGGACACCCCGTTGTGCGCGGCGACCCCGACCAGCAGCACCCGAGCCGACGCGAGGACCGCGAACGTTGGCGCGCCGAACTGCTCCACTTCGCTCGACAGCTTCTCGTCCGTGAGCCCGTCCAGCACGCTCGGTAGGAACCACGCCTTCGAGTGAGTGCCACCGCTTCCCATGTTCCAGTGGTGCGCGTCGGCTTTGAGATACCGCTTGGCGGCGTCGGTGGCGTTGAACACGACGTTCTCGCGGTGGCCGCCGTAAGCCAGCGACGGTGTGGACCCCTTGTGGAGCGGAGTGAGCTCGACGCCGTACTTCACGAGCATGGCGCGGAAGCCTTCGACGCCCTCGCGAATCTCAGCGGCACGGTCACCGATGACCGAACGAGGGAATGCCGCGGAGTTGCGCTCCGACCCTTCGAAGGCATCGAGCTGCCGGGCGAGGATTCGGAGCATGGTCCGCGCCGGGGCTGCGTCAGCGTCATGGACGTAGCAAAGCGTCAGAACGGCCTCGATCAGCGCACGCTGGAGCGTCACAAGTGACGTCGACGCCACACCGGCTTCCATGACGCGCTGCATCGCATGTGCGTGTTCGTCGATCGCGGTCAGGAGGAGGGTGGCGTCCTCCAGTGACTCGTCGGCCATGAGTCGGAAGAATCCTGCGGTGTCTGGGTCGTCGATGCCGGCGACCCAGTGGATAAGCCGGCCACGGCCGGACGAGTCCTCGCCTTCGTCGCGATGCTCCACGGCTTCGACAATGGCCGCGGCGACGTCTTCTCGAGTTCGTTTGAGTAGCCGGGCACAGTAGGCCGCTGGCGTAACTGCACTCATCGACTAAGCCTCGACGCGGGGGAGCGTGAGGTCCGGAGCCTCGGCGACCGGGTTCCGATCGAGCGCCCGATACACCGTTGCGCGTCCGATCCCGAACAGTTCGACGAGCTCGGCGATCGAGTGATCGCCGGCGCGGTGTAGCGCAACGAGGTGGCGTTCCTGTGCGGGGGAGAGCTTCGGCTTGCGCCCTTTGAGCTTGCCCCGCACCTTCGCCGTGGCCATCCCCTCGCGTGTCCGGGCCCGGATCAGATCCGACTCGAACTCCGCGACCATCCCGAGCACGTTGAAGAGCAGCCGTCCGACGGGATCGGTTGGGTCGTAGATCGATCCACCGAGGTTCAGCCGTACGCCGCGCTTCGTGAGCTCCTCGGCGATATCGGTCGCATCCCTGAGGGAGCGCGCCAGGCGATCGAGCTTCGTGACCACGAGCGTGTCGCCCGGCCGGCAGGCCGCCAGTGCCGATTTAAGGCCCGGGCGGTCCCGCCGAGTCCCGGTCATGCCCTTGTCCGAGAAGACACGTTCCGCCGGCACGCCGAGGGCGACTAGAGCGTCGGTCTGAGCGGTGAGGTCCTGGCCGTCGGTCGAGACGCGGGCGTAGCCAAGGGTCCATCCGGTGTCCATGCTTCGAGTCTCGCATAGGGGACCGTCAGCGGACTCTATTTCGGACTACCTATCTGAGACTGTGAGCAGCTTCGCTCTGTGTCGTGCTTCTGACTTCGCTTCGTGTCAGGTAAGCCGGTCGCTACGGCTGCAGGAGCTCGCGCTCGATGCGTGCCGCGACGGCGTCCCGCATCGGCCGCACGTCTTCTGGTGACCAGGAGGTGGGGTCGGGGAACGACCACTCAAGGACCGTGCCGCGCGGTTCGGTGGGGAGTTCGAGGTCGGGCTTCATGAGCACGACGATGTCCGCCTGTTCGAGCAGGTCGGGCGTCACTCGCCGGGGGACGCGTCCGGTGATGTCGAGGCCGAGCTCGCCGACGGTCGCGGCGATCGAGGGGTTCACCTCGTCGGCCGGGGTGATGCCGGCGGAGGTGGCCGTGTACCGGTCGGGGGCCGCGATTTCGAGGAGGGCGGCGCCGAGTTGGGAGCGTCCGGCGTTGTGCTTGCAGATGAACAGGACGGTGGGCTTCGTGGTCACGGGCGCGAGTCCGGTCAGTTGGTGCAGCACGAGGTGCTGTCGGCGGCCGGCTCGGGCGTAGCGCAGCAGGACGCATCCTCAGCGGCAGGCGTGGCGGTAGCGGCTGGGGTGGTGCAGCAGGAGGTCCCGCCGATGTCGGTGGAGCAGACGCCCGTCTCGGGGAGGACGAGCTGCACGTCGCGGGCGGCCTGGTGGTCGCCGGCCAGTTCGGCGGCGATGGAGCGGACCTGTTCGTAGCCGGTGAGAAGCAGGAAGGTGGGGGCGCGGCCGTAGGACTTCATCCCGGCGATGAAGAAGTTCGGTTCCGGATGGGCGAGCTCGGCGACGCCGTGCGGCGGGACGGAGCCGCAGGAGTGCAGGTTCGGGTCGATGAGCGGTGCGAGGGCTCGGGGTGCTTCGACGATGTCGTCGAGGCCGAGGCGGATCTCACGGAGCATGTCGAGGTCGGGCCGGAACCCGGTCGCGTTCACGATGACGTCGACGGTCACCGCGAAGGGCTCGCCGGCACGTCGGCCGGTGACGGTGACCTGGTCGCCGTCGGGTCGGACGTCGTCGATCTCGTACGAGGCGATCTGCTGCACCTGACCGGATTCCACGAGGCCGTGGACGGTGGAGCCGAGCTGCCCGCGGGCGGCGAGCCCGTCGGCGGCGTCCGTGCCGAGGCGTGCTGTACCCGGGTTGCGGATCGCCCAGAGCACGTCGGTGCCGGGTGCGTCCTTCGCGAGGGCGGCGAGCTTGATGAGGGTGTTCGCGGCGGAGTGCCCGGCGCCGACGACGAGGACCCGCTTTCCGGCGAACCGTGCGCGGTCGGCGCCCAGCACGTCCGGCAGCGCGGAGGTAATCCGGGTCCCCAGCATGCCGGTGGGCTCGAGCCCTGCGGAGGTGAGCGGGTTCGGGGAGGTGTAGGTGCCGGAGGTGTCGATGACGGCTCGTGCGGTGACGGTGTTGGTGGTGTCGCCGGTGCGCGTGCGGAGCAGGAACGGGGTGTCGGCGCGGCCGGTGGAGCGGGTGCGGTCCATGCCCTGCCGGGAGACTGCGTCGATCCAGGTGCCGTACCGGATCACCGACGCGAGTTGGGGTGTGGCGGCGAGGGGTTCGAGGTACTGCGCGACGAGGTCATGCCCGGTCGGCAGCGATGACGGCCGCGGCTCGGTCCATCCGGCGGGTTCGAGGAGGCGGCGGGCGGCGGGGTCGATGACGTACTGCCACGGGGAGAACAGGCGGGTGTGTCCCCAGGCGCGGACAGCCGTGCCCACGCTGGGGCCGGCTTCGTAGACCACGACGTCGAGACCACGCTCGAGCAGATGCGCGGCTGCGGCGAGGCCGACGGGGCCGGCACCGATGACGGCGACCGGGAGCCCGGTGAGGCGGTCCGCGTCGGTGCGTGGTGGGACGGTGAGGGTGAGCGTCATGGTCTGCGGCTTCCTGGTCGTTACGCGGTTGCTTCGGTGGGCAGCAGCTCGGCGAGGAGCGTCTGGACGCGGTGCTTGATGTCGTCGCGAATGGGTCGGACGTCCTCGATGCCGCGGCCGGCGGGGTCGGTGAGTTCCCAGTCCTCGTACCGCTTGCCGGGGAAGATCGGGCAGGCGTCGCCGCAGCCCATGGTGATGACGGCGTCGGAGTCGCGGACCGCGTCGGTGGTGAGGATCTTCGGCTGGTTGCCGGCGATGTCGATGCCGTCTTCGGCCATCGCTTGGATCGCGATCGGGTTGATCTGGTCCTTCGGCTCGCTGCCGGCGGAGAGGACCTCGACGCGGTCGCCGCCGAGGGCGTGGGCGTATCCGGCGGCCATCTGGGAGCGTCCGGCGTTGTGGACGCAGACGAACAGGATCGTGGGCTTGTCACTCATGGGTGTGTGTCTTTCCGGGTTCAGTAGATGAGGGTGAGCCAGCCGGCGAGGGCGGCGAGGGTGACGGCGAGGACGGGGACGGTGAGGACGATGCCGGTGCGGAAGTACTGCCCCCACCCGATGTGGATGCCCTTCTTCTCCAGCACGTGCAACCACAGCAGGGTCGCGAGGGAGCCGATTGGGGTGATCTTCGGGCCGAGGTCGGAGCCGATGACGTTGGCGTAGACCATCACCTCGTGCGTGAGCCCGGTCGCGCCGGCACCGCCGATGGCGAGGGCGGCGATGAGGACGGTGGGCATGTTGTTCATCAGGGACGCGAGGATCGCGATGGTGAACCCGACACCGAGCGCGGTGACGAGGACCCCGTGGTAACCGAACACGTCGAACAGCTTCGCGAGGTGGTCGGTGAGGCCCTGGTTCTGGAGGCCGTAGACGACGAGGTACATGCCGATGGAGAACAGGACGATCTGCCACGGCGCCTCCCGGATCGTCTTCCACACCGGAATCACCCGCCCCGAAGGTGCACCCGGCCCGGCACCGCCGGCGTTGACGATGGCAGTGCCCCCGGTGGTGACGAGGACCGGCGCGGCCTCGGCACGGGTGAAGAGGAACGCGGGCTGCCGGGCCGCCACGGCGACGATCACGACGGCACCGAGACCGGCGACGGCCGCGAGGGGGACGCCGAGTGGGTCGGCGGCGAAGTAGCCGACGAGCAGCAGCGCGAGGACGACCCAGCCTGCACGGAACGTCGCCCGGTCCTTCACAGCCGCGGCGGGGCTGGTGAGGGCGAGGATGTCGTACCGCTTCGGGATGCTCCTACCGAAGTAGAGCAGCAGCATGCTGAGGGAGGCCAGGACGGAGACGATGCCGACGGGGATCATGACGGCGGCGTACTCGGCGAAGCCGAGGTGGAAGTAGTCGGCGGAGACGATGTTGACCAGGTTCGACACCACCAGCGGCAGGCTGCCGGTGTCGGCGATGAACCCGGTGGCAAGGATGAACCCGAGCGCTGCCTTCTGCGGCATCTTCAGGGCTCGGAGCATCCCGACGACGATCGGAGTGAGGATCAGCGCGGCCCCGTCGTTGGCGAACACCGCCGCGATGACGGCACCGAGGCCGACGATCAGCACGAACAGCAGCCGTCCGTTGCCGCGGCCCCAGCGGGCGACGTGGAGGGCTGCCCACTCGAAGAACCCGGCTTCGTCGAGGATCAACGAGATCAGCACCACCGCGACAAACGTCAGCGTCGCGTTCCACACGATCCCGACCACTGTCGGAATGTCGGAGAGGCCGACGACGGTGGTGGCGAGGGCGACGACGGCGCCGATGAGGGCGGTGTAGCCGATCGGGAAGCCCTTGGGCTGCCAGATCACCACCACGAGCGTCGCGACGAAAATCGCCGCAGCGACCACAGCTATCACCATCAGGCGGTCCCCGCAGCCTGATTCGACGTCGCGGCGGCGCGTTCCCAGCCCTGCGCGGCGACCTGCACGGCGTCCCACGGGGACCCGAGCGGCGGCGTGTAGCTGAGGTCGAGGTCGATGACGTCGTCCACGGTGAGTTCCGCGTGGAGGGCGGTGGCGAACGTGTCGATGCGCTTGCTGATCTCCGCGGTCCGCTGCCCGACGATTTGCGCACCGAGGAGCCGGCCCGTGGCCTGGTCGCCGGTGACGCTGATCGTCAGCGGGACGGCGCCCGGGTAGTACCGCTTGTGGTCATCCGCCACCGTCACCTGGGTCAGCGGAGACACGTCCAGTGGGCCGGTCTCGTGCTGGCGGAGGCCGGTACGGGCAGCGACGAGGTCGAACACCTTCACCACCTGCGTCCCCACCGAACCGGCGAACGTCTTGGAGCCGCCGAGCATGTTCTCCCCGGCGACACGACCCTGCTTGTGCGCCGTCGTCCCGAGCGGCAACCAAGTGGTGCCGAGGAGCCGGTGATGGGTGACGACGCAGTCGCCGGCCGCCCACACGTGCGGCACCCCGGTGCGCATGGTCTCGTCGACGACGATCGCGCCGGCCTGGCCCAGCCGCGCTCCGGCGGCGACGGCGAGGTCCGTGACCGGGCGGACACCGACGCAGACCACGACGAGCGCGAACGTGCCCTCCGCGTCACCGGACGCGGAGCTGGTCACGACGCGCCACTCACCGCCGGTGGTTGGTGTGATGCCGGTGACGGTCGAACCAGTCAGGACGGTTGCGCCGTGGCGGCGGACCTCGGCGGTGACAAGGGACCCGAGTTCCGGGTCGAGGGTGGAGAGCACTTCCGGGCCGCGCTGGATGAGTGTCGTGTCGAACCCGCGCGCGACGAGGCCTTCGGTCATCTCCAGGCCGATGTAGCCAGCACCGACGACCGCCACCCGGCTCCCCGTCGGCAGCAGCTCGAGGGCAGCGACCACCTGCTCCGCATCAGTCATGGAGTGCAGCAGGTGGATGCCAGATTCCCCGAACGGGACCCCGGCCGGGCGCACGGGCTCGGCGCCGGTGCCGATCAGCAGCTCGTCGTAGGAGATCTGCTCTTCCCCGGCAGGGCCGGTGACGGTGAGGCGGCGGCGGTCGACGTCGACGGCGGAGGCCCAGGTGGAGGAGCGGACGGTCATGCCGGCGGCTTCGAGGTCGGCGCGGGTGCGGTGCGCGAGGGACGCTTCCGTCGCGACGTCGCCGGAGACCCAGTACGGGATGCCGCAGATGGAGAAGTTCGGGAACTCGTCCGCGAGTACCACCGTCACATCCGTCGACGGGTCAAGTTCGCGGGCGCGGAGCGCTGCGGCGATGCCGGCGTCGCTGCCGCCTACGGCGAGGAGGTGAGTCATCAGGCTGTCCTTCACGGATCGAGCGGGAGCCGGAACTCGGCGGGTACATCGAAGCACGTCGATATCGATGAGCGCAAATATAGACGTGTGTCGAAGTCCGTGGGAGGATGAGGTCATGACGATCGAGCTGCTCCCCATTCAGGACGTCACCGCGTGCTGCTCACCCGTCACGACCGAGGCGATGGACCAGGCATCCGCGGAGGTGCTGGCGAAGTCACTCAAAGCGATAGCCGACCCGGCACGGCTCCGGCTCATCTCGATGGTCGCCGCGCACGACGGCGCCGAGGCATGCGTGTGCGACCTGCAGGAACCGCTCGGCCTGTCGCAGCCGACCGTCTCGCACCACCTCAAGGTCCTCGTCGACGCCGGGATCCTGCACCGCGAGAAGCGCGGCACCTGGGCGTACTTCTCCCTCGTCCCCGGCGCGCTCGACACCCTCGCCAGCCTCATCACCACGCCAGCCCGATAGTCACGATTTCCACGGGCCCCGAAATACTTCGGTTGGTCCAAGCGGCGCGACTGTGAGCAGCTTTGCTCGATGTCGCCCTTTTCGCCGCGCTTCGTGTCGATGGTGTGAGCACTCGCCGGGGATGCTGGTTGGCAACCGAGCACCCACGAAGGCCACCCTGACGTGAGGGTGGCCTTCTGCTGGTCTGGACGGTTAGAGGCTGGCGAGGAGCGCGGTGCAGGCTTCTTCGCAGCGGCGGCATGCGTCGGCGCAGATCTTGCAGTGCTCGTGCATGTCGGCGTGCTGTGCGCATTCGTCCCCGCACGCCTTGCAGGCGGCCAGGCACGCCTCGAGGATCGTGCGGGTGAGGTTGGCGTCGTAGCCGGTGTGGCGGGAGAGGACGTTGCCGGTTGTTGCGCAGATGTCGGCGCAGTCGAGGTTGGTGCGGATGCACTTGGTGAGCTCGGCGACCATGTCTTCGGCGAGGCACGCGTCGGCGCACGCGGTACAGGTTTGCGCGCATTCGAAACACGCGTCGACGCAGGCGGCGAGGGCTGCCTGGTCGATGCTGCCGAGGTCCTTCGGGTAGGTGCGGAGCATGTCGGTGGTGGTGCTCATGGGTCATCCTTTCCGTCGGTACTGCTGTTTCGCCGGCGTCGGTTGACGTCGAACGTGTGGGGGCCATGGTGGCCGGTTCGGGCTTAGCTGACGCCTCGGGTGGCGAGGAAGGCCATCGGGTCGGTGGCGACGCCGTTGTTGCGGATCTCGAAGTGCAGGTGGCATCCGGTGGAGACGCCGGCGTTGCCGACGCCGGCGATGTTGGTGCCGGCGGCGACGGTTTGCCCCGTGCGGACGTAGATGCCGGTGGCGTACACGTGGGCGTAGGCGCTGGTGATGCCGCCGCCGTGGTCGATGATGATGATGTTGCCGTAGCCGCCGTAGGGTCCGGCGTAGGTGACGGTGCCGGCGGCGGTGGCGTAGAGCGGAGTGCCGCAGGGGGCGCTGAAGTCGGCTCCGGCGTGGAGGCGGTAGTCGCCGTAGACGGGGTGGATGCGGTACCCGTACGCCTGGTAGAAGCTGTACGAGGTGATCGGTCGGGTCCACCCGGACGCTGTACCGCTGCCGCTGGGACGCGTGCTGCCGGCATCGGGGGCGGCCGGTGCGGGCGCTGACGCGGCAGGGCGCGACGCGGCTGCGGCTGCGGCGGCGGCGGCTGCCTGTTGGCGGGCGCGGGCTTCCGCGGCGGCTTTCGCTGCGGCAGCGGCGGCCGCAGCGCGGGCGCGGACGCCTGCTTGGTAGCCCTGCTCGATGCTGAGCCGGTCATCGCGCAGTGTCGCCAGCTGGGCACGCATCGTGCTGACGTTCTCCCGCTCGCTCGCCTCCGCCGCTGCCGCGGCGTCGCTGGCGGCGACGGCGTCATCGAGGGCGTCTTGCGCGGCGTCCGCGAGCTTCGTGCGGGCGGTCTTCGCGACGCGGGCTTGGGCGGCGAGAGCGCCGGCGGTTTTCGCCGCGGTGCTCGCGCGGGCGTAGAGGCCATCGACCTGCTCGCCGATCTTGCTCGACATGCTCAACCTCTGCAGGAACGCATCTGGGTCGTCCTGTCCGAGGATCGCGCCGGCACCGAGGCCGCTGCCGCCTGGCCGGGTGAGGGCCGCGGCAACTTGCCCGACGGTGCTGCCGAGCTCTTCGGATTCCGTCGTCGCGGCAGTCGTGCTCGCGGCGAGTTTCGCGTGCGCAGCGGCGGCTTGATCGAGGTCATCCTGCGCCGCCTGGTAGGTCCGCCCGGCGGCGTCCGCCCGGTCGGCGGCGGCTTGGGTCTTCTTCTGCAGCTGGTCGATCAGCCCGTTCAGCGTGCTGATCTGCGCCTGCTTGCTCTGCTCGCTGCCGCGGGCGGCTTCCACCTGATCCCAGGTCGGAAAGTCTGCCGCGCGAGCCGGCGTTGGCGCCGTGAGCGGGAGCAACAGCGTGAGGGCGGCTCCCGTGAGGATGACGTTCCGGCGAAGGCGCGGGACCCTTTGCACAAGAAATGACAGAGTCAGTTTGATCCGGCGCATATTCAGATTCCCGAGTAGCTGTGCAGGCCCTTGAAGAACACGTTCACGACGGAGAAGTTGAACATCACCGCGGCGAAGCCGATGAGCGCTAGCCACGAGGACCGTGCCCCGCGCCAGCCGCGCGTCGCACGTGCGTGGATGTACCCGGCGTAGACGACCCAGATGATGAAGGTCCAGACCTCCTTCGTGTCCCAGCCCCAGTAGCGGCCCCAGGCCCGCTCGGCCCAGATCGCACCGGCGATGAGCGTGAAGGTCCAGAGGACGAAGCCGACGAGGAGGACGCGGTAGGTCAGGACCTCGAGCCGGTCCGCGTCGGGCAGCGTCTCCATAAAGCGGATCTTGTTCGAGGTGGTCCGGCCCTGGCGGTAGGTCTGCACCAGCTGCGCCACGGCGAGCCCAGCGCCGAGGGCGAAGAACCCGGTGCCCGAGATCGCGACGAACACGTGGATGACGAGCCAGTACGACTCGAGCGCGGGGACGAGCGGACGCACCGGGACGTAGTAGTTCACCGTGGCGATGCCGAGCAGGATGATCGTCAGGCCGGTGATGAACACGCCGAGGAACTTGAGGTTCTGCCAGAGCTGCACGAGCAGGAAGATCAGGATGATCAGCGCCGTGCCGGTCAGGGAGAACTCGAACATGTTGCCCCACGGCACACGGTCGGCCGCGATCCCGCGGAGGACCACCGAGCCGACGTGCAGCACGAGCGCCAGGATCGTCATCGCCATGCCGACCCGCTCGAAGCGGGTGCCCCGGCGGGACGAGCCGTCGCCGTCGGAGGACTGCGCGACGCGCTCCAGGACGACGGTGCCGCCCTGGACGGTCGCGACGGTCTTCTGCTCGGTGGCGGCCTTCGGTGCCCCGGCGCCCGAGGCGGCCGCGGCGACCTCGCCGGAGCGCTTCGCCATGTCGAGGGCGAACGCGATGAACGCGACGACGTAGACCGCCATCGCGGAGTACGTCAGCACGACCGAGTAGGTCGCGAGGTTTGTGGTCATGTTCATTCTGAGCTCCTGTTGGAGATGAGGGCGAAATGTTGCCGAGCAATGTCGTCGACAGCGCGCAGGAGGTTCGGATCCTCGCCGCGGGCAAGGCCCGCATACTCGAGGTTGTATTCACCGTTCTCGGAGTCGGCTTGCCGAAGCGCCTTGATCCAGATACGCCGACGCGGGACGAACAGCGAGGTCAGCAGTCCCAGCATTGCCAGGATCGCGAACGCGCCGACGAGAACCTGTGACGGGTCACGATTGATATCCAGCGACACGTACCGCTTCACACCGTCGAAGGTGATCGACCCGGCACCGTTCGGCAGGGTCTTCGTCTGCCCGGGCTTCAGCTCGATGCTCGCCGCGTCGGACTGGCGACCGGCGATCTGCTTGAGGCCCGACGTGTCGAGCGTGTAGACGCTCCGCGGCACACCGTCGTCGAGGCCGAGGTCGCCGGTGTAGACCTGCAGCGTCAGGAGCGGGTTCTGCGAGTCCGGGTAGGCGCTGGTGAACGCGCCGGTCGACAGCTTCGAGGCCGTCGGGTAGAAGAACCCGACCATGCCGAGCTGGTCCGGCACGGCGTCCGGCACCTTGATGACGCCGGTCGAGGTGTAGTTCGAGTCCTCCGGCAGGAACGGCACGACGTCCTTGAACGCCACGTCGCCCTTGCCGTCGCGCACCGTCACGCCCATGGCGTAGCCGTTGCCGAGCAGGTACACGTTCGTGCCGCCGACGCTGAGCGGGTCGTTGACGCCGAGGCGGCTGGTCTTCGCCTCGCCGCCCTTGTCCCTGCTGGTCACCGTGGCGGAGTAGTCGAGGGCCTGGCCGAGGGCGTCGAGGTTCCGCTCCTCGTACTTCGTGACGAACTTGTCGAGCGTCAGGTTGTAGCCCTTGAGGTCGGTCTGCTGGAACCAGCGGCCCGGGTTGAACGAGTCGTACGAACCGAGCACGTTCGAGAAGGTCTGGCCCTCCACCAGGAGCCGCTGTCCGGTGTAGCCGAACCCGCCGCCGACGCCGACGGCGAGCAGCACGCCGACGAGGGCTGCGTGGAACACCAGGTTGCCGGTCTCGCGCAGGTAGCCGCGCTCCGCGCTCACCGAGTCGCCGAACCGCTCGACGCGGTAGCCGGAGCGCTTCAGGATCGCCATCGCGCGCGTCACGGCGTGCTCGACGGACGGGAGGCCCGTGGCTGCGTCCGTCCCACCCGCTGCGGTGGTGACCGTGTCCGGGTTCACGGCGACGCTGCGGTAGCCCGCCAGGCGCGTCAGGCGTGCGGGCGTCTTCGGCGGGCGGGTGCGGAGGGCCTGCCAGTGGTGCTTCGTGCGGGGCACGATGCAGCCGATCAGGGAGACGAAGAGGAGCAGGTAGATCGCGGAGAACCACACCGAGGTGTAGGTGTCGAAGACCTGCAGCTTGTCGAGGACCGGGAAGAGCTGCGGGTGGTCCGCCTTGTACTGCACGACGCCGTTCGGGTCCGCCGTGCGCTGGGGCACGAGGGAGCCGGGGATCGCCGCGAGGGCGAGCAGCATGAGGAGGAAGAGCGCCGTCCGCATGCTCGTGAGCTGTCGCCAGAAGAACCGGACGTACCCGATCAGGCCGAGCTTCGGCTGGTTGACCTCGCCGCCGCCGCCGCCGTCGGCCGGTCCAGCACCGTCGACGTGGTCGGAGGGCCGCATCGGGTCGGACGCGGTGCCGTTCTCGATCCGGCTGTCGTCGGTCTCAGACTGCCGGGACATAGCTCTGGATCACCGCCCCGACGCTCGACATGACGGCCGACCAGATTCCGGTGACCATGAGCAGACCGATGACGATCAGGATCGCTCCTCCGATGATGTTGACGACGCGCATGTGGCGCTTCACGGCACGGATCGCTCCCGTGGCCCAGCCGGCGCCGAGCGCGACCAGCACGAACGGGATGCCGAGGCCGAGGCAGTACGCGACCCCGAGCCACATGCCCTGCCACGCGCTGCCCGACTGCACGCTGAGCAGGTTGATCGCGGCGAGGGTCGGGCCGAGGCACGGGGTCCAGCCGAGGCCGAACACGATGCCGAGCAGGGGGGCGCCGAGGAGCCCGGTGGCCGGGGTCCAGCTGGGCTTGATGGTGCGCTGCAGGAACGTGAACCGGCCGACGAACACGAGGCCCATCGCGATGACCACCACGCCGAGGATCTGGGTGATGAGGTCGCGCCAGCGGACGAGCCAGAAGCCGAGCGCGCCGAAGACCGTCGTGTAGGCCACGAACACGGCCGTGAACCCGAGGATGAACAGCAGCACCCCGAGCACCACGCGGCCGCGGCGCTGCCCGCCCTCCGCGACGCCGCCGACGTAGCCGAGGTAGCCCGGCACGAGGGGCAGCACACACGGGGACAGGAACGACACGAGCCCCGCGAGCAGCGCCACCGGGAGGGCGACGAGCATCTGCCCGCTGAGGATCGCGTCGGAGAAGGGGTTGCCGCTCATGGGGTCAGGACGCCTTGAGCTCGTCGCTGACCAGGGTGTCGAGGATGCTCGTGCCGTCGACGGCGCCGAGGACGCGGGCGGCGACCCGGCCCTTGCTGTCGAGGACGATCGTCGCGGGGACGGCGTTCGGCGCGATCTGCCCGGACAGTGCGAGCTGCATCGTGCCCTTGTCCGCGTCGAGCACCGTCGGGTAGTCGACCTTGAAGGTGCGCTCGAACGCGGCGGCGGTGGCCTTCTGGTCCCGGACGTTGACGCCGATGAACTGGACGTTCTTGTCGGTGTACGCCGCATGCACCTTGTTGAGGTACTTCGCCTCGGCACGGCAGGGCGGGCAGCTGGCGTACCAGAAGTTCAGGACGACGACCTTGCCGCGCAGGGCCTTGGCCGAGACGGTGTCGCCGTCGGAGGTCGTCGCGGAGAAGTCGACCGCGTCGGTGCGCTTGTCGGCGGCGACCTCGGTCACCGCACCGTCACCGGAGATGTAGTTCTGCGTGGTCCCGTTGCCGTACTGCTTCGACAGGGAGTCGTTGCCTGAGGAGCATCCGGCGAGGACGACGGAGAGCGCGATCGCAAGTGCGACGGTTGCCCCACAACGTCTCATCAATCTGCACTCCGCTCTGAAATCGGCCGACGCGAACACGCGGGGACACCCTGTCTGAAGCTGTTCAGAATGAGGCACGTGTTGGTGAAGGCGACGGGTGCTGTGATGGTCACAGCGTCCGGCCCGCGTTGGCCCTGAGCCATGCAATGGGGTCGACAGGGGTGCTGCCACCGAGCATGACTTGCAGGTGCAGGTGCGCTCCGGTGCTGGCGCCGGTGTTGCCGACGAGGCCGACGAGTTGCCCGACGGCGACGCTCTGCCCGACGCGGAGTGGGGACGAGCCGTAGATCATATGGGCGTAAAGGGTGGAGATGGTCTGTCCGTCGATCTGGTGGTCGATGATGACGTACTGGCCGTACTCCGGGTGCGTCGCGGAGACCCGTACCGTCCCCGCGGCGACTGCGCCGATGGGGGTGCCGGCGCCGGGGGTGATGTCAGCGCCTTGGTGCATCGACGAGCATGCTGCGCACGGCGCGGTTCGGGCACCGAACGGTGAGCTGATGCGGATCTGCCCCGGGAACGGCCAGCGGATATCGCCGGCGCCGGTATTCACGATGGCACCCGACTGTGCGGGGCTCGGGGCCGTCGTCGAGGCGGTGTTGGAGCTGCTCGTGGTGGTCTTGGTGGTGATAACCGGCTTCGGAGTGGGCTTGGTGACGGTGTAACCGTCACGGTCGATGGACACGGTGACGCCCGTGGCGGTAAAACTCTGCCCCGTCGCGACCGGGTTGACTCCGGGGAGCACGGTCGCTGGTCCGGTGGAGGCCTGGGCTGGAATCGCGGCGGTAGTGAACAGTGCCAGGGCTGCCGCCGCCCCGGTGAGCGGAAGCGCAGCAAGGGCACGCGAACGCATGGTCCGCAGCGGCTCCGCCACTCTCCGAGGGGGTGCAGGGAGCGGCCGCGGGATGGCCGCGGTGCTGGAAAGGGCGGTCGCGGCCGCGCGTTCAGCGGCGAGGGCTTCCCGCCGGGTCAGGGGCGTAGGCATGGGCGTGGGGACGTTTGCACGGTGCTGCTGGGGCACTGAAAGGCTCCAAGAAACGATGGGCCGGTTGCGGCCGAAGGGTGGGACGTCGAGCGGAACTCGAAGCAGGGAAAGAGTGGGCGGCCGATCGTGGGCCGCGGCGGGGAGGGGGGACACCGCCGCGACCCACGGCCGGGGTCACATCGACGCGAGCATGTCCTTCATCTGGTTGATCTGCTCGGTCTGGCTCGACACGATCGACTTCGCCATCGCGACCGCGTCGGTGTTCTTGCCCTTGTCGACTTCGGTCCCCGCCATGTCGACTGCGCTGGTGTGGTGCTCGACCATCTGCTGCAGGAACAGCTTCCCGGCGTCCGCCGGGGAGGCGCTGTCGAGGGCGTCCATGTCGGAGTCGGACATCATTCCCGACATCGAGGAGTGGTCCATCCCGGACATGCTGGAGGCTTCGGTGGGCTCACCCCACTGCTTCAGCCAGCTGGTCAGGGACGTGATCTCCGGCCCCTGCTCCGCCTTGATCTGCTTGGCGAGGGTGACGACGTCAGCGTCCACGTCGGAGCCCTTGGCGAGGAGCATGTCGCTCATCTCAACGGCCTGCTTGTGGTGCGGCAGCATCTGCTGCGCGAACATGACGTCCTGGTCGTTGTGCGCCGACGCCGCCGACGAGGACGACGAGGAGGAGCTGTCCGAGGAGCCGGCGTTGTTGGTGGAGCAGCCGGCGAGGGTGAGGCCGATGGTGAGGGCGGCGGCGGCCGCGAGGGTGCGCGTGATGGTGGTGTTCATGGATCCATTCCCGTGAATGCGTCAGGTGTTCCGGGCAGGCGAATACCTGCCCGTGTACTGGGCATGCAGGAGCGTCCGAAGGGAGCGCTCCCGCCGGGGATGGATCAGATACGGATGATCTGCAGCGCCGTCAGTGATGGCGGCTTGGGTGCCGCAACACGGCGTGCGACACGGTCCCCGAGGGCGAGGAGGCGTGCGAGGACGTAGAGGACCCCACCGTTCCGGGTGCGCAGCAGCGCCCACGCGAACAGGGCGATCGTCAGCGCGCACGCCATCCCCATCAGGGAGCACATCAGCGCGCACAGGCCGCCGTCGCAGCCGGCATCACTGAGCACGCTCATCACCGCACCAGCCGGCGCGGCAGCGTGGGCATCGTGTCCGGCGGCGTCGCTGTGGGTGTGTTCGGCCGTCATGCTCGACGTCGCGGTCATGGCGTGCTCGCCGGCGGTCGCGTGGCCGAGCATGCTGTGCATCAGGACCGTGAACCCGACCAGCAGCAGCAACGCCAGCAGCGCCGTGGCCTGCAGCAGCAGGCGGCGGCGCGTGGTGTTCGCGGTGGTGAGCATGCGGATCCGTACTGATGGCTGGTCGGGGTGCGGGTTCTATGGTGCAGGACGAGCGCTGAGAGAACAACCGCCCCGTCTGGTGGGCAGGGGGTGGTTAGGCGCGCACGAGGCGGGCGATCGCGTCGGAAGCTTCCTTGAGCTTCACCGCGGCAGCGTCGCCGCCTTCGGCGACGGCGTCGGTGACGCAGTGCGCGAGGTGGTCATCCAGCAGGCCGAGCGCGACGGATTGCAGCGCCTTCGTCATCGCGGACACCTGGGTGAGGATGTCGATGCAGTACTGCTCCTCATCGACCATCCGCTGCAGGCCGCGGGCCTGCCCCTCGATGCGGCGCAACCGTTTGAGGTAGTCGTCCTTCGCGGTGATGTACCCGTGGTGGTGCTCTGCTGCGGGTGCGGTGGTGTCGGTCATGGACGCTCCTCGGGGTTCACCGTTTACGGTAGCGGCGCTCATGACGCCGTCGACCAATCGAACGGGGCCGGCGCGATCGGCGTACCGGACCCACGGGTGATGACGATCGCGATGTCCTGC
>Ga0210040_10000326_pt1 | contig 82569 bp, 84 predicted proteins | sample CryGeyCG12114_NA_FD_185462 | JGI IMG/M metagenome (GOLD analysis project Ga0210040, IMG submission 185462) | Groundwater microbial communities from aquifer - Crystal Geyser CG19_WC_8/21/14_NA (SPAdes) (version 2) | ecosystem: Environmental > Aquatic > Deep subsurface > Groundwater | place: USA...
CAAAGGTCAGGGGCCGTGAGATTCGGGCCGTTGATTTCGGGCACGAGTTCTGGGCCGGTTGACTCATCGGCCGACCTGCGGAAACGCCCGACGGGTCAAGGGGCGCGGCGAGCGGCCCAGAAACGGGTGGTTGTGAGCCGCAGTTTCGGAACCCCTTTCTGGTCACACTGAGCAGGATGGCTGTTTCCCGCTAGTCGCTCTCGCCATCTGGTCCTGTGTGCGAGCCGTCACCTAGGCTCTCGGCGTGATCTCGATCCAGGCCATGTGGCACCAGCTGGCTTAACAGTCGACCGGGCCGAGGCAGGGACCAACGCGGGAGAACTAGCGTGACGACCATCGACGGCGTCGCCACCAGTGGTGGTGTGCACTGCGAGACGACTGCGCTCGGCGTGCTGCTCAAGCACGGTGGACTGGACCTCTCCGAGTCGCTTCTCTTCGGGCTAGGTGCCGGTCTGTCCTTCGTGTACTGGGATTCCCAGCGGCAGGACGTTCCTTTCCTCGGCGGCCGGGTCAAGCCGTTCGAGCTGACCCGGAACCTGGCTTCCCGGCTGAGCTTGGAGCTGCGGGTGGCGGAGACGACGTCGGCCCGCAAGGCCTGGGACGAGGTGCGAGGCTCGGTCGACGACGGCACCCCGGTGGGCCTCCAGCTCGACAGTCACGATCTGGAGTACTTCGGGTCTCGAGTGCACTTCGCCGGCCACGTCGTCGCCATGTATGGCTACGACGATGAGCGGGCGTACCTCGTTGACACGGCTCAGCAGGGCGGTGCGGTGTCAACGAGCCTGACCAGCCTGGCGCGGGCCCGGGCTGCCCGGGGGCCGATGTCGGCCCGTCACCGGTCGTTCACGGTGCAGGTGTCCGGCGCGGTCCGGGGGGTCGAGGACGTCGTTCCGGCGTTACTACCTTCGATCGGGGCGTGCGCAAAGACTTTCGTTACGCCGCCGATCGCCAACCTGGGTAACCGCGGAATCCGTACGGCGGCCACCCGCGTGCGGTCGTGGCTGGACCGAGTTGACGACCCGTGCCGCGATCTGGCCCTTGTTGCAACATTGATGGAACGGGCCGGCACCGGTGGGGCGTTGTTCCGCAACCTCTACCGGGACTTCTTGACCGAGTGCCTCGCGTTGCTGCCCGCCGGGCCTGCCGCTGACGTCGTGGCGCAGGGGCGGGATCTGTTCGCTGAGTCCGCGGTGGGCTGGACTCGGGTCGCCAAACTCGTCGGATGCGCCGGATCGACCGGGGAGGTGAGTCACCTGCTCGCGGCCAGTGAACAGCTCGAGACCATCGCAGAGATCGAGACCGCAGCTATGACCGCCCTTGCCGCCCTGTCGACGTAATCGGTCGAACCGGCGGCCTGACGCGCCGATCGGCAAAATCGTGGCTGAGCGATCATTCCGTCAGGGCGCGACCGTCCCCCGTTGAGTGCTTGGGCAACACATCTGCTCAAGATCACTATCGGCCCGAAAACGGTCGGGTATCGGGCCGTCCGTTAACGGGTGGTTGTGGGCCGCAGTTTTGGAACCCGTTTCTGGTCCCGCAGAGCAGGATGGCCGTTTTCCGCTAGTTGCTCTCAGTAGAAGGGGCAGTAGTCGGCCGGTCGGCCGCAGCAGTACGCAGGGCTCACCTTGGGCCACTGGCGGCTCTGCATGCCGAGAACGCTGATGTACCGGTCAGTCCGCTAACGGGCGTTCGAGCTCTTGGGCGGCGTGGCGAGCTCGGACTTCGTCCGGACGGGCGGACGGTCGCCGGCCTGGGACGCGCCGGGCGGTTCAGTCAGCAGCTACTAGACAGGCGCTCTGAGTAGAGGCACTATCAAGGTGTGCCGACCGGACCTCAGCCCAGCGAGTGGCTCCGCGGCGTCCTAGAGCTGTGCGTCCTGCGGGTCATGGCTGATGGGCCCACCTACGGCTATGCCATCGCCGGTCGGCTGTCCGACGCGGGCTTCGGCGACATCAAGGGCGGCACGCTCTACCCGCTGCTGGCCCGGCTCGAGAAGAACGAGCTGGTCATCGTCGACTGGCGGACCGGTGACACCGGTCCGGGGCGCAAGTACTTCACCCTCACCGACGCCGGCCGCGCCGAGCTGGAGCACGGCCTCACCCGGTGGGAGGCGTTCTCGGCCCGGGTCGGCGTCCACCTCGCCGCGGGCGGCGACGCCCTCGTCCACTCCACCCCTTCTTCGAGGAGTTCAGCATGAGCGAGTCCCCCGGCGTGCAGGCCGCACCGCAGGAGGTCTGGGAGCGTTCGTTCGTCCGGGCCCACCAGGAGTGGTGCAGTGCGTTCGTGCTCGAGCTGCGGCTGCGCGACGTCCCCGGTCCGGTGATCGGGGAGCGCCTGGGCGAGGTGGAGGGCCACTGCGCGGAGACCGGTGAACCTCCCTCGGCAGCGTTCGGTGATCCCACCGACTACGCCCGGGAGATCGATGCGGAGAGCTCGCCCGAGCGCGTGTCCGGGGTGTGGACCATCGCCGCCCTCGGTGCCGGTCAGGTGCTGGCCATGCTCGTGGGCACCGCTGCGGTCCGGAACTGGGTCAGCGGTGAGCCGCTGACCTACAACGTGGCGCAGCTCGGCTGTCTCGCCGTGGTCGCGGCCGCGCTGCTGTGCCTACCTCGAGTGCTGCGTCCGCTGATGGCGCGCCCTTGGGTGGCGGGCGCCGCCCTATTCGCCCTCTTCGCCGTAGTCGCCGCGGCCAGTGTCGGAGCCGCAGCAGCCAGTGGGACTCCGTCAGCGACCGTTGTCCCGGTGCCACCGGCAGTGATCGCGATCGGCCTCTTCATGGTGGTGCTCGCCCTGTCCTGGCTCGAGTACCGCGAGCTCACCGGTGACCCCGCCGACGATCGCGTCACCTCCCCGCTCGCCCCTGAGCCGCGAGCGGACACGGCAGCCCGGCGCTCGGGCTGGATCGCCTTAGTGCCGGCCCTGATGATCCCCACCTATTACCTTGCGGTGGGGATCCTCTCCTGGGTCTTCGGCTGAAGCACGTGAACCAGTCCGACGGCGTGCCGCGTTGCGGCGACAGCGTTCCGCCGGCAGTTGTCGGACTGGTCTCGATCTGATCGCCTGCCGTCGCTGAGTCGCGCACGACGCGTGCCACCAGCCAGGGCGACACGCGCGAAGCGCCTTTCCATCACCCGCAGGCTCTCGAAGATCGCCCCGGCTCTCCTGGCACATCGGGTGAGGCGATCGTGAACCGCACCCGCAGGGGCGCCAGCGCTTATCGTCCCGAAAACGGTCAGGTTTCGGGCCGTCCGTTAACGGGGCGTTTCGGTCTGCTTTGGTCGGGCTGCTCGATGTGCGGGGGGAAGTTCCTGGCGCCTCGGCGGACGGTCCGGGTCAGGAGGTGCGCGCGACCGGCGCGGTGAGGTCGTCGACGGGGCGACGGTGGCGCCCCTGCGCGGTCTCGATCGCCAGACCTTCGCGCGCCCAGTACTCGAAGCCGCCGATCATCTCCTGGACCGAGCGGTAGCCGGCCTGCGCAAGGGCCAGCGCGGCCTTGGTGCTGCCGTTGCAGCCCGGGCCCCAGCAGTAGACGACGACCTGGGGGTCTTCCTCGGGCGGGGGGAGCTCGTGCAGCCGGTCGGTGATCTCGTGGACCGGCAGGTGTCGGGCGCCGGGCAGGTGTCCCTGTTCCCAGGAGACTGTGTTCCGGACGTCGAGGACGATGACGGGCTGGCCGGCGGCGCGGGCGGCGGCGACGTCCGACGGGTCGGTCTCATGACGGAGCTTGGCGGCGAAGTGCTCGACCGCTGCGGCGTCCGGCTGGGTCTCGGGCATGTCCAGCAGCCTGACGCCCCACAGGAGGGTGCGGAAGTGACAGCAACGCCAGTGTTCGGGTAGTACCTGCCACACTTCTTGGGTGCTGCGCGACGTGACGGCGGTCGTCGGCGACTCGGTCGCCGCCTTCGAGCTGGGCGTGTTCGCGGAGGTGTTCGGCCTGGACCGCAGCGCCGATGGGCTGCCCTCCTACGACTTCGCCGTGTGCGGGATCGAGCCCGGTCTGGTGCCCACCACGTCGGGGTTCGCCGTCGCGGTTGAGCACGGCCTTGAACGCCTGGCCACCGCGGACCTGATCGCCGTCCCGGCCTGGCACTCCGACGACGTCCCGCCACCGCAGCCGCTCGTGGCCGCGCTGCACGAGGCCGTCGACCGCGGGGCACGAGTGCTCTCGGTCTGCTCCGGTGCGTTCCTGCTCGCAGCCGCCGGACTCCTCGACGGCCGCCGGGCGGCGACCCACTGGCGGTACGCATCGGACCTGGCTGCCCGCTACCCGGCCGTCCGGGTGGACCCCGCCGTCCTCTACGTCGAGGACGGGCCGGTGATCACCAGCGCGGGCACCGCTGCCGCGATCGATGCCTGCCTGCACCTGGTGCGCGCTGAGCACGGCGCCGCGGTGGCCAACGCCTTGGCCCGGCGCATGGTCGTCCCACCACATCGTGCCGGCGGGCAAGTCCAGTTCGTCGAGATGCCCGTCCCGGCGACCGTGGAGGGGAAGCGGTTCCACGACGTCCTGGAGTGGGCCAGACGCCACCTGGACCAGCCGCTGCCCGTCGAGGCGATGGCCGCGCAGGCGCACATGTCCCCGCGCACCTTCGCCCGCCGCTTCAAGACAGCGACCGGCACGACACCCCACCGGTGGCTGCTCGACCAACGACTGCTGCTCGCCGAACACCTGCTCGAAGACAGCGACCTGCCCATCGGCACGATCGCTCGACGCTGCGGACTCGGCAGTCCCGATACCCTGCGCCACCATTTCGCCTTGCGCCGCCGCGTAAGTCCGTCGACCTACCGGCGCACCTTCGGAACCGCGGGAGCAGCGGAGAGCCTCAGCCCGGACAGTCACCCCGACGCAGCGGCCGATCGCCGCCGTGACTCACTGCGGTAGGTCAGGGGGTCAGCGGGCGATGGAGGAGGGCAAACTCCATTTCCCTCGTAGGTGCGGCTGGCCTGCCAACGTGGTTCTGGCCGACTTGCCGCACTACGGTGCGAACAGCTCCCGATCGGGGCGCCCGGTCGCACGGGTACGCGGCACAACCGCTGCTCGTGAGACCTCATCACCCGCCGCTCCCGACGTCGCCTTGAGGACTTGCTGTGCATCGGTCTCCCACTCCACCACTTGCCGCCCGCCTGTCCGGGGTTGCCAGCTCTCCGGTCCGTGACCTGCTCGCGCTGGTCGACCGGTCCGGGGTCATCTCCTTCGCCGGCGGTCTGCCTGCGCCGGAGCTCTTCGACGTCGCCGGGCTGCGCGCCGCCTTCGAGGCTGCACTGTCGGACGCGACCGCGCGGCGCAGCCTGCAGTACGCCCCCACTGAAGGCGACCCAGGGCTGCGAACACTGGTCGCTGAACGACTCAGTCGGCGCGGGCTGCCCACCACCGCGGAGGACCTGCTCATCACCACCGGGTCGCAGCAGGCGCTGACCTTGCTGACCACGGCGCTGTTGAACCCGGGTGCGCTCGTGGCAGGGGAGGAGCCCACCTACCTGGCCGCGCTGCAGAGCTTCGGGCTCGCCGGTGCCCGAGTCGCCCCGATCGCCTCCGACGACGACGGGGTCACCCTGGACGGCCTGGCCCAGGTTCTGGAGCAGGAGCGACCGACGCTGCTCTACTTGGTGCCCACGTTCGCCAACCCGACCGGCCGCACCCTGCCCGCTGCCAGACGGGCTGCGGTGGCCGTGCTCGCCGCCGCCGCCGGGGTCTGGGTCGTCGAGGACGACCCCTACGGCGAGCTGCGCTACAGCGGTGACCCTGTTCCCCCACTCGCCGCGCAGCCGGCCATCGCCGACCGGGCGGTGCACCTGGGCAGCTTCTCCAAGATCGGCGCTCCAGGGTTGCGGCTGGGCTGGGTCCGCGCACCTCGACCGCTGCGAGCAGCCCTGGCTGTCGCCAAGCAGGCGGCGGACCTACACACCTCGACGGTCGACCAGGCGGCAGCAGCGGCCTACCTCGGCGCGGTCGACCTCGATGCGCACATCACGACTCTGGTCGCGGTCTACCGGGCCCGGCGGGACGCCATGCTGGCCGCCATGCCGGACACCTTTCCCGATGGCTCAGCGTGGAGCGAGCCGGCCGGCGGGATGTTCAGCTGGGTGCAGCTGCCCGGGGACGTCGACACTGCCGCCCTGCTGCCCCGGGCACTTGCACACGACGTCGCCTTCGTGCCCGGCGCCTCCTTCTTCGCCGGACGACCAGACACTGCCACCTTGCGCCTGGCGTTCACCACGCACACCCCCGAGGAGATCGCCCAGGGAAGGGAGCGACTAGCCGAAGCCCTGCGGTAAGACCGCCGGAGCGATCACACCAACTCCGCATCGCAGACCTTGGCGGCAACGGGACATCAGGACCGGAGGACGACGTTGGGATCGGCGCGTCCGGCGCGGACCTCCGCGTGGGCGGTGATCACGCGTTGTCCGTCGAAGGTGATGAGGGGGGAGCCGTGCAGTCGGTAGCCCTCGGCCAGTGCCTGGGAGACCCGGGCACAGAAGGCGGCGTCGTCGGATCCGGTGAGCAGCCGATAGGTCAGCGGCTCGTCTGCAGTGGTCATCGAGCGGTCTTCGTCTGGCCGGGTGGCTGATCCCGCTGAGGATGTGCCGGGCGGGATGGGGGAGTGCGTGTGCAGTTCGAGCATGGCGGTGGCGCCGCGCTGGAACTCGTAGTCGACATCGACCAGGTGCGGGGCGAGGCCGTCGGCTGTCAGCTGAGCAATGAGGTGCTCGAGCAGGTCGGGGAGGGGCTGGCCGGCCTGGTCGACCAGCGGGTAGACGCGGACCCGGCCACGGCTCACCCGGGCCATCTCCCGCAGCGCGGCCAGGTGGAAGTCGGCGTCCAGGCGGTCGGCGTAGGTGAACAGCAGGTGCGAGGACAGCACGAGGTCGAACGTGCCGTCGGGGAACGGCAGTGCTGGCAGCGCCGCGGCCTGGTACCGGTTGGGGTGGCGCAGCAGGTCCTCGCCGAACACCCGCGCTGAGTCCTCGCGCATGTGCGCGTGCCGATCGGGGTCGCCGTAGAAGTTCCAGACGTAGCGCTGGGCGTGGGTCCGGGTCCAGGCGCCACCCCGGCCCAACTCGCCGTCCAGGCGGCGGATGAAGTCGGCGGCGGGCATGGAGTAGGCCGGATCGACGGCGAGTGCGTCCCCTCCGCGGCCGCACAGGCCAGCGGTGAAGCTGGCTCCACCGCCCGGGCAGTCGAGTACTCGACCGGCCAGGTCGGCGTCGGTGAGGGCGAACATGGCCTGGTACTCGGCGAAGGACCGTGAACTGATCAGGTACTCACCGATGCTGCGGGCGTCGCGGGTTGCCGGGTCCGCGGGCTCATCTGGCTGCCGCATGGATCGGTCCTCTCGGCGTCGAGGTGGACCGAGCATGCAGGTCAGCCCACCGGAAGACAGGTGGGCTGGAATGACGACGGGGCAGCCACCTACCGGTGGCGCCACCACAGCTGACTCGTCACGTCCGGCATCCTGCCAGCGCTGATCCGCCTCCGGCTAGTGCCAGCGTGGTTCGGTGGAGGGGGTGCCAGGCGAGTGGGGTGAGGCGAGTGAGTGTGCTTGTCGGGCATGCGCGTGAAGCTGACGCCGAGGCGATAGTCGCCTTGCGTGATGCCGCGGCTCGATGGCAGCAGGAGCGCGGCATCCAGCAGTGGTCGCCCGGCGAGGTGAGCGTGCAGCAGGTGCACGAGCAGATCCGCGACGGCCAGTGGCACGTAGTGCGTGCCGGCCAGTCGCAGGCGGTGCAAGCGGCGGTGCGGGTGTTGCAGGAGGACCCCGAGGTGTGGGGCGACCGCGCGGGGGCGGCCCTCTTCGTGCACGGGCTGGTAGTGGACCGCGCGGCGAGCGGGCAGGGCATCGGAGTCCAGCTGCTGCGCTGGGTGGAGGAGCGCGCTCGGCGCGGTGGGGTGCGGTGGGTGCGACTGGACTGCGTCGCCTCCAACGGTCGGCTGCGCGACTACTACGTGCAGCAAGGGTTCGATGTGGTGGGGGACAAGTCCTTCACCAACGGCTGGTCACCGGTCGTGCTGCTGGAGAAGGCACTCTCGCCTGTCCGCCGATAATGAGCCGTTATGTCGCTCGGCCCCTTTCCGTCGGTCTAGTGCCATCCCGATACGGCATTACTCGGCGGCTTCCAACTAGTGCTCGAGAAAAGGCTCTGCCGTGCTCTGACTGAGCTCCTCGGGCTCGTCGTGAACACGTGTGCGAAAGCGGCACGCATGCTACCAAGGTAGGTATCGGAGAGCCCCGCTTCGCGGGACTTGCTCTCGTTTCCGGGGTGACGTGTTGGCCATTGTCGGGTGGTGATGGAAGTGCATGGCGGAATGAAGGTGCATGCGGGTGCGCCGGCTGCCGTCCGTCACTACGCGGAGGCCGGTTGGGGACGAGCGGATGGCTACTACCTCACCGAGGGGCCGGCGTCGCTCGCCGGCTGGTGGCTGGCGGTGGTCGAGTGGAGGAGCTCCCGCCGCTGGCCGGGGATGGCTACGAGGCGTGGGTCGCCGGTGTCGACCCCGGTACAGAGATCCCGAGGGCGGGCCATGGTCCTCACCCAGGCCGGGCTCGGGCTCCGGATCGGCGAACTGCTCGGACTCCGCGTGGCGGACGTCGACTTCCTGCGGAGGACCGTTCGGGTCGAGTGGCAGTTCACCAGCGGCAGCAAGGAGCGCTCGGAGCCCAAGACGCCCCGGTCCCGCCGGACGATCCCGGCTCCGCAGGTCGTCCTCGACGCGATAGCCGGGCATCTGGCCGCCTACCCGGCCGGTGCGGACGGGGCGGTGTTCACCACGACCGCGGGGACGCCGCTCGGGCACGTCTACTACGGGCACAACCTCTTCCGAAGGGCCGTGGCGTCGGCCGGGCTGCCCGGGGGGACGACCAGCCACGACCTGCGGCACCACTTCGCGTCGCTGCTGCTCGCCGCCGGTGAATCGGTGATCGCCGTCGCCGAGCGGCTCGGCCACGACGACGCCGCCTTGGTGCTCTCCACGTACGGACACCTCATGCCGACAGCGAGGACCGCACCCGACGCGCGGTCGACGCCGCGTGGGGCGCGGCGGCAGGGTCGTGTGCCCCGGATGTGCCCCAGGGGTCCGGTCGCTTCGCTAGTCAGCGAAGTCGACCACCACCGGGGCGTGGTCGCTGGCGCCCTTGCCCTTGCGCTCCTCGCGGTCGATCCGCGCGTCGGAGACCCGTCGGGCCAGCGCGGGCGAGCAGAGCTGGAAGTCGATCCGCATGCCCTCGCGGCGCGGGAAGCGCAGCTGCGTGTAGTCCCAGTACGTGTAGACGCCGGGCCCGGGCGTGTGCGGCCGGACGACGTCGGCGAACCCGGCCTCCACCACCGCCGCGAACGCGGCCCGCTCGGGCGGGGACACGTGGGTGGAGTTCGCGAAGACCGCCACGTCCCACACGTCGTCGTCCTGCGGGGCGATGTTCCAGTCACCGACCAGGGCGACCTGGGCCTCGGCGTCCTCGGTCAGCCAGCCGGCGGCGTGGACCCGCAGCGCCTCCAGCCACGCCAGCTTGTAGTCCAGGTGCGGGTCGGTCAGCGAGCGCCCGTTGGGCACGTACAGGCTCCACACCCGCACCCCGCCGCAGGTCGCGCCGATCGCGCGGGCCTCGGCCACCGGCTCGGCGTCGTCCTTGGCCCAGGACGGCATGCCCGGGAAGCCGACCTCGACGTCGGTGAGGCCGACCCGGGAGAGCAGGGCGACGCCGTTCCACTGCGAGTAGCCGACGTGGGCCACCTCGTAGCCGAGGGCCTCGAAGCGCTCGGTGGGGAACTGCTCGTCCTTGCACTTGGTCTCCTGCAGCGCCAGGACGTCGACGTCGCTGCGCTGCAGCCACGCCTCCACCCGGTCGGCCCTGCTGCGGATGGAGTTGACGTTCCAGGTGGCGAGGCGCACGGCTCCCGAGCCTAGGTCGTCCGGCCGTGCCGCAGGGCCCCGGCCCGAGCGTGCGAAGGCTGGGGGGCGGCATGGTCCTTCTACTGGGAGAGCGGGGCGATCGCTGTGTCGGAGCGTGCCTGCATCCGGGCGCGCATGCGGTCGCGGCTCTCGACGAACTTCGTGGCCTGGGCGTCGAGGCCGACCATGAACTGGGCCAGCTCCTCGCGCGCCTGCTCGCCGGCCGGGCCGAGGTTGGTGCGCTCGAACACCTTCCAGGCCCGCAGGACCGGGGAGATGACCTCGTCGTGGTGCAGCCGCAGGTCGTAGATGCCGGCCTTGGCGATGAGCACGGAGTTCTTGCGGAAGCCGGCCATCGAGGCGCCGGGCATCTCGAAGCGCATGACCTCGTCGGCGACGGCGCGCATCGTCTCGTCCGGGGCGATGTCGAACGCCGCGGAGACGATGTTCCGGTAGAAGACCATGTGCAGGTTCTCGTCCTTGGCGATCCGGGCGAGCAGCCGGTCGGCGATCGGGTCGCCGGTGGCCTTGCCGGTGTTGCGGTGGCTGACCCGGGTCGCGAGCTCCTGGAAGGACACGTAGGCGACGGCCTCCAGCGCCGTCTTGTCCCCGGAGTCGTAGCCCGACGTCATGTAGTCCATCCGGGCGCGCTCGAGCTCGACGGGGTCGACGCCGCGGGTGACCACCAGGTAGTCGCGCAGCGCGATCCCGTGCCGGTTCTCCTCCGCCGTCCAGCGGCCGACCCAGGTGCCCCAGGCGCCGTCCCGGCCGAAGCGGGTGGCGATCTCCCGGTGGTAGCTGGGGAGGTTGTCCTCGGTGAGCAGGTTGGTGAACATGGCCGCCTTGGCGGTCTCGTCCAGCTTCGACTGCTCCGGCGCCCAGTCCGCACCGCCGAGGAAGGCGAAGTCCCGCCCCTGCGACCACGGGACGTAGTCGTGCGGGTGCCACTCCTGCGCCAGGGCCAGGTGGCGGTCGAGGTTCTCCTCCACCACCGCCTCCAGCTCGATCAGCAGTGCTGCCTCGGTCGGCGTCTTCGACACGGTGGCCTCCTCGGGAACTACCTGCGGATCTCGTAACGTACGTGACCCCGACGACGCCGGCTCGGTGCAGTCCGTCCCGGCGCCCGCGGCGCGCCGGAGGTGCTAGCACCTCCTGTGGGTGAGTTGGGGGAGGCGAGGCTGGTGGCGCGCGGCGGGATCGGTGCGATCATGGCCAGATGACCGAGTCCCCGGCGCGCGTGATCGTCGCGTGAGCGACGACACCTCCTCGCCCCGGCGGTCCCGGCACGGTGCCGGCCCCTCCGACGTCCCGGCCCGCACCGGCAGCTCGGTGTACGACGATCCCGACCGGGCGCCGCACGCGCACCGGCGTCCGAAACGCCGCGCCTCCGGGTTCGCCTCCGCGCTGCTGCTGACCGCCGCCGGCACCGTCGTCCCCGGGACGACGTTCCTGGCCACCGGTCGCCGCAAGGTGGGGGCCGTCCTGCTGGCCCTGTTCGTGCTGCTCGTGGCCGGCGGCGTGCTCCTGGCCACCTTCGGCCAGCGGGACGTCGTCCGGCTGGCCGTCGACTCGGCCGCGCTGCGCTGGATCATCGCCGGCGTCGTCGTCCTGGCGCTGGGCTGGCTGGTCGTCGTCGTCACCGGGTACCGGGTGGTGAAGCCGCGGCGGTTGCGGCCCTGGCAGCAGGGCGTCGGCGCCGGTGTCGTGGCGGTGCTCTGCGCGGCCGTCATCGCCCCGGCCGCGTGGGCCGTGCAGCTGGCGGTCGCCCAGCGCGACCTGGTGGACAGCGTCTTCGACGACGGCGACAGCGCCACGGTCACCCGGTCCGACGCCTTCGGCGGGCAGGACGAGGTCAACATCCTGCTGCTGGGCGGCGACGGCGGCGAGGGGCGCGAGGGCGTGCGCACCGACACGGTGATCGTGGCCAACGTGCAGGTCGGCACCGGCGCGACGACGCTGTTCAGCCTGCCGCGCAACCTCGAGGACCTCCCCTTCCCCGCTTCCAGCCCGCTGGCCGCCCTCTACCCCGACGGCTTCGACGCCGGCAGCGAGAGCGAGAGCCTGCTCAACGCCGTCTACCGCAACGGCCCGGCCGCCCACCCCGGCGTCCTCGGCCCGACCGACGACGCCGGCGCGGACTTCCTCAAGCTCGGTGTCGGCGAGGCCCTGGGCCTGCAGATCGACTACTACGTGCTGGTCAACCTGGACGGCTTCAGCCGGCTGGTCGACGCCCTCGGCGGGATCACGCTGAACGTCAACTACTACGTCCCGGTCAACGGCGACACGGCCACCGGCGAGCTGCCGGACCGGTACATCGCCCCCGGCCCCGACCAGCTGATGGACGGCGTCGAGGCGCTGGACTTCGCCCGCGGCCGTTACGGGTTGTCGGACTACCTGCGGATGGACCGCCAGCGCTGCGTCCTGCAGGCCATCGTCGACGCCGCGGACCCGGTGACGCTGCTGTCCCGGTACCAGGAGCTGGCCCGCACCACCTCCGACATCGTCAGCACCGACGTGCCCTCCGGCGTGCTCGGCGACCTCGTCGACCTGGCGTTCCAGGTCAAGGGGGCCGGGATCCGCAGCGTCGTCTTCGACACCACGGTGATCAACCCGGCCTACCCGGACTACGACCGGATCCGCACCCTGGTCCAGGAGGCGCTCAGCCCGGCGTCTACCGCTGGGGACACCACGGCCCCGGCGACGACGGCCACCCCGGCACCGGCGACGTCCAGCGCCCCGCTGTCCGCCGCGCCCGAGCCCGCCGGCAACGGCGGGGGCCCCGCCGAGGTCACCGACGCCTGCGCCTACGACCCGGCGCAGGCCGCCGCGGCCCTGGCCGCCGGCGAGCCGCCGAACCAGGGGCGCTGACGCCCGACCGCCGGGCGGCCGGTCAGGCGCCGGCGAGCTGGATCAGGTTGCCGCAGGTGTCGTCCAGGACGGCGACGGTCATCGGGCCCATGGTCATCGGCGGCTGGGGGAACACCACGCCCGCCGCCGCCAGCCGCGCGTGCTCGGCCCGGACGTCGTCCACGGCGAACGCGGTGAACGGGATGCCGTCGGCGACCAGCGCCTGCTTGAACGCCCGGGCGGCGGGGTGCTGGTCGGGCTCGAGCACCAGCTCCACGCCGTCCGGGGACCGGGCGGAGACGACGCTGAGCCAGCGGTGCTCCCCCACCGGGACGTCGTTCTTGACGACGAAGCCTAGCAGGTCGGTGTAGAACCGCAGCGCCTTCTCCTGGTCGTCGACGAAGACGCTGGTCATGGCGATCCTCATGGGGCTCCTGTCCGGTTCGGTCGGTCCATCCTGGCCGATGAGGACGTCGCTAGGGTCGGGGCATGACCTCACCGGACCCCCGCAGCCGGCGCGAGCGGCTGGTCGCCCTCTTCGTGCTGGGCGTCGCCGCCGTCCTGGTGCTCTCCTCGCCCACCTGGTTCGGCAGCGACCGGGCGGGCGTGGGGATCGCCCAGCTGGTGGTGGGCGTCGTGCTGGCCGGGGTGGGGGCGTTCCTGCTGCGCCGCACCCGCTCGCACTGACCGATCCGGACGTGCCACCGCCCGGGTGGTGGCACGTCCGGGCGGGGTCAGCGCAGCGAGGTGTCGCGGCCGCGCTCGACGGTCACGGTCTTGACCGGGCCGAAGGCGATGATCGCGCCGACGACGGCGGTGACGACGTGCAGGATGTTGTCCGCCCAGTTCAGGTTCAGGAAGTCCCACTCCTGGTCGATGGCGAACAGGCCGTAGACGAAGGCTGCGCCGTAGCCGACCAGCAGCAGCAGGCCGTAGGCGCGGGCGCCCTTGAGGGTGCGGGACAGCGCGATGCCGACGACGCCGATGAGGATGTGCACCACGTTGTGCGCCGGGTTGATCATGAACCCGAGCAACGTGTCGTCGTGGCTCATCGACGAGCCGTTCATGTTGCCGAAGAAGTCGCCGAAGCCGGTGATGAAGAAGCCGATGACGCCGATCAGCGTGTAGATCACGCCGACGGCCAGGGCCAGCTGCTGCAACCAGGTCATCCCGCGGGAGCCGGCGCCGGGCAGGTCTGCTGTGGACACGTCGTCCTCCAAGTGGGTGAAGCCCACTGGGTCTGGGTGGGCCGACACCGGGGGTTCCCTGTGCGGACCAGCAGAAACGCCCCGTCACCTGATGGGGTGACGGGGCGTTCCGGAATCGCAGCGCCTCAGGCGGGGCGCGGCGTCGCCCTCGGCCGGCGGACGACGAACGGGCCGATGGCCAGCAGGTCGACCGGGGCCGAGCCGAAGCACTCCAGGGCGTCCCGCGGGTCGTCGACCATCGGGCGCCCGGCGGTGTTCAGGCTGGTGTTGACCACGATCGGCAGCCCGGTGCGCCGCTCGAACGCCGAGATCATCCGGTGCACCAGGGGGTCGACCTCGGGGTCGATCGTCTGGATCCGCGCCGTGCCGTCGACGTGGGTGACGGTGGGGATGCGATCGCGCCACTCCGGTGCCACGTCGTGCACGAAGAGCATGTACGGCGAGGGGATCGGCCCCCGGCTGAAGATCTCCGGGGCCTTCTCCAGCAGCACCATCGGCGCGACCGGGCGGAACTGCTCGCGGCCCTTGACGTCGTTCATCCGCTCCAGGTTGCCCTCGGAGCCGGGGTGGCACATGAGCGACCGGCGGCCCAGCGCGCGGGGGCCGAACTCGCTGCGGCCCTGGAACCAGGCGACGATGCCGTTGTCGGCCAGGACCTCGGCCACGGCCTCGGCGACGTCGTCCGGGCGCTCGTAGTCGATCGCGGCGGTGACGAGCACCTGCTCGATCTGCTCGTCGGTCCAGCCGCGGCCCAGGGCGGCGCCGGGCATCGGCTGGGTGTCCTCGCCGAGCTCGCGGGCCACGTGCAGTGCCGCGCCCAGCGCGGTGCCGGCGTCGCCGGCGGCCGGCTGGACCCAGACCTGCTCGAACGGGCTCTCGGCCAGGATCCGGGTGTTGGCCACGCAGTTGAGCGCGGTGCCACCGGCGAGGGTGAGCACCTTGTCGCCGGTCTGGGCGTGCACCCAGGTGGCGAGGTCGATGAGCACCTCCTCCAGGCGCTGCTGGACGCTGGCGGCCAGGTCGGCGTGCGCCTCGGTCCACTGCTCGTCCCTGCCCAGGCGCGGGGCGAACTCGGTGTAGTCGATCGGGTCGGTGCGGAAGCCGCCGTCGTCGGTGGCCCGGATGAACTCCGACAGGGCGCCGACGAAGCGCGGCTTGCCGTAGGAGGCCATCGCCATGACCTTGAACTCGTCGGAGCTGCGCAGGAAGCCCAGGTGGTCGGTGAGGTCCTCGTACATCAGGCCCAGCGAGTGCGGCAGCGCCTGACCGGCGAGCACCTCGAGCTGGCCGTCGACGTAGCGGCCGGCGAGGTGGCTGTGCGCCTCGCCGCGGCCGTCGAGCACCAGGACGGAGTTCTGCCGCTGGGGGGCGGCGAGACCGGCCGAGGCGGCGTGCGCGACGTGGTGGGCGACGAAGCGCACCTTCGCCGGGTCGAGGCCGGGGAGGGCGTGGGCGAGGAAGTCCGGCGCCATCTCGGCGTACTTCTTGCGCATGACGTCGCCGTCGTCGAAGAGCCCGGACTCCTCCGGGGTGCCCATCAGCGCCGGGTCGAAGGAGTAGGCGACCGCGTCGAGCTCCTCGGGGCGGATGCCGGCCTCCCGCAGGCACCAGGCCGCGGCCAGCTCGGGCAGCTCCCAGGCGCTCCACGGCAGCGGGCGCTTGCCGTGCTTGCGACGGCTGAAGCGCTCCTCCTCCGCCGCGGCCACCACCTTCCCGTCGACGACGAGCGCTGCCGACGGGTCGTGGTAGATCGCGTTGATGCCCAGCACCTTCACGTGCGCACTCCTCCCGGCCGGACATGTGCTGCCCGGTCCCGGCCCATGATCGCGTGCGGCCGGTGGTCACGCACGGTCAGCGGGCTGCCGGGTGTGCAGGTTCACCCCGCCGGGGGACGGACATGATCATCACAGCGGAACGGCACGGTACGGTTCGCCCCCCGTCGGACGAGCTGTGGAGCGTGGATGAGCAGGACCGGCCAGACCCCCCGCAGCGGCCCGTGGCGGTTGGTCTCCTCCGCCTCGGTCGCCATGGGCGTCGCCTTCTCCGTGCTGCTGATGTCGGTCTCCTACGGGGTGTCCGACCGCATCACCGGTGACCTGGGGACGCCGGAGGTGCGGGCGGCCGGCGTGGTCGACGCCGACCTCATCGAGTCGATCCTCCGCCAGCTGACGGTGGTGGTGACCCTGGCGATGGTGGTCCAGACGGCCGCGGCGACGGCGACGGTGGGCTGGGTGCTCATGCAGTCGCGCAAGCGCGAGATCGGCATCCGCCGGCAGAGCGGGGTCTTCCGCAGCCGGCTGGTCCGCGACTTCCTCCAGGAGATGACGCCGCCGGTCCTCGGTGGCGCGCTCGTGGGGGAGGCCGTCGGGATCGTCGGTGCCCTCGCCGTCCGCGAGCTGACGGTGCTGCCGGTGTCCTTCACGGCGGTGTCGCTGCTGGCGGCGTTCCCGGTCACGATCGTCCTGGCCGGCACCGCGACGACGGTCCCCGCGTGGGTGGCCGCCGGTCAGTCCCCCAAGAGCGTGCAGGCAGCGCAGTGACGGAGCAGCAGACGATGACCGAGCAGGACGCCGGGACGGGCGCTGTCGTAGAGGTCCGGGGCCTGCGCTTCGCCTTCCCCGGCGGGCCGCCGCTGCTGGACATCGACGCCTTCGAGGTGTCGGAGCCGGGTCTGGTGGCCGTGGTGGGGCACAGCGGTGCGGGCAAGTCGACCTTCGGTGCGCTGATCGGCGGGCAGGAGCAGGCGCCCTACGAGGGGTCGATCAAGGTCCTGGGCCAGGAGTGGGCCGACCTGGTGGAGAGCCGGCGGGACGACGCCCGGCAGCTGCACCGCCGCCGGATCGGCTACATCCCCCAGGACTACGGGCTGCTCCCGCACTACACGCCCTGGGAGATGCTGATGCTCGACATGGGCGACGCCGAGATCGCCGAGGCCGAGCGGGACACCCGCGCGGAGCAGGCCTTCTCGGCGATGGGCCTGGAGCAGATGCGCGACCGCCGGATCGCCGAGCTGTCCGGCGGCCAGCAGCAGCGGGTGGCCATCGCCCGGATGCTCGCCCGGGACGTCGCGCTCGTCGTCGCCGACGAGCCGACGGCCAACCTGGACCAGGACACGACCGAGGACGTGATGGTGGCCCTGGGCCGGGCGGCCGAGAGCGTCCCGGTCATCGTGATCACCCACGACCGCTGGGTCGCCGACCGGTGCCGGTGGCGCCTCGAGCTCTGACCCGCCGGGTCAGCCGGCGCGCCGGCGGAGCAGCTCGTGGTCGAGGACGGCCCGCAGGGCGAGGGTCTTGTAGCCGACCTCCTCGAACAGGACGACGACCCGGTCGTCCTCGTGCCGCATGACCAGGCCCGGTCCCCACTCGGCGTGCTCGACCGCGGAGTCGATCGGGAACGGGTGGTCGGCGTCGGCGGTGTGCTGCTGCTGGGAGAGCCCGTCGCTGCAGTTGTCGCAGTTGCCGCAGGGCTCGTCGAGCTGCTCGCCGAAGTAGCCGAGCAGGTACTGGCGGCGGCAGCCGGTGGTGTCGGCGTAGCCGCGCATCATCTCGATCCGGCTCTCGTCGACCTTGACGTGCTGCTCGGCGAGCTCGCGGGCGGCCGCGGCGGCCGCACCGGGCGCGGGGGCGCCGGGCGCGGGGGAGGCCGCACCCTCGTCGTCGAGGACGATCGCGCCGGCCTGCTCCAGCAGGTTCAGGTCGCGCACCAGCGGGGAGGCCGCCCGCCCGGTCTCCTGGCGGAGGTCGTGGACGTCGACGCCGTCCATCCCGGCCTCGGCGCCGGCCCGCACCAGCCCGGCGACCTGCTGCAGCTCCTGCTCGGCCGGCGCCCCGGCGGCGAAGAACCTGCGGATGCCGAGGTCCTCCTGGCGGTAGACCAGGACGGCGGTGGCCGGCTCGCCGTCCCGGCCGGCGCGGCCGATCTCCTGGTAGTAGCTGTCGACGGAGTCCGCGGGCTCGGCGTGCACCACGAAGCGGGTCTCGGGCTTGTCGATGCCCATGCCGAAGGCGGTGGTGGCGACCACGACGTCCAGCTCGTCGTCCATGTACCGCCGCTGGACCTCCTCGCGGTCGCTCTTCTTCAGCCCCGCGTGGTAGGCCGCCGCACGCAGGCCGCGCCCGGTGAGGGACTCGGCGAACTCCTCGGCACCCTTGCGGGTGGCGCTGTAGAGGATGCCGATGCCGTGGGCGCTCAGCTCGCAGACCTTGTCCAGGACCGCGTGGTGCTGGTGCTGGGCGTCGGCGTGGTGCTCGACCTCCAACCGGATCTCGGGGCGGTCGAACCCGGCGACGACGACGGCCGGGTCGGTCATCTCCAGCCGCTCGACGATCTCGGCGCGCACCGGGGGCGCGGCGGTCGCGGTCAGCGCGAGCACCGTGGGGTGGCCCAGCTGCTGCACCACCCCGCCCAGGCGCAGGTAGTCGGGGCGGAAGTCGTGGCCCCAGGCGGAGACGCAGTGCGCCTCGTCGACGACGAGCAGCGCCGGTGCCGACGTGCGGATCGCCTCGACCACCTCGGGCTTGGCCAGCTGTTCCGGCGCCAGGAAGCAGTAGCGGACCGTCCCGTCCCGCATGCCGTCCAGCACCGCCTGGTGCTCGAGCACCGAGAGGCCGGAGTTGAGCACCGCGGCCCGGCCGACCCGCCCCTCCCCCAGCTCCTCCAAGCGCTGGACCTGGTCGCGCTGCAGGGCGATCAGCGGGGAGACGACGACCACCGGGCCGTCGAGCAGCAGGCCGGCGACGGTGTAGACCGCGGACTTGCCCGCTCCCGAGGGCAGCACGGCGAGGGTGTCGCGCCCGGCGGCGACCGCCTTCATGGCGTCCTCCTGGCCGGGGCGGAACCGGCTGAAGCCGAGCACGTCGCGGGCGACCTGCCGGATCCGGCGGGTGCGGACCGACGCCGACCCCCCGGCCTTCGTGGTCGGGTCGGCGGGACGCTGGACGGTCGCAGTCACCGGCCCCGACTTCCCGGGCCCCGAGATCGACAAACGACTCCCAGGTCAGGCGACAGTTTCAGTGGGTCTACAAGGTTGTCTACAACAATGTAGTTCGCATGTCCGCACATGCGGATCTCGGCGGCTTGCCGGACCGCAGGTGCGGATCTACTCTCCGTCGGTGCCCACCTCGTACCGGATCGCGGAGGCCGCGGCGCTGCTCGGCGTCAGCGACGACACCGTGCGCCGCTGGATCGACGCCGACCGGCTCGCCGCCACCCGGGACGGCGGTCCGGCCCAGGTCGACGGCGCGGACCTGGCCCGGCTGGCCGCGGAGCTGCACGAGGCGCCGCAGCCCGGCACCACCCGGTCGTCCTCGGCCCGCAACCGGCTCACCGGCATCGTCACCCGGGTCGTCCGGGACACCGTCATGGCGCAGGTCGAGCTGCAGGCCGGGCCGTTCCGGGTGGTCTCGCTGATGTCCCGCGAGGCCGCCGACGAGCTGGGCCTGGAGCCCGGCGTCCGTGCCGTCGCCACGGTCAAGGCCACCCAGGTCAGCGTGGACGTGCCGTGAAGCGCACCGTCGTCCTCCTCGCGATCGCCCTGACGCTCGCCGGGTGCACCGGCACCGCGGGCGACGCGCCGGCCGGGGGGACCGGGACCGCGCCGACCGGCCCGGGCCTCACCGGCACGCTCACCGTCTTCGCCGCCGCCTCGCTGACCGATGTCTTCACCGAGCTCGGGGACCAGCTCGAGGCGGAGAACCCGCAGCTGGAGGTGCAGTTCAACTTCGCCGGCAGCTCGGCGCTGGCCACCCAGCTCACCCAGGGCGCCCCGGCCGACGTCTTCGCCTCGGCCAACCCGCAGCAGATGGACGTCGTCAGCGGCGCCGGGCTGCCGCGGGGCACGCCGGTGGTGTTCGCCGAGAACGTGCTGGAGATCGCCGTCCCGCCCGGCAACCCCGGCGGCGTCACCGGGCTGGCCGACTTCGCCGACCCCGACCTGGCGCTGGCCGTCTGCGCCCCGGAGGTGCCGTGCGGGGCCGCGGCCGAGCAGGTGTTCGCCGCCGCCGGGGTGGACGCCCAGCCGGACACCCAGGAGGAGGACGTCAAGGCGGCGCTGACCAAGGTGCAGCTGGGCGAGGTCGACGCCGCGCTGGTCTACGCCACCGACGTCCAGGCCGCCGGCGACGCCGTCGAGGGCATCCCGTTCCCCGAGTCCGACCGGGCGGTCAACGAGTACCCGCTCGCCGTGCTGACCGCGGCGCCGAACGCGGCGGCCGGGCAGGCGTTCGTCGACCTGGTGCGGTCCGAGGAGGGGCAGCAGGCCCTGACGGCGGCCGGCTTCCGCACCCCGTGACCCGCCCGGAGCGGCCAGCACGGCGACGTCGGCGGACGAGGGGGCGGGACGGCGGGGTGCCGGCGCCGCTGCTGGTCCCGGCGGTGCTGGCGGTCGCGTTCCTGGTGCTGCCGCTGGTCGGGCTGGTCGTCCGGGCGCCGTGGTCGGCGATCGGCCCGCAGCTCACCCGCGACGGGGTGGGCGAGGCGCTGCGGCTGTCGCTGCTGTCGGCGACCCTGGCCACCCTCGTCTCGCTGGTGCTCGGCGTCCCGCTGGCCTGGGTGCTGGCGCGTTCGGCGCTGCGCGGCCGCTCGGTGCTGCGCGCGCTGGTCACCGTCCCGCTGGTGCTGCCGCCCGTGGTGGGCGGCGTCGCGCTGTTCCTGGTGCTGGGCCGGCAGGGCATCGTGGGCCGCTGGCTGTTCGAGGCGACCGGGTTCTCCCTCCCCTTCACCACCGCCGCGGTCGTGGTCGCCGAGACGTTCGTGGCGATGCCGTTCCTGGTGATCAGCGTGGAGGGCGCGCTGCGCGCCGCCGACGCCCGCTTCGAGGACGCCGCGGCCACCCTCGGCGCCGACCGCTGGACGACGTTCCGCCGGGTCACCCTGCCGCTGGTCGCCCCGGGCATCGCCGCCGGCGCGGTGCTCTGCTGGGCGCGGGCGCTGGGGGAGTTCGGCGCGACGATCACCTTCGCCGGCAACTTCCCCGGCACGACGCAGACCATGCCGCTGGCGGTCTACCTGGCCCTGCAGCGCGACCCGGAGGCGGCGATCGTGCTCAGCCTGGTGCTGCTGGCGGTCTCGCTGGCCACCCTGCTGCTGCTCCGCGGCCGCTGGCTCGGCCGGGCAGTGCACGCATGACCGGCCGTTGTGGAGTCCCAGCGCTACAGAAGCCGAGCGCTGGGACTCCATCAGGGGTGGGGGCGTGAGCCTCGAGGCGCGGATCGTCGTGCGGCGGGGGGCGCTGGAGGTGGACGTCGAGCTGTCGGTGGCCGACGGGGAGGTGCTGGCCGTGCTCGGGCCCAACGGCGCGGGCAAGTCCACGATCCTGCGGGTGCTCGCCGGGCTGCTCACCCCCGACGGCGGTCGGGTGGTCGTGGACGGCGACCAGGTGTGGCACGACGACGACGTCGCGCTGCCCCCGCACCGGCGCCCGATCGGCATGGTCTTCCAGGACCACCTGCTGTTCCCGCACCTGTCGGTGACCGAGAACGTGGCGTTCGGGCCGCGCTCCCGCGGGGTGCCCCGGGTGGCGGCCCGGGCGGCGGCGACGGCCTGGCTGGACCGGGTCGGGCTGGCCGGGCTGGGCGACCGCCGTCCCGGGCAGCTGTCCGGCGGGCAGGCGCAGCGGGCGGCGCTGGCGCGGGCGCTGGTGGGCGAGCCGCGGGTGCTGCTGCTGGACGAGCCGCTGTCGGCGCTGGACGCCCGCACCCGGCTGTCCGTGCGGGCCGAGCTGCACCGGCACCTCACCGACTACGCCGGCAGCGCGGTGCTGGTCACCCACGACCCGGTCGACGCGATGGCGCTGGCCACCCGGGTCGTGGTGGTCGAGGACGGCCGGGTCGTGCAGGCCGGCACCCCCGCCGAGGTCGCCCGCCGCCCGCGCACCGACTACGTGGCCCGCCTCGTCGGACTGGTGCTGCTGGCCGGCTCAGGTGCGGGGACGACGGTCGCGCTGGACGGCGGCGGCGCGGTCGCGGTGGCCGCCGAGGTCAGCGGGCCGGTGTTCGTCGCCGTCCGGCCGGAGTCGGTGTCGCTGCACCTGTCCCGGCCCGACGGCAGCCCGCGCAACGTGTGGCCGCTGCGGCTGGTCACCGCCACCCCGCACGGTTCGGTGGTGCGCTGCGACCTGGCCGGGGAGATGGCGCTGACCGCCGACGTCACCGCCACCTCCTTCGCCGAGCTCGGGCTGGCGCCCGGTGCCGAGGTCTGGGCGTCGGTGCAGGCCTCCGAGGTCGCCGTCTACCCGCGCTGACGTCCCGCCGGGATCAGGTGACCTGATCGTGCGTGCTCCTGGCTCACCGTGCGGCGTGAGCCAGGAGCACGTGCGGTGAGCTCGGACGGCGGGACGGCGGGATGGCGGTATGGCGGGACGGCGGGACGGCGGGAGGGCGGGACGGCGGGATGGCGGGGTGGCGGGATGGCAGGGTGGCGGGATGACGTCGGACGTCCCGGTCGCGGGGTTGGTGCTGGCCGCCGGGGGTGGCCGGCGGTACGGCATGCCCAAGGCCCTGGTCAGCTACGAGGGCAGCCTGCTGGTCGAGCGGGCGGTGCGCACGGCGGCCGCGGTCTGCGACCCGGTGCTCGTCGTGCTCGGCGCGCAGGCGGTCGACGTCTGGCGCACCGCTGACCTCACCGGCGCCACCGTGCTGGCCAACGCCGGCTGGGAGACCGGGATGGCCTCCAGCCTGCGCACCGGGCTGGACGGGTTGCGCGGCTGGCCCGGCCGGGTCGAGGCCGTGCTGGTGCAGCTGGTCGACATGCCCGGCATGACACCGGCCGCGCTGGCCCGGCTGGCCGGGCACGCCGCGCCCGGCGCCCTGGCGGTGGCCACCTACGACGGCGTCCGGAGCCACCCGGTGCTGCTCGGCCGCGACCACTGGGCCGGGGTCGCGGCGACGGCGACCGGCGACGAGGGCGCCCGGGCCTACCTGGCCGCGCACGAGGTGGTCGAGGTCGACTGCACCGGCCTGGCCGACCCGACCGACCTCGACGTCCCGCCCGGCTGAGCGCCCGCCCGGGCCCGGCCGACCGGGTACCTTCGCCGCCGTGGACACGCTGCTGGCCCAGGTCACCGGGGAACCGCTGTCGCTCGCCGAGCACGAGGCGGCGGTGGAGCGGGCGGCGGCCGGCGCCGTCGTCTCCTTCTCCGGGGTCGTTCGCGACCACGACGGCGGCCGCTCGGTCACCGAGCTCGAGTACACCGGGCACCCGACGGCGCCGGAGCTGATCGCCGAGATCGCCGCCGAGTTCGCCGCCCGCCCCGAGGTGCACGCCGTCGCCGTCTCGCACCGCATCGGCCTGCTGGCCATCGGTGACGTGGCGCTGGCCTGCGCGGTGAGCGCGTCGCACCGCGGGCAGGCCTTCGCCGCCTGCGCGGAGCTGGTCGACGAGGTCAAGGCCCGGCTGCCGATCTGGAAGCGGCAGGTCTTCTCCGACGGCCAGGAGGAGTGGGTCGCCTGCCCGTGAGGGTCCGCCCGACCGGGACGCTTGCCCCAGCCGGTTGCCCGTGACACAACTGTCGGGGGGCCCTCGCGCGGGGACACGGTCATCTCCGCGAGGACTGCGGCCGAGCAGCAGGCAGCGGACGGGGGCAGGTGGACGAGCAGGACGGCGCGGTGCGCTTCGTCGAGTCGCTGCCCGTCGGGTACCTGGCGATCGCCGGCGACTGGCGGATCACCCACGTCAACGGCGCCGCCGAGCGGGTGCTCGGCCAGACCCGGGCCGAGCTGGTCGGCATCTCCGTCGGGGAGGCCCACCCCGACAACGAGCGCAACGAGTTCGGCCGGGCCTACCGGGAGGTGGCCCGCACCGGGCAGCCGCAGACGGTGGAGGCGTACTACCCGCACCCGTTGGACCGGTGGTTCCAGCTGCAGGTGGTCGCCGACGGCCCCGGTATCGCGGTGTTCGTCACCGACGTCACCGACCGCCGCGCCGCCCAGGAGCGGCTGGCGCTGCTGGCCCGGGTCACCGCGGCGCTGGTCAGCAGCATGGACGACGGCCGCGCCGTGGCCCGGCTGCCCGAGCTGCTCGTACCCGCGCTCGGTGACTGGTGCGTGCTGACCGTCGTCGACGCCGACGGGCGCCCTGCCGACGTGGGCTGGTGGCACGCCGCCCCGGCCGGCGGGACCTGGTCGCGCGGTACGCCGCCGTCCGGCTGCGGGCGATGCCCGCGACCTCCCCGGTGCTGCGCTCGCTCCTCGGGGAGACCGTCGTCTGCTCGGCCGAGGACGTGCCGGGGATGCTGCCCCCCGGACGGGCCCGTGAGCTGCTCACCGAGCTCGACCCCGGAACCGGCACGGCCATCCCGCTGCGGGGCCGGGACCGGGTGCTGGGGGTGCGCACGCTCTGCTTCGACCGGGGACGGGACACCGCGGACGCCGACCCGCTGGTCTCCCGCCAGGTCGCCGACCGGATCGGCCTGGCCCTGGACAACTCCCGGCTGTTCCAGCAGCAGCGGCAGCTCGCGGAGACCCTGCAGCGCAGCCTGCTCACCCGGCCGGTGCAGCAGGAGGGCGCGGAGATCGCCGTCCGCTACGCCCCGGCGGCCGAGGCCGCCCGGATCGGCGGGGACTGGTACGACGCGTTCCTGCAGCCCTCCGGTGCGCTGATGCTGGTCATCGGCGACGTCGTGGGGCACGACACCGCCGCCGCGGCCGCGATGGGCCAGCTGAGGGCGCTGCTGCGCGGGATCGCCACCTACAGCGACGCGGGCCCGGGAGAGGTGCTGCGCGGTCTGGACTCGTCGATGGCGCTGCTGTCGCCGGGCACCTACGCCACCGCGGCCGTGGCCCGGTTCGAGCAGACCCCCGACGAGGCCGAGCAGGGCCTGACCCGGATGCGGTGGACCAACGCCGGGCACCTCCCGCCGCTGGTCATCCGCCCCGACGGCACGCTGGCCGAGCCGGCGCCGTGGCACGGCGAGCTGCTCGGTGTCGACCCGGAGGCCCTGCGCAGCGAGGCGGTGCTGGCGCTGCCGGCCGGGTCCACGGTGCTGCTCTGCACCGACGGGCTCGTCGAGCGCCGGGACGGCGACCTGGACGAGGGGATGGATCGGCTCCGGCAGGCCGCCACCGAGCTCGCCGGGAACTCCCTGGACGAGCCGTGTGACCAGCTCATCGACCGGCTGGTCGACGGCCGCCCCGAGGACGACGTCGCCCTGGTCGCCATCCGGCTGCGGGCCTGACCGGGGTCGGGCCCGCTCAGCGGGCGCCGGCCAGCCCGTCGTCGCCGTCGCGGTGGCCCCGCTCCTCGGCCTCGGCGCGGGCCTCGTCGGCCTCGCCCTCGAGCCGGCGGGCCTCGCCGTCCATGGTGGCCGCGGCGTCGCCGTGGGACTCCCCGTAGACCTGCTCGGCCCGGCCGAGCAGCTCCTCGGCCCTGGCCTTCGCCTTGTCGAACACGCTCATGGTGGCTCCTCTCACCGCTGACCCGTCCGGGCCAGTCTGCCCGGTCAGCCGCCGGCGAAGGGTGGCAGGACGTCGACGACCGCGCCGGGTGGGAGCACCAACGCGCGGTCGCGGGTGCTGGTTCCGTCGACCAGGAACGAGCAGGCGGTGAGCACCTTCTCCAGCCGCTCGCCGTGGGCGTCGACGATCTGCCCGACCAGCTCCTCGAGCGAGCCGGCCTGGCGGGTCTCGGTGTCCACGCCCACCGCGGCGCGGGCGCCGGCGAAGTACCTGACGGTGACGGTCACGGCTCAGCCCCCGATCGCGGACATGGGACGGGACGGCTGCAGGAAGCTCGGGTCGTCGATGCCGTGCCCGGGCAGCTTGGTCAGCGTGGCGATCCGCCAGCGGTCGGCGATCTCGGTGTCGGTGGCGCCCTCGCGCAGCGCCGTCCGCAGGTCGGACTCGTCCCGGGCGAACAGGCAGTTGCGGATCTGCCCGTCGGCGGTGAGCCGGGTGCGGTCGCAGGCCCCGCAGAACGACCGGGTCACCGAGGCGATGACGCCGACGGTCAGGCCGGTGCCGTCGACCAGCCAGCGCTCGGCGGGGGCCGCGCCGCGCTCCTCGACGTCGGGCACGAGGGTGTGCGCGGCGGTCAGCTTGGCCAGGATGTCCTCGGCGGTGACCATCTCGCCGCGGGTCCACGCGTGGTGGGCGTCCAGCGGCATCTGCTCGATGAAGCGCAGCTCGTAGCCGTGCTCGAGGCAGTACTCCAGCAGCGGGACGGCGTCGTCCTCGTTGATGCCGCGCAGCAGCACCGTGTTGATCTTGACCGGGGTGAGGCCGGCGTCCTTGGCCGCCTTCAGCCCCGCGAGGACGTCGGGCAGCCGGTCGCGGTGCGTGAGCTGCGTGAAGCGCTCGCGGTCGAGGGTGTCCAGGCTGACGTTGATCCGGTCCAGCCCCGCGGCGGCCAGCGCCGGCGCCATCCGGGACAGGCCGACGGCGTTGGTGGTGAGGCTGACCTCGGGGCGGGGGAGCAGCGCCGTGGTGGCGGCCACGATGCCGGGCAGGCCGGGGCGGAGCAGCGGCTCGCCGCCGGTGAACCGGACCTCGCGGATGCCCAGCTGCTCGACGCCGATCCGGACCAGCCGGACGACCTCTGAGTCGGTGAGCTGCTCGACCTTGGGCAGCCACTGCAGGCCCTCGGGGGGCATGCAGTAGGTGCACCGCAGGTTGCAGCGGTCGGTCAGGGAGACGCGCAGGTCGGTCGCCGTCCGGCCGTGCCGGTCGACCAGCCCGCCGGTGCCCGCGCTGCCCGGGACGAGCTGCGGGCGGAACCGCGGGTCCGGGAGCGGGCTGGAGGTCGTCACAGCCCGAATGTAGTGCGCGATCGACCGCGGAGCCCCCGGACGTGACCTCCGCCCCACGGTGGAGTGGTGCGCCGCCGCTCCTGGGCCAGCGGCACGGCACCCCAGCAGCAGCCGGCGGGTGGCGTCGGCGTCGACGCCGTTGCGTCGTCCCACGGCTGTTACCGTCGCGGGATCACCCGAGGGTCCGGCGGGCACCCCCGCACTCGCCTGTGGTCAGGAAGCGCGAGAAGCACAGTTGCCAGCCCGCACCGTCTTCGCCCCGTACGCCCGGCTGTTCGCCGTCCCCGGCACCCGGGCCTTCTCCTCCGCCGGTCTGGTGGCCCGCGTGCCGATGGCCACGGCCGGGCTGGGCACGGTCCTGCTCGTCGAGGGCCAGAGCGGCAGCTACGCCCTCGCCGGCGCGGTCGCCGGCACGAACACGCTGGCCTTCGCCGTGGGCAGCCCCCAGTGGGCGCGGGCGATGGACCGCCGCGGCCAGGGGCCGGTGGTGCGCACCACGGCGCTGCTCTCGCTGGCCGGCGGGCTGGCCTTCGTCACCGCGGTGGTCACCGACGCGCCGCACTGGACCTGGTTCGCCCTCGCCGTCCTCGCCGGCCTCTGCTCGGCCAACGTCGGGTCCGTCGTGCGCAGCCGCTGGGCCAACGCCCTGCCCGAGCCCGCCCAGCGGCAGACCGCGTTCGCCTTCGAGTCCGTGGCCGACGAGGTCGTCTTCGTCGTCGGGCCACCCCTGGTCACGTTCCTCGCCGCGCTGGTCGCCCCGCCGCTGGGCTACCTGACCGGCCTGCTCGTGGGGGTCGCGGGCGCGCTCGTGCTCTCCCGGCTGGAGGTGACGGCCCCCGCCGTCGTCCCCCGGGGAGCCGGTCAGGCACGGCCCGGCGTGCTGAGCCCCGGGCTGGTCGCCATCGCGGGCACCTACCTGGCCGTGGGCATCGTGTTCGGCGCGGTGGACGTCGTGGTCGTGGGCTTCGCCGAGGCGCAGGGCAGCCCGGCCACGGCCGGCGTCGCGCTGTCGGCCTACGCCGGCGGCAGTCTGGTCGCCGGGCTGGTCTACGGCATCGCCCGGCTGCCCGGTTCGCTGGTCACCCGGTTCCTGGGCACGGCGCTGCTGTTCGCCGTGGTGGCCCAGGCGCTGCACCTGGTGGGGTCGCTGCCGGCGCTGATCGGCATCGCGTTCCTGGCCGGGCTCACCATCGCCCCGGTCCTCGTCGCCGGGCTGTCGGTCGTCGAGGCGCGGGTGGCCCGCGCCGGGCTGACCGAGGCGCTGACCTGGACGACGACCGGCCTGACCGTCGGCGTCACCGCCGGCTCGTCACTGGCCGGGGCGGCGGTCGACTCCTGGGGAGCCGAGGCCGCCTTCGCCGTGCCCGCGCTGGGCGCCGCCGTCACCGGGCTGCTCGCCGTGGCCGCCTGGCTCGTGCTGCGCCGTCCGGCCCGCGACGAGGTGCCGGCGTGACCCCGGAGATCCGCGAGCTGACCCGCGACGAGCTGGTCCCGGCCTGGGAGCTGGGCCGGCTGGCCTTCGGGGGTGCCGCCGAACCGCCGCCGCAGACGATGCGGGCGGTGCCCGGGGTGTCCCGGCTGGGCGCCTTCGACGCGCGCGGCCGGCTGGTCGGCAAGATCGTCGAGCTGCCGCACGAGCACTGGTGGGGCGGGCGCCGGTTGCCCGCGGCCGGGGTGAGCGGCGTCGCCGTGGCCCCCGAGAGCCGCGGCGGCGGCCTGGCCCGGGCGATGCTCGGCGCGGTGCTGGCCCGGGCCCGCGAGCGGGGTGCGGCGGTGAGCACGCTGCACCCGACCGTCTCGGCGGTCTACCGGTCCGCGGGCTGGGAGGTCGGCGGCATGCTGCACGCAGCCGACCTGGACACCGCCTCGCTGCCCCGCCCGCGCGGGGACGAGGGCGTCGAGCTGCGCCCCGGCGGCGCCGACGACTCCTCCGCGGTCACCGACCTCTACGAGCGGCTGGCCCGTGAGCGCGACGGGCTGCTCACCCGGCGCGGCGGGTTCTTCGACGAGCCGCCGCTGCTGGCCCCGGACGCGGTCAGCCTCGCGTACGAGGACGGTGTCCTGACCGGTGCGCTGGTGCTGGACCGGGGCCGCGGCTACGGGCCCGACGCCCGGCTCGACGTCCGCCAGCTGCTCGCGGTCACCCCGGCGGCGGCCCGGGCGCTGGTCGGCGTGCTGGCCGGCTGGCGCACCGTGGCCCGCACCGTGCGGGTGCCGCTGCTGGCCGGGGACGCCGTCTCCGCCGTCCTCCCGCTGGAGCGGGTCACCGACCCGGGGACGACGGCCTGGATGCTGCGGCCGGTCGACGTCGTCCGGGCGGTCGAGGCCCGCGGCTGGCCGGCGCACGTGCGGGGGCGGGTCGCCTTCGGCCTCACCGACGCCCTCGCACCGTGGAACGCCGGCAGCTGGGAGCTGGAGATCTCCGGCGGGAAGGGCACACTGGTGCCTGCGCGGGGCGAGCCGGACCTGGTGCTGGACGTGCGGGGCTTCGCCGTCCTGTACTGCGGCGGCACCACCGGGCGGGCCGTGGCCCAGGCCGGGCTGGCCGGCGGGCCGGGCGACCCCGCGGCGCTGGACCTGCTCGCCGGCGGCCCGGCGGCCCAGCTGCTCGACTACTTCTGATCGTGGACATCCGCCGGGGCCCGGCGGCGTTGCACGATCGACGGAACTGCCCGGCGGCTGCCGGGACGAGGGAGAAGCATGACCGCGACCCACACGATGAGCGCCCCGGTGCCCGAGGTGCTGTCCCAGGCTGCCCGGCGGCGCACGTTCGCCGTCATCAGCCACCCCGACGCCGGCAAGTCCACGCTGACCGAGGCGCTCGCGCTGCACGCGCGGGTCATCGGCTCGGCCGGTGCCGTGCACGGCAAGGCCGGCCGGCGCGGCACCGTGTCGGACTGGATGGACATGGAGAAGGCCCGCGGCATCTCCATCACCTCCGCCGCGCTGCAGTTCGAGTACCGCGACGCCGTGGTGAACCTGCTGGACACCCCCGGGCACGCCGACTTCTCCGAGGACACCTACCGGGTGCTGACCGCGGTCGACGCCGCGGTGATGCTCATCGACGCCGCCAAGGGCCTCGAGGCGCAGACCATGAAGCTGTTCGCGGTCTGCAAGCACCGGGGCATCCCGGTCATCACCGTGGTCAACAAGTGGGACCGCCCGGGCAAGGACGCCCTGGAGCTGATGGACGAGGTCAGCGAGCGCACCGGCCTGACGCCCACCCCGCTGACCTGGCCGGTGGGCATCTCCGGTGACTTCCGCGGCGTCGTGGACCGCCGCGACGGCACCTACCACCGCTTCACCCGCACCGCCGGTGGCGCCACCATCGCCCCCGAGGAGGTGCTCACCGCCGCGGCCGCGCTGGCCCGCGAGGGCGACGCGTGGACCACCGCGGTCGAGGAGTCCGAGCTGCTGGACGCCACCGAGGCCGACCACGACCAGGAGCGCTTCCTGGCCGGGGAGACCACCCCGGTCATCTTCGCCTCGGCGGTGTCGAACTTCGGCGTCGGTGCGCTGCTGGACATCCTGGTCGACCTCGCCCCGGCGCCCACCCCGCGCCCGGACGCCGAGGGCGCCGCCCGCCCGGTCGAGGCGCCGTTCAGCGCGTTCGTGTTCAAGGTGCAGTCGGGCATGGACGCCGCGCACCGCGACCGGCTGGCCTACATCCGGATCGCCTCCGGGGTCTTCGAGCGCGGCATGGTCGTCACCCACGCCACCACCGGCCGGCCCTTCGCCACCAAGTACGCCCAGCACGTGTTCGGCCGCGACCGGGAGAGCGTCGACACCGCCTACCCCGGCGACGTCGTGGGCCTGGTCAACGCAAATGCGCTGCACGTCGGGGACACCCTGTACGCCGAGGCCAAGGTGACCTACCCGCCGCTGACGACGTTCGCCCCGGAGCACTTCGCGGTGGTGCGCGGCAAGGACACCGCCAAGTTCAAGCAGTTCCGCCGCGGCATCGGCCAGCTGAACTCCGAGGGCGTGGCCCAGGTGCTCCGCTCGGACCGCCGCGGGGACGCCGCACCCGTGCTCGCCGTCGTCGGGCCGATGCAGTTCGAGGTCGCCGTGCACCGGATGGAGCAGGAGTTCGGCGCGCCGGTCTCCATCGACCACCTGCCGTACACGATCGCGGTGCGCACCGATGCGGCGTCGGCGCCGGCCGTCGCCGCCGCCCGCGGCGTCGAGGTGCTCCAGCGCGAGGACGGCGAGCTGCTGGCGCTGTTCATGGACAAGTGGGACCTGCGCACGCTGCAGCAGCGCAACCCCGAGCTGACCCTCGAGCCGATGGTCGCCGCCCAGCTCTGACGCAGCTGATGGAGTCCCAGCGCTGCACTTTCCGAGCGCTGGGACTCCATCAGCCGCGGCGTGAGCTGCCTCGCGGGTAGCCGGCGGACTTCCCGGGTAGGTCGGGTGCAGGCCGGCGCCGCACCCCCCCCCGGGGTGTCGCGCGCCGCCGCACCGCACGCAGTCGACAGGAAGAAGAGCTCCATGGCCTCCGTGCCCACCATCACCCTGAACAACGGCGTCGAGATCCCCCAGCTCGGCTTCGGCGTCTACCAGGTCAAGCCGGACGAGACCGCGCAGGCGGTGCAGACCGCCCTCGAGGTCGGCTACCGGCACATCGACACCGCCGAGATGTACGGCAACGAGAAGGGTGTCGGCGAGGGCGTCCGCAACTCCGGCGTCCCGCGCGAGGAGGTCTTCATCACCTCCAAGCTGAACAACGGCTTCCACGCCCACGACGACGCCCTGGCGGCCTTCGACGGCACCATCGAGGCCCTGGGCTTCGACTACGTCGACCTGTTCCTCATCCACTGGCCGCTGCCGGGCATCGACGTCGACTTCGTCGAGACCTGGAAGGCGATGGAGGAGATCTACCGCTCCGGCCGGGCGAAGTCGATCGGCGTGTCCAACTTCAGCGCCCACCACCTGCGCAAGCTGCACGGCGAGACCGAGGTCGTCCCCTCGGTCAACCAGATCGAGGTGCACCCCTACCTCGCCCAGGAGGAGCTGCGGGCGTTCAACGCCCAGCACCAGATCGCCACCGAGGCCTGGTCGCCGATCGCCCAGGGCAAGGTGCTCGACGACCCGGCGATCGTCCGGGTGGCCGAGCGGGTCGGCAAGTCCCCGGCCCAGGTCACCCTGCGGTGGCACATCCAGCGCGGCGACATCGTCTTCCCGAAGTCGGTGACCCGCAGCCGCATCGAGGACAACTTCGCGATCTTCGACTTCGAGCTCTCCGAGGACGACCTGCGCGAGATCAACGCGCTGAACCGCGACGAGCGCACCGGCCCCGACCCGGACACGTTCAACTACATCCCCGAGTGACGTGACGGAGTGGATCCGCGGCTCTGATGCCGACGGGTCCACTCCGCTCAGCCGGTCACATCGCGGCCGTCGTCCTCACGGACGGCGGCCGCTGTCGTCCCACCGCAGTCGTGCGGGCGACGGTGGTGCGGGCGACGGTGGGTGGGACGGCGGTCACGGCTGCGCGCACGATCGCCAGCACCGTCTCGGCGTCGACGCCGTCCTGCCGGGCGCGGGCGGCGAGGTCGGCGGCGATCGACCGGACGCCCTGCTCGGCATCGACCGATGGTGCGGCCGAGCCGGTGACGACGGTGCCGGTGCGCCGGCGGCTGGCGACCAGGCCGGCCGACTCCAGTTCGGAATACGCCCGCGCGACCGTGCCCACCGCGACGCCCAGGTCGGCCGCCAGGGCGCGCATCGTGGGCAGCCGGCTCCCCGCGGGGAGGAGCCCGCCGCGGACGTGCCCGGCGATCTGGCTGCGGATCTGCTCGAACGGAGGCGTAGGGCTGGCCAGGTCGACGGTGATGTCCGGCGGAGGTGTCTCCATCACCAGCTCCGGGCGGGTACCCCGGCACCCGGTCGGTCCGCGGGGACCGTCGGCGGCGGCACCACCAGCACGACCAGGCCGGCGAGGGCGACCACGGCAGCCAGCAGGCCGATCCCCGACCCGACCACCGAGAGCACCGAGAACGCACCCCCGATGACCAGGTCGTTGGCGGCGGCGCTGGTCACGGTGCTGTCGGCCGCGGAGTGCAGCGCATTGCCGCTGACCGCCATCAGGCCACCGGTGACGAACAGGACCACGGCACCTGCCCCCTTCAGCACCCGGTGCGCCGAGGCGTGCCGCAGCGCGGTCTCCACCGCGTCGTCGTCGGTGGCGACCGCGGACCGCTCGGCGACGGCCCATAACGCCGCGACGACCATCAGGGCCAGTGCGAGCAGACCCCAGGCCGCGGGTCGGCCGTAGTACCAGCCTGCAAAGGGGCTCGCCCCGCTGTGGATCAGGCCGTCGGCCGCGCTCAGCGTGATGCCCCGGCCGTCGTCGTCGCCCGTCGCGGCCCCGGCGGCGATGGTGCCCGCGGCGAGGACCAGTCCGACGGCGTCGGCCCACAGGAGCCATCGGGGAGCGCTGTCGAGCAGTCCGCGACGGTGCAGCCGGGCCCGGCGCAGCGCACCGTCCGGTCGCGGCCAGGTCAGCTCGCCGGCCAGCAGGACGGCGGTGTGGGCGATCCCGAAGGCGAGCAGGACCAGGACCGCGGTGATCCCCTCCTGCTGGTCACTGAGGCCACCCGCGAGTCCGGTGGCCGCCGCGCACAGCAGTCCCACCGCCCAGGCGGCCGCGGCCGTGAGGCGGGCGTGCCGGCGGGCGGCGGCGACCGCATCTTCGCGGCTGGGCGGTGTGGCGCGGGTGGCCGCGGCGCCGGCACCGACCGCCGCGACGAGCAGGACCACGCAGAGCAGGGGGAGCAGGGCCATGGCGGCGTCCCGTCGGAGAGTCAATCAACCAGGAGATTGACACAATGGCTGCCCGGGCCACGCCCGTCAAGCACTGCGCTGCCGACCGCCCGCATGGGCTCCGCGTCGAGCTCGCGGAGCGGCCGCCCGCGCGGCACTGTGCGCCCCGTGCCCGTTCCCTGGCTGGACCGGGCACTGGCCGCACAGTGCCGGCCGGGTGGGCCTTCCACAGGGGGCAGGAGGGTCCTTCGTCAGTCCTCGGTGACGAAGTCGATGAGCTCCTCGACGCGGCCGATGAGGACCGGCTCGAGGTCGGTCCACCGGGTCACCCGGGCGAGAATCCGCTGCGCCCAGACGTAGCCGGTGTCGTCCTCCCAGCCCAGCCGCCGGCAGACGCCGGTCTTCCAGTCCTCGCCCTTCGGCACGGTCGGCCACGCCTTGATCCCGACCACCGAGGGCTTGACCGCCTGCCAGATGTCGATGAACGGGTGGCCGACGACGAGCGCGTGCGCGCCGGTGACCTGCTCGGCGATCCGGGTCTCCTTGGAGCCGGTCACCAGGTGGTCGACGAGCACGCCCAGCCGGCGTCCGGACGACGGCCGGAAGTCGCGGACGATCCCGGGCAGGTCGTCGACGCCGTGCAGCGGCTCCACGACGACGCCCTCGATCCGCAGGTCGTGGCCCCAGACCTTCTCCACCAGCTCGGCGTCGTGCTTGCCCTCCACGTAGATGCGGCCCTCGCGGGCGACCCGGGCCCGGGCGCCGACGACGTAGGTCGAGCCCGACGCGCTCCGCTGCGGCCCGGAGATCGTGTTCTGCGTCGGCCGCACCAGCACGACCGGCCGCCCGTCGACCCAGAAACCCGGGCCGAGCGGGTAGGCGCGCACCTTGCCGAAGCGGTCCTCGAGGTGGACGACGTCCTTCTCGCACCGCACCACCGCGCCGACGAACCCGCTGCTGGGGTCCTCGACGACGAGGTCCTTCTCCGCCTCGACCTGCGGGGACGGCTTCTTCTGGGTGCGTGGGTGGACCAGGTTGTCGTACTGCGAACGGGGAGGCACGCCTCCATGCTCGTGGCCGTCCGGGCCGCTTCCTGGACGACACGCCCGGACGCCGTCCGGGTGGCCGACTTCGCGGCGTGCCCGAACGCGACGGCGGTGGGCGCGGCGCGGGCCGGACGACGCGCTGACCTGGCCGGATTACCCGAGTGCGACCGAGGCTGCCGGCGACACGCTCTAGCACGGGCTCGGATGGATCATGAACGAGCGGTTTCCGGACCGGGCCGGCGGGCACAGAGGCCCCTGAGCACGAACGTCCCCGAGCTGAGGAGCAGCCCCCATGATCGGCACTGACACGCTCGACCGCGTCATCGGCGCAGACGTCTACGACGCCGACGGCGACAAGATCGGCACCGCCTCCGAGGTCTTCCTCGACGACCAGTCCGGCAACCCCGAGTGGGTCACCGTGAAGACCGGTCTGTTCGGTTCCAAGGAGACCTTCATCCCGATCCGCGACGCCAACCTCACCGGTGACGGCCTGCGGGTCCCGGTGACCAAGGCCGCCGTCAAGGACGCCCCGAAGATCGACCAGGACGGTCACCTGTCGCCGGAGGAGGAGAGTGCCCTCTACCGGCACTACAACCTCGGCGACAACACGACCGGTGGCCGGACGGACGACGCCACCCAGCGCGTCGCCACCACCACCACCACCACGACCGGGACTGCCGGCACCGCCGGGTCCGGCCAGACGAACCAGCACGGCACCCAGGGCCACGACACCTCCGGCCCGACCACGGACGACGCGATGACGCTGTCCGAGGAGCGCCTCAGCGTCGGCACCGAGCGCGTCGAGGCCGGCCGCGCCCGCCTCCGCAAGTACGTCGTGACCGAGAACGTCACCCAGACCGTCCCCGTGTCGCACGAGGAGGTCCGGGTCCAGCGCGAGCCGATCACCGACGCCAACCGGGGCAGCGCCATGGACGGCCCGGCCATCTCGGAGGAGGAGCACGAGGTCGTCCTCCACGCCGAGCAGCCCGTCGTCGCCAAGGAGGCCGTGCCGGTCGAGCGCGTGCGGCTGGGCACCGAGACGGTGACCGAGCAGCAGCAGGTCACCGACACGGTGCGCAAGGAGCAGGTCGACACCGACATCACCGGCGACAACAGCGGCCGGAAGAACAGCGACCGCCGCTGATCCACCCGCACCACCGCACGACAGCGCCCGTCCCGGTCCACCGGGGCGGGCGCTGTGCTGTCCGGTCGCGGTCAGCTCGACGGCAGCGCACGCCCCCGCAGCCGAGGTGCACACCTGGCTGCGCGGGCGCCTGCTCCGGCTGGCGGCCGAGGTCACCGAGCCCGGCGCCGGTCAGCTCTCGGTGAGCGGGAACTCGTCGCCCGGCCGTGGCACGACCGGGGCGGCGATCTCCTCCTCGATCACGTCGGCGGCCGAGCCGACGATCAGCGGGTCGGGGACGCCGACGGCGTCGTGGTCCCTGCCGGTGTAGTCGAAGCGGTCCAGCACGTGCCGCAGCGCGGCCAGCCGGGCGCGCTTCTTGTCGTTGCTCTTGATCACCGTCCACGGGGCGTGGGCGGTGTCGGTGTGCACGAACATCGCCTCCTTGGCCTCGGTGTAGGCGTCCCACTTGTCCAGGCTGGCCAGGTCGGTGGGGGAGAGCTTCCACTGCCGCACCGGGTCGATCTGCCGCACGATGAACCGGCTGCGCTGCTCGCCGCGGGTCACCGAGAACCAGAACTTGACCAGCTGGATGCCGCTGTCGACCAGCATCCGCTCGAACTCCGGGGCCTGGCGCACGAACAGCTGGTACTCGTCGGCGGTGCAGTAGCCCATCACCCGCTCGACGCCGGCGCGGTTGTACCAGGAGCGGTCGAACATGACGATCTCGCCGGCGGCCGGCAGGTGCTGCACGTAGCGCTGGAAGTACCACTGGGTCTTCTCGCGCTCGTTGGGCTTGTCCAGGGCGATCGTGCGGGACCCGCGGGGGTTCAGGTGCTCGGTGAAGCGCTTGATCGTGCCGCCCTTGCCCGCGGCGTCGCGGCCCTCGAACACCAGCACCAGCTTCTGGCCGGTCTCCTTGACCCAGCCCTGCAGCTTCAGCAGCTCGATCTGCAGCTGCCGCTTCTCGATCTCGTAGTCCCGGCGCTGCATCCGCTCGCTGTACGGGTAGCCCTCGCGCCAGGTGTCGACCCGGTTGCCCTGGGGGTCGAACAGCTCGCGGTCGTCGTCCCAGTCCTCGTCGGAGTTGGTGTCCGGCAGGGCGTTGAGCCGCCACTGGGACAGGTCGATGACGGGGGACGGCGTGCCCTCGGGGACGCTGTGGCGCACGTGCTGGCTCACTGGGACTCCGCGCGATCAGAGGGGCTGTCGAGAACGATCCTGCCTGCGCCGGGTCGCCTCCGCCTCCTGCAGACCCTCGCCGTGCCCGGGCACCTCACGGTGGGTCGAGCAGGGCCAGCCTCTCCACGACCCGGTCGGCGGTGCCGGCCGGCCAGGGGAAGTTCGGGATGACGGCGCGCTGGTGGGCCAGGCCGTGCAGGCCGACCCACAGCGCCACGGTGTCGCCGAACGCGTCGGTGCTGCGGGACCGGCCTGCTGCGACGCAGTCGTGCAGCGCATCGGCCAGGACGGCGAGCTCAGCCTGGCCGAGCGCGGTCGCGTCGGCCTGGCTGACGGTGGCGGCCTGCACGGCCCCGGTCGCGTCCCACACCCCGCCGAACATGACCCGGTACCGCTGCGGTCGCCGCTGGGCGAACTGCAGGTAGGCCCCGCTGACCGCGCGCAGCCGGGCCACCGGGTCGCTGCCCGCGGCGGCCCGGCCCTCGGTCAGCTGCTCGGTCAGCTCGGCGAAGGCCTGCTGCACCACGGCCAGCAGGATCGAGTCCCGGTCGGCGAAGTGCCCGTAGATGGACGGCGCGGCGATCCCGACCCGGCGGGCGACCGCGCGCAGTGGTCGACGGGATCACCGCCTGGCAGATGCTGCACCGCAGGGCGCGCGTCCGGGCCGGCCAGACGATCCTGGTGCACGGGGCCAACGGCGGGGTCGGCACCACCCTGGTGCAGCTGGCCCGGCACGCCGGCGTCCGGGTCATCGGCACCGCCAGCCCGCGCCACCACCAGGCGCTGCGCGCCCTCGGGGTGCTCCCGGTCGACTACCGCGACCCCCGGCTCGCCGCCCGGGTCCGGGAGCTGGCCCCCGGCGGCGTCGATGCGGTCTTCGACCACATCGGTGGCGCGAGCCTGACCCGCTCCCGGCAGCTGCTGGCCGACGGCGGGACCCTCGTCAGCTACGCCATGCTCAAGGACGCCGGCCCCATGGTGCCCGCCTTCCTCGCCGTGCTCGCCCGGTTGGCCTGGTGGAACGCGCTCCCCGACGGCCGGGCGAGCAGCTTCTGCAGCGTCTGGACCGGCTCCCTGCTGCGGCCGGCCCGTTCTCGCGCCCGGCTGCGCGCCGACCTCACCGCCGTCCCCGGTCTGCTTGCCGACGGCACGCTCACCGCGCAGGTCGCCGCCCGCGTGCCGCTGGCCCAGGGTGCGTACGGCGATGGAGCTGGCCGAGTCCCACACCGTCCTGGGCGAGGTCGTCCTGGTCCCCTGAGCCCCGCGCGCCGCGCGGTCAGGCCGGGACGGCGGTGCGCAGCCGCTGCAGGTGCCCGATGAGCTCGTCGCCGACCCGGCCCCAGGTGCGTCCGGCCACCGACGGCCGGGCCGCGGCGGCGGCGGTCTGCAGCGCCGCGGGGTCGTCGCGGAGCGCGGCGACCATCGCGGCCAGCACCTGCGGGTCGTCGCCGGCCCACAGCCAGCCGTTCTCCCGGTGCTGCACCAGGTCCAGCGGGCCACCGGAGGCCGCGACCACGGCGGGCACGCCCGCAGCGAGCGCCTCCTGCACCGCCTGCCCGGAGGTCTCGTCGGCGCCCGGGTGCACGAACAGGTCGAGGGAGGCCACCACGGCGCCCAGCTCCGCCCCGCCGAGCTGGCCGAGGAACCGCGCCCGCGGCATCGCCCGGGCCAGCGCCCGGCGCTGCGGACCGTCACCGACCACGACCAGCCGCACCCCGGGCAGCTCGCTGAGCGGGGCGAGCAGCCCCAGCCGCTGCCGCACCGCCAGCCGCGCGACCACGCCCACCAGCAGCTCCCCGCCTGGCGTGAGCTCGTCGTGCAGCGCCTCCTCGCGGTGGCCGGGGGCGAACTGGTCGAGGTCGACGCCGCAGGCCCACAGCGCGACCGGGCCGATGCCGTGGCGGGCCAGCAGGGCGGCGGTCGCCGAGGACGGTGCGAGCGTGAGGTCCGCCGTCCCGTGCACGGTGCGCAGGTACCGCCAGGCGGCCGCCGGTCCACCGGGCAGCCGGTGGCGCTGGGCGACGGCGGTCAGGTCGGCCGGGAAGACCGCGACGGACGGGACGCCGAGCGCGCGGGCGGCCCGGGCGGCGGCGAGCCCGAACGCGGCCGGTGCGGCCAGGTGCACGACGTCGGGCGCGAGCCCGCGCAGCACCGCGGTCAGGTCGGCGGCCGGGCGGGCGGGGGTGAGCCGGCGGTACCGGGGCAGCCGTGTCGACGGCACGGTGACCACCTCGACCCGGGCACCGCAGCGGGACTCGTAGCTGCGGCCCGAGGGGGCGAGCACGACCGGGTCGTGGCCGCGCACGGCGAGGTGGTCGACCAGCCGCAGGACGGAGGTGACCACGCCGTCGACCGCCGGCAGGAATCCCTCGGCGACGACGGCCACGCGCATGCCGGTGCTCAGCCCGACCGGGACGGACCCCTCATGCAGCACTCGCGGCTCCGCGGCGTCGTGCGGGTACCGGCGCCGGCACCCGGGTCCGGCGGGGGTGCGCGGCGACCAGCAGCGGCCGGGCCCCGGTGACGGCGGCGACGGCGCACCCGGCCAGCGCGGCGAGCTCGCGGCGGTCGGCGCCGGCCGGGTCGAGGGCGGGCAGCAGGTGCACCTCGACGACCAGCCCGCGGGCGGCCAGCACCCGGGACACGCTGCGCAGGAACGGCTCGCCGGCCGGCCGGCCGGTCACCGCGGTGCCGGCTCCACCGTCGACCCGGTACCGGACGGCGACCGGGCAGACCGGGGCGCCGGCGTCGACCGCGGCCTGGAGGAAGGCCGGGCGGAACCGGCCCAGCTCCACGCCGCACGACGCCGGCCCCTCGGGGTGGACGCTCACCGTGGACCCACCGCGCAGCGCGTCGGCGACCTGGCCGACCGCGGCCGGCAGGGCGTGCGGCCGCGCCGGGTCCACCAGCACCGCGCCGGCCCGGCGGAGCAGCCCGCCGAGCACCGGCCGGCGGCCCAGCCCGGTGGTGGCCACGGGCAGGCCGGGGACGACGGTGAGCAGCGCCAGGTCGTCGACCCAGGAGACGGAGTTGCTGACCACGAGCAGCCCGGGCCCGCGGCCGGCGCCGGTGCGCGGCCAGGCCACCGGCGAGGAGGTGACCTCGACCCGGACCCCGGCCGCGGTGAGCACGCGCGCCGCGCCGCAGGTGAGCAGCCGGCGGCGGCCCCGGGTGGTCACCAGCGGCGCGCGCAGCGCGGCGGCGGTCACGCCGACCAGGGCCCCGGCCACGCGCAGCAGGCGACGGCGGCGGGTGGCGGCGTCCACGGCGGGGCCGGGGTCGGCGGCGCAGGCCGGCGTGCAGGAGGAGCCGGGCCGCGCTCCCGGCCGGGTCCTGGTCCGTGCCTGGGTCCGTGCCTGGGTCCGTGCCTGGATCGGGGCAGTGGTCACGGCGACACCTCGGGTGTCGGGGAGCCCCTGGACGAGGCCCGGACGCTCCCAGGTTCGCCGCGCGAGGTGTCCGCGGGGTGGCCCGTGCCTGGCGCGTCACCGTCGGGACGGCGAATCCCCGCCCGGGTGTTCCCCCGGACGGGCGCTGCCGGCTCAGCCGATGCGCTCGGCGAGCTCCTCGGCGAAGCTGCGGGCGGCGTCGGCCTCGGCGGCGGCGCGGCCGCGCAGGTCGGCCATCGCCGGCACGCGGTCGGCGAGGGTGAGCTGCAGGGTGATCACCGAGACGGTCATCCCGAACGACCGGCCCAGCACCAGCTCCAGCGGGGGGACGGTGTGGTCCCAGCTGGCCTGCTCGCCCCCGGTGTCGTAGCTGGCGCCCCGGCTGGAGACGACCACCGCGGCCCGGCCGGCCAGCGGGCGGGCCTCGAAGTCGCCGAACGGGACCGTGGTGCCCAGCACGTGCACGTGGTCGATCCAGGCCTTCAGCGTCGAGGGCAGCGACCAGTTGTACATCGGGGCGCCGACCAGCAGGACGTCGGCGGCCAGCAGCTCGTCGAGGTAGCCCTGCTGCCGGGCCGCGGCGGCCGGGTCGACGACCTCGTCGGCCGTGCGCAGCCGGGGTGCCCAGTGCAGGGCGGCGTCGGGCAGGTGCGGCGGCGGGTCGGCCTGCAGGTCGCGGGAGGTGAGGGTGAAGTCCGGACCGCGGCCGCGCCAGCCGCGCAGGAAGGCGGCGGTGACCTCGCGGGACGACGACGTCCGCGGGTCGGCGGAGGAGTCGAGGTGCAGCAGGTGGGGCATCGGGGCCTCCTGGTCTCGGCGAACTGGTCGCGGCGGACGGCACGGCGTCGCCGCGACCACCCCACCCAAGCAGCCCCCGCCCCCGGGCTCCCCGCGGGGTCGTTCCACGTGGAACGTCAGTGCACGGGACCGCCGTCCAGGTAGACCCACCGGCCGCCGTTCCGGACGAACCGGCTGTCCTCCTCCTGGGTGCCCCTGGCTCCGCCGGCGACCCAGTGCGCCCGGAACGCCACGGTGCCCTCGCCGGTCAGCAGCGACCCGCCGGTGGTGGCCAGCACCTCCAGCCCGGTCCAGCGCACGTCGGGGTCCAGCTCCAGCCGGCCGGGCCGGGTGGTGGGGTGCCAGGTGGCGAGCAGGTACGCCGGGTCGCCGACGGCGAAGGCGCTGTACCGGGAGCGCATGAGCTGCTCGGCCGTCGCGGCGGTCGCCGTCCCGTCGTGCAGCCGGCCGCAGCACCCGGCGTAGGTCGGGCCGGTGCCGCACGGGCAGCGTCGGGGAGCCATCCACCCAGTCTCCGGCGGGGCGGCGGAGGAGGAGCCGCCGGACGGTGTGACCGCGCTAACATCCCGGCCGTTGCAGGGTGCAGCGAGTTCTCGCCGGGTGTCGGGGCCGGACGGAGGCGGGATGGTCCAGAGCGCGCTGCCGGGTCTGGTCGCGCCCCGGGCCGCGGAGTTCGGCCGCGACGCCCTCGTCGTCTGCGACAACCTGGTGCGGATCTACCAGACCGGGTCGATCGAGGTGCAGGCGCTGCAGGGCCTGGACCTGCTGGTCGACGCCGGGGAGATGGTCGCCGTCGTCGGGGCCTCGGGGTCGGGCAAGTCGACGCTGCTCGCCGTCCTGTCCGGGCTGGACGCACCGACCGCCGGGCGGGTCCGGGTGGGCCCGTGGGACCTGATGGCGATGGGCCGCCGCGACCAGGTCGCCTACCGCCGCAGCATGGTCGGGTTCGTCTGGCAGCAGACCGCCCGCAACCTGGTGCCCTACCTGACCGCCGCGCAGAACGTCGCCCTGCCGCTGACCCTGGCCGGCTCGCCCCGCCGCGCGCGCCCGGCCCGGGTCGCCGGGCTGCTCGACCTGGTCGGCGTCGGGCACTGCGCCGGCCGGCGGCCCCGGGAGATGTCCGGGGGCGAGCAGCAGCGGGTGTCCATCGCCGTCGCCCTGGCCAACGCCCCCCGGCTGGTGCTCGCCGACGAGCCCACCGGCGAGCTGGACACCGCCACCTCCCAGCAGGTCTTCGAGGCGCTGCGGGCCGCGAACCGCGAGCTGGGCGCCACCGTCGTGGTGGTGACCCACGACCCGACGGTCTCCGGGCAGGTCGAGCGCACCGTCGCCATCCGCGACGGGCGCACCTCCAGCGAGGTGCTGCGCCGCACCGAGGTCGACGTGGCGGGTGGCTCGGCCGTCGTAGCCGAGGAGTACGCGGTGATGGACCGCGCCGGCCGGGTGCAGATCCCCGCCGACCACCGCGCGGCCCTCGACCTGACCCGCCGGGTGCGGCTGACCCTGGAGGCCGACGCCGTCTCGGTGCGCCCGGACGCGGCGGGGCCGCGGTGACCGGCGGGCCGATGGTGCAGGTGCGGGGCGTGCACCGCACCTACGGCAGCGGGCCGGCCGCCGTGCACGCGCTGCGCGACGTGTCCCTCACCGTCGCCCCCGGCGAGCTGGTCGCGCTGGTCGGCCGGTCCGGGTCGGGCAAGACGACGCTGCTCAACGTCGTCGGCGGCCTGGACCGGCCCGACGCCGGCACCGTGCACGTGGCCGGCACCGAGGTCACCGGCCTGGACGACGACGGGCTGGTGCGGCTGCGCCGGGACGTCGTGGCCTACGTGTTCCAGACCTTCGGCCTGATCCCGGTGCTGACCGCCGCGGAGAACGTCGGCGTCCCGCTGCGGCTGCGCGGCCTCCCGGTCGTCGAGCGCGAGCAGCGGGTCCAGCTGCTGCTCGAGCTGGTCGGGCTGGGTGCGGCCGGGGGGCAGCGACCGGGGGAGATGTCCGGTGGCCAGCAGCAGCGGGTGGCGATCGCCCGTGCGCTGGCCGGGTCGCCGCGGCTGCTGGTCGCCGACGAGCCCACCGGGCAGCTGGACAGCGAGACCGGGCTGGCGGTGATGGCGCTGATCCGGGCCGTCGTCGAGTCCGAGGGGACGACCGCGATCGTCTCCACGCACGACCCGGTGATGGTCGCCCTCGCCGACCGGGTGGTGCACGTGGCCGACGGCCGGCTGGTCGACGCGTGAGCCGCCGGTGAGCCGGACGCTGCTGCTGCGGCGGGGGGTCGCCCAGGCGCGCCTGCTGGCCGCCGTCCTCGCCGTCGTGGTCGCCGGCACCGTGCTGCTGGGCACCTGCGCGCTGCTGCTGACCACGGGTGCCGACCAGGCCCGGCAGGCGCACCTGCAGGACACGCCGGCGGCGGACCTCGCCGCCGGGGTGTTGATCGGCCGGGTACCGCCGGACGCGCTGCGGGCGACGGAGGCCGCCGAGGGTGTGCTCGCCGACGCCCTGGCGCCGTTCCCGGCCCCGGTCACCACCTGGACCACCTCGACGATGCGCGACCTCGGGGAGGAACCGGACGGGCGGCCGCGGCTCGGCTACCTCGCCGGCATCAGCGACCTGCCCGAGCAGGCCCGGCTGCTGACCGGCCGGTGGCCGGACGCGCCGGGCACGACCGGTGCGTGGGAGGCGGTGCTACCGGCCCGCGCCGCCGAGCTGCTCGGGGTGGGCCCCGGTGACCAGCTGGTGCTCACGCCGCGCACCGGACCCCGCACCGCAGGCCTGGCCGTCGTCCTGGTGGGCACCTTCGTCCCGGACGACGACCCGGCCTGGCTGGCGGACCCGCTGGGTGGGACGGGTCACGTGGCCGAGCTGGCGCCCGAGGTCGGGACGGGGGAGCCGGAGCCCGCCTACGGGCCGTTCGTCGTCGCTGCCGGCGCCCTGCTCGGCACGGACGGCGGGCTGGACGAGGTCCGGGTGACCGCCCACCCGGACCTCGCGGGGGCCTCCGCCGCCGACCTCGGCGCAGCGCGCGGGGGCCTCACCGACGCCCGGGCGGCGCTGACCACCGCGCTGACCGGGCAGGACGCGGTGGCCCGGGTCGACGCCCCGCTGGCCCGCACGCTGGCCGGCGTCGCGACCCAGCAGGGCGTCACCGGCTCCGCCGTGCTGGTCGTGGCCCTGGTCGGGACCCTGCTGGCCGCCACCGCGCTGGGGCTGGCCGCCCGGCTGGTGGCCGCCCGGCGGGCGGCGGAGACCGCGCTCCTCGCCGCCCGCGGCGCCGGTCGCCGGCAGCTGGCCGGGCAGGCCGCCGCGGAGGCGCTGGCGCTGGCGGTGATCGCCACCGCCGTCGCGGTCCCGCTCTCCCTGCTGGCCTACCGCGGGCTGGCGGCCCTGCCCCGGCTCACCGCGGCGGGCCTGGACGCGCCGGGCGGCCCGACCTGGCCGTTGGTCTCGGCCGTCGGTGCCGGCGCGCTGGCGCTCGGCGCGGTCCTGGTGGCCCCGGCGGTCGCGCCGGCCACCGGGGGCGCCGCCGTGCGCCGGAGCCGCCGGGGTGCGGTCGCCCGGTCCGGTGCCGACCTGGTGCTCGCCGGGGTCGCCGTCCTGGCGTTCCTGCAGCTGCGGGCGCACCCGGTGACCTCCGCCACGGGGATCGACCCGGTGCTGGTGGCCGCCCCGGTGCTCTGCCTGCTGGCGGGTGCGGTCCTGGTCCTGCGGCTGCTCCCGGTGCTGCAGGCAGCAGCCGAGCGTGCGGCCCGGCGGTCGCGGCGGCTCGTCGTGCCGCTCGCCGCCTGGGAGGTGGCCCGCCGCCCGGGCGCCACCGGCGCGGCGCTCCTGCTCGTGCTCGCCACCGCGGCCGCCACCTTCGGCGCCGGCTACCTCAGCACCTGGGGCACGTCCCAGGTCGAGCAGGCGTCGGCCCGGGTCGGCACCGACGTCACCGTCCCCGCGGTCCGGCCGGCACTGCCGGGCCAGGGCGGAACGGTCGCCGCAGCCACCGGGGGAACGGTGTCGCCGGCGGCGTCGCGACCGGTCGGCCTGGGCAGCGTCGTCCTGATCGGCGACCGTGCGGTGACCCCCCGGCTGGTCGCGGTGGACACGTCCGTGGCCGGTGACCTGCTGCGCGGGCGGCCGCCCGCCGGCGACACCTGGGCCGCCCGGACCGGCAGCCTCGGCTCCGCCGCCGAGCCGGCCGAGGGTGCCGCGCTGGTCGTCCCGGCCGCCGGGCCGGCACTCACGGTCACCGGCTCCAGCGCCACCGGCGTCCTCACGGTCCGGCCCGTGCTCGTGGTCCGGGACGCGCTGGGCGCCCGGTCGATCCTGACCGGGCAGGAGGTGCCGCTGGACGGCCGGGCCCACCCGGTGGACCTGCAGGACCCCACCGGCGTCGCGCCGGCGGTCGGTGCGCGGTTCACCGTCATCGGGGTCGACCTGGACGTGGTCCTGCTCGACCCCGCGGGCCTGGACCTCGCGCTGCCCGAGCCCACGGAGGTGACCGTGCAGCTGGAGCTGGCCGGCGACCCGACCGCCGGGCTCGCCGACGACTGGACCGCCCGGGGGCCCCTCGACGAGTCGGCGGGGCGGGTCCAGGTGCCCGCCGTCGGGATCGCCGCCGCCGACGGCGGCACGGCGCTGTCGGCGCGGGCGGAGGTGCGGTGGACGGCCCCGCTCGTCGGTCGGGCGCACCTGCTGCTCACCGCCTACGAGCCGCCGGGCTCCGTGCCGGTGCTGCTGTCCGCGGACCTCGCCGATGCCATCGGCGCGGAGCCGGGGCGCGAGGTGCTGCTGCAGCTGGGTGGGAGCACGGTGCGCGGCGACGTCCTCGGGTTGCTGCCCTACGTGCCGGGGGCAGCCGGCGGTCCGGGGGTGCTGGCCGACCTCGAGGTGCTGGCCCGGGCGCTGGCCGCGACCGGTGACCTGGACCCGCTCGTCGACGGCTGGTGGGCCGGCGGGGTCGACGACCCCGCCGCCGCAGCCGTCGCCCTGGCCGACGCCGGGCTGCCGGGCGCGGTCACCCGGGCCGGGGTCGCCGCGCAGCTGCGGGACGGGCCGCTGCGCGCCGCCCTGCCGGCGGCCCTCTGGCTGATGGTGGGGGCGGCCGTCGTCCTGGCGCTGGCCGGCTCGGCCGTGCACACCACCGCCGCGCTGGAGTCCCGCGCCGTGGAGGTCGCCCGGCTGCTCGGCCTCGGGGTCCCGCGGCGCTCGGTCACCCGGGCCGTGCTGGCCGGGCACGTGCTGGTCACGGCGATCGCCGTGCTGCTCGGTGCGGTCGTCGGGGCGCTGGCGTGCCGTCTCCTGACCGTGCCGATGACCGTCTCCGAGACCGGGGAGGTGCCGGTCCCGCCGCCCCTCGCCCAGTGGCCCTGGGCGGCGGGGTCGCTGCTGGTCGTGGGGTTGCTGCTCGGCTGCTCGGTCGTGGCCGCCCCGGTCGCGGCGGCGCTGGTGGGCCGCGCGGGCTCGGCCCACCTGCGGCTGGGGGACGCCCCGTGACCGGCGCCGGGCCGGCCCGCGCCCGGTGGTGGCGGCCCGGGGTGCACCTGGCCGGCGTCCTCCGGCGCGGTCGGGCCGACCGGTGGCTGCTGCTGCTGACCGTCCTCGTGCTGGCGCTGACCTGCGCGCTGGCCGTCACCGCCCCGCGGCTGGTGGCGCGGACCGCGGACGAGGCCGTCCGGGACGCCGTCCGGGACGTCGGCGAGCCGGCCGACCTGGTGGTGACCGTGCCCTTCCCCGACAGCCTGGCCGGTGCGGCGTACTCGGCGGTCGAGAGCGCGTCGATCGCCGAGCAGCTGGCGCGCGCGCTCCCGCCCGAGCTGGCCCGGCTGGTGCAGCCGCCGGTGGCGTCGGTCGCCACCCGGGTGCTGTCGCTGGGCCTGCCGGTCGACGAGCAGCGAGGCCAGCTGGGCCTGCGGCTGGCCTGGGTCTGGGCCGGGTCGGAGCCGGCGGTCACCTGGGTCGACGGGGGAGCTCCGGGAGCCTCTCCGCGCCTCCCGACCGACGTCCTCGGCCCGGTGCAGGTGGGCCTGTCCGAGGAGGGGGCGGCGACGCTGGGGGTCGGCGTGGGCGACGTCCGCACCGGCCGGACGTCCACCGGCGAGACCGTCGACGTGCAGGTGACCGGGCTGTTCCGGGCGGTCGATCCCGACGAGCGGGTCTGGACCGGCGTCCCGGCGCTGCTCGGGCCGCGCACCCTCGGTGCGGGGCGCACGGCGGTCACGTCCGTCACCGGGCTGCTCTCCGCGGACTCCCTGGCCTCCGCGCGCCGCACCGCAGCCGGCCCGGCCCTGACCCGCAGCGTGGTCCTGCCGGTCGATGCCGGCGCGCTGGACGCGGCCACGGCCACGGGCGTCCCGCGCGCGGTCGCCGCGTTCCAGGCCGCACCACCGAGCGTGGGCGGAGCCGGCGGACCGCGCACGGCGACCCGGCTCGGGCAGGTGGTGACGCAGGCGCTGGTGGAGGTGCGCACCGCTCAGGCGCAGACCACGGTGGTGCTGACCGGGGTGGTGGCCGGCGCGGCGCTGACCCTGCTCCTCACCGCCCAGCTGCTCGCCCGCCGCAGGCAGCCGGTGCTGGTGACCCAGCGGGCCCGCGGCGCCGGGCTGGTGTCCATCGCCGTCGAGGCCGCGGTCGAGTCCGCAGCGCTGGTCGCGGCCGGCGGCGCGGTCGGCGTGCTCGCCGGGGTCCTGCTCGTCCCCGGGGCGGAGCCGGTCGGCTGGCTGGTCCCGGTGCTGGCCGCCGGGCTGCTCGCGGGGCCGGTGTGCGGCGTCCTCGTCGCCTCCCGCGCCACCGGGGGACGCCGGGTCCCGGCGAACCGCCGGCAGCGGCGGCACGCCCGCCGGGACCAGCAGCTGCGCCGCGTCGCCGCCGAGGTCGCCGTCGTCCTCCTCGCCGTGGGCGCGATCACCAGCCTCCGGCTGCGCGGGGTCCGTGCCTCCGCGGGCGACCCGGTCGCCGACCTGCTGCTCGCCGCCGCCCCCGCTCTCGGGCTGGCCGCCGGCGCCCTGCTGCTGGTGCGCGCAGCGCCGCTGCTGCTGCACGGCGTGCTGCGGGCGGTCACCCGGTCGCGGGGCGCCGTGGCGATGCTCGCGGCGGTGCAGGCCCGGGCCACCGCGGTGGCGGCGCTGCCGCTGCTGACGATCACCGTGGCGACCGGGCTGGTCGCCGTCCTCGCGGTGCTGGGGGCCACCGCCCGGGCCGGTCAGGTCGACGCGTCCTGGGCAGCGGTCGGTGCCGAGGTCACCGTGACCACCGAGCCGGGCGCCACGCTGCCCGACGTGGCCGCCGCGGTCGCCGCCCGCCCCGGGGTCGACCAGGTCCTGGCCGCCCGGGTGGAGTCCGGCGTCGAGCTGCGGGTCGCCCCGACGGGCCGGCCGGCGGACCTGCTGGCCGTCGACGCGGCCGGCTTCGCCCGGCTGCTGGCCAGCACGCCGCTCCCGGACGCACCCGGCCTGGCACTGCTGGCGCCGGGCGGGACGGGCGTTCCCGCGCTGGTCGGTCCGGGGGTGCCGCTGGACGGCCGCGCCGCGGTGACGGTGTCCTGGAACGGGGAGCGGGTGCCCGTCGACCCGGTGGGGCGGGCGCCGGACCTGGCCGGGGCCGGACTGGCCACGGTGGTGGTCGACGCGGCCGCCCTGGGCGAGGCCGTCGGTGGGTTCCCGCTCCCGAACACGCTGTGGGTGACCGGGCCCGGCGCCGCCGCGGCGGTGGCCGGGACGCCGGAGCTGGCCGGGGCCGACGTCGCGAGCCGGCAGGAGTGGCTCGCCGACCAGCGCGCCGACCCCCTCGTCGGCGGGCTCACCCTCGTGGCGGCCGGTTCGGCTGCGGTGCTGCTGCTGATGGCGGGGCTCGCCGCCCTCCTCGGCGCCGCCGCCGGCGCGCCGGCGCGTGGGCGGACCCTGGCCGTGCTGCGCACCCAGGGGCTCACCGGCCGCCAGGCCCGCCGGATCACCCGGGGGGAGCTGCTGCCGCCGGTGCTGCTGGCCGCCCTGACCGGTGCCGGCGTCGGGACGGGGGTGGCGGCGCTGCTGCGCACGTCGTTGGAGGTGGGGCTGCTCACCGGTCGCGGCGGGACGCCGGAGCTGGTGGTCCCGGGTGCGGTGCTCCTCGTCCTCGTGCCGCTGGTCCTCGCGGTGGGCGCCGTCGTCGCAACGGAGTCCGCCACCCGTCGGCGGGAGCGGCTCGGTCAGGTGCTGCGGGTCGGCTGACCCCTCCGGCCGCGCCGTGACCAGCTGCCTGCGATCGTGGGCAGGTGGTCCGGGCAGGACGAGGCGAGGAGATGCGCGTGACCGAGGAGCAGCCCACCCGGATCGTGGTGGTCGGCGGCGGGTTCGCCGCCTTCTACGCGCTGCGGCACCTGCAGAAGCACCTGCCGCCGGGCCGGGCCGAGCTGGTGCTGGTCAGCCCGAACGACTACCTGCTCTACAGCCCGCTGCTGCCCGAGGTCGCCACCGGCGTGATCGAGGCCCGGCACATCGCCGTCTCGCTGCGGCGGGCGCTGCCCCGGGTGCGGCTGGTGCTCGGCCGGGTCACCTCCGTCGACCTCGGCCGGCGGACGGTCACCGTGCGCCCGGCGCTGGAGGGCGGCGGCGACGAGCCCCGCACCGAGCACTTCGACCAGCTGGTCCTCGTCCCCGGTTCCGTCACCCGCCGGTTCGACATCCCGGGCGTGGCCGAGCAGGCGCGCGGGCTGAAGACGCTGGTCGAGGCCGTCTACATCCGGGACCACCTGCTGCGCTCCCTCGACGTCGCCGACGCCGAGCCGGACACCCCCGAGGGCCGGGCCCGCCGCGCGGAGCTGCTCACCGTCGTGGCCGTGGGCGCCGGCTACACCGGCACCGAGTTCGTCGCCCAGACCCAGCGGTGGCTGCGCACCATCGAGGGCCGCTGGAGCCGCACCCGCGCCGAGGAGGTGCGCTGGGTGCTGGTCGACGTGGCGGAGGCGGTGCTCCCCGAGCTCGGGTCGGAGCTGGGGAAGCTCGCCCTGGACCTGCTGCACCGGCGGGGCGTCGACGTCCGGCTCGGGGTGTCGGTCGCCTCGGCCACCGACCGCGCCGTCACCCTCACCGACGGGACGACGATCCCCACCCGCACCCTGGTCTGGGGCGCCGGTGTCGCGGCCAGCCCGCTCGTCGCCGGGCTCGGGCTGCCGCTGCGGAGGGGCCGGCTGGTGGTCGACCCCGAGCTGTCGGTGCCCGGCGTCCGCGGCGTCTGGGCCGCCGGTGACGCCGCCGCCGTCCCCGACCTGGCCGCCGGACCGGGTGACGACGGCCTGCCCGACACCCCGCCGACGGCGCAGCACGCGCAGCGGCAGGGGACCGCGCTCGGCCGCAACATCGCCGCCTCGCTGGGGGTGGGCACCGCCCGGCCCTACCGGCACCGCGACCTCGGGCTGGTCGCCGACCTGGGCGGCTGGGACGCGGTGGCCAAGCCGCTCGGGCTGCCGCTGAGCGGTCCGCTGGCCAAGGTCGTCACCCGCGGCTACCACCTGTACGCGCTGCCGGCGATGGCCAACCGGGTGCGGGTGGCCGCGGACTGGCTGTGGCAGACCGTGCTGCCGCCGGAGAGCACCCAGCTGTCGGTCGTGCGCGCCGAGGACGCCCGGCTGGACGCCGCCCAGGCCACCGGGATCTACGACCCGCAGGGCTGAGTCGGGCGCCCTGGCGGTTGCGCTCACCCGGCGGCGGACTAGCGTCGCCCCATGCCGCTGATCTTCCACTGGGGCGGGCCGCGCCACGGCCAGGTCGACGACGTCCCCGACGAGGCGGTCCTCTCCTCGGTCCTGGTCTACGACGGGCCGCAGTACCTGGGCGTCTACGAGCGGTCGACGCCGCCGCAGATGCACGACACCGCGCAGGGCCCGGCCGAGGTGTGGGTGGTCCGGGAGTAGGCCCGCCGGCTCACTCCTGCCCGGTCGCCGCCAGGGAGCCGGTCGAGGCGAGCTCGTCGGCGACGTCGCGCAGCTTGCGGTTGGTCAGCGACGACGTGCGGACGAGCAGGTCGAACGCCTGGACGGCGGTCAGCCGGTACCGCTCCATCAGGATGCCCTTGGCCTGGCCGATCAGGTCCCGGTGGTCCATCCCGGCCCGCAGGTTCGACTCGTGCTCGGCGCCGGCCAGCGCCACGGCCGCATGGGCGGCGAACAGCAGGCCGACGTCCTGGGACTCCGCGCCGAAGGCGCCGGCCCGGCGTGAGTAGAGGTTGAGCGCGCCGAGGTTGTCGCCCTCGACGAAGAGCTGGAAGCACAGCAGGCTGCCGACGCCGCTGGCCGCCGCCTCGCGGGCGAACTCCGGCCAGCGCCCCTCGTCGGCCACGTCGGGCACCGAGACCACCCGTTGGTCCCAGATGGCGTCCAGGCACGGTCCCTGGTGCAGCTGGCCCTGCAGCGCATCGAGGGTCCTGGGCAGCTCGCTGGTCCAGGCGCGCGGCTCGACGTCCTTCCGCCGGATCACGTAGCTGACGCCGCACTCGTCGGTGCCGGGCACGGTGTAGGCGGCGGCGCGGGTGATGGCCTGCAGGGTCGCCTCGACGTTCCCGTGGTCCTCCTGCAGCTCACGGGCCACCCGGCTCATCACGTCACCGAGGCTCCCGGTGCTCTGCGGGCCCCGGTGGTGCTGCTGGTCGGCCGTCACGTGCCGAACCTACTCGTGCGGCTGGGGACCGCGCCTGCCCGGCGCAGCGGTCGGGCGGCCGCGGGAGGTCAGCGGTGGACCAGCAGCGCCAGCAGCTCGCGCTCGCGGCCGGCGTCGAGGCCGGACCGGCGCGGGCGGTCGAGCCCCTGCTCCCGCTCCCACGCCAGCACGTCGGCGAGCAGCTCCTCCCGTGGCCGGTGCCGCAGGCCGGCGGCACCCGCGGCCGCCCCGGACCGGCGGGACCAGCCCGCGTACGCCGGATCGGCCAGCCACAGCGCCAGCGAGCCGGGGCCCATGTACTCGGCGACGCCCTGCGCCAGCAGCCAGCCGTCCGGCGCCGGCACCACCGGTCCGGTGTGCCCGCCGATCTCCCGGCCTGCGGCCAGCCACTCCGCGAACGGCACGACCGGGCCGACCGCGTCGAACGTGCCGGTCGTCCCGGCGACGGCGCAGGCCAGCAGCCAGGCGGCGAGGTCGCGCACGTCGACGACCTGGGTGGCCAGGTCCGGGTCGTCGGGCACCAGCATCGGCGTGTCGTCCCGGGCGGCGCGGGCGACCCAGGCCCCGGAACGGTCGCTGTCGTCGCCGGGCCCGCCGATCAGCCCGGCGCGGGCCACCAGCAACCGGTCGCCGACCGCCTCCCGGGAGTGCAGCTCGCAGGCCACCTTGGCGCTGCCGTAGTCCTCGCGGCCGGCCTCGTCGGCGTCGGTGGCCGGCAGCAGCTCCGCCGTCTCGTCGGCGTCCGGCACGGCCGCGGAGGCGTAGACGCTGCCGGAGGACACGTAGGTCCAGTGGCGTGCCCGCGGGCCGAGCGCGGCGAGCGCGTCGCGGACGAGGCCCGGCTGCCAGGAGACCTCGAGGACGGCGTCCCAGTCCCGGTCGGCCACCGCGCCGTACGCGTCCGGGCGGGTCCGGTCGGCGGCCACCAGCCGGGCGCCGGGGGCGACGTCACCGGATGTGCCCCGGGCCAGGCAGGTGACCGCGTGCCCGGCGGCCAGGGCCTGGCGGGAGAACTCGCGGCCCAGCCAGGCCGTTCCGCCGAGCACCAGGATCTGCATGCCCGCAGTCCACCAGCCCGCCGCCGTCCGGGCGAGCGGGTCAGCCGAGGGCGCAATCGCACTGGCCACCAGGCCGCCGGGGCGGGACCCTCGTGCGGTGTCCGCCGACGACGAGCTGTGGGCCTGGCCGGCGGTCGCGCCGACGGCGGGCAGCGTCCGGCTGCGCCGGTTCCGGGACGACGACGTCGTCGCGGCCATGGCGCTGTCGCTGGACCCCTACGTGCCCCGGATCGGCACGCTGCCGCCGCGGGCCTCGGCGGCGCAGGCGCTGGACTGGGTGGTCGCGCAGCGGCGGCGGCCGGCCCAGCGGGTCGGCTTCTCCTTCGCCGTCGGTGACCGGGACACCGACGACTGCGTCGGGTTCGCCGGGCTGTGGCTGCGGCACGTCGACCAGGGGCTGGTTACGGCGGGCTACGCCGTCCTCCCCGCCGCCCGCGGGGCCGGCCGCGCCTCCGACGCGTTGCGGGCGCTCACCGCCTTCGCCTGGACGAAGCTGCCGGTGCAGCGGGTCGAGCTGCACGTCGAGCCGTGGAACCTCGCCTCCTGCCGGGTGGCCGAGCGGGTCGGCTACGAGGCGGGGGAGCTGCTGGCCCGCGGGCACGAGATCGGCGGCGAGCTGCGCGACGTCGTCCCGTACGTGCTCACCCGCCCCTGACATGCGCCGCACCGAGGAGGGGACCGCCGCGGCGCCGGGCTGCCCTGATCGGCGTGCTCGCCCCGAGCTCCCCCGGTTCGTCGACGGCTCCTGGCGGCCGTCCGGCGACCCGGCGATCCGGCGCCCGGCGGCTCCGGCGAGGTCCCGACCGGGTTCCGCACCGTCCGCACCGCCGGCTGACCGGCTCCACCCACCTCCTGGAAGGCGACATGATCACCTGCACCGCACCGACCCGTCCGTCCCGACGGTCCTGGACGGCGGTGGCCCTGGCCGCGCCGGTGGCCGCGCTGCTGGCGGGGTGCTCGTCGGGCGAGGAGCCCGCCGCCGCTCCGTCGACGTCCGCGCCGGCGTCCGCCTCGGCTGCCGGTTCGTCCGCGGCTGCGTCGACGTCGACGTCGACACCGACGCCGGCGCCCACGACGGCGACCGGTCCCGCGGACGCGCCGACCTGCCCGGACGCCGCCGTCCTGGCTGCCGTCGCGCCGAGCCAGGCGCCGGGCGTCCAGCTGACCGACCCGACGTGCTCGGGCAGCTGGGCGGTCATCGGCACCGCCGGGCCGACCATCGGGCCGTCGGTGCAGGTCTTCCGGTACGTCGACGGGGCATGGCAGCCGGCCGACCGGGGCGCGGTGTGCGCCGCCGGTGAGCTCCCGGCCGACCTCGAGCCCGGCGTCTGCCAGGCGGGCTGACGGCTCAGCCGGCGAAGCAGGCGGTGAGCGCGCCGACCACCAGCGGGACGTCGCGGGCCGAGGCCAGCTCGCGGCAGGAGTGCATCGCCAGCATCGGGGCGCCGATGTCGACGGTCGGGATGCCCAGCCGGGTCGCGGTCAGCGGGCCGATCGTGCTGCCCGAGGGCAGGTCGGCCCGGGTGGCGAACCACTGCACCGGCACCCCGGCGTCCGCGGCCCGCTCGGCGAACCAGCCGCTGGAGGCCGCGTCGGTGGCGTAGGCCTGGTTGGCGTTGACCTTGAGCACCGGGCCCCCGCCCAGCTGCGGGCGGTGGTCGGTCTCGTGCCGGTCGGAGCGGGTCGGGTGCACCGCGTGCGCCATGTCCGCCGACACCAGCCTGCTCTGCGCCAGAGCCCGGGGGAGCGCCTGCACGTCGCCGGCGTCGGTGATCGCGACCAGCCGGCCGACGACGTCGGCGAGGAAGCTGCCGCGGGCACCGGACATCGAGCCGCTGCCCACCTCCTCGTGGTCGTTGCACACCAGCAGCTGGGTGCGCGCCCCCGCCGGGGCGGCCAGCAGCGCGGTGAGCCCGGAGTGGCAGCAGGCCAGGTCGTCGAGGCGGGGCGCGGCGACCCAGGTGCCGTCGGCGCCGGCCCGGGCGGCGGGCAGCGTGTCGGCCAGCACCAGGTCGTGCCCGACGACGTCCCCGGGCGCCACGCCGGCGGCGGTCGCGACGGCGTCCCGCAGGCCCGGCTCGGTGCCCAGGTCGCGCGACCAGACCGGCACCAGCTCGCGCTGCGGGTCCAGGGTCAGCCCGTCGCGCACGCCGCGGTCGAGGTGGATGGCCAGGGACGGCAGCCGCAGCGGTGCCCCGGGCAGCCGCACCAGCGCCGTCCCGCCGCCGCGCAGCGCGACCCGGCCGGCGACGGTGAGCTCGCGGTCCAGCCAGGTGTGCCACAGCCCGCCGCCGTAGGGCTCGACGCCGACCAGCCGGTAGCCGGCCTGCCGGACGTCGTCGTGCGGGCGCACCTTGAAGGTGGGGGAGTCGGTGTGCGCCCCGACCAGCCGCAGCCCGGCCTCGGCCGAGGGCGCGCTGCCCACCCGGAAGGCGATCAGGCTGCCGTGCCGGACGACGAAGTGCTCCCCGCCCGGTGCCAGCTCCCACCGGTCGGCCTCGGCCAGCTCGGTGAACCCCGCGGCGCGCAGCCGGCGGGCGAGCTCGGCGACGGCGTGGAACGGGGACGGCGAGGCGTCGACGAAGGCACGCAGGTCGTCGCCGAGGGCGAGGGCGTCGGTCGGGGAGGTCTCCGGCATGGGGTCATCCTCCGCCAACCGGCGGCCGGGTCGTGCGGGAGCCCGGCTGCCGGCGCCGGTACCGGGAAGGGAACGCCTGCACCGCCGGTTGTCCCCGGCGGACGGCCGGGCCCCGGTACCGCCGGACCGGTCCCTCCCCGAATCCCGAACCCCCAGGAGACCCTCCACGTGCTGACCGTCAACGCCCGCTCCACCGCCAGCGCCGGTGCGCCCTTCACCGCCACCACCATCGAGCGCCGCGACCTGGGCCCGCACGACGTGCTGATCGACATCGCCTTCGCCGGGATCTGCCACTCCGACATCCACACCGCCCGCGGCGAGTGGGGCGAGACCCTCTTCCCGCTCACCCCCGGCCACGAGATCGCCGGCACCGTGTCCGCCGTCGGCTCCGAGGTGACGACGTTCGCCGTCGGCGACCGCGCGGGGGTCGGCTGCATGGTCGACTCCTGCCGCGAGTGCGCGCACTGCCTGGCCGGTGAGGAGCAGTACTGCCTGACGGGCAACGTCGGCACCTACAACGCGATCGGCAAGGACGGCCGGCCCACCGAGGGCGGCTACGCCGAGAAGATCGTCGTCGACGAGGCCTACACGCTGCGCATCCCCGAGGGCATCTCCCTCGACGTCGCGGCCCCGCTGCTCTGCGCCGGCATCACGCTCTACTCCCCGCTCCGGCACTGGAACGCCGGCCCCGGCACGAAGGTCGCCATCGTCGGCCTCGGCGGGCTGGGTCACGTCGGCGTCAAGCTCGCCAAGGCGATGGGTGCGGAGGTGACCGTGCTCAGCCAGTCGCTGAAGAAGCAGGAGGACGGCCTGCGTCTGGGCGCCGACCACTACGCCGCCACCTCCGACCCGGACACGTTCCCGGCCCTGGCCGGCACCTTCGACCTGATCATCTCCACGGTCTCCGCGAACGTGGACATGGGCGCCTACCTGGGCCTGCTCAAGCTGGACGGCGCGCTGGTCAACGTGGGGGCTCCCGAGGAGCCGCTGTCGGTGCCGGCGTTCGCGCTGATCGGCGGCCGGCGCAGCCTGGCCGGCTCGATGATCGGTGGCATCGCCGAGACCCAGGAGATGCTCGACTTCTGCGCCGAGCACGGGGTGGGCGCCGAGGTCGAGGTCATCAGCGGTGACCAGATCGACGAGGCGTACGAGAGGGTCGTCGCCAGCGACGTCCGCTACCGGTTCGTCATCGACACCTCGACCCTCGCCGGCTGACCGCACCGGCCGTGGGGGACGCCGCCGTCCGGCGGCGTCCCCCGACCCGTCGGGACGCTGCGCACCTGCCCTGCACCGGGTCCTGGCACCCGGCTGGGGGCCCGGGGTGGCGCGATATGCGCCGGCCATGGCCCGTTCCGCGTTTGTCCTGGTGGGTGCGGGTAGGGCGGGGGCATGGCCGACGACGAGATCGAGATCGACGCGCAGGGCGAGAACTCCTACCTGGTGGTGCAGCCCAGCGAGCTGGAGGACGTCCGCACCTTCGTGACGGTCTCCCCCGAGGTGATGGACCGGCTGGGCAGCGACGACGAGGAGGACGTCGTCCGGCGCACCGTGCTGTTCCTGCGCAAGCACCAGGAGGTGGCCGACTTCCCCGAGGTCATCGACCTGGAGGACGTCATCGCCGGTTACGACGACTACCTCGAGGCGATGGCCACCGCCGACTGACCGGCCCGGGCTGGTAGGCAGGGGCGGTGAGCGACGTCCTGGCCGAGCTGCCGCACCGGTACGACGTCGAGGTCGTCGGGCTGCTCGCCGCACCGGCGCACCGGTACGACGGGCGGCCGGACGCCGCGACCGCCGCGCTGCCGGTCGAGTCGCGGCGCAGCGTCGAGGTCCGGGCCGACCTGGGCATCGTCGGTGACCGCTACGCCGCCCGCCCGGCCCACCGCGACGCCTCGGTGACCGTGCTCGCCGTCGAGTCGCTCGAGCAGCTGGCCGCCGAGCTGGGGGCCGGACCGTGGGACCCGCTGGCGGCCCGGCGCAACGTCGTCCTGCGCGGCGCCGAGGTGGAGGCGCTGCGCGGGCAGCCGTTCAGCCTGGACTGCGGCGCGGGGGAGGTGCGGCTGGACGGCGGCCGGCCGGCCAACCCGTGCGCCTGGATGGACCTGGCGCTCGGCCCCGGCGCGCACCGCGGGATGCGCGGGCGGGGCGGCGTCCGCTGCCGGCCCCGCACCGACGGCGTGCTGCGGCCGGGTGCGGCCGTGCTGCGCTCCGCCGTCCCGCTGGACGCCGCCCGGGCCGGGGCTGCCGTGCGTCCGGCCCCGCGCACTCAGCCCAGGTAGGACCGCCCGTTGAGGTCGATCGCCCGGTCGTAGGCCCGCGCCCGGGCGGCGTCGAACCGCTGGTGCCAGTCGGGGTCGCCGTCCGGGATCTCCTCGATCACCGACTCGCCCAGCACCTGCTCCTCACCCGAGGGCAGCCGCACGGTGCGCCGCACCACCACCCGGGTGACCCCGCCGGCGGTGTCGTGGGCGTCCACCCACGGGGCGAGCGCCTGCGCCGCGGCCCAGGCCCGGGCGCGGCGCTCACGGGCGGCCAGCACCACGGCGACCACCAGCAGGACGACGACGAGGACGGCGGCCAGCGCCAGGAGCCGCACCGGTCACTGCCCCGAGACGGTGAACCCGGTGCCCGGGGCGTAGGTGGTCAGCCCCTCGGGCAGCGCCTGCATGATGTCGATCTGCGCGCAGGTCGGGCAGGAGTTGTAGCCGGACTGCCGGGCGGCGTCGGCCCGGGCGTCGATCTCGGCCCGCTGCAGCGCCGCCTGGCTCTCGGTGACCCCGGCGAAGGCCGCCTGGGCCTGGTTGATCGCGTCCTGCACGTTCTGCGGCAGCTGGATCTTGCTGAGCACGAACCGCGGGTTGACCAGGATCTCCACGCCCAGGACGTCGTTGACGTCCCGGCTGAACGCGTCGTTGACCGCCTGCTGGACCTGGTTGATCGTCTGGTTGCCGTTGGCGTTCGGGTCGATCACCACGGCGGCCGCGGCCTGGGCGCTGGAGTTGGCCGCCAGCGAGCAGGAGGCGACCAGGTCGGCGCACTCGACGTCACCGATCTCCTGGCGGAGGACGTTCTGCACCAGGTTGCCCAGGGTGAAGTTGAGGAAGGCGCTCCAGCCCTCGTCGCCGTCCCAGGCGTTGATCAGCCCGTCGGGGCCGGGGTAGGTGCGGGTGCCGTACTTGTCGTCGAAGGCGGCCATCACGGCCTCGTCGGTGAAGTTGACGTCGAAGTAGAAGGTGCCCTCCACGCCGACCAGCACGCCGTCCTTCGTCGGCACGTTGATGACCTCGTTGGAGTCGGCGTCCTCCTGCCCGCTCACCTTGAAGTTCCGCTGCGTCGAGGGGTACGGGTGCTCGGCGGAGAACAGCCCGGTCGAGGTCAGCGAGGAGTTCGGCTGGATCACCTGCCGGATGCTGTTGTCGTCGAAGAGCCCGCCGTTGCGGATGACCACGACGTGGCCGCCGTCGGCCTTGGTGAACCCGGCCGCCCAGGCGATGCCCGGGACGACGACGCCGACCAGCAGGACCAGGGCGAGCACCAGCCCGATCAGCACGCGAAAGCCACCGCCGCGCCGGCCGGGCGGGTGGGCGGGAAGGGTTCCCGAGGGCTCGGGCGGGCGGGTCGTCGCGATCGGCACGGCATCTCCTGCTGCTGGGGGGAACGGACTGTAACGGCCGGAACGCGTCCCTGCGCCGTTCGTGATCATGTCGTTGTCGGCTGTTCACCTGCGGGTATGCCACCGGCACGCCCGGGTGGCGAGGTGGGCTCCGCCGGCCGGATCACGCCCGTGCCGTGCGCGCCCCGACGCGATCGGCGCGGCCGGGGGCCGGGGACGGGGACCCGTGCGCGCCCACCACCGGCTCGGCACCCGGCTCGCCACCGGCCGCGCGGTCCTCCTGCTCGCCGCGAGCCGGGCGCCTGACGTCCCGGCCCGCACGCGCCGCCGGTGGGCGTGCGCGGGCCGGGACGGAGCCGGACCGGCCGGGCTACGTTCGCCGGGTGAACCGGACCAGCCCGCCCACCCCCGCAGCACCGCTCCCGACGCGCGCGGGTGCCCGCTGATGGCCACCGTCGTGCTGGCCGGCGCCAGCGGTGACCTCGGTACGCGCACCGCGACGGCGCTGGTCGAGCGTGGGGCCACCGTCCGGGCGCTGACCCGCCCCGCGTCGTCCGCGGCCACGCGGGCAGCCCTGGAACCCCTCGGCGTGGAGGTCGTGGCGGCCGAGTACACCGACGCCGCGGCCCTGCGCGCGGGCGTCACCGGCGCCGACGTGGTCGTCTCCACCCTCAGCGGGCTGCGGCCGGTGGTCGTCGATGCGCAGACCCAGCTGCTGACCGCCGCGGTGTCCGCCGGCGTCCCGCGGTTCGTCCCCTCGGACTACTCCGTCGACTACCGGCGGCTGCCGGCCGGCACCAACCGCAACCTCGAGCTGCGCCGGGAGTTCATGACCCGCCTCGACGCCGCCCCGCTGCAGGCGACGTCGGTGCTGGTGGGCGCGTTCGCCGACATGCTCACCGGCCAGGCACCGCTGGTGCTGTTCGGCCGCGGCCGGGTCCTCTACTGGCACGACGCCGACCAGCTGCTGGACTTCACCACCAAGGACGACGCCGCGGCCTTCACCGCCGACGCCGCGCTGGACCCGACCACGCCGCGCTTCCTGGAGGTCGCCGGCAGCTCGGTGTCCGTGCGCGACCTGGCGCTGACGATGACCGAGCTCACCGGCGAGGCCTACCGCCCGCAGTACGCCGGCGGCATCGGCCTCCTGCGCACGATGGCCCGGGTCGGCAAGCTGGCCTCCCGCGACCGCGGGGCGCTCTACCCGGCCTGGCAGGGCATGCAGTACTTCGACAGCATGTTCAGCGGCGACGGCCGGCTGCAGGCGGTCGACAACGACCGGTACGGCGTCCGGCGCTGGACGACGGCGGCCGACGTGCTCGCCGCCCGCTGACCGGCAGGATCGGGGCATGGCGGTCGTCGTGGTCGGCGCCGGGCCGGTCGGGGTGACGGCAGCGCTGCTGCTGGCCCGCCGGGGCGTCGACGTCCTGGTGCTGGACCGGCACGAGGCCCCCTGTCCACAGCCGCGCGCCGTGCACCTGGACGACGAGGCGCTGCGGGTGCTGCAGGCCGCCGGGGTCGCCGACGCGTTCACCCGGGTCAGCCGGCCGATGGCCGGGCTGCGGCTGCTGGACGGCGGGCACCGCACCCTCGCCGAGTTCGGCCGCGGGGCCGGCGAGCACGGCTGGCCGCAGGCGTCGATGTTCAGCCAGCCCGACCTGGAGGCGGTGCTGCGCGCGGCGCTCGCCGCCGAGCCCCGCGCCCGGCTGCGCGGCGGGGTCGAGCTGTTGCACGTGGAACACCCCGCCGGACCGGTCCGGCTCACCGTGCGCGACCGGGCCACCGGTGCCGAGGAGGTGCTGGTCGCCGACGCCGTGCTCGGCTGCGACGGGGCCAACAGCACGGTGCGGCGGCTGATCGGGTCGTGGCTGCGCGACCTCGGCCCGGCCGAGCGCTGGCTGGTCGTCGACCTGGTCGCCGACGCGCCGCTGGACGTGTGGCCCGGTGTCCACCAGGTCTGCGACCCGGTGCGGCCGGCCACGTTCATGCCGGTCGCCGGCGACCGCTACCGCGCGGAGTTCCGGCTGGCCGCGGGGGAGACGCCGGCCGACCTCGACCTGCCTGCGCTGCTGGCCCCGTTCGGCGCGGCCGGGTGCACCGTGGTGCGCAGCGCCGAGTACACCTTCGCCGCCCGGGTGGCCGACCGCTGGCGCAGCGGCCGGGTGCTGCTGTGCGGCGACGCCGCCCACCTCACCCCGCCGTTCATCGGCCAGGGGCTGGGCCTGGGGCTGCGCGACGTGCACCAGCTGACCTGGAAGCTCGCCGCGGTGCTGGCCGGCGCGGACGACGCCCTGCTGGACACCCACCAGGCCGAACGCGCGCCGCATGCCGCCGCGCTCATCCGGCTCGCCGTGCTGCTGGGCCGGCTGATGACCGGCGGCGGCGCGCGGGCGGCCTGGCTGCGTCGTCTCGTGCTCACCGGGGTGCGCCGGGTACCGCGGCTGGCCGCGTTCGCCTCGTCCAGCCGCACGCCGCCGCTGCGGCCCGGGCCGCTGGTGCGCCGTCGCCGGGGAGCGCCCGGGTCGCCGGTCGGCGGGCTGCTCCCCCAGCCGCCGGTCACCGGCGGAGGGCGGCTGGACGACCTGCTGGGCCCGGACTGGGTGGTGCTCACCGCCGGCGGGCCGGTACCCGCGGACTGGCCCGGGCGGGTGCTGCCGGTGGCGGAGCTGGGGTCGCCGGCGCTGGTGCGCTGGCTGGGGGAGCGGGCGGTGCTGGTGCGCCCGGACCGGATCGTGGCCGCGGTCGCGCGGGTCGGTCCGGGCTGACCGCCGGCCGACCTGCTGGGCCCTGCGCCACCCCGCCGCGGACGTCGAGCGCACCGGTGCGGGCCCGGCCGGTCGCGGCGGACCGGACCGGTGGCCCCCGCTCCCGGGCATGCCGCAGGATCAGGGCATGACCGCTCCCGTGCCCGCCGCTGTCGTGCCCTTCGACGTCGCGTCGCTCCGCGCGCACTTCCCCGCCCTCACCGACGGCGCGGCCCACTTCGACGGGCCGGGCGGATCGCAGACACCGGACGTCGTGGCCGCCGCGATCGCCGCGACGATGACCCAGCCGATGTCCATCCGCGGCACGGCCACCCAGGCCGAGCGCAACGCAGAGGCCGCCGTCCAGGGCGCCCGGCGGGCGGTCGCCGACCTCACCGGCGGGCAGCCCGGCGGTGTCGTCTTCGGTCGCAGCGCCACGGCGCTGACCTACGAGTTCGCCCGCACCCTGAGCGCCGGCTGGGGCGTCGGCGACGAGGTGGTGGTGAGCCGGCTGGACCACGACGCCAACATCCGGCCGTGGGTGCAGGCCGCCGGGGCCGCCGGGGCGACCGTGCGGTGGGCCGACTTCGACCCGGCCACCGGCGAGCTGGCCCCCGAGGTGGTGGGTGCGCTGCTGTCCGACCGCACCCGGCTGGTCGCGGTCACCGGTGCCTCGAACCTGATCGGCACCCGCCCCGACGTCGCGGCGATCACCGCCCTCGCGCACGAGGCCGGCGCGCTGACCTGGATCGACGGCGTCCACCTGACCGCGCACGCCCCGGTCGACGTCGCCGCGCTGGGAGCGGACTTCTTCGTCTGCTCGCCCTACAAGTTCCTCGGCCCGCACTGCGGCTGCCTGGTCGCCGCCCCCGAGCTGCTGGAGACCCTGCACCCGGACAAGCTGCTGCCCTCGACCGACGCCGTCCCGGAGCGGTTCGAGCTGGGCACCCTGCCCTACGAGCTGCTGGCCGGCACCACCGCGGCGATCGACCTGCTCGCCGGCCTGGCCGGCCCCGAGGGCGACCGCCGCACCCGGCTGGTCGCGGCGATGGCGGCGCTGGAGGAGCACGAGGACCGGCTGCGGACCCGCATCGAGGACGGCGTCCGCGACCTCCCCGGTGTGACGCTGTGGTCGCGCGCCCCGCACCGGACGCCGACCCTGCTGCTCACCGTCGACGGCCGCAGCGCCGCCGACGCCTACCGCTTCCTCGCCGAGCGCGGGGTCAACGCCCCGGCCGGCTCGTTCTACGCGATCGAGGCCTCGCGGCACCTGGGGCTCGGCGACACCGGTGGCCTGCGGGTCGGGCTGGCGCCGTACAACGACGACGCCGACGTCGACCGCCTGCTGGACGGCCTCCGCGCGTTCACCGCCTGAGCGGGGTGGACCCGTCGCCGCGACCTCAGGGGGTCCACCCCGCTCAGGACTCGGCGATGCGCCTGATCGCGGCGAGCGTGGCCGGGATGCCCTCGTGGGCGGAGCGGGTGCGGTCCTCGACCTGCCGCGCGGCGTCCTCGCCGTAGCGCTCGGCGAAGAAGGCCAGGCCGGCCGGGAGGAACTCCCACTCCTCGGTCAGCAGCGTGCCGCCCTCGACGGGGGTGAGGACGAAGGCCCAGCGCACCAGCGAGCCACCGACCAGCCAGGAGAACTCGCGGCCCCGGTCGGCCACCTGCACCTGGCTGCGGGTCTCCCAGGTGCGCCCGGGCACCTCGTTGCGGCCGGTGAACCAGGCGCCCGGCGTCGCGGACGCGCCCTCGTCCCACCAGCAGGCCCGGCAGACCGGGCTCCACTCGCCGGTGCGGGTCACGTCGGCGACCAGGTCGTAGAGCTCCTCGGGCGAGGTGGCGACGACGACGGACGCGGCGTGGGTCGGTGCGGTCACCCGGGCATCCTCCCAGCGAGGTCGGGTGGAGTTCGTGGGAGATCGGAGGGGTGCAACGGGAACCGGCGGGTACCGCAGGCCCATGAACATCGACAAGAGCCAGATCCTCGAGCTCCTCAAGTCCCAGGGAAACGACGACAAGGCCGCGCAGGCCGACTCCGAGCTCCCCGACCAGGTCGACACCGACCAGCACGCGGGGCTGCTGCAGAAGCTCGGGCTCGACCCGATGGACCTGGTCGCCAAGTTCGCCGGTGGCGGCGGTGGCGGCCTCGGCGGCCTCCTCGGCCGCTGACCTCCCCTCTCTCCCCCCAGCCCTAGGAGCTCTCGCAATGGCCAACACCCTCTCCCGCTCCCTGCACGACGTCGGCCTCGCCGCCTGGTTCGGCGGCACGCTCGCCAACGCCGTCTCGCTCAACGCCGCCGCCGGCGAGGCCGGCAGCGACAAGGCCACCGGTGCCGTCGCCAACGCCGGCTGGGACCGCTGGACGCCGGTCAACGCCGCCGCCATCGGCGCCCACCTGGTCGGCAGCGTCGGCCAGCTGGCCGGCAACAAGGGCCGCGTCGCGCAGCAGCAGGGCGTGGGCGGCATGTCCACGGTCAAGACGTTGCTCACCGCGGCGGCCCTCGGCGTCACCGCCTACAGCCGCGTGCTGGGCAAGGTCGTCTCCGCCAACGGCGCCACGCCGTCCAAGCGGGGCACCAAGGCCTCCAAGCGGGCCAAGGGCGAGGTCGCGGCCGCGCAGGCCCGGCTCGACCAGCTGCAGTGGGCGATCCCGGCGATCACCGGTGCGCTCGTGGTCGTCAGCTCCTACGCCGGGGAGCAGCAGCGCCCCGCCGAGGTGCGCCGCGGCATCGTGGAGAAGAACTCGTCGATCTGATCGGCGTCCCGGGAGCGGGGCCGGCATACACCGGTCCCGCTCCCGGGCTCCCCCCGCCCGAAGCTGGTCAACCTGCCCGGGCCGGCCAGAACATGACCTGGCGCACACCTGGCTCCTGACCGCTCCCGCTGGCTGCACCGTGCCGTGTCCGGTGTGCTCTTCGGTGGGACGAGAACCGCCTTCCGGGACGACAGCTCCTGGCCCGCCGCCGGAGGCGTGGTGGCCGGGCCAGGGGTGGCTGGCCACTGCCTCCCGGGCTGGGATGCCTGCCCTCTTGCCCGTCTCCCCCGGCCGGCTGCGGCGGCGCCGCACGGTGTCGGCGGGCGCCCCGGCAGCCGGCTGGGCCGCACCTCGTCGCCCACCGGCCCGGACCCGCCCGTCCACCGGGCTCAGCGCTCCGGTGCGACCAGCCCCGGGGCATCGGCCTGGCCGGGCAGCAGGTCGGCCGTGGTGAGCAGCAGCAGGAAGACGATCAGGACGGCGACGGTGAGCACCAGGACCTCCGGGTGGGTTGGTGACCCCACCGTCGTCCTGCTCCCTGGACGGCCGCCCAGCTCCGGCTGTGAGCCTGCTGCCGGCCGGTCAGAGCCGGACGGTCTCGTTCTCCCCGCCGTCGTAGGGCTGGCCGGTGACCTTGGCCCGGGCGAAGCTGAACGCGGTGGCGATCCGCCCGCCGGGGGTGTTCCAGTACTCGGCCGAGCTGCCCTCGACCTTGATCAGCACGATCGCGGCGTCGTCCGGGCCGTCGGGGAACCAGGCGGCGACCCCGCTGTTCCACAGCTCGTGCTTCTTCGCCGAGTCCTCGACCACGACGGCCCGGCCGGTGAGGGACACCCAGGTGGCGCCCGAGCCGACGGTCACGTTGACCTCGGGGTGGGCGTCGAGGTGGCCGACCTTGCGCGAGCTGCGCTCGGCGAAGAACCAGAGGTCGCCGTCGAACTCGACCTCCTGCAGCGCCATCGGGCGGCTGGTCAGGGTGCCCTGCGGGGCGGTGGTGGTGAGCATCGCGATCCGCTCGCCGGAGATCAGCTCGGCGACCGTGCGCGACTCGTCGGTGGTGGTCATGACCCTGCGGTGCCCGGACGGCGCGGGCCCGACACCGGTGTTGCACGTGGACCAGGTGCCGACGCCGGTCCCACCCCGGACGGGGTGGGCCCGGCGTCGGTGGCTCAGAGCGCGGCGGCGAACAGCGGGACGGCGTTCTCCAGCGCGTACCGGATGCTCTGCGGGGTGGCGAGGGAGAAGGCGTTGGCCAGCGTCAGGTCCTCGAGCACCACGCTGTGGCCGGCCTGCACCGACGGGATCGCCTGCCACAGCGGGTTGCCGGTGATCTGCGCGGCGTCGACGAAGATCGGGAACGCCACGGTCAGGCCGGCGTCCAGCAGCGGGAGCTGCTCGTCGCTGACCGGCACGAAGAAGCTGTCGGTCGCCAGGTCCTGGACGGCCGGCGCGTTCGTGAAGCCGAGCCGCTCCATGAAGTCGACGCGGCCGTCACCCCGCACGTACGCCCCGAACCCGGTGGACCCGTAGGCGGCCACGGCCACCTCGACGCCCTCGAACTCCGGGTGCGCGGCGGCTGCCTCGGTGAAGGCCTGGTCGACCTCGGCGGCGACCGCGTCGGCCTCGGCGGTCTTCCCCAGCGCCTGGCCGATCAGGTCGAGCTGCTCGGAGTAGGTGGTGAGGTAGGCGTCGACGCCCTCGGGCTGGCCGATGGTGGGGGCGATCTGCGACAGGGCGTCGTACCGCTCCGGCGTGGCCGGGGACTTGGTGTCCAGGATCAGGTCGGGCTGCAGCGCGGCGATCGCCTCGTAGCTGGGCTCGAGGGTCTCGATGATCTCCGGGGCCTCGTCGTAGGCGTCCGCGACCCACGGGCCGACGCCCTCGCCGCCGAAGGCCAGCCAGTCGCTGGCGCCCACGGGCTGCACGCCCAGGGCCAGCGCGGTCTCCGCATCACCCCAGCCCAGGGCGACGACCCGGACCGGCTCCTCGGGCACCTCGACGTCGCCGAAGGCGGTGGTCACGGTGACCGGGAAGCTCGACGAGCCGCTGGGCGCGGCGCTGCCGTCGGCGGTGCCATCGGCGGTGCTGGTCTCGGCGTCGGAGCCGCCGCAGCCGGCGAGGACGAGGGCGGCAGCCAGGACGGCGGTGCCGCGGAGGGCGGTGCGGGACGACATCGTGCTCCTTGCTGAGGTGGTCAGGTGAGGCTCACCTAAGCACATGGAGATCTCGATCCGGTCACCGGCAACAAGTGCATGGGCTCGCGCGCCGTGGCCGCGGTGCACCGCTCGGACGCCACCGGCGACCCTGGCCCGGCTGCGGGAGCGGAACCTGGGCCGCAAGCGCGGGCTGGCACTGCGGGAGTACGCGCTGGGGCTCGAGGGCCTCGAGCGGCTGGCCCGCGGCGAGCCGATGTGGCGGGTGCGTCCTCGCCGTCCTGGCGCTGGAGAGCGAGCCGGTCGACCCCCGGCTGTGACGCGGGCTGGTCGCCGTCGTCGTCCGGGTCGACCCGCATCGGCGGACGTCGAGCCGTGCCGTGGCGCGGTTCCACGTCCGCCCGCCCGGGTCTACCCGCGCGCGGCAGGGATGAGCCGCGTGCGCACGCGGCTCGACGCTGCGCCGCGCGGGTCAACCCGCGTGAGCGTCCGGTGGCGCGGCTCGACCTGGGCGGGAACAGGACCCGTGACGGAACGGTTCTCATCAGTGTCGCGATCAGCCCGCCCCACCGGGGGTGGACGTCCCGCGCAGACGTCAGGAGACCCCATGCGAAACGGCATCCACCCCGAGTACCGCACCGTCGTGTTCCAGGACACCGCGACGGGCGAGACCTTCCGGACCCGCTCGACGGTCCAGCCCAGCCGGACGATCGAGCTGGACGGCGAGACGCTGCCCGTGGTCCCGGTCGAGATCAGCTCGTCCTCGCACCCGTTCTGGACGGGCAACCAGCGTGTGCTGGACACCGCGGGCCGGGTCGAGAAGTTCAACCAGCGGTACGGCGCGCGCCAGCGCGGCTGACCTCCCCCGCTTCCCACGACGGCGCCGGACCCACTGGGTCCGGCGCCGTCGTCGTGTCAGGCGTGCTGCAGCAGCGGCGCCTCGGCGGCGGGCGGGAGGGCGGCGGCGGGCACCGGGCGGGAGTGCAGGTAGCCCTGGCTCTCGTCGCAGCCCAGCGCCTCCAGCCGCCGCAGCGTGGCCAGGTGCTCCACGCCCTCGGCCACCACGCGCAGGCCCAGCCGGTGGGCCATGTCGATCGTCCCGCTGACGATGGCGTCGGTGCGCGCGTCGGTGAGCAGGTCGGCGGTGAACGAGCGGTCGAGCTTCAGCTCGGTGACCGGGAGCTGGCGCAGGTAGCTCAGCGACGCGTAACCGGTGCCGAAGTCGTCGATGCTGACGGCGATGCCCAGGGCCGCGATGGCGTCGAGCACCGCCAGGCTGGACTCCGGGTCGCTCATCAGCACCGTCTCGGTCACCTCGAGCACCAGGGCCGACGCCGGCAGGCCGTGCGTGCTGAGCAGGCCGGCGACCCGCCCCGGCAGTGAGCGGTCGAGCAGGTTGCTCACCGACAGGTTCACCGAGACCCGCAGGTCGCGGCCCTCCCGGTGCCAGGCGGTGGCCTGCGCCACCGACTGGACGAGCACCGTCTCGGTGAGCAGCCCCATCAGCCCGTGCAGCTCCGCGGCCGGCAGGAAGTCCGCCGGCGGGAGCAGCCCGCGGGTCGGGTGCTGCCAGCGGACCAGGGCCTCCACGCCGACGGTGCGGCCGGTGCGCACGGCCACCTGGGGCTGGTAGTGCAGCACCAGCTCGCCCCGGGCCATGCCGGTGCGCAGCTCCTCGACCAGGGCGAGCCGGCCGCTGGTGTCCACGTGCCGGGCGGGGTCCCAGACGACGGCCGAGGCGCCGGTGCGCTTGGCGTCGTAGAGCGCGGCGTCGGCGCGGCGCAGCAGCAGGGTGGCGCAGGAGTCGGTGAGGTGCCCGCCGGGCTCGTGCACCGTCAGCCCGATGCTGAGGTCGGCGTGCAGCTCGAGGCCGGCGACCTCGAAGGGGTCGGCGAACCGGGCGACCAGCCCGGCGCCCAGCCGCCCGGTGACCTCGGCGCTCGTGGCGCCGGAGAGCGGGACGATCACGGCGAACTCGTCGCCGCCCAGCCGGCCGACCAGCGCCCCGGCCGGGGCGGCCTGCTCGAGGCGGCGGGCGATCATCCGGAGCAGGTCGTCGCCGGCGGCGTGCCCCAGCCCGTCGTTGACCTCCTTGAACTTGTCCAGGTCCACCAGGCCCAGCGCGAACGGCGTGCCCGCGGCGCAGAGCTGCTCGATCCGGCGGAGCACCGCCCGGCGGTTGGGCAGGGAGGTCAACTCGTCGGTGAGGGCCTCACGCCGGCTGACGGCCAGCTCCGACAGGTCCCGGACGTTGACCAGCAGGCGCACGCTCGACCCCAGCGTGGCCAGGGCGGCGCAGCAGGTCGCCGGCCACGACGTCCCGGTCGCGGCGGCGACGACGAGGGTCAGGGCCGCGACGCTGATCAGCACGAACGCCCCGACCGAGGAGTCGGCCGGGTCGGCCGGCCGGGGTGTCGCCCGCGGCGGCCGGCCGGCCGCTGCCACGCCGAGCAGCGCCGGGCCGAGCGCGACCACCCCGGCGGCGAGGACCGGCGCCCGGTCGGCGGTGCCCAGGCTGGTGGCCGCGCCGGCGAAGACGGCACCCAGCGCGCCGGACACCAGCCAGATCCGCGGGTCGTCGCGCAGTCCGGCGATGACCGTCATCACGCAGGCGGTCCCGAGGTACACCACGGCGGCCGCGGCTGCGACGAGCAGCGGCTGCAGCCGCCAGTCCGGCAGGGCGGCGAGCGGACCACCGACCTGGTGGATCACGACGTTGCCGATCGACACCAGGACCAGCACTGCCGAGCAGCCGTTGAGGACGTCGTTGGGGTCGAGGCCGCTGGCGGAGAAGCGGTTCCACTTGAGCAGTCCGCCGTAGACCCCCGGGAAGGTGAGCACCGTGGCGACCGCGAGCGGCAGCGCGCCCACCTGCTGCCAGGCCGGGACCAGCGAGCAGGCGATGGTGGCCAGGACGCCGGCGCCGAGCACACCGCCGGAGAGCAGCAGCCGGGCCCACATGTCGCCCTCGGGCTGCCCGTCGGCGCTCCGCCAGCCCAGCAGCAGGCCCAGCGCCGCCAGCAGCAGCACCGCGAGGACCAGCCCGGCCGGCCCCGGCCGTCCGGTCGCCGAGAGCCCGGCGAGGGTGAGGGCCGGGACGACCACCAGCGCAGCCCAGGGCGCACGGGGGAGCCAGCGGGGGGATGCGGTCGAGCTCATGCCCTGACGATGCGCGTCCCGGCACTCAGTTGCACGCACTGTAGTTGCTAAGTCACCCGATGAGAGGGGGCCGGGGTCCGTCGTCGGGCGCTCCCGGGGCGGGGGCCGGGTCGAGGGGCAGCGCCCGCACCGATCGCAGCCCGACCGCGCCGGTGACCGCCGCGGTCACGGCGACGACGACGGCCACGACGAGCACCGTCGGCGCGTAGCCGGTGGGGGTGCCGGACGGCAGTCGGCCGGCCAGCGCGGGCAGCAGGGCGGCCGCGAGGACGGCGACGGCCAGCTCCCCGGACCCCCGGGCCGCCGCACGCCGCGCCAGCAGCACCGCGCCGGCCACCGTCGTCGCGATGCCGAACTGGACGAACGGGTCGAGCAGCGCGAGCAGCCAGCCCGCCGGCTCCTCGGGCAGCACGGCCAGGGCCGACAGCCCCACCGCCCACGGCCCGAGGACCACCAGCCCCAGCACCACCGGCCACTCCGGACGGCGCAGCGGTGGCCCGGCCGGGACGAGGGCGGCCGCCACCACCGGTACGGCGAGGGTCAGCCGGGGCAGCAGCGAGCCCGGGCCCCCGAGCTGCGGGACCGCCTCCGCCACCTGCCCGGCGAGGACCGCCAGCGCCAGTGGCCGGGTGGCCGGCGCCCCGCGGGCCACGCAGACCCACAGCGCGACCGTGAGCGCGGTGACCAGCGTGGACAGCACCTCACGGGGCCCCCACAGCACCACACCGCCGACGTCCGGGGCGTCGACCGCCGGGAGCACACCGTGCAGCCAGGCCGTCGAGACGAGCCCGACCAGGGCGAGCGAGGCGAGCGCCGCGGTGCCGGCCAGTGCGACCAGCCGGACGGTGCGCCCGGTCGCGACCGCGCGCACCGAGGCGCCGGGGGCGCCCAGCCGCAGCCGCAGGGCCAGCCGGGCGACGTCCAGCCGGTCGGCGGCCGACGGGCTGCCGAACTCGGCGAACTCGGGGTCGTCGGCCGTCGTCGCCTCGAGCCAGGTGTCGGTCATGTCGTCGGCCCACCGGGACCGGGCGGGCTCGGGCAGCCAGGTCAGCAGCCGCCGGTACCGCTCCTCCAGCGGGCTCATGCCGGCCGCACCGCCAGCCGGGTCCGCACCGCGCGGGCGTTGGCCTCCTGGCGGGCGAGCTCGGCCTCCAGGGCCCGGCGCCCGGCGGCGGTGAGGCGGTAGTAGCGCCGCACCCGGCCGGAGTGCACCTCCTCGCGGTCGAGCTCGACCCGCTCCCCGGTGACCAGCCGGTCGAGGACGCCGTAGAGCGTGCCGACCCGCAGCTCGACCCGGCCGCCGGACAGCCCGGCCACCTCGCCGATCACGCCGTAGCCGTGCCGCGGCCGGTCGGCGAGGGCGGCGAGCACGAGGAACGTGGGCTCGGTGAGCGGTCGGGCGTCCACGGCGGGACGCTAGCGCGTGCATGCATCGGCTGTCGATGCATCGGCAGACGAGTGGCTGCGGCGTGCCGGAGGGAGGGCGGCGGGTCCCGGTCCGCAGTCCTCGCGGAGCGGTCCGCCACCGGCGTCGCTACCGTGCCGCGAGGACCCGGGCCCGCCGGTCAGGACGGAGCAGACGAGATGGCGCACCAGGTGAGCGGCGGGCAGCCGCCGTACGAGGCGCCGACGCCGCGGCTGGCGGTGGAGACCAACGGCATCAACGTGATCGCCGAGGCCGAGCGCAAGGGCACGCCGCGGCAGCTGTTCTGGCCCTGGTTCGGGGCCAACGTGAGCGTGCTGGGGCTGTCCTACGGCGCGTTCACCCTGGGCTTCGGCATCGGGTTCTGGCAGGCGGTGGTCGCCGGGGTCGTCGGCATCATCGCCAGCTTCGCCCTCTGCGGTCTGGTCGCCATCGCCGGCAAGCGGGGCTCGGCGCCCACCCTGGTGCTCAGCCGGGCGGCCTTCGGCGTCACCGGCGGCCGGGTGCCCGCGGTGCTGTCCTGGGCGCTGACCGTCGGCTGGGAGACCGTGCTGACCTCGCTGGCCACGCTGGCGACCGCGACGGTCCTGACCGAGCTCGGCTGGGGCGGCGGGACGGCGACGAAGGTGGTCGCCCTGCTGGTGGTCGCCGCGCTGGTGGTGGCCGGCGGGGTGCTCGGCTTCGACCTGATCATGCGCATGCAGGCGGTGATCACCGTGGTCACCGGGGTGCTCACCGTCGTCTACCTGGCCCTGGTGCTCGACGACGTCGACTGGGCGGCCGTCACCGCGCTCCCCAGCGGCTCGGCGGAGCTGTTCATCGGCGCGCTGGTGCTGGTGATGACCGGGTACGGCTTCGGCTGGGTCAACGCCGCCGCCGACTACTCCCGCTACCTGCCGCGCTCGGCGTCCACCCGCGGCGTGGTGGGCTGGACGACGTTCGGCTCGGCGCTGGCCCCGGTGCTGCTCCTGGTGTTCGGCCTGCTGCTGGCCGGTTCGTCGGGCGAGCTGTCCGAGGCGATCAGCGCCGACCCGATCGGCGCGCTGGCCACCCTGCTGCCCACCTGGTTCCTGGTGCCCTTCGCCGTGGTGGCCGTGCTCGGCCTGGTCGGCGGCGCGGTGCTGGACATCTACTCCTCCGGCCTGGCGCTGCTGGCCGCCGGCGCCCGGGTGCCCCGCCCGGTCGCGGCGTCGGTCGACGGCGTGCTGATGGTGCTGGGCGCGATCTGGGTGGTGTTCCTCGCCGAGGGCACCTTCTTCGCCCAGTTCCAGGGCTTCCTGATCACCCTCGGTGTGCCGGTCGCCGCCTGGTGCGGCATCTTCCTGGCCGACCTGCTGCTGCGCCGCCGCGACTACGCCGAGGCCGACCTCTACGACCCGCGCGGCCGCTACGGCGCCGCCCAGCCCGTGCCGCTGCTGCTCCTGGCGCTCGGGACGGCGCTGGGCTGGGGGCTGGTCACCAACTCCTACGCCGGCTGGCTGGACTGGCAGGGCTACCTGCTGCACCCGGCCGGGCTGGGCGGCCGGGACGGCGCGTGGGCCTACGCCAACCTCGGCGTGCTGGTGGCCCTGGCCGTCGGGTTCCTCGGCACGCTGCTGCTGCGCCGCGGTGCGGTGCGGCGGCAGGAGGCGGTGTGACCCCGCTGCTCGCGGTGATCGACGTGCAGCACGTCTTCACCGATCCGGGATCGCCGTGGGCCGCGCCCGGGTTCGCCGCCGTGCACCCCGCCATCCGCCGGCTGACGGCGGCCTTCGCCGGCCGGGTCGTGCACACCCGCTTCGTCGCGCCGGCCGAGCCGACGGGTGCGTGGGTGCCCTACTACGCGCAGTTCCCCTTCGCCCGCACGTCCCCGGACGCCCCGCTCTACGCGCTGCTCGACGACCCGGACGGCGCCCCGGTGCTCGACGCGACCACGTTCGGCAAGTGGGGCCCCGAGCTCGCCGCGCTGGCCGGCGACGGCCCGCTGGTGCTCGCCGGCGTCTCCACCGACTGCTGCGTGCTGTCCACCGCGCTGCCGGCCGCGGACGCCGGCGTGCCGGTGCAGGTGGTCACCGACGCCTGCGCCGGGGCCACCGCCGCCGACCACGAGCGCGCGCTGGCCGCGATGGCGCTCTACGCACCGCTGATCACGCTGACGACCGCCGACGAGGTGCTCGCCGGGCGGTGATCCGGCGCGGGCGCGCCGGGGCGGGGAATGTGGTTGCGCTGCGCACGCTTGGAGGTCCCTGTACTGCGATCGTGGCCAGCGTCGGTCCCGCGGGAGCACAGCACCGATGAGGGGACCCCTTGACCACCACGCAGGACAACACCCGAGCGACCGCAGCGCCGGTTCCCCAGGCCCAGGTCGACGCGCTGCCGTCACCGGTGGCCGAGAAGCCGAGGACCGCCCGGACGGCGCTGACCCTGGGCGCGTTCGTCGCGCTCGGGCCGCTGACCATCGACATGTACCTCCCGGCGCTGCCGACGATCACCGACGAGCTGGGGACCACCTCCTCGGCGGTCCAGCTCACGCTCACCGGCACCCTGGTCGGGCTCGCGCTCGGCCAGCTGGTGCTCGGCCCGCTGTCGGACCGCTTCGGCCGCCGCACCCCGCTGCTGATCGGGACGACGCTGCACGTCCTGGCCTCGCTGCTGGTGCTCGTCGCCCCGACCGTCGCCGTCCTCGGGCTGCTCCGTGTGCTCCAGGGCGCCGGCGCCGCGGCCGGTGCGGTCATCGCCATCGCCGTCGTCCGGGACCTCTTCGACGGCCGGGCCGCGGCCACGATGCTCTCCCGGCTCTTCCTGGTGCTCGGCGTCGCGCCGGTGCTCGCCCCGACCATCGGTGGCGAGATCCTGCGGTTCACCTCCTGGCGCGGGGTCTTCGCGCTGCTCGCCGTGTACGGCGTCGCGCTGATCGCGATGGGCTTCTTCGCCGTCCGCGAGACGCTGCCGCCGGAGCGCCGCAGCAGCAGCGGGGTCGCCGGCACGCTGCGCAGCTACGGCTCGCTGTTCCGGGACCGCGCCTACGTGGGGCTGGTGCTCGTCGCCGGGCTGACCATGGCCGGGCTGTTCGCCTACGTCTCGGGCTCCTCGTTCGTCTACCAGGACCAGTTCGGCCTCGACGAGCAGCAGTTCGGCCTGCTCTTCGGCGCCGGCGCGGTGTGGCTGATCGCCGCCATCCAGCTCAACCCGGTGCTGCTGCGCTGGTTCTCCACCGCGAAGATCCTGGTCGCCGGCACGATCGCCGGTGCCCTGGCCGGCGCCGCGCTGCTGGTGCTCGCCCTCACCGCCACCGGCGGGCTGTTCGGTGTCGCCGTCCCGCTGTGGGCCGTGCTGTTCGCCGTCGGCCTGGCCCTGCCCAACGCCCCGGCCCTCGCGCTGTCCCGGCACGGCGACAAGGCCGGCACCGCGGCGGCGCTGCTGGGCGCCGTCCAGTTCGGTGTCGGCGCGGCGGTCTCCCCGCTGGTCGGCCTGCTCGGCAACGACGCGGTGGCCATGGGCGCGGTGATCGTCGGGTCGCTGGTGCTGGCGATCGCCGTCCTGGTGGTCGTCGTGCGGCCGTGGCAGCTCGACGACCCCGACACCGACAGCGCCGCGGTCGTCGCGCACTGACCTCCCCGGCCCGGTCGTCAGCCGATGACGACCGGGTCGGAGATCCCCACGTGCACCATCCGGGCCACCCCGGTGGAGGGGGAGAGCACCTCCTCCTCCATCCAGATCACGTAGGCGTCGCCCGGCACGAGCCCGGGGATGGTCGCGGTCAGCTCCGAGCAGGTGGCGGGCTTGGCGACCACCACGGGCACCGGGCCTGCCTGCTCGCCCTCGACCAGCTCCTGGCTGACCGCCGAGACGCGGTAGGACAGCACCTCCTCGCGGGAGTCGGCCAGCCAAGTCACCGTCGCCGACCCGGGCCCGGCCACCGCGTTCGGGACGATCCGCCGGGGCGTGGTGGAGCTGCCGCAGGGGTCCGGCCGCGGCGTGTACTCGGGCACGATGCCGTAGGAGGTGTCGACCGGGAGCGTGACGCCGACCGGCCGGGGCGGCTGCGGAACGGCGAAGCCGCCGCTGCGTGCACCCTGCGCGGCCACCGCGGAGATCTCCTCACCGCCCAGCCCGGCCTGCCCGGTGCCCGACATCCCGACGGCCATGTCCGGCAGCGCGGTGGTCAGCAGGCTCTCGCGGGCGATGCCGTTGGTCACCTCGGTGCCCGAGGCGGTCAGCTCGACCACCACCGGAGCCACCTGCACCCCGGCGACCACGGCCACCGCGCCCACCAGCAGCACCGGGGCCAGCCAGCCCAGCCGGTTGCGCGGGCGGCGCTGCGGACGGCGACGGGCCGCCGGGCGCGTGGTCCTGCGCGCTGCCGGGCGCGCGTTCTTCGTCGGTGCCGGACGCCGCTGTGCCGCCATGGAGGAACTCCCGTCTCTGGTCCTCCGGGCATGATCGGCACGTCGGGGCCGGAGCTGTTGCCCAACCGGGAACGTCGTCGCCGGGCGTCGTCGTGGCCGCCGCACCTCCCGTCGCGACGACGCAGGCCCCCGGGCTCCCCGCGACCCGGACGGCGGTCCCGGCGATCGTCGCCTCGCCCGCGGCGTGGCCTTCCCGGCCGCCGCCGCCCGGGTGCGGCGCCGGGCGGCGGCGGCCGGCTGAGCACCGGAGCCGGACCGGTCCGTCACACCGTCGGGCGGACGGCTCCGGCGCGCCGTCGGGCCCGCGCCTGCGCCGCCGTCCCGGGCATGGTCGGATGTAGGGGACCGGGCCGGACACCGGCCGTCCCGCCCCCGTCGCCGCCCGTCCTCGGAGGTCCCGCAGTGCAGCTCGAGAACACCTTCACCCTGCCGGTGCCGATCGACGAGGCGTGGCGGGCGCTGGGGAACGCCGAGCGCAGCCTGCCGTGCCTGCCCGGCGCCGACGTCGACTCCGTCGAGGGCCCGGAGGCCAGCGGCCGGATCAAGGTCAAGCTCGGCCCGATCAACCTGACCTACCAGGGCAGGGTCACGGTCGTGGAGGCCGACGATGCGGCGCACCGCGTGGTCCTCGACGCCCGCGGCAAGGACCAGCGGGGCAACGGGACGGCGTCGGCGGTGGTGACCGTGACGCTGACCGCCGAGGGCAGCAGCACCCGCGCCGAGGTCTCCAGCGACCTGACCCTCACCGGCCGCCCGGCCCAGTTCGGTCGCGGCGTGATGACCGACGTGGCGGGCAAGATGCTCAACCAGTTCGCCGACAGGCTCTCGGCCCAGCTGGCCGCCGGCGACGGTGGCACCGTGGAGCAGGCAGCCGCGGGCTCGCCGGAGCCGACGATCGTGGACAAGGCCACCGCCGCGGTGGCCAAGGCGGCGGCGACGACCGCAGGAGTGGTGGAGGAGGCAGCGATGTCCATCGAGGGATCCGCAGGCGGCACCCCGGCCGGCGGGGCGGCCAAGAAGGCCGGCGCGGCCGCGAAGAAGGCTGCCGGTGCGGCGGCGGACAAGGCCGCCGCCGCGCAGCAGGACGCGACGGCGCCGGCGAAGAAGGCGGCTCCCGCCAAGAAGGGGGCCCCCGCCGCCAAGGCGGCGCCGGCGAAGAAGGCGGCACCGGCGAAGGCCGGTCCGCCGCTGCCCGACCCGCTGACCCCGCCGCGCAAGGGCCCGGCCGCCGGCGGCCCGACCAGCACCGGCGCCCAGCCCGTCGTCCCGGCGGCCGGCCCGGCCACCACGCCGATCGCGGCCAGCGTCCCGCCGGCCGACTCCCCGGCGACGGGCAACCCGCCGACCGAGGTCATCACCCTGCCGGCCGATGCCCCCGCCCCGGCGCGCGGCGGTGCACCGGCCGCGGGCGACACGGCCCCCTCCTCCGAGGACACCGCGCCGGCGGCCAGCAGCACGGCACCCGCGGCCAGCAGCACCGCGCCGGTGAGCGCCCCGGTCACCCCGCGCAAGGCGCCGAGCAAGCCGCCGACCGGCACGACCGCCCCGCCGAACCGGCCTGCCGGCGGCGGCCCGGGCAAGAGCACGCCGGACACCCCGCGCCGGCCGCTGGCCGAGGTCGACCCCAAGCCGATCGACCGGCTGCGGGTCAGCGACAGCTCGGCGCTGTCCCGGTTCGCCGCTCCGGCCGCCGGGGCCGGCCTGCTGGCCGTCCTCGTCGCCCTGGTCCTGCGCCGCCGCAAGCGCTGACGGGCTGGTGGAGTCCCAGCGCTCGGATGATGCCGCGCTGGGACTCCGCTAGAGCGACCTGAGCCAGTCGGCGGCGGCGGCCGCCACGGCGGGGACGTCCCGCCGCAGGGAGTGGTCGCCCGGGACGGCGTGCACCCGGCCGCCGGCGGGCAGCACGGCGGCGACCTCGTCCGGGCCGCCGAAGGCGTCGGTGCCGCCCTGCACAACCAGCAGCGGGACGCCGGCCAGCGCGAGCTCCGCGGCCCGGCTCTTCTCCGGCCGCCCCGGCGGGTGCAGCGGGAACGCCAGCGCCAGCACCCCGGCCGCCCCCTGCGCCGACGCCGTCCGGCAGGCCACCCGCGCGCCGGCGCTGCGGCCGCCGAGCACCAGCGGCCCGGTCAGCGCGGCGTCGTCCCGGAGGGTGGCCAGCACCGCCGTCCAGCCCTCGTCGAGCCGGGCGGGGGCGGGGGCGATCCGTTTCCCGGCCACCCGCCAGGGCTGCTCGACCCGCAGCACCCGCCAGCCGGCCGCGCAGCCGGCCCCGGCCACCGCGACCAGGTCGGGCGCATCCACCCCGCCACCCGCGCCGGAGCCGAGCACGAGCGTGCCGCGCACGGTGCCGTCCGGCTCGTCGGCGTGCACGTGCGCGGGGCCCAGCGGGGTGGCGACCTCCCTCACCGGGCAGGGAGCGCCAGCAGTGCGTCGACCACCTCGACCAGGGTGCTGCCCTGCACGTCGGGGGCGCCGAGGACGTCGGCGAACACCTGCTCCGAGCGCCCCGAGGTGAAGCCGGCGGTGAGCCCGGCGCGCTGGGCACCCAGCACGTCCCAGGAGTGCGCCGCCACCAGGGCCATCTGCTCGGGGGCGACGCCGCAGACGCCCACCGCCCAGAGGTAGGCCTCCCGGTTCGGCTTCCACGCCCGGATGGACTCCGAGGTCAGCGTCCGCTCGACCAGGACGGCGACGCCGCCGCGGCTCAGGCCGGCCTCGGCGACACCGGGCGCCCCGTGGCTCAGCGTCACGACCCGCACGCCGGCGTCCACGAGCCGGCGCAGGGCGGGCTCGACGTCCGGGTGCGGGGACAGCTCCATGAACGAGTCGGCGACGGCCGAGCAGGCCGACGCCGGCAGCCCGGTCACCTGGGCGACCGAGGACTCGAAGGCGGCCCGGAACGGGAACCAGGTGCCCACGGTCGCGCCGGCGAAGCCGGTCAGCAGGGTGCGGGAGAAGACGGCGGGCAGCACGTCCGCGGACGAGCCCTGCTCGGTCAGCGCAGCCCCGAGGGGGGAGATGTCGAGCAGCGTCTCGTTGACGTCGAACGCGACGACGTCCGGGCGGGTGCGGGGGGTGGTCACGGGGTCTCCTCGTCACGGGGGTCGGCGGGCAGCTGGCTGCCGGCCCTGGCCGGCCGGTCCATCCGGCCGGTGAGCTTGCGGTAGAGGAACCAGCCCACGGCCCCGACGACGGCGGCCACCACGACGTAGTCCAGGTAGTGCAGGTTCGCCTCGATGAAGTCGCCGGCCGCCACGCCCAGCCCGATGAGCACGCTGTTCCAGATCAGCGACCCGGCGGTGGTGAACAGCAGGAACTGCGGCATCGGCATCTTCACCACCCCGGCGGGCACCGACACGAAGCTGCGCACGATGGGCACCATCCGGCCGAAGAAGACCGCCGAGCGGCCGTGCTTCTCGAACCAGGTGAAGGTGCGGTCGACGTCGGCGGTCTCGACCAGCGGCAGCCGGTCGAGGAAGGCGTGCGATCGGCGCGGGCCGAAGACACGGCCGACCGAGTACAGGACCAGCGCCCCGATCACCGAGCCCAGCGTGGCGAACAGCACCACCGGCACGATGTTCAGCCGGCCGTCGTTGATCAGCACCCCGGCGGCGCCGAGCACCGCCTCGCTGGGGATGGGCGGGATGACGGTCTCGATCAGGATCGTGAGGCCGACGCCGGGCGCACCCAGCTTCTCGACGAGGTCGAGCAGGAAGCCGGTGATCCCGCCTTCGTCGGACGCGGCAGCGGCGAGGACGGACATGGCCACACGGTATCGGCGACTCCTGTGCGCCGCCCTGCTCCGCGCCGGGTGCGACCGTAGGGTGCGCGCCATGGTGCAGCGATTCACCGCCCGCGCCGTCGTGGTCGGGGACCGCGCCGGCACCGTCGTCCCCGACGCCGTGCTCGACGTGGCCGACGGCCTCATCCGCTGGGTCGGCCCCGCCGCGGACGCCCCGGCGGCCCCGGACGCCGAGGTCACCGCGCTGCCCGGCGTCCTGGTCCCGGGCATGGTCAACACCCACGCGCACTCGCCGATGGTGCTGTTCCGCGGCCAGGGGGAGGGCCTGCCGCTGGACCGCTGGCTGCGCGAGGTGATGTGGCCGCGCGAGGCCAGGCTCACCCCCGAGGACGTCGGGGTCGCGATGACCGCGGCGTCGGCGGAGATGCTGCGGCACGGGGTCACCACCAGCGTGGAGATGTACTTCCACCCCGAGCAGATCGCCGCGGCGCTGCGGGCCACCGGCGCCCGGGCGGTGATCGCGAACCCGCTGATCGGGCTGCCCGGCTTCGGCACCTTCGACGAGCAGCTGGCCACCGCCGTCCGGCTCTCGGCGACCTCCGACGCGCAGGTCGAGTACGGGATCGGCCCGCACGCGGCCTACACGGTGCCGCTGCCGGTGCTGACCCAGGCGGCGGAGGCGGCCCGCGAGCACGACCTGCTGCTGACGATCCACGTCGCCGAGACCACCGGCGAGGGTGCCGACCTGCTGGCCACCCACGGGCTGAGCGTGCCGCAGCTGCTGGCCAGCCACGACGTGCTCGGTGGACGGGTGCTGGGCGCGCACTGCGTGCACATGGACGACGGCGACCTGGAGCTGTGGCGGGAGTACGACGTCGCGGTGGCGCACTGCCCGGGCAGCAACACCAAGCTGGCCAGCGGCACCGCCCGGCTGCGGGACATGCTGGATGCGGGCATCCGGGTCGGCATGGGCACCGACGGCCCGGCGTCGAATGACAACCTGGACCTGTTCGAGGACCTGCGGCTGGCCGCCCAGCTGGCCCGGCTGCGCGAGCGGGACGCCACCGCGCTCACCGCGCCCGAGGCGTTCTGGCTGGCCACCGGCGCCGCGGCCGACGCGATCGGCCGACCGGACCTGGGCCAGCTGACCGCGGGGCGCCGGGCGGACCTGGTGCACGTGGACACCGACGACATCGCGTTCGTGCCGGTCGGCGAGGCCACCGACCTGCTCACCCACCTGGTCTGGTCGGTGGGCAGCCGGCACGTGCGCGACACCTGGGTGGGCGGCCGCCAGGTCGTGGCCGACGGCGCGAGCAACACGGTCGACGAGGCGGCGCTGCGCGCCGACGTGCAGACCCGCGCGATGCGCCTCGCCGGCCGCTGAGTTCCCGGCGGTGGGCGCTGTGCGCTGAGTGCCCAGTCCGGCGCTGACGTGGGCACTGGCCGCACCCGGCTGTGCGCCATCCCCAGGCCGGCCACGCCGACCGCACCGGTTGCGGTGAGCACTGTGCGCCGGGTGCCCAGTCGGGCGGCGGAGTGGGCATCCGGCGCACAGTGCCTGCTGGCGTCCACAGGGCGGCCGCGCCGGTCGCGGTGAAGCGGCAGGCTTGCCCGGGTGGCCGTCGACCTGCGGGAGCTGCTGGGCCCGGACGGCGTGGCCCGGATCGCCGACCTGGCGGCGCGCACCAGCTCCTCCAGCGTGACCCGGTGGACCGCCACAGGGCGGTTGCTGCGGGTGCTGCCGCACGTCGTCGTCCTCCCCGAGGACGCCGGCCGGTGGCGGACCCGGGCGCTGGCCGCGGTCCTCTCCACGGGCGGGGTGCTCAGCCACCACTCCGCGCTGTCCGTCCACGGCCTCGCGGACGAGGCCGACCGGGTGCACGTGTCGATCGGTGCCGGACGCCGCGCCCCCGTCCGGGTGCGTCAGGTGACCGTGCACCGGGTGACCGGGCTGCGGGGTGCCCGGGTCGACGGGCTGCCGGTGACCCCGGTGGCCCGGACGCTGGTGGACGCCTGGGGCCAGGCGCACAGCGGGTCGCGCGGTTCCCGGTACCCGGACGTCGCCCGGGCGGCGGTGATCACTGCGGTACGGAACCGGCGGGCCGGCGTCGCGGCGGTGCGCGGAGAGCTCTCCCGCCGCCCGGAGCTGCCCGGCCGTGCGGTGTTGCGGGAGCTGCTCGGGCACGTGGCCGGTGGGTCGCAGAGCGAGCTGGAGATCTGGGGCATGCGGCACGTGCTCGACGTCCCCGGCCTGCCGGCGTGCCGGCAGCAGCACCGGGTCGCGCTCCCGCACGGCGTCGCGCACCTGGACGCCGCCTGGCCGGAGGCCTGCCTGGCGGTGGAGCTCGACGGGGCGGCGTTCCACGGCAGCGCCGAGGCCCGGGAGCGGGACCTGCGGCGGGACGCAGCGCTCGCCGCCCAGGGCTGGCTGGTGCTGCGGTTCAGCTACCGCCGCCTGACCCGTGAACCCGCGGTGTGCCGAGCGGAGATCGCCGCGGTCTACCGCGCCCGCACCACGAGCACTGTGCGCTGAGTGCCCACTCCACCGCCGGTACGGGCATCCAGCGCACAGCGCTCAGCCGTGATCGCGGCGCGGCTGTCGTGACGGCGAACACCGCCGGGTCGTGCGCGAGAGGAGACTGCGATGACGCTGCTCGGGCGGATGCGGCCGGCTGGCGGGAGCTCGCGGCGCGGACCGCGGGCTCCCGGCTCATCGCGCGCTCGGGACGGACGCCGGTCTCACGGGTGCGCTCACGCCCGACCACGCTAGCGCTCAGCAGGCCGCGCGACGACGCCACCGGCACCGGTGCCCAGCGGGTCGGGCGACGACGGGGACGGGCCCGCACCCCGGCCGAGCAGCCGGATCCGGCTGGCCGTGCCCGAGGAGCCGGTGGTCGGGCACCAGGTGGGGAGAGCAGACGGACCGAACACGTCCAGGACCGTGAGCAGTGCGCCGCTCGGCGGTCCGGTGACGGCCCGCCGGTCGGTGATCGTGATCGGTGCGGTGGGCCCCGGCATGCTCGGTGCCGGGCTGGTCCTGCGGGACACCGAGCCCTCCGGCGGAGCGCGGGGTGAGCGCTCCGCCGCCGTCCGGCAACGGCAAGGAGGCAGCGGCCGCGGTCGGGACCGGGACCCGGTCGGGTCGATGTCCGCGTCAGCTGGCGCGTTCGAAGGCCGTCGCCATCCGGGCCTGCTCTTCGAGCACTTCGCCGATGCGGGTCTGGACGGCGTCGAGCTGGCCGATGATCTCGGCGGTGGTGTGGATGCCGGTGGCCACGGCTCTGCTGCTGGTCT